>Ga0115031_1003303_pt1 | contig 11972 bp, 6 predicted proteins | sample Maine_Asex4_meta_FD_87301 | JGI IMG/M metagenome (GOLD analysis project Ga0115031, IMG submission 87301) | Marine algal microbial communities from Maine, USA - Maine_Asex4_metaG | ecosystem: Host-associated > Algae > Red algae > Unclassified | place: Maine, USA | collected 2015-01-05 | reverse complement strand
TTGTGATTATCACCGTCCTATGTTTTAACTTTATTGGTGATGGTCTGCGGGATGCCGCAGATCCATACAAACAGTAGAAGATAATAATTATGGTGAGAGCATAACAAGCAAAAGTCTGGCCTTATGGATAGTCAAAATGTGGTTCTATGAGGAATTGTGGGGTGGCCCGCAGAATGAATTCTGCGTCTGCTACGGGAAACCTGTTAAAACAGGTTAAATGCCGTAACTTTAACGTGATTTATCACGTTTTCCGTATCAGGCTGGGAATTCATTCCTAGTTACCCACACAATACCTCAGATAACCCAAAATGTTTGAGCCACGCAGTGCTATTAGCTCTGTGTACGATATCGATAATGAGCTGCGGATCGAAAGAGGTAGCGGATTGAGATGAGTATCTTATTCCCGCGTAGTAGGCTTCCGCCATGCCAGCAATTGTCCGCCCTTCGAAAATTCCGCCAGCGTGAGAAAGATCGGGCTGGAGAATAGAGGAGGCACCTTTTTCCAAAACTTCGCGAAACCCCCATTTGGTAAAGAGTCGTTCCCCTGTGGCAATGGGAATATGAGTCTTACGCCGAGATCTACCATAACGTCTACATTTTGGCACTAGACAAGCTTCTTCAAAAAACACAGGATGAAATGGCTCTAATGCTTTAATGAGTAATCCTGCTGACTGTGTGCTGATGGCTCCATGGAAATCAATCGCAATATCAATTCCCCGCCCTACTGCAGCGCGCCAATACGCTCTACAACCCGAGCAATAAAATCTGGCGTCTCGATAATACGCGCCGGACGACCGCCATGAATCCCCGTCTTGAGAGCTAGAGACCTCTGCGTCACTTTTGATTATAAAAAGTAAACCACTGCCAGAGCGAGTGGAATAAGAAAGGTTCCACGAGTTGTATATGGGGTAATGTAACGGGCATTATGTAAAAACCTAGAAGGTGCGAAACTAATAGGAGATACACAATGACCCGTCGATTAAAGAAGTTATCTCATAGCGTGTACGAATGCAAATATCATATAGTATTCTGCCTAAAATGTTGATACAAGATACTGGAGGAAGAAGTAAGAAGCTATGTGATACGAAAGCTACATCAGTTATGTGATCAAAGAGAAGGCATAGAAAGAGAGGAACTGAATGTACAGCCAGATCATGTGCATGTGGTATTGTCGATAGCGCCAAAATTTAAAGTGTCGGACGTGATAGGATGGCTAAAAGGGAAAATGGCACTGGGAGCCTTCGACAACTTTCTCAAACTCAGAAAAAGGTATTGAGGTCAGCATTTCTAGTCACGCGGCTACTGCGTAAGCACAGTGGGCTTAGATGAAGAAGCGATCCACAAGTGGGGCAATCAAACGATTCTATTCTATCAAAGATTTGGTAAGTCGCAAAAAGACTTTTTTTTACCGTATAAGATCGGAAGAGACACTTTAATATTGCTGGGTTCAACAACCAAATCCACTTTAAGTCTATGTAAACTATTTCTGATTGTCAAATGTAAATTGTTGACAATTAATGATTTCTAATCTACTCTCTACCCATGCTTGTTTTGCCAATTTATACAAAAAATCCTGATCTCCTTACAACTTATTAAATCGTATATTTTAATTTCCCGATAACCATCATATGTCAGAAGTACTCATTTATAGAACGATTCCCGAGCAGGTGACTAACCGATTGCGTCATGAAATTTTATCGGGCAAGCTTCAACCTGGGCAGCCGCTGCGTGAACAAGAAATATCGACTCGTTTTGAGGTCAGTCGTGGACCCATTCGCGAAGCACTACGCCAACTAACGCAGCAGGGTTTACTTGTTTCTGAACCCAATAAGGGCGTACGCGTTGCCCAATATTTAAGTGAATCTGTTCGTCCTCTTACTGTGGAGCTACGGCGTAAAATTGAATCCTTTGTTTTAGACAGCATTTTCGAGCAGATTACCGAGACTAATATTGAGTCGTGGGCGCGCATTTTAACCGACATAAAAGCTGCGTGCGAAACTGGTGACGTTGCCGCTTTAGTTGATCATGATCTGCGCTTTCATCAAGCTATTATTCAAAGCCATGATGACAAAGATCTCTTTGCACTCTGGCAACCAATCGCGTTACGCATATTGATGCAGTACAACCGATTTCCCGATCTAATGGACAGTTACCACGAACACAAAACTATTCTCGATGCAATTCGAAGCAGTGATAAAGCGGCAGCGATAGCTGCACTGGAGGCAAATATTCAATGACGCAACAAGCAACTTATAACGGCAACCGCACAATTGAAGTGAGCGAATGTCAACCCCAAGCGCCGAAAGCAGACGAAGTGCGGATCAACGTAGCATATTGTGGCGTCTGCGGCACGGATCTGCATATTTTCCTCGGTCATATGGATCAACGCGTAGATATGCCGCAAGTGATCGGCCACGAAATGTCGGGTGTGGTGGCAGAGGTTGGGGCTAATGTTTCCGACTGGCAAGTTGGGGACCATGTAGTTGTTCGCCCGCTGGATCCGTGCAACGATTGTCCGGCCTGCGCGGCTGGGCATCAACACATCTGCCAGAAACTAAAGTTCTTGGGTATCGATACGCCGGGCGCATTTCAGGGCAGCTGGACGGTACCTGCGCATACGCTGCATCGCTTGCCAGATGATCTGCCGCTAGACAAGGCTGCCATGATCGAACCGATTGCGGTGGCCTGTCATGATGTGCGGTTGGGTGAGGTGACAGATGGAGATAAAGTTGTGGTAATTGGCGGCGGTCCTATCGGTATCTTAAATGCATTGGTCGCGCGCAACGCGGGCGGGGATGTGCTGCTCTCCGAGGTGAATCCGTTTCGGGTCAAGTTAGCGCGTGAATTAGGCTTGGCCGCGGTGAATCCAAAAGAGACGGATCTTGTTGGACACGTCAGCGAATGGACCGGTGGGGCGGGAGCCGACGTAGTCTTTGAGGTTTCTGGCACGGCTATTGGTGCGGAAACGATGACAAAGCTCGCTCGCACTCGTGGTCGCATTGTGGTGGTAGCAATTTTTGCCGACGCACCCAAGGTTGATCTCTTCCAGTGCTTTTGGCGCGAGTTGACTATGCGGGGCGCTCGCGTCTACGAGCCGCAAGATTACGAGCGGGCGATTCAACTGGCTGCAACCAATGTATTGCCGTTAGATCAATTGATCACCGAGCGCTATCCACTCTCCAAATTGCAGACTGCGTTTGAGCAGATTGCATCGGGTGCCGAAGTGATGAAAATTCTGGTCGATACGCAGGCTGTGTGATCTTGTTGAGCGAGTAAGGCTAAACCAGAAAAATAATTATACGGAGCTTACTTTCGGGCAGCGGCAATATGCTTCGCAATTAAGTCCGCAAACCTATACTCGCTATTGTCTTGTGGTTCGTAGCCAATGATTTTGCGGGCGTTGGCAATGCTCCAAAAGGCGTGGGAGTTGGCGCTGATGCCGTAGAAGATCTGGAAAGGGACACCGCGCTCGTCGCGGATATCTTCGGTTTCGATGCTTTTGATGATGAGTTGCTGCATGTCGCGGGCGCTAATATAAACGGCCAATGCACGACGCACGCGGCGCATGTCGCCTAGATCAGCTTGGGCCACATCTGTCTCGCGTGGGCCACCAATGCGGAGCTGCACATTTTCGAGTTGATGGCCTGTTTCGGGCGCTGCACCTGTGGTAAAGGTGTTGTTGCCGCGCACCTGCTTACCACAAGCAAAGACAAAGCCAAGATGTTCGTAAGCCTCTTTGGCCCAGCCGTAGAAGTTATCCGAAAGGGCGCGCTTATTGGGATCAACAAAGTCGTGCGTTCCATCGAGGATGAGCGGCTCGTAGTAGTCTGCGGCATGATTAGAGCTAGCGACTACGACGCGGCGCACGTCTTCTTCGAGCGCGGTTTGGTAGATGTTGTACGCCATTTGCACGTTGGCAAATTCGTTCCAAAAGCGCTGTTCGGACGAGTTGGAAATGCTGGGATTTGAGTTGCCGACAAAGGCAAAATGGATGATTGCATCGCAGCCTTGAAAGTGGTGGCGATAGCTATCCCGATCTTTTTTTACGAGGTCGGCAATTTGGACGCCCTCGATTTCGTCCCCGTCGTGGTTGGTGATGCGGACGTCGAGCAGCACGAGATCATACTTTTCGCGCAGGGCGGGCAGGACGAGTCCGGCGATGGTGCCACACGCTCCGGTGACGAGTACTTTTCGTTTGGACATGTGAGTTGCTCTCCTAAATACTTGATACTTACCCAGAAAAGCTTCGTACCACATTTCAAGAGGCAGAAATGGGACAAAACTTTTTCGGGGAGGTAAATCAATCGATGAGTTGAAGGTTAGTTGGCACAAATGAAGTAAGACGCGCAAAGGCCGAGATCGCGTCTATTATTTTTCCGTTGTGAAGTTTCTAATTATACGTGATTTAGGGTTGTGAAGGAAGAGAGGTGAATCTGGCTGTTAGTTAGTAGGGGCACGATCTATCGTGCCCCTACTACTATTTATTCATGTCGGCGGCGCGTTTTGCTTCGCGCTGGCGGGTGTTGTGATCGAGGTTGCGTTTGCGGATGCGCAGAGACTCTGGCGTGACCTCGAGCAGTTCGTCGTCGCTTAAATATTCGATTGACTCGTCAAGCGACATGACGCGCGGTGCTGTGAGCGCTTCGACGATAGCGCTTGGGCCGGAGCGAGTTTTTGTCAACACTTTGGCTTTGTTGGTGTTAATGACTAGCTCTTCGGCGCGCACGTTTTGGCCCACAACTTGACCGGCATAGACTTGGTCACTTGGCTGTACAAAGAAGGTGCCGCGCTGGGTTAAATGCTGAAGTGCGTAAGCCATAACGGTGCCGCTTTCTTGGGCAACAAGTGAGCCGGTTTCTTTAATATCGATCGGGCCAACATATGGCTCGTGGCTGTGATAGATAGTGTTGAAGATACCCGTACCGCGGGTTGCCGTGAGAAATGGCTGGCGAAAACCGAGCAGCCCACGGGTTGGAACCATGTATTCGGCATAGACTGTGCCATCATCCCCATAGCGGATCTCTTTCATGATGCCGCGGCGTTTGCCCAACATTTCGCTGGCCGCACCAAGATACTCTTCCTGCACTTCGATGAAGGTGTGCTCGATTGGTTCGAGCCTGCCTTCGGGCGAGTCGCGGAAGATAACTTCGGGTGCGCTGACGGCGAATTCGTAGCCTTCGCGGCGCATAGTTTCTATGAGCACAGCGAGATGTAGTTCGCCACGACCAGAGACGATAAAGTCGCTGGGGACATCGGTGTCTTCAACGCGTAGGGATACGTTGCTTTCTAGCTCGCGATAGAGCCGATCGCGCACTTGGCGACTAGTAAGAAACTTGCCTTCTTTGCCGGCAAAGGGACTGTCGTTAACGCGGAAGGTCATGCGTACGGTTGGCTGTTCGACGGTGATGGGCGGCAATGGTCGCGGATCATTTGGGTCGGCTAATGTGTCGCCGATGCCGACATCTTCGATGCCCGCTACCGCAACAATATCGCCCGCGAAGACTTCATCTACTTCTACACGTTTAAGGTTGCGGAAGTTATAAACGGTACCTGCTTTTTGCATTCTTTGCGTGCCGTCGGCCAAACAGTGCATAATCTGCTGCCCGCTTTTGATGCTGCCACTACGCAGACGACCCACCGCAATTTTACCAACGTATTTGCTGTACTCTAAGGTTGTAACGAGTAGCTGAGTTGGCCCTTCGGCGTCAATCTCTGGCGGCGGCACATGTTCGATAATGGCGTCGAATAGGGCTGTTAGATCATCATTTAGCGAGTCTGGATCTGTGCCTGCCTTCCCTTCGAGCGCGATGGTGTAGATAACCGGGAAGTCGGCCTGTTCTTCTTCAGCACCGAGATCGATGAAGAGGTCAAAGGTGGCGTCGATGACGAAATCGGGCCGCGATGCGGGACGATCCACCTTGTTAATGACGACGATAACTTTGTGCCCTTTCTCGAGTGCTTTACGCAGCACAAAACGTGTCTGAGGCATGGGGCCTTCGACGGCGTCGACAAGTAGCAGCACGCCATCGACCATATTGAGCACGCGCTCAACTTCGCCACCAAAGTCGGCATGGCCGGGGGTGTCAACTACGTTGATGGTGGTATTGTTGTATTCGATGCCGGTATTTTTGGCCAGAATGGTGATGCCGCGTTCGCGTTCAAGATCGTTCGAGTCGAGAACGCGCTCTGTGACGGCCTGATTGCTGTGAAAGACGTTTGTTTGGCGCAACATGCCGTCGACAAGGGTGGTTTTCCCGTGATCAACATGGGCGATGATTGCGATGTTGCGGATGTTCTTCTGTACTTGTGTCATTTTGCCTTGTGCTCTAATTTTACTTTGCGCTAATTTTACCTGCGATTTAGGCGCAAAAAAAGCCCAACCAAACGTGTTTGGACTGGGCCATTACTTTTCGATATGTGTACTATACAATATATGGGATTCGCATGTCAATAGTTGGCGAGTACTATTTTGTGGAACTAGCAGCTTGTCGGAGAGAAATATTCGGTACTCAGATTGCTCCAATAAACACAGATTTTGAGAAGTGGGACAGCCGTAATCTCATTTCTAAGCCATCGTGTGGCTAAATCTGAATATAAAATCAGTTTTTTCGGCTCTCTCCGACAAGCTGCTAGTAAATAATTTTGTCCTTTTTGCGTGTAGCGAAAACTTATATCATTTTTGGTATGAATTTCTTCTAGTAAAGTCTGCTATGATAAAGCCGTGTTGCATTAGATGGCATTATAGACGCCGAATTTCGGCGCAGCCATAGAAATGTCAAAACAACAGAATTCTAATGCTATTGTCTAGTATCAACGCAACAAATGGTGTACTTTTTTCGTATACATTAAGTACCCCATCATTTATAGAAGAAATATGCGCTTGGATTTTGCTAGTAGCAGGCTGGTAAAACAAGCTGCTTATAAACGAAGGAAGTTATATGCGGATGATTGATTTATGCCTAATTAGAGGCAAACAATTAGTTAGAACCATTTTTATTTGTACTATTCTGACGTTTCTACTATTCAGTAGTTACGACTTTTTGTTTACCGCTACGGCATCAGCTGCTATTCAGGGCCAGCCAGCGGCAGGAACCACCTATTATGTCAGCGCGATTTTGGGTGACAACAGCAACTCGGGTCTTTCAAAAACCAGCGCTTTTCTTACGCTGAATTACGCGGTTACGAAGACCAATCCGGGTGACACGGTTCTCATCATGGATGGTACGTATATTGGCGAAGGTACTTCAACTGCAACATTAGCCATTAATCGTGCTGGCACAGCCGATAACTGGATCACCTATAAAGCATATCCGGGCCATTTGCCCGTAGTTCAAAGCAATGGCGCGTGGCAGGCAGTACGGATAGATGCCCAATACATTGTTGTAGATGGTTTACGCGTGCATGGAATACGCGATCAAGTCTCTTTTGCTGAAGCAGAGCAAGCTTTTAATGACTACCGTTACAATAATGCAGGACTGAAAAGGCGCATTCACGGCAGCGGTATCACATTAAGCCCATTTAATATTGTTCGCAATAATGAAGTGTGGAACTTTGGTGGCGGTGGTATCGAGGCGATTGGCGTCGATTCAGTCATAATCGAAAACAATCTTGTCTATGATACCAGCCACTATTCTCCGATGGGCCATAGCGGCATCTCGGTGATTTATTCAGAAAATATAGATGGTACACAGGTTGGATTAGAAGGAACTAAATACAAAACTATTGTTCGGGGCAATACAGCCCACAGCAATCTTAATTATTTCGAATGTGCTTGTTATGATTATCGAGCGGTGACTGACGGTAATGGGATTATTATTGACGACCTTGGAGATTATGATGGTTGGACATTGGTCGCGAGTAATTTAGTCTACAATAATGGCGGTTCTGGTATTCATACATATCTGGCTCGCAATGTCGATGTTATCAATAACACTGCGTACAAAAACGCACAAAGTGAAGATATACAAGGTGATCTGTACGCGCGACGAAGCGAGAACATTAACCTAATCAACAATATAATTTATGCAAAGACCGGTGAAGCCGTAACAACTGAAACCCCCGGCACAAATGTTACTTACGCATATAATATTTATTATGACGGGACCAATTCACCCAATATTCCAACTGGATTGGGTGAGGGCGACATTATCGCGGATCCACAATTCATCAATCCTGGCTTGGATCCAAACTTTATTGAATTTCAGCTTTCGGCAAGCAGCCCCGGGCTAAATAGCGGTAGCGATGAGTATCCCACGGTCTTAGATATTCGAAATGCGCCACGAGCCACAGGAACGACCGATCGTGGTGCCTATGAGAAGACAACGCCAAAGATTTATTATGTGAGCGCCAATACGGGGAGCGACAATAACAGTGGCTTGTCGGAATCTCAGGCATTCCGCACCTTGTTTCGTATCACCGAGAATACGTTTCCCGGAGATACGGTTTATGTGATGAATGGGACCTATATTAGCGAAAATCCAGAAAAAGCAACATTGGGCATTCGCTTTTCGGGTACAGCCGAGGATTGGATCACCTACAAGGCATACCCAGGGCATTCTCCACTAATTCAAAGTAATGGTCGGTGGCAGGCTGTTCGCATTGTAGCTCGCTACATTGTTTTAGATGGGTTCCGGGTCCGCGGCATTCGCGATGAAGTCCCGTACGAAGAAGCAGAGGCGGCATTTAACGCATATCGAAATGGTGAAGGATACAACAAGCGGGTTCACGGCAGTGGGATGATTGTGGGCTCGTTTAACACTATCCGCAATAACGAAGTATTTAACTTTGGTGCTGGGGGAATCGAGATACAGGGTGTCGACTCAGTGATTGTCGAAAACAATCTTGTGTACGATAACAGCCACCATTCGCCTAACGGTCACAGCGGCATTTCCGTTATTTACCCATCAAATACCGACGGGTCACAAATAGGGCCAGAAGGAACTAAGTATAAAATAATTGTTCGAAACAATATATCACACAGTAACTATAATTATTTCCCTTGTGCCTGTGCAAATTACGAATCGGTTACAGACGGTAACGGCATTATTGTTGACATTACAAATGACTACGATGCGTGGACAATGATTGCCAACAATTTGGTCTATAACAACGGTGGATCTGGCATCCATACTTATCTAGCAAAGAATGTGGATATTGTCAACAATACAGCGTATCACAACGCGTTACATCCAGATATTCAAGGTGAGATATTTGCTCGAAGTAGCGAAAATGTCAATCTTATCAATAATATTCTCTATGCACGCGCTGGCGAACGGGTAACGAGCGATCTAGCTGGAACAAACATCGTCTACGCATATAACATCTATTATGATGGAACCAATTCGCCCAACATTCCAACTGGCTTGGGGGCGAACGATCTCGTTGGGGATCCACAATTTGTCAATCCAACTACTGATCCAAACACTATTGATCTTCGGCTTACGTCGAATAGTTCCGGGATCGATAGCGCTAGCAATGACTATTTGCCAATGAATGATTTTGACGGGCGTCCTCGGTCAGCAGAAGCAAACGATCGTGGTGTGTATGATAATGCAGAGCTAAACGTGGTGCCAACACCAGTGCCACCGACACCGGTACCACCAACACCCGCACCACCAACACCCGCACCACCAACACCGGTACCACCGACACCCGCACCACCAACACCTGAACCACCTGCACCACCTGCACCACCTGCACCACCAGTCTCCACCACTTGTGGCCCGTTGGAGCAAGAAGCCGAAGCTGGCACTCGATTTGGTAACTTTGTTCTAGGCAATGATCGCTTGGCATCTGGGGGGCAATATGTATATGTACCGACAAATGCTGATAACGTTTGGGCTGGACTAGATGGCGTCAACCAAATACGTTTCTGCATAAATGTACCAGCAGACGGACTATACCGAATCAGAGCAGAGGCAGCGGCCAACGGCGCTCTGGCCGATTCGTTTTACGCTCAAATTGATAATTTACCATCTAGTGGCTATCTTTGGGACATGCCCACGAATAGCTCGTTCACGACGAGCTATATCAGCGACCGGGGCGGCATGGATCCAGTCGAACTGACTCTCACTGCTGGTGAGCACATGCTCATTATCTCCTTGCGCGAATCTGGTGCTGAACTGGACAAAATTGCTTTAGAGCTAGTCGAATCTTCTGCTTCGCCCGCAGGCAGTTGTATTGGGCTAGAACGGGAAGCAGAAGATGGAATTCTTACAGGTGATTTTGCCATCGTCAACGATGGAAATGCCTCTGGTGGTCAGTTTGTCCATATTCCAGAAGACAATGATAGTGAATGGAATGGCGCTAATGCATTCCAACAGGCTGAGTATTGCTTTACCGTAGCAGAGGAAGGAACTTACTTTATCCAAGGCTTGGTAGCCGGAGTCGATGAGTTATCCGACTCGTTCTATGTGCGGGTCAACAATGCGCCGAGTCGTGCGTATCTTTGGGATACGCCGACCACCACTGCTTACGCACCAACGCTAGTTAGCGACCGAATTGGTCAGAATCCGGTAGTGGTTTCTTTCGCTCCGGGCGTCCACAATGTGACCGTCTATGCACGAGAAAATGGCACTCGACTGGATAAACTGACGCTTATTCCGCAGCAGACTACGCAGCCATCCATGGCCTGTTCGGGTCTTACGCGCGAAGCCGAAGAAGGGCTGCTAAGTGGTGGCTTTATGGTTGGTCGCGATGCGGCTGCCTCTGGGGGTGCATACATCCATGCTCCCAATGGCCTAGGCTACGAGTGGAATGTGCCAAATGAATTACGCAAAGCGGACTTCTGCTTTACTGTTGCCGAGGCAGGCAGCTATTCACTTCTAGGTGGGGTCTATGGCATAGATGATCTTGATAATTCATTCTATGTTCGGGTTAATAATGCGCCTGCTGCGGGCTATCTGTGGGACACGCAGAAAAATGCTGCGTATCTCGTAGACTATATCAGCGACCGCAACGACAACGCCGCACCACTTATAGTAGAACTAACCACGGGTGAACATATTGTCTCGGTTTACCTACGCGAGGACGGTACCCGGCTGGACACGCTAACATTGGAATCTGCCACTGTGGAGGCTGCCATGACTGGCGAAATTGCACCAGTATTAGCTGCTGGCATCTACGGCAACATTTTGCTACAGAGCAATTCGGCCACAATTGCATTAGACACGGTCGATTTTACTCGCTTTAGCATCACGCTGATCGACGTAGCCACGGGCGGTCGTACATTCAGCCGCACGATTCCATTAGCACAAGATGGCAGCTATCGCATGGAAAATATGGCCGTTGGTGACTATCTGCTAACGCTCAACGTACCAACCGGATATCAATCAACTATAGCAGAAGAGTTGCCTGTTTCGTTGGATGGTGATCAAGTGCGTCGAGTCTCTCCAGATGTGATTCAGCTTGAGGAAGATATACAAACGAACCTGATCTTCATTCCTATTGTGAGTGATTGATTTTTAGTTAATTCTATTAAGTTAAGGCATCGGAGAGTACTCCTGGGACCACTCCTGGGGCCACGGACATAATAATGTCCGTGGCCCCAGGAACCCAATGTTGTTAAATTAAGCTCTAGACTCGTTGAGAGCAGTGCAAATTTTTAATTTAATTATTGTATCTCCTACTAGCTTAATCAGCGGTAGAGTACCAAATCCACTGGCGGCGGTAGGATTTACGGCGGTAGGATTTACGGCGGTAATTTTTACGGTGGTAATTTTTACAGTGGTAATTTTTACAGTGTAATTTTTACGGTGGTAATATTTACGGTAGCGACGGGAAGGAGTTTACGCGGCTAGCTGATGTAAATTCGGTGTAATCAAACGGTCACTAAATTTATGAAAAATTATGCTTTAATTGAAGAAGAAAATTATGAATTTGTAATTAGAAATCTATCTTTGCTCATCAAACTTGTATGTTTTGGAAAGCCCCATGCAAAAGCTAAGTACCCAACCCCTAGGTACCCAACCCCT
>Ga0115031_1003301_pt1 | contig 11974 bp, 12 predicted proteins | sample Maine_Asex4_meta_FD_87301 | JGI IMG/M metagenome (GOLD analysis project Ga0115031, IMG submission 87301) | Marine algal microbial communities from Maine, USA - Maine_Asex4_metaG | ecosystem: Host-associated > Algae > Red algae > Unclassified | place: Maine, USA | collected 2015-01-05 | reverse complement strand
GAGCGGCCGCAGGATCAGTGGCCGCGAGGGCGGTGGCGGGGGATGAAGGGGGGGTGCATGGATAGACGGCAACGCCGCAGGATGGGGGGGATGACGAAGGGCAGGGAGTGGGCAGAGAAAGAGTTTGGGAGGAGCTGAGTGTCGTCTGGCGTGCCCTCGCTTTAAAGCCTCGCGCAGCCCTTTCTGACCCTGTCAGAGTTCTGGGGCAGCGTGCACGGCCAGGCGGTGCCAGCCAATCAGGTGTCGATTTGCGTTGCAAGATTGCTGGCAATCCGCACACGGCCTGGCGTCCACATCAACCTCGAACGCCGACGCCGGTCAGCTGCTGTCCTCACCATCCCGTGCTGACAGTAATATCGCCTGAGTGCACCGGGGGCGAGACCGCTGCTGCATTCGTGAAATTCCATCATCACAGTGATACACAAGCCTGGGACTTGGCCGTGTCAGCGTGATTCGCGTTGTCTTAGCCGTTGGACATGCCATCCGAACCGAATGATTGTGCCGCCAGATCCCCGACCGGCCATTCCCAGTCGTACGCTGCGTTTTCCTTCGAGCACCACACTGTGTCGCCCTCAAATCGCTTGAAAGTAATCAAAAAGGCGCGATGGCAGATCCGCCGACGATCTTGCGGTTTTCAACCTCACGGTGGTGCGCCCCTAGCAAAGCGATGCCGCGAGGCCACACACTGTCCGCGAGCACGATGACACGGGTCAGCCCTGAACCAACAAGCGCCGCCCACCCGCGCAAAGTACAGTGTGAACAGGCTGTGGGGTGTGCACCTTCCCGTCACCACAGGACCGCGTCACGGTTTTCGCCTTGTCGCCGGGGTACCAATACCCAGAAGAAGCAGGCGCCACACGGCACCGACGACGGTAACTCCAGCACGTGCTGCTCCAGGCGCCGCCGCGACTTTGGATCGTAGCCTCAGCCCCCGCACGCGCACGCGCACCCATGTACACACACGCGTGACGCCGCATTAGAGGCCATGACCACGCGAAAGCGTCGATCTGACCCTCAGCGCGACCTGCTTGCCACACACGCACGCGCGTGCGCGGTTGAACGGTCGTGGCCAACGCCGGCGAACCACCACCCCCCCCCGATCGGGACGGATCGGCGCCCCTTCACGATTCCCGCCGCCCGAGCAGTCACGCTCGCGCGAGCCTGCAGGAGTCCGCGACCGCTCAGTCGGGTGTCACTATCCTTAAATCTCTCCGGGACAGTTCGAATATCGGGTTGGAGGTATGTTGCATATCTTCGCAGCTATTTGCAGATCGCCACCGGTAGCCGCCTTGACTGGCCCAAGCCCACGCACTGTTCGAATTGGCCTGTGGCATGCTCTTTGAGGGGCTACTTTCGCATTTTCCCCTTTTTAATGTGTATTTGCTTGCCTCTTTTATCTGTCTGCCGGCACTCGTTACGATCTCTTGTGATCGGACGGTACATCGACAATTGCCCTCGTTTGTAAAACATTACCATGGCTCCGGGGTTGCCGTCTTGGGAACCACCCGGCTCCCCATCAGATGCCCCTCAAAAAAATGTCTTTCTTTCTCTCCGCGAAGGCGGTTGAACTCGCTTGATTGCTTGGCTGAGGTCGGTCTCAATACACAGGTATCTGATCCAACGTTACTGATACCACACCGCGGTTTCCATCCGAGACACCCTCCTTGCAGATGCTCAGGTGGCCGACCGGCCAGCCGCTGTTGGCGGGGCCCTCGACGAGGCGTGGTTGGGCGAAGCCGTGGTTTCGTACCCACGGCGGATGGAGCTGGCCACGCGACGGGCCCCGGGGCTTGTCACTGGCTTTCCTAACGCGATGGTGCGCGTGCGCCGATTGGCTCGTGCTGCGGGCGTCGCCACCGTTGCAATCTGGTGCGCCGACCACGCCATGAACTTCGTTAGCAAAAACTGCGCCAGCATGGCTCCATTCACCGAGGCCCTGCGTGACGCAACCCGTGAGGCTGTGTCCTTCAAGCGATGTGGACGCAGCCGCGCCGCCGATTCGGGCGCCCTGGCGAATTTGGGTGCCCTTGGGCGAGGCGTTGCCGACCTGGCCCCATTTGGTGAGTCGCGTTGGTGCGGCATCAACCTAACTATTGAGTCGGTGCATCGCTGCCTGCCCGCCCTGCAGGCTGAGATTAACGCCAATCAGATGGCCGCGTCTTCATTTGAGGTGGTACCCGCGGTGGAGGCATGCATCCTCGACCCGGCATTTGGGAAAGGCCTGACGGCAGACAGCCCGTTCCTGGCCCCCCTGTTCCATTGCACAAGATTCTTGAAGGCCGACGCGGCGCCCCTATCCTCATTCTTGTCAGCATTCGTGTTCCTTTGGCTCCCATTGAACGGTGAGCGGGTGCCCGGCCTCGCCGTTTCATCAAGAAAATACCTTCGCAACCGCCTGTCAGCTCGATGCAAGCGAACAGTGGACCCCCACCTGGCGCTGGCGTTGTTCTTGAACGCATTTCAGTCACCGATTTGGGCCCACGCGGACTCAGTGCCGCTAGGTGGAAAGTCTACAATACGGTGGCGAGACCAGCGTAGTGCACCTCATTGCTGAATCTACCACGAGCCCGGTTCTGGCCCAAATTGCTGGTAAACGCTCGTTAAAAACGGGCTCCTGCTCGCACGCTGGGAGTGTTTGCTCGTATCTTGTCCAAAAACCTCGTTGTGGCAAGCTGGTGACGAGATAAGGGCGTGATTAAGAGCTCTATGAAGTCCGCTCAAGTTGTCACAAGTGCGACTTGATACACTAAACGGGTGCGGTGCTCAGTACCGGTTCTGTGCCCAGTAGGGCAAACAATACATAGTGCTGGTACGGTGAGGCGACGATGGAGGACAGCGGGGAGGTCAGCCAGCGGAAGGGCCGGTAAAGCACGTGGCGGGGCGGCGCAGTGCCAGCGGGGCGGGGGGGGGGGGGGGGGGTGGGGGGGGGGGGGGGGGTGCGGCCGCCACGCAGCCGGCTCGGTCTCCGCAGCGGCGGTGGTCATTGCAGCGGGATGAGCGGTGGGGCAGGTGGCAAGGCGGGGCAGAGCCAGCGGGGAGGGGGCAAGGCGGGGGTGGCCGGAGCGCGGCCGCCACGCGGGGCGGGGCCATGGCGGAGGTCGCGGAAGTGCAGCCGCCACACGGGCGGCTCGGTCGCCGCAGCGGCGGTGGCTGTCGCAGCGGGAGGTCGCCGACGCTGCCGTAGCCGCCACTGGCGCAAGCACAGGCCAGTGGCGGGGAAGCACGGTCACAAAGGTGGAGAATGACAGCAGCAGTGGGTAACCGGCACAGAGTCGGCAGAGCGACGCGGATATCGTGCCGCAAGCCCCGCAACCCCCCCGGGGTGGGGGGCGTCGGAGCCCGCTTTCTCCACACGGGATGCACAGTTCTTTGGCAATTGTCACAGAACTTGATGGGAAGTGAATTCACAATACCGAAACCATTCCCTTTCGCTGTTCACGGAGGGAGAGTTGCCGCTCCGGTGGCTGGCAAAAATACCGTAAAGTCTAAGAGAAGGGGGAGCTAAGTGTGAGAACCCGGTACTCGTGCAGCACCTCGACACCCGTGCTCGACTTGATACACGCGCCTCGACAAGGGTGTACCAATGCAAGCGTGCAGAAATCGCAGAAACACCTCGTTGAGAGAATGGGAGAGCTCGCACGCGCTTGTTGAGCATCTGCGTACGTTTGCATACGGGCATTCACACTATGGCCCTGGACACCATAGGAGGCGCTTCCAGAGACGCTTCTGATGCATCCAAAAAGTCGGTGTAAAATGCTCGACTGCAAAAGTATGCAAGTGAAAACATGGTTCGCACGAGAAAAACGCTCCACAGAGGCGTTTACGAGGGCTCGTGCAAGTTCTGAACGAGCAATTTGAGCCAGAACCGGGCTCAGGGTGGATCCAGCAACGAGGTGCACTGCGCAGGCACTGATCGAGATGACTGAGGCGGACGGCGCTCTTCGTACGAAGCTGTCTAGGGAGACGCAGAGCTTCTTGCGGGCGCACTAGCCCACGACAAAGCCCCAGGCAGATGAGTGTCTGCATCAGGTGGGATATTGGCAACTACATGGCAGCAGGTACCCGGGCTTGCAGGTGATTTCTGTGCGCCTGCTCGCCGTCTACCCTACGTCGGCCGGCGGGGAGCGCTGTTTCAAGTGTGTGTCGGCCGTGATGACAAGGAACAGGAGCACATTGTCCGTTTTCAAGGCCACAAAGCAGGCTCGAGTCATCTACCCTCATTCGAGGTAGGGGCACCGCCGGGGGGACCGAGAATTTGAATACGACTGGATATAGCTTCTGACAGCTGAGCGACACAATTTAATTCGTCAATTCTCTTAGTCATCCAACCAATCACCTGTCCCGGAATGCATGTATCATCTTTCTATGTTAATTTGATAGCGAGCACTGCGCCGAAAAACGCAGTGTCCGCGAGGCACCCTCGCGGCCCGCACCGGAGGCGCGCACCGCCGGAGCCGGGCCCCAAGGGTGCCGCGATGGCACTGCGTTTTTCGCGCTGAGCGGCGCGTGGCTGCCACTAGGAATCGCCCCGGGAAAAACTGCACGGCGGCCCGCGCGGCACAGGTTGAAGGGCCAATCTCTCAATCTGGAAATTCACCAGGGAGCGCTGCACGTCGGCTTCCGCTCTGGGTTTTAAACCTCTCGAGTGTGCCACGTAGATGTCTTAGCTGCGCCGCGGACGAGTGCGGTCCCCCCACATTCCGAGCGGCTCCCCCAGCGGTCCCCCCCAAAGAATAAATCGGCTCATTCCAACTTATCGTCACTGGAGGGACTGCTTCCATAGCGCCGGTCCACCCGGCGGTCCACCCCCAGGGATAATCTGATGTTTAAGGCTGTTCTGGTGCCTACGGTACTGGAACAGAGTTGCACTGTGTTTGCGTCAAGGCCGGAGGATGCGGGGGGCGGTGGAAAGCCCTGAGAACCCCGCACAGAACAGCGCGACTACGAGCCTCGGGCTATGGAGCATCTCAGCTGATATGTTCTTTAACCCGAGGCATCTGCAGATGTGCGCATCACACCTCTTTGTCGACCCTGCCCGAAAACACGACCCACACGGCCACTACGGGGCTCCGGGATGCGTCGGGGTGAACTCTAGTTCGCGGTCCCAGGGGTGACCGGGGAGCAAAACGCTCCGCTCAAAGTCACTCTCCAATGTGAGTGCAAAAATCACATAGATCCGGCCGTGTTCTTTTTGCTGCTCTTTTCCAGGGGAAAAAAAGTACGGTTACAGAAACCATTAGCCCGAAAATTTCTGAAGAAACTTGATGGACGACCTGCCTGATTCATGTCTCTTCTGACAACTTGTTTGGCGCGAGAGACGTGCCGAAGTTCTGCTTTATTATGTTCCTTTATTTGCCAGGAGCTTATTTCGGTAGCTGGAAACTAGCCCGCGGGCCGAGAGGGCGAAGTTGTGCTGGGGTATTTGTGGCGGGACAACCACGGGGAATGGCGGCTTGAACCAGTCTGTGCGACCGCGTTGCGGCCGGCCGCTGCGCTGGCGGCCCGCCCCGGCGAATTCGCCGACACCATCTGACCATAACCAGTGCTTTGACCACTGCAATCACCAGCACTGCCACACGGCGTACGCAAGGGCGCCGTAGACACCTGTGGCGCTTGGTGGCCCAAGAGAAGGGGGGGAGGGGGGGGCGGCGTCTGGCGGATCCGCCGCCCGCGCCTCATTGCACCCTGCCCGCCGGCGAGGCCGCCGCCTACTTGACGACGGCCATCGAGGGCTTCCCTGGTTCTCTCGTTTTCGGCAGCGTCCGTTCACGTGTCCCGCACGGTTGTCTTCTCTGCGCTTTGTTCGCTTAAACGGTCGGATGTCCGTGGTCGACTTTGTGTGGTCCGGTAGCCGACCCGTGCTTAGCGTGAATTTCTTGTAAGTTATTCATTCTGAATGAAGCCTTCGCGTATGGCACACCCGACCAATCCCAGCTGGATTTCCATATCCGTGTAGCTTTTGGATTGATACCGTGTTATTACGCCGAGCGAGCGGTTGACACGACAGTGTCATGTCGGAGGTGAGTGCTGCAACTGACGCGAGCGCCTGCCGAGGCGGGAAGCGCACGTGGCAGTCGGGCAAGTGCGCCACGAGCCACATGTAACGACCCACCGCTTCGTCTGCCTCCTTCCCCTCCTGGCTGGTGTGTCCGTCGTCTTTTGCACACCCGAATTCCTCCCTGTCCAAGCACTTTGCGCACCTCTTTGTCGTTTTTCTTGGGTAGGCCTGACGGGTCGCACCAGCATTTGCACGGGACGACTATCCGTTGTTTTTCTTTGTTTGTTATTTCCGCAACCCGAACGCATACGACACTGTTCATGGCATAATGCGGCGCTTGAGGGTGTTTGTATTCCTCTTTACGTCTCTCGCGCCCCTCCACACGAATCATTTGGGCGTGGGCAGCCACCTCCACCGCGCGGCAGGTGCTCGCCGTCATTGGGGCGACGGGGGGGACAGCTAGCGTGGCGGCTGCCACCGCGGTAACGTGCGCACATCAGGTCGACTGGCACCAGTCATCGGGGAGGTGGTCGCCTGCGCTGGGGTGAAGAAGCTTGCAACGCGATTTTTTGGCCTTCTCTCCGTGTATCTACCGTCTCGACTACTCGCGGCGAGCTCGGCACAGACGGAGAGCGCACATCCACGGGACGCGCGTTTCTACGTGCGTGCTCATTTTGGACCTGGACGACCGATCTGCCCCCGAAAACGCGTGCATCACTCCTGTACTCACCGCCGGTGTGAGGCTGACGCGAGGGGGGACGAACCCTGACTCGGGGGAGCTGGGCCGTAGGAGTGGAGGCGCGAGTCGTTCCACCTGAGCACGGGTGGGGGTGTCTAAAGTGCCGACGCACACCATTCACCTGGAGCAAGCTCCTGAAGTTTCACGCCCGCAGCTCGCCACCGTAGACAAGAAGCTCGCGGCCTGGCTCTCAAGGGCCGCGCTGGCAGACGCGCGCCGACCTCAAGCCGCGGCAGAAGCACCGCGGGTCTCCCGGGTCGGAAAGTCAGCCAGGTTCCGGATGAGAGCTCACAAAGAGCCAGCGCAGCCGCTACTTCTTGAGGTGCTATCAGCGCGACGATGTCACAACAATGTAATGACGGCGCCTCATATAGGGGCCTCGGCCGCAGCTGAGCCGCTCTCTGACGCGGTCGAAGTGGAGCGGCGCCAAGGACGCTCACTGGTGCCAAGCGGCTGCTGGTAGGTCGAAGCTGGCACAGCGTCGTGGTCGCCCGCCTGGCACAACACCAGACCACGGGACAACACCTGCGGTTGCATCTGTCCAATATAGGGGCAATTTTGCTTTCTACTGACAATGAGGTGACCGCGCTCGGACGGGACAAGTCGGGGCTGTCACGGGTTGTCAATGAAGCAGCCGACTGACATAGTTTCGCACGCGCGATGAGAGCCGCGACCGGCTAGACGGCAGAGCACGTCGATACGAAAGTGGCTGCTGCTTCTCAGAAGAAAGCCACCGAATGGCGGATGTCGATGCAGAACTTTAAGGACGTGCTTGCGCTCTCCTACGCCGCCCAACCAGTCGCCGGTGGCGTTCACCGTGGTTCTCTTCGTGTGATCGGCGGATTGGAGCTGCCGCAAGACGCCAAGCAGGACGCCTGACACGACCACTCGTGCGACGGCGGGGGTCACCGTGAAGACTGGAACGCTAAAAACGGAAGCGGGGCCGATGCCGAGGAGGATGACGAAAGCGGCAGCGACGCCGAGATGGACGAGGCATCTTCACAGAGTGCGTGGGATGTGGAAGACGCGTGATCCGAGAAGACGGTGAGAGAGCGCCTGAGACGGGCTGCACCTGAGCCTCGACGGGAAGCCACGGTCTCGACCGCGTACCGTGCGGCGTGTGTCGCTGCAGCTGTACCCCGTCTTCCTCCGGTTGGAGGGGCGAGTGGGCGACAAGCAGGGCATCAACTGGTCGCTGGTGATGAAGGCGGTGCAGCGGACGTACTCGAGTCGCTGCTTCCCACGGTTGCTGCCAGCATGCGTGACCGTCGGCGGCAGTTTGACGCGGAACGCATACTCAAGCGTGAAGCAATGCGCAACGAGCGCATAGCCGCCCTGTTCAGGCTGGCTGCAGCCGACCCTACGAACGCCCTGTACAAGAGGAAGATGGCGTCCGAGTACCGTGCGGGTGCCCCCTTGCTCTCGTGGTCTCAACCTTTTTTGCGTGTTTACAGTTTTATTTCTCTTCTACGTCACACATGTCGTTGCATGAACAGGCATATCCCGTTTAACCACATACCTTTCACCGGTGATACAACCCATTCTGAAGCATGAAGCGCCACACATCTTGTTGGACCTGCGCCCTAGCAAGAACTGCTGGTCGCTCGACCGGCAGGACTGAGTCGACGGCGCGCTCAGCTGGAGCTGGTTCGGGGGAAGGTTCACGCAGGGCAATCCAGATGTTGTGCGCGCAGGCTGCCACCCAGTCCATTATCGTGTTGTAGTCTAGGTTAGTTCGATATGGAAGTGGCAGCTTCCGCAATCTTGACCAGCGCCCCTTGAGCAGGCCAATGACCAGCTCGGCAAAAATAAGCCGACGCGCGTGCTGGTCGTTGAGGTTCTTGTTGCCCGACTCAGCTGCGCTTTGGCTTTTTTGCGGCAAAATGACGTAGACAGATGACAACATCCCCTTGTATCCGAGTAGGTATTCCCTCAAGGAAAAATAGCGACCGGGGAAGCGGTGCCATGGGGAGGCCGCCTGGACGACCGTGTCCGGCGCCACCCCCTTGAACCCTTTTACCAAAGTGGTAATCCTTCCCTCCCAATCACACGCAACCCAAACATTCACGCTAAAGCGACCGTTGCAGTCAGCATACACACCACGGGTCTTCACTAGGCGCGTGCGCCAGCGGAATCGTCGTACCGTCTACCGCACCAACACATCTTGGAAACCCATACCGCAGCTTCGACTGCCCCGCGAGGGCAGCAGGTTGTGAGGCATCCAGCCAGCGAATTTCGGCAGCCTTCCAGCAAAGGATGGCTGCCGTCATTTGCTGCGTCGCTCTCCCAACGCTCCCCACGATTACGGCAAAAGTCGTGGCAGTCAGGATAATACTGGCCGCATTGCCATGGTGTCCACAGCGAAGCAATGTCACAGCGATCTGTACGCGAACAGGAAGTTGGGGGCGACCGCGAGACAATCGCACCCGTGCTCGCGCACGGGGGATGGCTCAGCGGCGCTCCGACGAGACCATAGCGGTGCAAGCGCACGGCGGGTAGGCGCCCTTTGCGCGTGGCAGCTTGCGCTGCTGCGGCAGTTTCCTTGCCAGTGGTCGACTGGATCGGGGAGGTCGCCACCCGCGACGGAGCATGGACATTTCAGGTTGTAGGGGCTGGTGGAAGAGCTGCGTGTTTCATGTGGGTACGTTGATCATGGGGAGCCGGTCGTGATGGGAGAGTTCCGGGTCGGGGGGGGTGGTGCCGGTATGAGACGGGAGGCGGAGGGGCTACAGACGTGTTGGGCGCCGCACCGGTGACGCCGCAAACCTCTGAGCGAGACAACAACGGCAGGCGGCGGAGGCCAGGTACCGGCGGCGGTGTAGGGGCGCTGTTCTTCTGGTCGACGTGGAACGCACGTCATCTGTCGTGTAATGCGCAGAGGCGAGCGGGAGGGCAAGTGTGCCCGGGAGCGCCGACGACGTAGACGTTTTGGTGACGCCATCCTCCGCCGAACGAGGCGCCGGTGGCCGCGGAGGTCAGTCACGTGGAAACGAGCAGCTCCTCGCGTCATGCGCCATGCAAGATGACGCTGGAGGTGGGGGAGGGGGTGTGCGGCCGGGGGCGGCGGCAGTGGCGATGTCTCGGCCGCCGCGCTGGCGACGCCGTAACTCACCGAGTGAGGCGGCGCCGGCCGAGGCGTCGAGACGACTAACTAGTAGTGGGACTTGCCGCCCGTCCCGTCTTTCAGCGGCCGCCGAGCCGCGTGCCGTGCCCTACGCGCGGAACACCCACGCCCGGCTGGTGAAATCGGCGGCTACCGCCGCTGGAGCCGTTGACTCCGCGCCTGCTGCTAAAGCGGCGGTGGGCAGTACGCGTCAACGCCCGGGACGCGCGCCCGCACGCCAGGACGGCCTGCGGCCACGGCAGTGGCAGGGGCGGCGACGGCAGCGGCGACGGCGACGGCGTCGGCGGCGCCGGCAGCAGCATAGGTTGTTTCTATCGTAGTGGGGGCACGTGGGCATCTCCTGTCTGCCGCCACGCACAGCGACAGCCGCGGATGCGCGACCGCCGCTGCAGTTGGGGCAACGCGGGCACCCCCGCAGCAGCAGCGGTGTCGCTTCTGCCACCGCATGTTGCTTGACAGCCGCCGGAGCGGTCACGCACGACTGCCCCGGCGGCACCCGGCCGGCGGGGGTCCCCACCGCCGCCCGTACTAGGGCACCGTCGGACCACGAACGGCAGTTGCGGCCGTAGCTTTGCCCCCCCGCCCCAAAGGCGTCGGGTCCGGCGGGGATTTGGGACGCCCGACCCTGCTTTCCGCCGATTCTGGTCCTCGCCCCCGCCAGGGGATGTTACCAGTAGACGCTGCACGTATGCACGCGTGAAAGTGGCCTGCGTCGGCCGCCCCAATGAACGCTGCCGCAACAGCGCGCCCCCCCCCCCCCGCCCCGCGCCGCAGCAGCGGCGGATATGCGGCGGCCGCCTCGTCAGCCGATGGGGCAGGTACTTCCGGTCGGACGCAACCGCAGGGGGGGTCTCCTACGGGGAACTCCACGCCGCGGCGCTCGTTGCGCACTCGCCGGTTGATGAGAGGGGCGGGGCGGAGGGACGGAAAGAGCCGCCGCGGTGCTGGTGGCTCCGGCGCCCATAGCACGCACAGGCGGCGTTGGAAGAGAGGAAACTTTACAGCGAAAGCGGCTCTGTTGGCCTTGCCGACGTGACGGGCGGCTTTTTTGATAGTACAAGCGGCTTTGAAGATTACGCGGGCGGGCTTGACGACGTTGTGTTCACGGCGGCTGCGCTGGCGTCGGCGGCAAAACCGCTGGCATTGTCGCTGTCGCTCAACGTTGCCGCCACGGAACAACTGGTGAGCTGGCGCGCCAGCCGATCGCGGCCCGTGGAGCCGCGGCACTACCTGCTCGGACCCCGCTGGTCGTGAGGGATGAGCTCCTCGCGTAAGGTTGGCACAAAGGCCGCCGCAGCGGCAGCGGCCGCACCGTCTGCCGCCGCTGCCGCCGCACGTTGTATGTACTTTCCTCCAGACACGATTGCTGGAGACGCACCGCCGTCGCCGCCGCCTGGCTTGGGTGGCAGCGGCGGCGATAGCGGAGGCGGTGGCGGCGGCGCGGTCAGCGTCGTCCGACGCTTCCTATCTTTTGTCTTGTGAAAACGACTGTTTCGTTTCGCGAGTCCCAAGCGTTTTCGCGAGCGAGCTTTCAGTTGCGGTAATTATGACAAAACTTATCGTGTGATCGTTATCGGCTCACATTCTCTGGGACGCTTTCCTTGCAGCGCCCCGGGCACGGCAGCGGCCATCACGTTTCCCGCATCGCCGATGTGCCGGCGATCAGCCACCAATCATGTAGTATCTGGAAGTCTCCATCACGTTCATGTAGTGTCTGGGGCTTTCCATCACAATGCAAACTTTTGCATGGGGTGGTCCCTGAGGAGCTCTGAGAGCGCTTGCTGCCCGTGGCTGGCACTGCGCGTCGAGGACTTGGCCCATAGGCCACGCGCGAATGCCTTGACTATTACATTTACAGCATGGCTGTTGCAGAAGCATGTCCTGGCGTGTGGTGTCGGCGGTCATAACGACATGCATGATCGACCCCCCCCTGCGGGGTGCCGAGCGGCACCCGCTTTACAGAGCGGCCCACGCCCCTTACCTACACCCTGCTGTGATCAACTCTTTCCGACCGCCGCATCTGCCGTTATGCCCGTATCTGCGACAGTTTTCCCTACCCCCTGGACCGCCTGCCCCCCCACCCCGCCTGCCCCCTCCCCCCACCCCCCCCCCT
>Ga0115031_1003299_pt1 | contig 11976 bp, 6 predicted proteins | sample Maine_Asex4_meta_FD_87301 | JGI IMG/M metagenome (GOLD analysis project Ga0115031, IMG submission 87301) | Marine algal microbial communities from Maine, USA - Maine_Asex4_metaG | ecosystem: Host-associated > Algae > Red algae > Unclassified | place: Maine, USA | collected 2015-01-05 | reverse complement strand
GGGGGGGGCCCGGGAGGCGCCCCCGCCGCCCGGGGGGGGGGGGACCCCCCAAAGGGCGGCCCCCCGGGAAAAAAGAGGCGCTGGTGGGGGCGGGGGGGGGGGCGCGGGGGGGGGGGGGGGGGGGGGGGGGGGGGTCGCACGTCGACCGCAGCGCCGTCGGCCGTGGCGCCGACCGCCGCTGGCGCGGCGTTGGCGCCAGCCACCTCCGCGTCAGCCTCGGACGGGGACGCAACGGCCGCCGCTGCCGGTACCGCTGTCGGCGCCGCCACGCGCACGTCGGCCTTGTCCTCATCCTCAGATGGTGCCGCTGCCGCTTCCGCCACCACCTCCGCCGCCGAATGCTCCGGCTGCGACTTGACCGGCAGCACCGGCGGCGCGTCACCGGCGCTGCCAGCGGCCGGCGACGAAAGCCCCTTGGACAGGAGCAGGCCCGTGCCGAGGCCGACGGCAAAGCCCGTGGCCGCCCACATCCACCGCTTATCCGCGCCGCCGACAAAGGCCATGGCGACGGCGTCGGCGCGGCCAACGCCAAAGGGAGTAGGCGATCACGTCTCGCCGGTCGGTACCGACGGGGTGGCAGTAGGTGGCAACGGCGACGGGGCGTCGTGGAGCGCGGGAGGCGGCCGTGATGGCACAGTGGTGAGGAGCGGGATGAGGACGGGTTGTGCTGCCGGTGCGGGCGGCGACGGCGCTGATGAGGAGCCAACAGGCCGGGGGGGATGCCGCCTCGTCCAAGCGGGGGGGGACCACGGGCCACGACAAGGGAGGACGACGCCACCGACACTGACCGACTGACGGATCCTGTCCCCTGTTGTCACCGTGAGCGAGCCAATCCCCGCGCGGCGACGCTCTGTCAGTTGTCATCTAAATCCTCGACTGGCGACACACGTGTTCTCGATGCCGCCGCCTCGGCCCGAGCGCCTCGGATAGCGACCAGGCACTGCCGTAGCCATACCCGACGAGGCAGTGGCAAATGAAGTCGGACACGCACGCCTGGACAGCCAGAAACGGTCATACGTTTGGAGCTGTCGACTGTGCCAAACCTCGACGCACACGGACTGAGGTACAATGACGACGTTGCAGTCCACATGGACAGGGTCCAGCCTGCGTGCGAGGATGCAGGAGCTACGGACAGTCGACCACGACAGACTCCTGTACCATGCAACAGAGTGCGATTCCAAGACGAAGCGTTGCACCACAGAGATGCGGGAGCAGTCCTCTGGCAACACACCCGCCGTCCACGAGCGTCTGCGCCACAGGTGGCCCCCAGCGCCGACGTCGTCGCCACCACTCTCGGCGTCTCGGCAAAGGGTGACGCTGGACCCGACCAGCATGCCCGCCCGCGAGCGCCAGCGCCCGCCATCTGAGCCCGACACCGCGACGGAACGTGACTGGCCGTTCCGTGGCCAGAGCGGTGGCATTGCCGCCGCCACCGTCATCGGTCGCCGCCGCCACGTGCCGCTAGCTGCGGATCTACGGCAGGCAGCGGTGGGCCCGCACCTATCTCGCTGCCGCCGCCCTCTGCAGCCCACGTCGCCACGGACAACATGGCGCCGCCGAGCGCGTCGCCGACCGCCGTCCCCGCTGGCTACCCGCCGCGCTGCACCAGCCGACATTGCCGCGGTCGGCGCCGCTTGGCTCATCAGACGACCAGGACGCCCCGTCAATGGCCCCTCAGTCCCGTGGGGGAACTTTTCGCCACCGCCTCGCGTGGCGCCCAGGTTGGCCGAGTGTGACGCCGGCGCACGCTCTCCTACCCCCGCTGTTGCGTCGTCGGAAGTAGCCCCACCGCCTCCGTCGTCCTCCTCTGACACACCGATGACAACCCAGACGGTGGCAATGAGCACCACGTCCCTCACGATGACGCCCGTCCTGCCATTACACGCCACCTATCACCGTTCCGAAACCGGGCGGCAACACACGCGGCCTCCGACGTCCACCCGTCGGTGCCGTCAACGGGGAAGCCTCCTACGATCCGCACAGTCGCTGCGCGGACCACCGCTGGGTAGGTCGGCGGCGCGGAGGCGCGTGCAAGCGCCGGCGGGGCGCCCGCGGTTGTGGGCGCCGCGGGCACCGCGTCCGCTCGCAAAAGTGGGGTCCATGGACGGGGGACGTGGGAGAGGACCGGCGGCGCAGAGCAGGCAATGTGTACCGCCTCAAAGGAGGCCCTTCATCTTGGCGAAGCACGTGCGGCGGATCGGCTCCGCCGCCGGCACGCGTTGCGGCGACTCGCTCATGGGCCTCATGCTGCCGACCACCAACAGTCGTTTGAAAGTCATTCACCAAACAAAGATCCCGTCAACGTAGATCCGCGCCTCATCCAAAAAGAAAAGTGGAGCGCACGTCTTTCTCAACATATTCGGCTGTGGACTGGCTGAGAAGCGGAAATACACTCGATGGTGTGTGACGCCCGTGTGTGCGGCGTATGTCCCGCTGACACCGAAGGGCGAGCGACTGTGCACCCAGTTGCGAGGTCGGGAACTGCTTCCAAGCTCTTTGTTCTGAGCGCATGACGTTCCCGGTCGCGAGAGATGCGGACAGTCGAGTCAACGGTGCCGGGGCGGTCCTCGAGCTCGATTGGGCTAGCAGCCTCCGTGGTACCACCACCGTGACGCGGGCAAGCACCCCTGCCTAAAGGCACGCGTGGACACGACCGCTGCTCCAAGAATGCCCTTCCGTCATGCCAGGTTCGGTCACGGACTGGCGTTCGCCCCAGAGGCTCCTTCGCGCTGGGTGAATGGGGCTCAGTTTCCGCCGGCTCGCTGCACTGAAGACCTGTACGGTTGAACAATCCGGCGTGACCGCGAGTCTAATTTAACGTGAGGTTCCCCATGGTCTGGTTCGCAGGAGCATGCGTGGACGGCACGCACTGCGCTAGCTGCAGTATCGTCAGACCAATGGTCATCCTGAACGGGAGGAAATCCTGTTCAGGCCCATTTTACGGCACGGCACATGAACACGGGATCTCCTGTTACAAAAGTTGTTCAGGTGCACGGGCCTGATCTCGAGGTCGGTCGTCAGGAGATCGCTATCCGGTCGTCTTGTGCGACAGCAACAAGAATCAAAATGGCAGAACAAGACTGATACGCGATCTGATTGGTACACGATAGGTTGCTATCGCGCTTATTGGCTAAGGCCGTTATTCCCTGGCGTTTAGGACAGGGTGCTCTCAAAGTGTAGTGATGCACACATATACTCAAAACAAGGGACTTCCTCTCCGTTTCAGAGGTGGCAGTCTGCATTCGTGTCCTCAGGCATCTGAGGGCGTGTCAGCGTTGGAAGGGTCGCGATGACGCTACAGCCGAATAGAGTTACGTGGCTGAGAATGACTGTCCTGCCACAGGGGTCACTGGGCCCGGATGGCGCCTGCCCCCCTGCCTTCCCCCACCGCCCCGAGTTGCGCGCGGCGACCGCGCGCAGCGACTTCCGGGGTTCGAAGCGCCACGATGACCCGCGGGTGATCGTGCCTGCGCGCCAGCTTCTGTTGCGGCGGCGCGTCGGCGGTTGCTGACGCCATCTACTGGTGCGGTTAGAGGCACCCCGTCGCGCGGCGGTCGATCCCACCCGCCCGCCCGTGCGCCGTGTTGGCCGCCCCGCCCGCTGCGCGCATGCGCGCTGCGGGGCGGGGTGACGGCCCCGCCCGTGGGCGTTGCGCCACGCCGGCGGGCAGCCGCCGCTGCGGTGGCGGCGGCGGCACCCCTTTCCTCGCCCCACGCCCCCCCCGCCACGGCAACGTGGCTGTACGTGCCCCCGTGTGTGCTCGCGGCCATGGAGCCGGCTGGCGAGCACGGTGTCGATGCGTCACCGAGCGCGCCAGCGCCCTGAAGGCCAGGGTATTGCACGCACGTGCCTGCAGTTTTCAGCGACTTCGCTAGGTCTACAAACTTCAGACGAAAAACAGAACAGCAATAATTAGACTCGAGAGTGGTGTTTACAGTCAATATCCGCTTAAATGACACCCTCGCGCACTTGGTCAACTGTCCAAGTTGCTCGATTATTGCTGACTGCGTTGCCACCTCTGCAGGATCTGACCAATGAAGTGCCCTCTGGCGTCCCGGTCGCCTCCAAACAGTGCGTTCTCGTGCGCCCTCGAGCGAGGAAAATCCTCCAGTTATATGGCATGCCATATAACCGGAGAGCATAAAACCGGATATTGACTGGCAGAGCCAGTGTCTCTCGGCTGAGCCACACGAGTGACTGTGTACGAGATCTGGGTCGACAACAGAGGTTATCAGTTTTCACTAGACTGCGCCAACAGTATGATGCTCATATTCGATGGTTTGAAACTCCTCTTTCACCAAGTCGTGTGCAAACGTCTGTTTTAACCGATCTCTCTTGCACCTGTGTCTCTTCAAAGGCCACTGGCGACCCACACACCATTCGTCACAAAGATTGCATCTAGAACGGGAGGCCGAATGGGGGTTCCATTCGGAGGCCGTCCGAACGGGAGCGACTCCCGATCTCCCTCCAGTTTGCGAACGGACGAAAGAACGGGAGAACCTCCCGTTCGGGACAAGCGATGCCAGGCTCTGACCGTAACGCTTGCAGTCGTGAGATGATCTCGGCGATATTATTAAGATCCCAGTTAATATAGGCCAATAGGATGGCTTGGTCGTGTAGGATGCACTCACCATGCTTCTGCGAGGTCTACAACTGGATCTTCACCTGGGGCTTGGAGTTTCATGTAGATCAGTACAGTTATAGCACGGTTGACATTGCAATTTGTCCAACTCGCCGTCGTCGCGACCACAGGTGCGACTCATCTTCTTCGTGCGACCCGATTGCGTCGGCCACTGACTTGGTCTCAGCAGGCGCGACAGCCCATCACCGCACCAAAAGCCGTACCTTCCCTGCCGAAGGGTTCAGGGCTATGAGCATCCCAAAAAACCGTTCAATGTGTAGTCAATACATCTGTGAGCAGCAGTGTTGCAGTGCAGGAGCCCCCGCGCAGCAACGTCAGATGATCGAGGGTCGAAGGAGACGTCGCACCTCAGCGCTCGAAGTGTACTTGAAGATCCATCGATACTTCTGGTCCAGAACTGGTAGATTTGACACGCTTCCTACGCGAACATGGAAGTTGAGACTATAGACCCTCGTGACCGGGCCCTCGGCTACCCCGAACTCGTCTAGAACGGGAGAAACTCCTGTTCGGGGCAACGCCCCCGAACTGGAGGGTGAACGGGAGCGACTCCCGTTCGGTGTGTCGATATTTCTGACGTTGCTTCCCTCTCCCGCTTGCCATTGCCCGCTGTCCTCAGCGCCGGCGGACTCTTCTGACATCCCCTGCGAGAGGGGCCCCTCTCCCTACCCACTGGCCGGGTTGACCAACCCTCCACGAGCCCATCCAGAGGTCGTTTTTTCGTGCCGCCTATCCCTGCCCGTGCTGACCCCCCTGCTGGGTGCCGCCCCACTGCACTGTCCTTCTCGGCCAGGCCGCCATGAACTCTGAGTCTGCCGTCCCACCGTCCCACCTCCCGCTCTCACTCCAATAGACCTGAGCGGCGGCTGTCAGTCCAGTCGGATGTGGCAGACACCACCGCGCAACGCTGCCGTGCCCGACTCGACGGGTGCCGCGAGAAGAGGGAGCGGACCGCCGCAGCTGTGGCCACAGTGTGCCCACGCGATAGGCGCGCCATGTCCCTTCGGCGACGGCGGCGGCAAGGGCCGCTGCTGGGCCACTTTAACGGGGCCCCCACCAGAGGTGAACCACCGTATGTAATGCCAGGCGTCGACCCGTCCACGCACTGCCACGACACGCCTTCTCTTGGACCCCGCTGGTGGTACCACGTGCCACCTTCTTCCCCTTCCTATCGCTTCCACTCCACAACCCCGCTCTCCCCCCCCCCCCCCCCCCCCCCCCCCCCCCCCCCCCCCCGCCTCGCCCCCCCGCCCCCCCCCCCCCCTCCCCCCCCCCCCCCCCCCCCCCCCCCCCCCCCCTGGGCCCTTCTCCTCCCAACCATGGTGCGTGCCGCGGTGCTCTCCCTTCTCCTTGCCACCGCCGTCGCCGCCGTTGCCGCTACGGCGGCGGGCGCTCCCGCCCCCCCCCCCGCTACCGCCGCTGCTGCCACCGACGCTGACGCGGACCTGCCCGTCTCCGCAAGGCAGATCACATTTGTCACGAGCAACACGACCAACGCCGATGGCACCGTCGAAGTGATCTTCTCGGAGGTGGTGCCCGACCCAACGGGCGCCGACGGACCCGCCGGCGACGTGACGCTCGTCGGCAGCGGCTTGGTCATTGTCGGGCCGGGGGCCGCTGCGCTCGCCGCCGGAGACGCGGCCAACACGACCATTGGCGGCGACGCGGGGCTCGGCGGGGCAGGCGTGACCGGCGGGCCCGGCGGTGCGGGCGGCAACGTGACGATCGTGACGCCGACGCTCGTCCTCGGCGCCGGCGCACCCAACACGACCATTGGCGGCGCCGGGGGCGCGGGGGGAGAGGGCGCCGCGGACGAGTCGGCGCCCGGCGGCGCCGGCGGCGCCGGCGCCAGCGTGCTCATTGTGGACGCTGGGTCGACGCCGCTCTTTCCCGCGGGCACGCCAGTGACGATTGGGGGGAGCGGCGGCCAGGGGGGAGCCGCCGGCCTGAATGGGGCGGCGGGGGGGGCCGGCGGCGCCGCGGGATCCGTGACAATTGTCAGTTCGTAGGCCTCGGGGGGGGGGGGGGGGGGGGGGGGTGGGGGGGGGGGGGGGGGGGGGGGGGGGGGGGGGGGGGGGGGGCTGCGTCGGCGGAGTGGAGTGAGCGGCCCCTGCGTGGTGCGTCGCGGTGACGCGATCGGGCGGCGGGGGAGGGGCGGCGTGCCCTGCGCGGTGCGGGTGCCACCGAGCGTGTCGACGAGCCAGCGTGGCTCGTCGGGGGACTAAACACTATTGACTGCGCCACGCTGCGGCGCGAGGCGCTGTGTTTGGCGACGCGGGGCGGCGCAGGCCGCGGGCTGCTGGCCGGCACACCCGTCGTGCGCGGCGCGGCGTAGACCCGCCTCGACCGTGTCGACGCGGCTGCCCTTTCCGCCGACGTGACGGGCATAGTGCGATACACCGGGGGAAAACGGGGAAACAGGGCCCTGACGGTGATGCAGACCCCCTGCTTTACTCGGTCGCCGCCCCGAGGTGCGACACAGCAGAAGCATCGGCGGGCTGGGAACACCGTCTCGCACCGGTGCCCCAGGCCGATGCAGGCCGTCGCGCGGCGCCGGCAGGACCCGCACGTGCCAGGGCACACAGGCAGTGAGGCAAGGGACCTCCACTACCCGCCAACCACCAGCGACTCGCGCCAGCGGCGCTCAAAGTCACTCACAAAGCAGGTCCCAATCTGTACACCCCCCGCCAATGACCACCGCTCCACGCGGGCTCGACGGGTCTCAAAAAGAGTTGGCTCTTTCTCCAGCCGGTGGTGTCGCCGCTCAGTCCACGCTCCCCCCGTCGTTAAGGTTGGACGCAAACTTGCGGGTCATCCACAACACGCCGCGCAGGTGGGCATCCTCTGGCCGCGCCTTGGCAGCCAAGCGGGCGCCTTCGTGGATGCGGGAGATCTCCCCCGCGAGCGCAATGACAGCCAGCGGGTGGTTCTCTGTCGGTTTGTACACGGGCGCATCCACCTGTTCGAGGAGCATCCGCAACCATTGGGCTTGGGCGTCGAGCACCAGGTCGTCCACCACCGCGTCCGTTGCCCGGTCGGTAGGGAACACGAGCGAGCGGCTTGGCGCTCCACCCTTGGGCGTCATGAAAAGCGTGTCGGTGATCTGCCGCAACAGGGAGGCCACCGACGGGATGCCGTCCGACGCCATGGCCCGCGACGCCGAGAGCCGGTTGAGCCGGTCCGGGTGGAGGAGGGACCCGAGCACCTTGCCCCGTAGCTCCCGCAACAGCTGCGGCACGTCTGACGAAGCAAAGCCGAGGCACCCCTTGGATGCGACCTCGCAATAAGAACCGACGCGATGGACCATGTACGGGCCGTAGGTGGCGGCGGTGGTCGTGCCAAGCATACCGCTGCGGGGGTCCAGCTCCGCCAGGATCAAGCTGAGCGCCTTGGCCTGTGTTGCCCCGTCGACAGGGCGGAGCGGCACCGACGCGCCGGGCTTGATCCCGTCCTTCCCGCTGCTGTGCGCACGGGAGGGCAGTTGACCGCCGACGAACTTGGTCGCGTACCGTACCGAACGGGCGGTCACGCGGATAGCCGACTCCATGGAAGATGTGAAGTCGAGCCACGATGCTGTGTCGTCGGCCGCCGTGGCGTTCATCAGGCGGGTGGCGACCTTGCGCGTCAGCTGCAGCACATTTTCGTGGTAGTCGAGTGGCGTCGCGCTCATGTCCCACAAGGACGCCAGCGGGTCGGGGCCGTCAGGGTCCGCCCCGTCCGAGTCGGTCGCAAACGTCAGGCCATACTCGGTGGCGGCCTTTTCGGCAAAGGCGCTCAACTCGGCCTCGGTCTTGAAATCCCCGTACCCGTACTTGATCGCTGCATAGTCATAAGCGCCAATCGTGTTGGTGTAGTAGTGGGTTTGGTCTGCTGGGTCCGCGCGGACCAAAACGGGCATGTAGTCCATGACGCTCGATGATAGGCCGTGCTCCTCGACATACTTGGCGTCGGAGAGAGACGCCCATGGGATGTTGCCCGACGCCCGAAAGTTGTGGCGCAGCCCGAGGGTGTGGCCGACTTCGTGCATAACGACCTCCTTGAGTGCTTCGATGATGTACGCATCCGCACCAGACATCACCCGCGACGACGTGCCGAGGTCGATCGCGTCGCTAGTGGCCGCTGCTGTGGACGTGTTGAGCGTTGCCGCCCGCGCCACGGCCGCCCCCGCCTCCCACTCGCGCAAGCGGTGGGTGGCGAGTAACATCTGCACGCCGAGGTCGTCCACCCGCTCGCCGTCAACAAAAGAGCGGGTGGCGAGGCGCTCCTCTGCCCGCTTGAGGGCGCGGCCGCGCGCCGTTGACGGCGCCACTGGCGGCGCGCTGAAGCGGGACAGAGCGCCAGTGTCGCCGACAAACTCGCGATAGTCACGCAGCCAGGCGCGCACCCAACCGTGCGTGAACACAATGTCCGCGTTGAGCACCTCGCCCGTCCGGGGGTCCACATCTGACGGGCCGAGCGCGTACGTGGAACCAAGACTCGGCGCCCACGAGATGCTGTTGTACCGCACGTCCCCCGCAGCGTAGTCCTCCGGCCACTTGTCATCGTCGGGGAGGATCGCGCGGACGGCGTCGGGATGACCGGCCGCCTTGAACGCCTTGCTCCACTCCTCTACCCCCTCCTTCATGGCCTGCCTCCACGCCGTTGGCACCGTCGGGTCGACGTGATACACGACAGGCAGGCGCTTGGTGAGGTCCCACCGCTGCAGCAGCGTGCGCTTGTCGTGAAGTGCGCGGTCCGCATCGACAGATACGTACGTTTGGCCAAAGAAGCCGAGTCTCTCGTCGGCCATCCGCACGGTCATGGGCTCTTCCGGGAGCGCCACCACCGAGTAGTGGACAATGAAAGAGAAGATATTCTCTGGCGAGAGGAGCGACTCGCCCAGGGCAGTCACGCTGCGCGCGCGCATCTGCACATCGAGCTCCACGTTGCGCGGGAAGGCTGTGGCGTTGAGGAAGCGCGCGCCATACGACACCTTATGCTTGGGGTCCGGGTCGCCACTGTCGCTTTCGATGACAAACATGCCGTCTTCCACCCAATCCGTGGCGTCAAACAGGTAGCCGTCAGAAGTGACATTGTGCAGCACGCCAAACGTCTTGAGCCAGCCCGGCCACGTACCTTCCTTGTATGACTGGGCCATCGCAGACGTGTTGTCCGCCACTCGAAGGTCCATCATGGGGCGGTACAAGTCGATGGCCGCAAAGATGGCGTCGCTCTTCCGAAAGGCAAACGCGTTGTGGTCGACCGTCTCAGCGGGCATATGTGTCAGCGCAATCTCTGGAAGGGGTTGCAAGGGGGAGGGGGCGTGGTGCGTCGACCAGACCAGGAAAAGCAGAATTGACAGGGAAAAAAAGAAAAAAACAGAGACCAGGAAGTTCGCCGGTCAGCATGTCGACGAGGACGACAGGTAAGCAACTCGGCCGCCCTTCCGTCCAGTCGACCCACCAGACAGCGGCCGCGGACCCAGACCCCCTCCATGCCAAAATACCCACATCTCCCTTGGTCGTAGACACACCTGCACACCACGTTCCTTGATACTGATCCACCTCTTGCCCCCAAAAGTGTGACATCCATCGTACCAGAATCACCGGCTCCATACATGGCGGTGATGATGAAGGGCTTGTCGAGCTCTGACGCGGGCACCTCCAGCAACACTCGCCCCTGCGCAAGACCCGTGCCGCGAAAGAGGGTGAAGTAGCCGTCGACCCGGTCAAACAACTCCGGGATGGGGATGGGCGGCTGGCTCGCGTTGCGCGCCTTGAGCAGCTCCGCAATCATGGCCAACGTCCCCGGGTCAGACGACCCCGCACTAGCGACGCCGAGCTTACCCAACCCCAGCGTGTCGGACGACGCGCCGCCGCCAGAGAGCAGCCCCACCAGCAACCACAGCACGACCAAGGCCCCAAAAATCACCACACAGGCCGACGGCAGCGGGTAGCGCCTCCACAACGGCAGGCCATCGTACAGCCGAAAAGGGGACGGAAACGGAAACGGGTTGTCGCCACCAACTCCGCCGCTGCCCCCCCCGCCGGCGCGGAGGGTGCGGGAGCCCGACGCTGGCAGCGCCGACGAGCGGCTGCCCCGCTCGCTGCCCCCGTCGCTGTCCGTATCGGGCAGCGGCACGGCCGTCCGCGATGGCCCCGCCGCGCCGGGCGCCAGGAGCGGCTCCGCATCATCGCCGCTGCGTTGACCCGTCATGGCCCGTCGTTGCGGCTCCGCGGACCCGTAGCTGCTGCTTGGCGATGCCGTGGTGGCGGCGAGCGGCGGGGGGCGGCGAGACCGGGCCGGCCGCGATCCGGCCCGCGCCCCCCCGCGGCGCGTGCCTCACGGCCAAGTGTCAGCGAGCCCCAGGGGCCCGTCCGACAGACGCCCACCTGGAGCGTCCTGACCACCCTGTGCGCGAGGCGGAAGACAACAAGTGCGCTGGAGAGCCGCTGTTGCTGAGGGGTGACAGCCGAGCGCAATCGAAGGGATCACCATCGCTCCACTATTCGGTACAAACGGGTTTTCCGTGGGAAAGTACGTCAATTTTCTGGCCTTAAGGTCAGGGTATCTACCAACATGGTGAAGACCGGTTTTATTTCCCTGGACTTTAGTACAGGGTACTGTACACACCCGCACGTTGAAGAATAAGTTGCCTTTTCCAGTGCACGTTGCGGGAGTACAGTCGTTCCACCAAAATCCTAGCACTCAGCCGAGATCAATAGTACCACCCATATGTTGCTCGTTTCGCGTAAACGTGGCTGAGAACCAGAGACGTGTCAATGAACAATTCTCAAAGGCGCTTTTGTGCTCAAAACCTCCGGGTGCTCAGACACACGAGGCAGCACATGACAGCAATGAGCCCTTTATCGCCCTTTCCGCCCGCCCACATCGTGGAGCCGGGCCCTTCGGCCAATCTGGCTGGTCGCCCATTGGGGGGCATGCCAGAGGTCACTCGTCCCGTTCGAATTTCTGAACGCGGAGGCGGGCCCGTCAGCCACTTTAGCTGACGGCCCAGTGCGAGGTGGACAGAGACCAGAAGATCTCCTCTTGCGAGCTCTTTTGGGACGATGGCAAGTCCATTGCGAAATCATCGGAAATCGCAGCATCTTTTGATCCTGGTCTGATCCCTGAACATTGGCCCGACGGTCGAGATCATGGGCCCGTTTTCGGTCGCTCAAAATTGCATTCGGAAACTTGTGACGAGCCGGGCGCATATGTCGACCGAACGACGGGAGCACCGGTAATGGCAGCCTTCATTCTCAAGTGACATTAGGAATGAAGGGTGCAACAGCCTTCATTCTCAACCGCATACACGTGTAGGAAAATGAATAGGATGGCCAGTGCTGACAGCCATG
>Ga0115031_1003293_pt1 | contig 11991 bp, 7 predicted proteins | sample Maine_Asex4_meta_FD_87301 | JGI IMG/M metagenome (GOLD analysis project Ga0115031, IMG submission 87301) | Marine algal microbial communities from Maine, USA - Maine_Asex4_metaG | ecosystem: Host-associated > Algae > Red algae > Unclassified | place: Maine, USA | collected 2015-01-05 | reverse complement strand
CGCGAACTCCAGCTGATACACCCCAGCGGGCAGACCCTGTACACTCACCCGGGCACCATTCACCGTATTGAGCTTAATCGTCCGTACCCGCCGGCCAGCGACCGAAAAAATGCTGAGACGAACACTACCGGCCTCGCTCCCCTGAAGGTTCAACTCTTCGCCCGCAGGGTTAGGGTAAATGAATACATCATCGTCTGTAGCCGATGCATCACAGTTAATACGCAATGCTTTAATGGGGGACTGACTGCGGCTACCGTCGTGATCTACCTGCTCAATACGGTAAAAATACTCACCGTTGGGCACGAATTTATCGACGTACGCATAAGCTGTAGTCTGGCTGGTGGTACCGCTTCCAGCTACGCGATCAACGGCCACAAAGTCTCTGCCATCAGTGCTCCGGGAGACCTCAAAGTAGGCGTTATCTTCCTCTGAGCTCGTAGACCAATTCACGAAGGCCGAACAGTTATTGGCGGTGACGGAAAATTCTTCCCATTCCACCGCCAAAACCGGCAGGCAGGCGACCGTAGCCATATTCTCTAATATCGCCTGGTACTTCGGGGCCGGCACCACGTCAATGTCTTGATCCATCGTCTCCAGCATACCCCAACTACCAAACTGAGCGTTTCGGCTGGACACGAAGGAGAAGTGCATAATCTGCAATGGGTCTACCCCCGATTGAAGGGTACGTAATGAATCAAACCAGGTATTATAGAGGTCATACATGCCCTGACTTCGTTGGGCGTCGATGAGTGACTCTCCGTAAGAGGGGTAAACACCGAAGGGGTTGGGGGTAAGGTGTTGACCGCCTTCATAAAAAACAAGCGGCACCCCCAAAGGGTCGGCCACCTCCGTTTTCTGCTCCTTTACGTAGGCAAAGTTGGTCGGCAATGATAGGGCAGCCTGATTGATCACATCCGTGGCGGTGGCGCTGCCACCGAGTTGGTCCAGGCTCGCTTCAGCGGCATCCGTGAACCCAAAATAGCAGGTTGGAGAAATGGCATCAAAGCTTCCGGGCGTAAGGTTCGACATTCGCTGGCTGACGTCCACCCACGATAGTTGGGTGCCTACTACCCGGGTGATTCGGTCCGGCTCACTGGCAAAAGCCGTCGTAAAAGCATCCAAACAGCGTTGCACGTAGGGCACCAGTCCTTCCGGCCAGCTCGTACCGGTTTGTTCACAACCATAAAAATTAAGCCATTGGGCCTGGCCGAATATCCAGTTCCAAATCTCGTTACTGTATTCTACGTATAGGTGGCGGTCCGGCTCCAGATTATCCCGCAAGTATTCGGCCAATCGTTGGCTGTATTCCGGGCTGGCGCGGTGCGGCACACAGACCCAACCATCAAGGTCATAGTCGTTAAGTAGCTTTACCATCATTTCGTAGGGTATTCCCTTTTCGTAGGCCCAGGTATAATGGTCCATTTGGGAGCGTTCTGACCAGTCGAATTCGTTGGGGTTATTCCACCCTTCGTCGGGCTTTTGCCCCCAGTTATTGGTCTGCCCCCAGTCCATAAAGCGGACGGTTTTGAAAGACTGCAGCTTATCCAGCCATACAGCATTAAATGGTTGGGTCTGGTAAGTCGTCTCCGTTCCCGGCATCAGCAGCCGGATGTTATGGATCGGGTCATTGATATCAGACGTTTCGATGGCGATTTCGACTACGCCCTGGTCTTGAGGGACGAGGTCAAAAGTCATCCGGTTCGGGCCGGTAGTCGTCAGATTGGTATAGCTACCGAACATTCGCAGGTTGCCCGTACCTTCCCAGAGCACTACGTATTGACCAGCGGGCCAACCGCGGGTATCTCCCCAGATGGTTACGATCTCCTGGGGGAAGGTTGATTCCGGAATTATTTGCGGTGAATGGGTGGGGTAACCATCGGAGCGGTAGCTTAGATGAGAAGCGTGCTCGCTGTTGAAAGGCCCGTCAAAGGTGCCCGCGTTTTTAGTGTACCATTCCCTTGCATTTCTCATGAGGTTGACGAAGGGAAGCTCCGTACCAAAATCCGCCATCCCACCAAGGTTTACGCCAATATCAAGTTGGCAGTCCGGGTCGTTTTGTGCGTGAATAGCCGGCAACAAAAAGAAAAAAACGGTAGTGAGAAGGATGTTTTTCATCGAGTAGGTTTTGGAAAATTATGGTTGCTAAAGTAGTTTTTTTTTTGCTGGTGTTGTGCTATTCATTGGCCAATAGAGGAGGGTAATTGTAAGCTCACCGGGTATTCCCAGTCGTCACCGAAATCGTAAAGGTACCAGAGCTTGCTTCCTTTGCGGGGCAACAGTTCACGGAGTACCACATCGTAATAAGCGTCTTCCTCCGGGTCAAACATCCGTTTTCCGGAGCCTGTAAACATATGCATGTGGCAATCGTCCCAGTCCATCACGGCCTGAAGAATTTCGTGCATGTCCTCTAAATCCGTATTTTGGTCAACAACAACCTCGCGCTACACTAAAGGATCCGTGCCGGGGAGGGAGATTTTGAGTTGAAGATTGTCCATGGAATGGGCTTTAATTTTTATATGGGGGTTAAGTTAAGTACTTCTTGGTATACAGTTGAGGAGCGCAACAGCAAGGCTATAAAATTCCTAAACAAGTAACTCAAACTCGCAGGGCTCTTAGTAACAGTCACAAGCAGAGAAAAAAATTGTTTTTTTCGATTGTTTTTCTCAATTTGACTTATATTTGTACAAAACCAGACCAATAGCTTCCAATAAATCTCTGTATACTCCCAGCAAAAAACATTCACCAGCGGGCCTTTTATTTTATCAATTCTCATTACAACTGCACCATGTCTACTTCCTCCCGCCTCAAATCGGCACGGTTAATGCGAGCTTTTTCCCTCAAAGATCTGGCAGCCTTAACCAGCGGCGAAATAAGCCTCCCTACCCTCAGCCGCTACGAGCGTGGTGAAGCTGAACCCGACACTACCGTGCTGCGCCTGCTCGCTCGTGCACTGGAACTTCCCTATTCCTACTTTACCCGACCAGCAAAGACTGTCGACAAGGTAGAATTTCGGAAGCGCAGTAAACTAGGCAAGAAGGTCGAACGTCAAATACTGGAACAGACCCGCGATTTCCTGGAACGGTATGCGGAAGCAGAACATCTACTCAGTGTAGAGGAAGGGTCATTCCCCATTTATGGCAAGTTGGTTTCCACCTTTCAAGAGGCAGAGGACGCCGCAGCAGCTCTCCGTAGTCGTTGGCGATTGGGAGACAACCCCATCCATAGTATCGTGGAAGAGATGGAAGCCGAAGGTCTCAGGATCATGGCAGTACATTCCGATGAATCCTTCGATGGCTTATCCTCCACACCTGAAAGCAAGGAAGACTTCATTGTTTACAACATCAACAAATCCATTGATCGACAACGATTCACCCTTCTTCATGAGTTAGGACATCACTACTTTAAAGTAGGCGGTGATCTCGACCCCGAAAAACTAGTCAACCGTTTTGCGGGCGCTTTCGCTGTCCCGGAAATAGTCATGAAGGAGCGAATCGGTAGTTCCAGAAAACAATTACACCCCGTTGAGCTTATTGGGATGAAAAGAGATTTTGGCTTATCCATCGCTGCGCTGCTATACCGGGCTAAAGACCTGGGCATCATTACCGAATATACCCACCGCAACGCAATGATCACCATCAGTCAAATCGGCTGGCGGAAAGAAGAACCTAACTCTTTTGTCGGTGAGGAAAGGCCTACTCGCTTATTAGAGTTATTAGGTCGTGGTATTGCTGAAGAATGCATCAGCCAATCCAAGGCCGCTGAACTCTACGGAATGAAGCTGGGAGACTTTAGAGACGTTTTGTTGGGTGCTGACTATTTCAAAAAGGAATAGTATCTTTGTACATGCCTCAAATCCTGGTAACGGATGCCAATATCTTAATAGATTTGGCCCTGATTAACGAACATGAATTGCTTCTACTGCCCACTCATGAGGTAGAAACAACCTATGACATCTACTACGAATTAAAACCTGAGCAGCGAGTATCGTGGAAACCTTATGTGGATGATGGCCGCCTCACGCTGGAAGAAGTATCTCCAGAGTTGGTGGCTGAGCTACGAGCATCTGTCCCGGCAGGTTTATCTGATCCAGACTGTACCGTGATTATTTTGGCGGAACGGCGGGAAGCCATCATTGTATCCGGTGACCGGCTGCTGGTAAAGACTTATCGAAACCGGGGTAAGGAAGCACACGGTATTTTATGGTTATTGGACGAAAATGACCGTGTAGAACGGTATGATGCTGTTCAATTACATGCCATACTTACGGCCATCATGAAAGTGAATCAATGGATACCTGCGGAGCTTTGCCAGGAACGGTTAGAGCTTTGGAGAAGTAAGGACCCGGCTTCAGGAATTAGAAATGAAGAGGAGTAGATATTATCGGCAACAATCCTAAACAACTCCAGAGTTGCGTAGGAAAAGACAAAAGGGTTTGAGCTAAACTCTCCCACCTAACATTGCCCCAAAAACCTCCCCCTGCACCCCGCGTCCGCGCCCCCTTCTTGCCAATACGAGACGAAATCTCCAAAACCGGAAATTGGTCAACCAATGCTACGTGCTTTTGGAATCCAGTTTCAACCCAAAAGATTATGCACACGCCAAAGTCGATCTTACTATTTTCTCTATTCACGACCGGTCTGTCTCTGTTATTGGTCGTATTGTCTGCTTCGCTATCCCTGGGTGCCACCAACTACCCCATCTATTCAGCCGACGACCTGGAAGACCTCACCCTCGCACCAGGCGACACGGTCATCTGGGAAAACGGTACTTACGCCAACCAGGAAGTCAACTTCATCCGCTTCTTCGGCACCGCCGAAGCGCCCATCGTGCTGAAGGCAGAAACCCCCGGCGGTGTCATCTTCACGGGCGAATCACCGATGAAGGTCTTCGGCACCCACCTGATCGTGGAAGGCTTCTACTGGCTGGAAGGCATTGGCACGAACAACCACGTAGAAACTCGGCGCAGCGGCTCCAGCACCGATTTATGTGCGGATTGCATTATCCGTGAATGTGCCTTTGACAACCTGTTTACCACGGCGCCGGATAAGAGTCGCTGGATTGTCCTCCGCGGTCAACGGAATATTGCAGAAAACTGCACCTTTCAGAACAAGAACAGTACGGGGGTTATGATTCTGGTGGAACTGTCCAGCCAGGGATCGACTACCGCTGATCACATCATCCGCAACAACTATTTCTACAACGTCACGGCAAAGGACGACTTCACCACGAACTCGGGCGACAGCGAGACGATCCGGACTGGTTCCAGTGGAAATCAGACCGTAAACGCCCGGGTAAGGGTGGAGCATAATTACTTTCAGTCCACTGACGGGGAGAACGAGATCATCTCTAACAAGAGCGCCGAGAATCGCTATCTGCACAATACTTTCCGGGGCAGCCGGGGTTCACTCGTGCTCCGGCACGGCGCCCGCGCCCGCGTGGAGGGTAACTTTTTTCTCGGCAAAGGGAAGGCAAAATCCGGCGGCATCCGGGTGACCGCCCGCGACCACGACCACGTGATCGTGAATAACTATATGGCCGGGCTGGTCAATGATAATGATCCATGGAACAACGGCATCACCATTGTAGCGGGCGATGCCGCCTCCGGCGGCAACAGCAACGGTTACCAGCGGGTAGACGATGTAGTGATCGCTTTCAACACTATTTATGACGCAGGTGACCCCATCTTTTCAACGATCGCGGTACCCACCTATCCACCGGCCGGGACATTGGCGCGCACGAAGTCGACGGCGCCAGGCGGTAACCAACGTCATCGATGCTGACAATGGCAACCGCTGGTCAGCCGAAGGATTCCCGCAGTTTTTGGTCGTTGATCTGGGAGCGGCTTTTTCCATCAACGAGGTCAGTGGGGAGGAGAAAAGGAGAAGGAAGAGACAGTCGCGCCCTACTAGTGGGAGTAATGATCCTTCGGCACCTACTACCAAACTATCATTACTACCCTTACTATCATACTACTCCCTCACGGCCGCACCTCCCCCTTATTCTTCACCCAGCGCTCCATCCACTGGTCCTGCTCCCAGAGCAGGTGCAGGATAGATTCCTTGGCGCGGTAGCCGTGGCTTTCCTTGGGCAACATCACCAGCCGGACGGTAGCACCCAGGCCTTTGAGCGCGTTGAAGTAGCGCTCGGATTGTAGTGGGTAGGTGCCGGAGTTATTATCCGCTTCGCCGTGCACCAACAGCAGTGGCGTCTTCATTTTTTCGGCGTGCATGAAGGGGCTCATCGTATTGTACACCTCGGGAGCTTCCCAGTAGGAACGTTGCTCAGACTGGAAGCCGAAGGGCGTCAGTGTCCGGTTATACGCCCCGGAGCGGGCGATGCCTGCGGCGAAGAGATTGGAGTGACTCAGCAGGTTGGCCACCATGAAGGCACCGTAACTGTGGCCGCCAACGGCGACCCGCTCCCGGTCAATATAACCACGCTCATCCACCGCATCAATGGCGGCTTTGGCGTTAGCGACCAGCTGCTTCCGGAAGCTGTCGTTTGGCTCCGTATCTCCTTCACCAACAATGGGGAAAGCCGCTCCGTCCAGCACCACGTAGCCACGGGTCACCCAGTAGATCGGGCTACCGTAGTAGGGGTAAATAAAGCCGTTGGGGTTAGCCGTCGTCTGGCTGGCGCTGGCCTTGTCTTTATACTCCCGGGGGTAAGCCCAGAGGATCATCGGCTTCTTCTCCTTTTTTTCCACATCGTAGTCAACGGGCAGGTAAAGGGTACCGGAGAGTTCGAGGCCATCTTCCCGCTCGTAGGTAATGACTTCTTTATGCACCTTACCGAGCGCTTCGAAGGGATTGGCAAAGTCCGTCACCTGTTTCAGCTTACCGGAGCGGGTATCCCGAAAGTAGTAATTGGGGTAATCCGTCGGAGACTCGATACGGACGGAGAGTTGCTTCGTTGCCGGGTCGTAATCCCGCAGACTCTCAATCCTGTCGGTGTATTTTGACTGGTACAGCCGTTCTTTCTTACCGCTGCTCAGGTCCATTTCATCCAGGAAAGGGAACTGTCCTTTATCGGAGTATCCGGCCCCCAGAAGGAAAGCATTTTCACCGTCAAGTGCCAGCACGGAGCTGCCGAATTTATTGCGCGTCGTCACAAAGTTTCCCGGGTCGCTGTAGCGGTCCTGGTAGTTTCGGTCAGCGATGATCATTGGCTTTTTGCTGGCGTCAGAAGGGTCAAAGACATAGGTCTTCGTGTTGCGGGTGTTCCACCAACGGTCATAAGCAATGGCGGTGTCATCGTCTCCCCACCGGATACCTGCGTAGCGCATGATGGTTTTCAGGATAGACCTGCCTTCTCCGGTGAAGGGAGCTTCGAGCTGGAAGACCTCATCCCGGAATTCGACCTCTTTGGCCGGGTCCCCTTCGTCGAGGGCTTCGACGTAGACGAGGCTGTGGGGACGGTCCGATCGCCAGTTCATACTCCGGCGGCCTTTAGAAGTAGACATGAAGCCCTGCGGACGGACTTCCTCCAGTGGCGCTTCGTTGACGACGGAGACCATCTTTCCGGTCCTGTCGTATACAGTCGTTACGGTTGGGAAGCGGCTGTAAGGAACAATGTAGCTGAAGGGCCGTTCGACGCGGCTGACCATCACGTATTCCCCGTCGGGGCTGAAGTTGACGCTTCGGTACATAGCCGTGGGCAGGAAGGGAGTCTGCGTTCCGTCCAGGCTGAGGCGTACGATGGTAGACAGCGCCAGCTGCTCGAAGTTGTGCTCATCGTTGGGGTTCTTCAGCAAATCCTGGTAGGTACGGTTCTGGGCTTTCTTGCCGTCGGCGGTAGAGATGGTTGGCCCGGTGGGTACGGCGGTGGCTCCGTCGATCAGTGCTTTACGGCTGTCGGGAAGAAGCTTAACGAGCATGGACTTTCCGTCTTCCGCCCAGTTGATAACATCCCGGAGGTTAGCGTTCAGGGGTGTTTTGCTGGCGTCCGTGAGTTGGGTAGCTATGGCGGTGGCGACGTCGAGCAGCCATATTTCCACCCCTTCGGAGGCGGTGTGCGTCATGGCGATCTTTTGCTGATCAGGACTCCAGCTGAGGTTGCCCAATTTAGGCCTGGCCGGCAGGCCGGTTACTTCTTTCAGTGTCTTTTGCCCGCTTACAGCTCTGACGGCCACTTTATTGTAGTAGGTCGTCCGGCTACCGATGTTGGTGGCCGGGTCGATGCGCAGTCCGCCCAGCCGCATCTCCTGCCGGCTGAGTTCTTCGATGGATTTATAGGCATCCCGGTAGAGGAGCACCATGTTTTCCTTCGCGTCGTCCATCAGTACGGAGGGCGCAAGCGGGACGTCTACCAGGTCCAGAATCGCCTTGTCGGGTTGTTGGTAGCCAACGGTTTGGGCGCGGACGCAGGTGCAGAGGAGGACTAAAAAGAGCAGGGAAAATAAAGACTGTTTCATTCGGGTTGGGTTGGTTGGCTGGTCAAGATCGTCATTTTATAGGATATAGTTAAATCCGGATGTCAGCTGGTGTGTAAACTAAATGCACGGACGAGCTGATGTTACCTGGCTCAACTCCTTAACCAGCATTCAGCGGACAGCATACAGGCCGTATTTCACTGAATGCTGTATGCTGTCCGCTGAAATTCTTATCGATGAAGGTTCGTGCGGCACCTGGTTGTGCATTTGGTTATACACACTGTCAGCTACACGGTAAGTATTGGAATTGTTTGGGCTCAGATTACCTAACCCGACCCCAGCCTTATTCATCAGCCATTCCAATCACCGGTTAGCCTCTGCTAAGCACCCCTCACCACTTTTTTTTTGTCAAAAAAAAAGTGACCCCGAAAATATTCGGAGTCACTGAGTCACATAATTTGATTTGAGAAACACAATGTAAAAACTATGAACAACACAAAGACTTAACTGATGCAGGAGCTGCAATAACTCCTACAAATGATAAGACAAATATCGTGGTTCCCCGGGGTTTCACCCTATTCATCAGACGATTAAAGGGCTACCAAGTCGTTATTATGGGGCTACTAAGGGGCTACCGACGGGCAAAGCATCCACTATCACAACAAAATACGTCACTTTTACTACCTTGCAGCGGACTTCATGAAAAACAGGCCAGTGAAATTTCTGTCAATGCGCTGTATTGGTTTACTTCTGTTGGTTGGCCATCTGGTCAGTGCACAACCAGATCAGCCAACGCTGCGCCAGCAGGTTGATGCTTTACCGGACAAGAAGTTTTCCGAAAACGACGTCACCGTAGCCAACGGCTTATTACCGATGGTGGAAAGCACCGGAGATTCAAAACTTATTTCTGACCTCTTCGATTGGCTGAGTGATTATTACACCAAGATAGGAGACTACGAACATGCGTTGGTGCTGTGCAGAAAAATGGCCGAGGCCGCCGATCGTACCGGTGATGACCTGTTGGTCGCGGAAAGTAAATTGAATTTCGGAAATGTGTATTTGCGAACCGGCCAGTACGAACTGGCTAAAAATACCTTCCTGGAGTTAGAGAGAACTTACAATTCAATGGGGGACACCCTCAGAGCCAGCAGGGTGGCATCAAATATCGGTTCATATTATTTTCTCACGGACAACCTGGACAGTGCCCTCCACCGGTTTTTGTTGGCCAAGGAGACCGTAAAGACACATGGCACTGCGGCAGACCGGTTGATCATCAGTAAAAACCTCGGTGCCATCTACTCCAAGATGGGAATGGCCGAACGAAGCCTGCCCTACAACCAGGAAGTCCTTTACACCATCCTTTCGGGACGGGATACCTTTAGTTTTGCTTCCGCCTACAGCAACCTGGCCTATACTTTACATAAGATAGGCGATTTTGAACGTGCCTTCACGCTGTACGACTCTTCCCTTTACTACTCCCGGTTGCTGGATCAGGATGCCGTCACTTATGTCACCCTAAAGGACATATCAGATGACTACTTATTGATGGGCGATTACGAGAATGCACTTATACAATTACGGGATTACCACGCTGTCCGCGACAGTGTGCTTGGAGAGAAAACCCTGAACCGGTTAGCAGAGCTGGAGGTAGAATATGAAACCGAGCAACGGCAGCTTGCACTGAAAGCCAGCGAGGAGAAGATTATTTTACTTGAACGGGAAGCCCGCTGGCGAAATCAGCGACTGATAATGATTATTATCGGCCTTTGCTTAAGTCTGCTGGCGGCAGTACTCATCTATCGCCAATGGAAGAAAGAGATACACCATCGCGCCACTCAGGAACAGCTTATTACCTCGGAATTGGCTAACGAACGCCTTACCTCTGCCCTGCTCAGCAACCGTCTGGAAAATAAGCAGGAAGACCTGACCGATTTTGCTCTGGACATTGAGCGTAAAAACAGGTTTTCCCGGGAGCTTACTGACCGCCTGATCAAACTCAGGGCATATTTACCCGGTCAGCTGCGCTCACAGGTCGATGACCTGATACACTTCACTAACGGCCATGATCAACTAAACGAACACCTGGAGGTGGTACAGGAAAACGTTGATCAGGTCAACCACGAATTTCGGCAAAAACTCAAGAGTGCATTCCCTAACCTCACGTCCAATGACCGCTCATTGGCCGGTTTGCTTCGGCTGAACATGACGAACAAAGAAATTGCTGCGAGCAGGGGTATATCCACGGCCAGCGCGAAAATGGCGCGGTATCGTTTACGCAAGAAGCTTAGCCTGAATCCTGCTGATGACATCAACACCTTTCTGCGAGAGCTCTAGCGGGCTATCTTTCCTGCCTGCTGCTCCGTCAGGTACTATCCATTGCACCTGCGTCCGCGCCCTGCTTCTCCACACCCCGTGTAAAACTCGTTGAACTAAGGTGAAGAGGTATTACCGGACTAACCCAGGAATACCGTAAGTTTGCCAAAAGCTCGATACCCACATGAAATTCTCCGTCTCCTCTTCCGATCTGCAGAAAAAACTCAGCCTCGCCGGAGGTGCAATTTCCAGCAACCCCGTATTGCCCATTCTTGAAGACTTTCTCTTCACCATTGAGGGCAACCAGCTGACCATTGCTGCCACTGATCTGGAAACGAGCGTTACGACGAGTCTAGAAGTCAATGCCGACGGAAACGGTACGGTAGCCGTACCCGCCCGAATCCTGATCGATACGCTTAAGGCACTACCCCAACAGCCGATCACTTTTTCAGTGGACGAAGACAACTTCGGCATCGAGATCACCTCCGCCTACGGCAAGTACAAACTCGCTGGTGAAAACGGAGACGATTACCCGGACATCCCCCTTCCTACCGACGCTGACGAAGTTTCCGTCTCCAGCCTCGCCCTCCTGGAGGGTATCAATAAGACGCTCTTTGCTACTTCTACTGACGAGTTGCGCCCGGCGATGACCGGTGTCTTCTTCCAGGTAGACTTCAGCAAACTCATCATGGTTGCCACTGATGCCCATAAGCTGGTAAAGTACTCCCTGAGCGACATTACCGGCGAAGTGACCAGCAGCTTCATTATTCCCAAGAAGGCGCTGAATCTTCTTAAAGGAGCGTTGCCGTCTACGGACGAGCAGGTGGCCGTTTCCTTTGACAAAGCAAACGCCTTCTTCGCCTTCGGCGAAAACAAATTAGCCTGTCGGTTGATCGATGCGCGCTACCCGGACTACAATGCCGTTATCCCGGTTGACAACCCCAATGAGCTACTCATCAGCCGTACGGACCTGCAGCAGAGCCTGAAGCGCATCGTCATTTACGCCAATAAGACGACCAACCAGGTTATTCTTACCATCGCCGATGGTAGTCTGACCGTAAGCGCGCAGGACCTTGATTTTAGTAACGAAGCCACCGAGCAGCTTTCCTGTTCTTACAACGGCGATCCGCTTACAATTGGCTTTAATGCCAAGTTCCTCGTTGAGATGCTCGGCGTACTGGAGGGCGAAGAAGTGAAGCTTGAAATGAGCACCGCTACCCGCGCCGGCATCCTGTTGCCCACCGAACAGGCGGGCGGGCAGGAGATCATGATGCTCGTAATGCCGGTGATGCTTAGTAACTAATGTG
>Ga0115031_1003288_pt1 | contig 12003 bp, 11 predicted proteins | sample Maine_Asex4_meta_FD_87301 | JGI IMG/M metagenome (GOLD analysis project Ga0115031, IMG submission 87301) | Marine algal microbial communities from Maine, USA - Maine_Asex4_metaG | ecosystem: Host-associated > Algae > Red algae > Unclassified | place: Maine, USA | collected 2015-01-05 | reverse complement strand
TCGGGGTGCGTTCCCAGTACCCAAAATCCATGTAGATCCCGGTATAAATGCGGCCCTCGTGCGCCTTGACCGATCGCATCAGCGTTTCGTTCGGCGAGGGGTACATCGACCATTTCTGGCCGTTATATTCCAGTAAGCCCTGATTATTAGCTACGTAAACGACGCCGTCTTCGTCTTGATTCAGTCCCCAGTTCTGGCTGCCTCCCCGATACAACTCCGGCTCAAAAGAAGCCACCGGGGGTAATTCCTGAGCTGAGAGCGAGATGCACCCCAGCAATAGAAGGCACCCGATGGAAACAATCCGAAGCATATAATTAATTTACGCAGCGGAAGGTAGCAATTATCCCTTAACCGTTTTAAAACAAGCGCTAAGAGTGTGCATAACAAATTGCAGGATTAGGCAATTACAAGCCCCTCGGCTTCGCCCTCCACACCCATTCGACTACGCTCAGGAACCGAGGTTGGGCTACGTTCGGTCGTCAGCTTATTGGAAGCATCCGTAATAGTGTGCCACCGCAGAATGTCTTTTACATCTTCGATTGGGGTGGTCGTCAGGAAATTTTGCAGGGCAGCCATGTAGCGCGGCTGGGTGACGATGAGGGTATCGGGCATAATTTCGATACCCAGGTCGCTAAGGAACTTTTTTACGTTCATGGAAGGAATCATCGCTTCTGTTTCCTCCGGCGTATGCCGGTTGTTGTAGTTGCGCGCATCCCGGCTCTCTACTTTATCGAGGCGTGGCTCGGCGAGTTTGGTTTTCAGGTCAAGAATCTTCCGGGCGGAGGCGTCCGCCACGGGAGCTTCGTCGCCCAAAAATTGCAGCATCCGGGAAACATGGTTAACGTATTCGCCGCGGATTTCCTTAGATTTTTCGTCCTGCTCCAGGTAAAAATCACGATCGGGCAGGCCAAGGCCATTGGGGCCAACGTAGGCACCGTTGACGGAGCTGTTGCTCAAATCTGGAAAAGACGACAGGCTGAGAAAAGGGTGGCCTACGGTAGGATTGGTGGCCAGCACCGACTGCAGATCAGCGATGGACGCAATCCCATCAATATCCTTCAGCGCCGAAGCCAGTGGAGACACACCCAGCTCATTGCGGGCATCGGTGTTCAGCTTGGTATCAAAGATGGCCAGTGCTTTCGCCTGGTCCGTGCCGGCAGCATATTTACCGCTCGTTTTGGCTTCTTCCAGAATGGCGAGTACGTCGGCATCCTTGGCTTTGGTCAATACACCGAAGCCACCTTAGATGGTTTGGTCGGCGGGGATTTCGGTCTCCTTGACCAAATTGCCGTTAACGTAGTTATAGAAGTCGTCCTTCGGGTCGACTTCGGTGTCCATGTTGTCCAGGATGATGCCATGAGGGCCATCGTCAACGGGGGAAGTGGTGGAGGTTGGGTCGCTGCCTCAGGCAGTCAGGGCCAGGGCGAATGCCACTAGTACAGTGTAAACTAAGTATTCATTGGTTAAATCGTTTCATGTTGATCCGGTTGTTAAGGCAAATAATGTTCGCGCGAAATTACAACGACCATACACGCTTAGCGGGCTTAATCGATGAAACAGCCTTCTCCGTGACGGAAGTGACGCTCAAGTTTCGACGAATGATCAATTTTATTTGACGCCTGACGGCTCTGGTCGGACGAAATTCACCAGACATTACAAATCAAACCCAATATCTCCCCGGTAATTCACCCCGGCAAATTTTATTTTTTTGGCGTTGGAGTAGCTTAACGCCAGCGCGTCTTCAAAGGTATCGCCGTAGCTGGTCACGGCCAGGACGCGGCCGCCGTTGGTGACGAGCTCACCGGCCTCGCTGAGCGTAGTGCCGGCGTGGAAGACCATGCTACTGTCTACTTCGTCAATACCGAGGATGTGCTTTCCTTTTTCGTAGGGTCCGGGGTAACCGCCGCTGACAAGGACAACGGTAGCCGCCTGCCGTTCATCCATATCGATGGTGGCGCTGGCCAACTCTCCGTCGGCCATTGCCAGGCAGAGCTGCATCAGGTCGGAATCGAGGCGGGCCATCACGGATTGGGTTTCGGGATCGCCCATCCGGCAATTGTATTCAATAACGAAAGGCTCGCCCTCGACGGAGATGAGGCCGATGAAAATGAAGCCTTTGTAGTCAAGGTTTCTTTGCTGAATTCCTTCCATCGTCGGCTTAATGATCCGTTGTTCAACTTTGGCCATCATGTCATTATCTACGAAAGGCGGATGGCTGACGGAGCCCATCCCACCGGTGTTTGGTCCGGTGTCCCCCACCCCGATGCGTTTATAGTCTTTGGCAACGGGAAGGACACGAAAGTCTTTGCCGTCGGAAAGCACAAAGACGGAAAATTCAATACCGTCGAGGAAATCCTCCACGACTACTTCGGCGCTGGCGTCTCCGAACTTCCCCCCCAGCATATCGCGGAGCTCTGCCTGCGCTGCTCCTACGTCATTGAGGATCACGACGCCCTTACCGGCAGCGAGACCGTCAGCTTTGAGCACGATGGGCGGTTGGCGGGTTTCGAGGTGTGCCAGTCCTTCATCGAGGGTAGCGGCGGAAAAAGATTGATAGCCCGCCGTAGGAATGTTGAATTCGGCCATGAACTCCTTGGCGTAAGCCTTACTTCCCTCCAGCTGCGCCGCTTCGGCGCTGGGGCCGATGAAGCGGACGTTCTTAAGGTCATCGTCTTTGGCGAAAAAATCCTGAACCCCCAGTACCAGCGGCTCCTCCGGCCCACAAATAACGAGGCTGATGCTGTGCTCCAGTACGGCGTCCCTGAGGGCGGGAAAGTCCTTCGGGCTCACCTTAAGGTTGGTGCCGTATTCAGCGGTGCCGGCATTGCCCGGAGCGATGAATAAGGACTTACAGAGCGGACTTTGGCTCAGTCGCCAGGCGAGGGCATGTTCGCGGCCGCCGCCGCCCAAAAGAAGGACATTCATAAATAATACTGGTGGTTCGCCGCGAAGGTAATCACTTCGCCTTATTCGCCTCCATCATGTAGTAAATGATTGCGCCAAAAAGAACCACGATTGAGCCACCAAGGATCCACAAATTCAGCATACCACCACCTTTCTGTGTGGTAATCACAATCTCGTAAGTAAGCCAGGATAGCATCAGCGTGATGATCAACCTCATTACGGCAATCAGTTGCAGCGCGATCCCATGCTGGGCGGCGGCGTTCTCTTCCGTGATGGTTACGGGGTAGTTGAACCACTTGAAGCTGCTTTTCGTAGTTAGCTCCAATACGTAGAATATGACCAGATTCATCACGGGCAGGAACCAGAGGGTGAGCCTGGAGCCAAACCCATCAGCTTCTCCCCGGCCATTAAAGTGAATCGGGATAGTTTCAGGCAGTGCCCCGTAATTGAAAGCGACTACCGCAAAGCCAAGAATGACGGCCGCGAGAGGAATGATGCGGTAAATACCTTCATTCATCGGGTTTTCAACGGCAAAACGGGGATCTTGGTTAGTATTCAGCAGGCTCATTAGTTGAGGATTTCATCCGTCCCCAAGTAAAGCTTATTTTTAGTGTAGTACCAATGTCTTTCGGCGGGAAGCTTCATTTTATCGATGATCGTCTCTCCTTCGAGCAAAATATACTCTCCGGTACCCGGGCCGTCCTTCTCGTGGTAAAAGGCGTATCCGCCGAGGGAATAGTTCGCCGGGTCGAAGTAGAAGAACCACACGTCTTTACCCGTTTCGGGAGCGTAGTGTACTTCGAGCTCCAGCATCCTTTTACCGTCATACCAGACTTTATGGACCTCAGGCTGCAGGATGGTTCCCTGATCACGAAGTTTCATCGGCAGGCCAAAGAGGTAGGTGTAGTAGTCCCGCATGCTTCTCGTTCGGTCTTCGGTCATACGCAGTTTCTCCCGTTTTTCTTCGCTGACATCCATGTTTCCGTTGAGGCTGAAGGCGTAAGTTCCTCCCAGGTAGCGCATCTGCACTTTATCCCGGCCCCGCGTTTGCTGCATGTCGAAGTCTGCCGTATGCGGGTAGAGGGTCAGGCGCGTATGGCGGACACTGTTGTCTGGCCGGCTTTCGGCCAGTTGCAGCAGGTGAGATTTCCTTCCCCACTGGTTTTCCGGGTCGTGGTAACGGATGGCGCGGGCAAGGAGAGAGTCAGCGGACATTTCGGTGAGTTCGCGTGACCAGTCTTTGAGGCTTTGCTCATTCATTCTGACGTAGTGATCGTTGCCCGCCTCGCGGGCCAGCTCGAGGCTACGTTCCATGAGGCGCTTGCCCTTTTCCGCGTTGCCGAGTTTGTACTCAATGATGGCCTGGTAGCGGGTTCGGCCAAACTGTTCCTTTTCCTTGGCGGCCCAGCGATCCATCCAGGCTTTGGCCTTGGGGAGGCTCATTCCGTTGTCGAGATAGTAGCGGGCAATGGCGTAATATTCATTCGCATTTTCGGCGGGGTTGAGGTAGCGGGCTGCCCGGTCGGCAACCTGCGCTTCCGTAGGTAAGGTAATGGGCAGGGTGACGCGCTGCCACTCCCACTCCAGCGTCAGGTCAAGGGATTGCGGGCTGACGTTCATCCAACGGTACTCAAGGCTTTCGATGCGCTCGGTCAGTTTTCGTGGCTTGGCGGGCAGGCGGACGAGGTCGCGCCGCTGGTCATAGCCACGTGCCCCCCAGTTCTCCGTGTCGCTGTTGATGACCCAGGTCCAGTTTCCCTCCTTTTCCGGAATCAGATAAACGGAGTAGGAACCTTCCGGGATTTCTGTTTCGCCAATGGTGATCGGTCCGTCGGTCGTCAGGATGGTGTTTTCGTTGGCACCGGCGCGCCAGACTTCAGACCAGGGCAGTAGCTCTCCGAAAATTACCCGACCACGTACATTGGGCCGGTGGTAAGTGATGGAGATGTTGGTGTAACCTGCCTCCACTTTCGTTTCCGCCGCCGGGCTGGCGGAGGGTGCAACAAACTGAGCTGACAAGAAAAACGGGAAGCAAAAAGCGAGTAAAGAAAGTAGTTTCATAGTTTTTTTGCTGAAAATTTGAATGGCACAATGCACCGTTCCGTCAAGTAAACCTACCGATTAACCCATTTAGTTCACGAATCGGCAGTTTTCCGCTTCTTTTTGTGATCCGGGGGGAGAGGTAATTGCGCTACGCGCTTTTTGACACGAAGATGCACATAGGCACATAGAGCACATAGGAGAGACTTTCCGTAAATGACTACGTAGGTCCAAATTAGTCTAAAACAATCGTTAGGCCTTGTCACGTCCTAACACTGCCCCTATCCAATCCACTGCACACATTCGACTTCGCTCAGTGCATCGCCCGCAGTCCCGCGCCCTACCCTTCCGTCACGAAGGCCAGCGCCCGTTCATCCATCCAATTATGTTTCTTCCCCTTCAGTGCAAAACCAACGTGCCCGCCCCAATCCGGTGTTTCCAGCGTAATGAGCGGATGCGTTTTGGCCAGCTCGTGCGGGTTACAGGCGTCGGGGACGATGGGGTCGTTGGTGGCGTTGACGATCAGGACGGGCGCAGTGGTCCCACCCACAAAATTACCGGAAGAGAGGTAGGCATAGTAATTGTCCAGGTCGTCGTAATCACTGATTTGAAGAGAGGTAAAGCGATCAAAATCCCGCCAGCATTTCACCTCCTTCAGCCGGCTAAAGTCTACCCGGCCGGGAAACTGCTCCTCCTTCGCCATGATCTTTGCCGTCAGCGACCGCCGGAACTTGATGCGGTAGATCCAGTTGTCCCGCCGGTCCAGGCTATCGGCACTGTGCTCAATAAAAACCGGTGCGGAAAAAGCTACCCCATGCGTTACCTCCGGTGGCCGGCGATCCCCCATAGTACCCATATACTTTAGCGTCAGATTACCGCCCATACTATAGCCCACCAGCACAATGCGGTCGAATTTCCCCGTTCCCAGCGCGTGATTGACCACCGTTTCCACGTCTTCCGTCTGCCCGTGACTGTACAACTTCGGAGTTCGGTTCATCTCTCCCGAGCAGCTCCGGCAATTCCACGCCAGTGCATGCCAGCCCCGTTGGTGAAAATATCGCGCCGCACCGGCAACGTACACCCGTCGGCTATCCCCTTCCAGGCCGTGGCTGAGGATGACGAGCTGGCGGCTATTTCTGTGGTCCAGCCAGTCCAGGTCCAGGAAGTCTCCGTCGGGCGTATCAATCCGCTCCCGGCGATAACCAATCGATACGCTGCGGAACAGGTTCGGAGCGATGGTCTGGTAATGGGCCTGGAAGCGTTGGGGGAAGGTCATGGGTAGGCGGTAGAGTGGTAGACGGAAGAACGGTAGACGGTAGCCAGTAGAGTGGTGGATTCTGAGACAGCGGGCGAGCCCCGGATAAGTTCATACCGCCCGGGCCACCTCCCCGTAAATAAGATCCTCTTCCACCCGGCAGGTCATGGCAGAGTCGTAGTCCAGCCTTCCGTCAGCGTGGTAATCGTAGAAAGTAGCTACGTCACCGATGGCAAAGGGTTTAAACTCGTACTGACGCACGTAACGGCCACTGTCTCCGTCTTCCAGCCAGATGACGTTGGGGGGAAGTTCTTGTTGCATCGCTTACCTTTTTACCTGGCTGACCGTAAACCACTCCCTGCCAGAGCGGGCGGGCAAAACGGTAGCGCTGATAGCCCCTTCGGCCACTACGAAATATTCCTCGATGTCAGTTCCCGGGAGGCTTATACTGTAGTTTCCGCCCGCCACGGCCTTCAGCTGGCTGTAGGTAAAGCCTCCTCTTCCCTTTGGCCGGTGCGCGACCCATACGGCGGGGCTGGTCTGGCCGGCTTTCAGAGTTACATAGACGGTAACCTCTTCGCCGTCTCTGGTCGCCGTTTGGTCCGCAATGGCAGGCGGTGATTTCTGAAACAGCTTATGGCTCGCCAGGAAGGCACCTCGCTTTTTAAAGAACTCATCCACCCCGATCACCTTACCGCCGGTTACGTCAACCGTACCGTGATAGTTCTGGGTATAGGTCTCGGTCGGGTAGAGTGGGTTAGGTTCCTGGATGACCTGTGGGGTGATGACGGACCGGATCTTCTCCGCCCGCTCCTGGTACAGGCCGCTGGCAAACTGCTCTTTGTGGATCGTCTTCAGGTGGGCGACGTACATCTTACGGTACAGTGGCCGGTCCAGCAAACGCAGGATGAGCGGCCGCTGCTCGTTCCGGTCCGAAAAATGCAGGAAAGGGCTGAGCTCTACCAACTGCTCGTCAGTAAGTATTCGTTGCTTATCTACCAACCGGAAGCCGCCGGCGCTGAGGTTCAGGTCCCAGATGACGGGCCGCCAATATCCGGAAGCGTCCTTGAACAGGTAATAGTTGTGGCAGAAAGCCCCCAGGTAGCTGTCCAGGTTGGCCAGTGCGTTGTTGAAGGCAAGCATCCAGAGCGCTTCATCAACGTTCATTACCGTAGCCAGGTCAGTTTTCTCATTGCTTACGGCCATTGCCAGATTGATGAGTTCGTACCAGCCATGATCCGATTTTTTTATTTCGTAGCGCGCGGCATAGCAGGCAGAATCCTGCCCCAGATAGGCCAGGCTGGCGCCCAGGCCGGGCGGGCAGGAGGAGGGCGGAGCATCTTTGCTTTCGGGGTCGCATTTGATCAGCAGCCCTTCTTCGGAGTTGAATTCTTCTGACCAGAACAACTCATCCACCGATTCCGTGAGGTTATAGATGCCGAAGTAGTCGCCATCAACTGTAAGCCGGGCGAAGTTGCAGTCGGGGGCCGAGACGTAGTCGCGCGCAATCTGATAAGACAGCGCTTCGCGCAGATAGCTGGGGTCGCGGAATACGTTGCTGAGTTTCAGAGTTCGGTAGCGCCCGTCTACCCGCTGTGCCTTATCCGTGTGAGATACCTTAATGTTGAAGGGCAGCTTTTTCTTTTCCTCCTTTGCGGGTGCAAAATAGGAGCTGTTCCCCTTCAGGCGCACGCCCACACTGTCATACTTTACTCCGTCAACCCGCAGAGTGGCCAGTGTGCGGTTACTAACGTTGTTCTTTTTCCAGGCGTTCAATTTTTTCTTCCAATGGGGGTCGTGCATGTCGAGCTCAATCTCCACTACCCGCTCCAGGTCATAGAGATTTTTTTGGGCGCTGACGCAGGTGCAAAGGAAGCTGGCAAGAGCAATTATGGTAAAACGTAGGAAAGCACTCATTCTCGTAGTAAATGGCTTAAGGCCCGTAAGGTATGGTATGTTAGGTAGGAACGCTACCGCTGGGGCAATTATGTTTACAAAAATGACTTACTAAACGATTACCTGTCCGTTAGCAGCAGTTTAATTCCCCGGAAAGAGTGTTATTTAATTTACCTCCTGGGAACAAACGCACTACTTAGTAGTAACCAGTGTAACGAAAAAATCCCCGGTCAGCTTGTGACTGGCCGGGGATTGTTGTTCCTGAATACAGGATGATCCTGAATTTTGTAAGGCCGGAAAATTACTTCTTAACGTAACTGTTGGCTTGTTCCACCAGGTCATTTACGATGTACTCGGCCGTCTCAAAAAACGAATACACTTCATCTGCCTGATCGGTAAGTTTAACATCGGGGTTTATCGACGTGGCCAGTGCACTCAGTTTTTTGTTCCATGCATCGCTTGAATTAAATCGACTGTCTTCAGCGATTTCATTTATAACATTAGCCGTTAAAGTGAAGGCTTCACGGGCGTAGTCCGCATGTTGAAGGCTGGTCCAGTCTTTCTTAAGCATAGCTGCCTTGTCCATAATTGCCTGCTTGGTGTCAGCGAATCCATCCACTGAAATACCTTCAACTGCCGTCATTGACTCAGCAGCGGCAAGTAGCTTTTCAAGGCCGTTGAATGTGAAGTTATGATCAATGTCTACACTACCGTCAATGTTGATCTTCTTCCAGTTCCTGAAGGCGTTAACCTGTGTTTCATAAGTATAAGTTACTGGCTCCAAAACAATAAAACTCGGGATGGATTTCATTAACTGCACCCGGTTCATACGGTGTTGAAACATTTCTTCCACGTCGAAAAATTGCAACGCCTTCATGGGCGTAATGGCATCTTCCATACGGTCAAAATAGTCCTTCTTCAGTTCCATATCAGCGATCTGAAGTTCCCAGTAATTCTCAATGAAATCACCAGTCTCGTTGATTTCATCCTTTCTGGTATCATCTTCTGCCATCTCCTCCACATACTGATTGACCAGAATGTTACGACGGGCGATGATGCTTTCCTTGGAACGAAGGTAGTCCATCAAAATAGGTGTGAAATCGCTGGTTTGCTTCTCATCCAATTCTAGCACGTTAATGGCAACTGACCGGAGGTCTACATTGAACTGACTTTTCAACATCCTCTCGTAGTTCTCCAGGTCACTAATATCGTTTGCCCGGCTACTGGCTTTTCGAATGGTTTCAGTCTGAGCTAAGGTTGGGAGGCTCATAATTATCAGGAGCATAAATGCGGCGAAATACTTAATCATAATTTGGTTTGGTTTGTTTTTAAAACTAATGCAAAACGAGAGTGGCACAAGCCATTCCTCTGGTGATAGAACGGCGAATACCGGTGGTGGTGTTCGGTTAGCAGTCTCATTATTTTTAAAAAAAACTCAACTAATCTATGTTTTACCCACTGATAATAAGACGCTTATAATACTTTTTCGTCGACCAATTTTTTCAATGCATTTAGAATACTCCGCTTCTCCCGAAAGTCCGGATTATTAAAATGAACCAAATCCAGCAGCTCGAATTATAACATTCATGCACTCCACCCATCGCCTTCTCATTGCCTTCGGCTTGTCCCTCATCGCCTTCGGTGCGCTCCGCTCGCAGGGGGTTGAAGCAGCTGACCTGCTGGCCTTCAACCAGGCCAGCCTCTCCCATCAGAAAACCGCCATGCTCACCCTCGGTGGCTGGGCGGTGGCTAACATTGCCGTTGGCGTCGGCTTACAGGGAAGTGCAGACGGCTCGGCCAAACATTTCCATCGCATGAATGCGCTGTGGAACACCGTCAACCTGGGCATCGCCGGCCTCGGCTACCTCACCGCCGTGAAAAGTGACCCGGCTGGCTGGGATCTGGCCAGCAGCCTCAGCAAACACCAAAGCTTTCAGAAGGTCCTCCTCTTCAATACAGGCCTGGACGTCGGCTACGTCCTCGGCGGGCTCTACCTCACCGAACGGGCCAAACGGCCCGGCGTCAACGCTGATCAGCTCAAAGGCTTCGGGCAGTCCATCATGCTGCAGGGCGCTTTCCTCTTCGCCTTCGACCTCGTGAATGTGCTGATTGCTTCGGGGCGGAATGGGGAGATTCCGTTGCTGCTGGGCGCGACGCGGGATGGGTTGGGGGTGCTCTGGACTTTCTGAAGCAACCATAGATCCTTCATCAACCATCTTTTAATTAAAAGTTATGCAACCTGGCCCTCCCAAACTTATTCTCCTTTTTACAATAGCTCTACTTTCAGTAAGCTGTTTCCGCACAGGCACCTACCAATATGGGGGTGCATTCGTCAACGTTCAATTACCCGTCGTCGGCAAAAAAATTGGCATACTCGACCCCAGGGGGCCCTACGGCGACCCAGAAGCTAAAAGAGCGATGTATAAAGTCCTAAATCAAACCATCGCCAGATGCCCCGGCACGAAGATCCTCACAGAAGACGAAATGAATGACCGGGGGGAACTTCCCCCTATTTAGGGCGGTGAGCTATCGGAAGACAACCTGCCCTTCTTTATCGAAAAAACCAACATCGATTTTATTGTTTTTCTGGACATTGGCCCGGGAAACCTTGAGGGAGAAAAAGCGCCAAAGTTCTCACGGCCAGGAAGCCGGGAGGGGTCCGCTATTCTCATCGTCTACGATTTGAATCACCAGGATGTCTTCAAAGAAATAATTGTTAACGGTAGCCTGGACCCGGACACCGAGTTACAGTGGTGGGAGATGGAACCATCCGAAAGACAAATGGCGCTGGCCGCCCTGAAAAAAGCCATCTGGAAATTGGTACAGGTGAGCGATTGTTCTTAGGTCAGTGCAGCGGTTCGCCTTCAAACGTACGCCACGACTATTTATTAAGATCAAATCTAAACAACTGCTCTGGCTGACAACTCTTTCCCCGATCTGAATGTTGGCCAGAGTGTGAAGGGTTAGTACTTAAATAGACTACCTTTGCGCCCAATTAAGAAGCCCCATGAAGCATATTCGTAATTTTTGCGTCATCGCCCACATCGACCACGGCAAGAGTACCCTCTCTGACCGGCTGCTTGACTTCACCCAATCCGTCGGTGAGCGGGAGAAGATGGACCAGCAGCTCGATGATATGGATCTCGAGCGCGAGCGCGGTATCACCATCAAGAGCCACGCCATCCAGATGCACTACACCCACACCGATGGGCAGCAGTACGTCTTCAATATGATCGACACCCCGGGCCACGTGGATTTCAGCTACGAAGTTTCCCGCTCCATCGCCGCCTGCGAAGGAGCCTTGTTGCTGGTAGACGCCACCCAGGGCATCCAGGCACAAACGATCTCCAACCTCTTCCTGGCCCTGGAGCACGACCTGGAAATCATCCCCGTGCTCAATAAGGTGGACATGGAAACGGCCCGTATCGAGGAGATGGCCGACCAGATGATCGAGCTCACCGGCTGCGCCCGGGAAGACATCATCGAGGCTTCCGGTAAGACCGGCATCGGTGTTCCGGAGATCATGAATGCCGTTGTTGAACGGGTTCCGGCACCGGAAGGAGACCCCAAGGCTCCTCTTCAGGCACTTATTTTCGATTCAGTCTTCAACCCTTTCCGTGGCGTTATCGCCTATGTGCGGGTGATGCAGGGAGAATTAAACGTCCTCGAACAGATCAAATTCATCGCTACGGAAGCGGTCTATACCGCCAACGAAGTTGGCGCCATGGAGATCACCCCCAAGCCGACCAAAAAGATCGGTTGCGGGGACGTGGGCTACATCATTACCGGCGTCAAGAACAGTTCCGAAATCAAAGTAGGGGATACCATCACCCTGAAGGACAATCCCGGTAAAATGCTCTCCGGCTTCGAGGAAGTAAAGCCGATGGTTTTCGCCGGTATTTTCCCGC
>Ga0115031_1003287_pt1 | contig 12006 bp, 12 predicted proteins | sample Maine_Asex4_meta_FD_87301 | JGI IMG/M metagenome (GOLD analysis project Ga0115031, IMG submission 87301) | Marine algal microbial communities from Maine, USA - Maine_Asex4_metaG | ecosystem: Host-associated > Algae > Red algae > Unclassified | place: Maine, USA | collected 2015-01-05 | reverse complement strand
GGGTGCGCGTCGCCCGCGGCCGCCACGCGTGGCCGCGTCTTGTAGGGGCGCCGGAGCGGCGCGTGCGGCGCGTGCGCGCGCGGGCGTCGGTGGGGGCTTTTGCTCGGGCGGCGGCGCGGCTGCGGGGGCGGCGCCCCCGACCAACGCTGCCGTTGGGGCAGGGGCTCACCGGATCGCCCAGCAACGGATCTGGAGATTCATGCAAGGGAGGTGCGCCGAGGTGCGCACGTGCCGTGCCCGTGGCGGTCGACAGTTGACGGGTGACGTTCGTCAGCTGTAAGCCTAGCGCCCTCATCGTTGGGCACAGGAAAACGAGCATTGGCCGGGACTACAGTACAGTCATTGCGCACTTATATACGTCCCGCTTATATAAAACCCATTATATGACTGAGCGCAACTCGATCGCCCTCGCGTGAGACTCACCGCACTTGCAGCGCAGTTGACGCGATCCTTCGGAGATGATCCGCGATTGAGTAATCTATGGTGTCAAGTAGGCTTGACATTGACGATGTATGGTGCGTGTCCCAAAAATGAGACATGCGCGTTTTCTGAAGGACTGACACATCACTGCACGGGGGCAGGCGGCGTGGGGTACGAGAAAATTCTCGACTGGCCTCCATGGAATGAGCCTCTCCCGACGCGTGCTTGGCTGACAACTCCTTAACACCCGCCTGTGGGCCCTGTTCTGTGGACCTCTCAGATAGCCCCGATCTTGAAGCCAGTCTTTTTCAGGTTCTTGGGGTTAAGGGTTTGCAACGCCAAAGCTCATGTGCTAACTGGAGCTTCAATGAGGGGTGTCCCAAATCGTGTTTTTCTCACAGGGGGCTACATGGGGGTCTTTTTCACGTTTTTATTGGTAAGGTGGTGCCCTTTTCTTCGTGCACAAATTGTCAGCACATGTCTGCTCTAGTATCTGTGCATTTGATTGGGCCGCGTGATGGTCACCTGTCGAAGTTGCAATGAAAGACACTTTCCCCCATGACTCGTGAGGATGTGCCGCCTCTGCTAACACTGTCAGGGGCTTTTCTGGAAGCACAGTGGGACCGAGTGGGTCACATTACATTATCGGACCGTTGCAGAAGGTCAGTCGGCCGAGAAAAAAAGAAAAAACTGCCATGTCTCTTTTTTGGGACACACACCATACCGCCGCCAGGACTAGAGCTGGCAATATTACGGCCACGTATGGAAAAATGCACGAAATTTCCGTCTTGCAGGCACAGACGCCGAGATAATACGCTGTGAACCGGCGCATAGAGCAAATACGGGCATCTATTGGCGGAGGAGCACAATTCTCTCCATTCATTGGACGGGACCGTTCTTGTAAGGTGGATGCGGAATACCAATAGATGTCGAAGTAGAATTGGCGCCAAAGGCAACGTGGCTGCACGGGGGCGAGCCTTTTCGCGGCCCTCGGCCCCCGCGTTGCTGTTAGATCCCAGGAACGACCGCACAAACCCGGGCGCGGATGGCCCTCCAACCACTTGATGTGCAGAGTAGCGACGGCAGCAAGCGCCCCAGTCCGCCGCGCCGGCGCACCGTCAGGCGCCGTCCCTTTGTCGCTGTGTGTCCGACGTGTTTCTGTTTCGCCCTCTCCTGGCCGCTGTTGACGAGGACCTGTTTCTGTTTCGCCCTCTCCTGGCCGCTGCTGACGAGGACGGAGTGCGTTGGCTGCCGCTGTCCCTCCTTCACTTTCCCCCCCCCTCCAATTTTCGTTTCCTCATTCGTGCATGGCCTCGCCCATTCCTCGTACTCCTTGTGCGCCCTCCTCCTTCTAGCTTCTAACGTCACGCTACTCCCTGTCCCCTATCCACACCTCTTTTGGTTTTTCTGGCTGTGCTGCTGGCATCTTTCGCCTGTGCTGTGCGTCGGGGTCCTTCTCTGCCTATTTTGCCGACGACAGGTGTGACCTTGCCTACCTCCCTCCGTGCACTACCTCATTTCCTGGCTTGTCGGCGAGTCAGTGTCCCTGTCGGAGATCGTATGTGATGTAAAGAGGGCTGGAGGGGGAGGTGGGGAGGGGTAGACACTTGGTGCGAGCGCTCGGTATGAACTATCTTTCCTCGTTTTCCTTCGCTGTGCATGGCGCTAAGTGCTGCAAGGGCGCCGCTGCTGGCAGCGGACAGATGAGATGTTTCTGCTGGTGATGCGGTGCTGTCGTCTGTGTGGTGCGGGTGGACCGAAGGGGGGGCGGGCAATGGGTGTGAAGAGGCGTGTGCACTTCAGCGCGCGCTCTGCGAGTGCGTGCTTGCGCCTCTGGCGACATGGTGAACCGAACAATATCTCACATGCGACGCTTTTCGGCATCTGCTTATTATATGTTTCTCCCGTCTGTGTCTATAGTCATATGACCCACAACTCATTCCCACGCGCGCCTGCACTGTACACCTGTTATCTTGTCCGTGACTTTTTCACCTTCCGCGCGTACGCCCCCATCGTCTTAGCAGCACTTTCATGCAAATCCCCCGCCCACTTTTTCCGGTCCTTCTCGGCTTTCTCTTCTTTTGCCAAACACACAGGCACTTCTTCTCGATTCTCTCTCACCCTCTTGTCACCCACACGCGTCGCTTTGCGTGCACCAGGTGCAGCAGCCTTGCGTGTCGGCCCATACCGCGCCAAGTCCGGTTCGCTCTCGTCACGTGCGAGCGCCATAGCACGCATAAAAGCGGCTGCTGCCGCCTGCTCGGAGTGCAGCGAGTACTTGCGCGCGCTCTGTGCGTAGCGACCGTGCCACGCTTCAATCGCTTGCTCCCCGTACAGTCCCAAACTCCCGTACCTCTGCATAAAGTCGGCAGCGTGGCAGAGCAGCAGGTGGAGTTTTGGGGAAATGCTCATCCACGCAAACGCTCCCTGCAGGTGGGTGACAAAGGCACTATCATCCGCTTGAAACTGTTTGACCTCGTCTGCCGTGGCAATAGCTGCTCGGTTGAGAGGCTTTCGCACTCTGTTCCACAGCAACCATAGCTGCTTGAATGCCATGTAGTACTCTTCGGAGAGCTCCATTAACAGCAGGCGACAGATAGCGTCACTCCTGTCCCCAATACGGTGACAGTCGCGGCCGATGAAGCCCCCCCCCGTGGTAAAGAACCGGTGTCACTCTCATATTGCTCCGTAGCGTTGCCGCCAGACGGCGCGCAAAGCGCAGGCCTGCCGCCTCTCCCTTGCACCGAAATACGCACTCGGTCGAGAGGGAGAGCAATCGCGAATTAATTCCAAGGGTGATGTGCAATGGAATTGGTACAATTTGCTGCGGAACAGCCGGCAAGAGAGGCGCCAGCTCCACTGACATGTGAGCCAGTTGGCGCTCGGAGGGAGTGCCGGTGGCTTCGCCAACTGCGCTCTGGCCCGCCTGACCACCGCCAACGTACTGCTGCACCGACCGCAGGGTCCTTGTCCCAGTCACGTCCTGAAGCGTCAAGTACTTACAGCCCAGTGCGTGGTGCTCACGGCTGGGCGACCGGGTGCTCAAAAACACAAGGCACGGCATCGTTGTGCTGGCACCCTTGTGGCCGAGTAAAGTGCACAACGCGTCGTGGTTCCCGTTGGGTAACAGTCGCACGGCCCTCCTCTCCCGGTCCACGAGCAGATCGCCAGTAAGCAGGGCCTTGAACTGGGGCGCGAGGGTTTTAAGCATGGCGTCGAGGTCGTCATAGTTGTATTTTTCGCAGGGGCACACAGCAGCGAGGATGGTGTTGTTAGGATTGTTTGGGTGCGCTTCGTTGATGATGCCCACAACAATCTTGACTGAGGCCGGGCTTCCGCCTTCGTCACGGCCCACCGTCAGGTGCACGTCCTTCATGTCCATTGGGGGGCAGCCAGCGAGAACGCTCTTGTCGCTGGCCGCGGCGTCGCTACACAGGACTGTTTTGGCGAACGCCCCGTACGCGTCGTCGTAGACGTGCCGCTCGACGAAGCGCCCGGCCTTGCAGAGCGCCGACACCCCCTCCTGCACCGCCAGGGACAAGTTGGCGATGTGGTATCCGGCGCCGTCCACTGTGATATGCTTCGCAGGCAGCGCCGCCATCCTCTTGCGAGCCTTGCGCAGCTCCGCGACGCTCGCCATTCCGACGCGCGCCCCCCAAAAAACACGCCGCACGAGAGCGAATCCCCGCTGGCTTATGCCGGCCACCTCCAGCAGTCCCACCTGCTCTTCAGCAGACGGAACCGCACGACCGAGGAGAAAAGCGCGCGAGTTGCCCGCTGGCAGCTTCCCGGGGGCGCCGTCTTCTGCCCCGCCGAAAGGATCCGCTGCAAGTTTTGCACCGGGGCAGGTGGTGAGCATCTGCCGCCGAGCCGCCGCACGCCGCCTGATAGACTTGGTTTTGGCAACTTTGGCCTTTCGTAGCCGCGCTTGCCGAACGCAGCAAGCGGTTATAATCTTGTCACGCGTCAGGCGCAGCTGATTGGGTGAGCCGCGCAACAGCACAATGCTGGCAATTTGCTCCAAAATTACCTCGTCCTGCTCCACATCAAATGTGCCAGCCCGCAATGCTTCAATGAAGACCTTGCAAGTCACAGCAGGTTGGGGCAAGGGGAGAGCGTTGAGGGAGGCTGAAGGCTGGTCAACCTGCATGCTTGGTTGGCACTGCGAGGTCCACACAGGCGAGCCAGACGACAGGGCGGGCAGCCCGCGCTCTCGTTGGGCCCCGGAGACCGCGCCGCCCCCCACGAGGTCAAACAAAGACGCACCTTGGTCTTTAACAGGTACTGCTTGAACAACCAGTGGAGAGGGCACATGGAAGGGAGCGCTCTGACCTTTCAGCCACAGCTTGGCCTGCGTCACAGTCGACAGTTGCAGATGATTCGAGCGGAGGTGCTGCGACAGCGGCACGTGCCGCGCACCTGGCCAGCCACTTGTTTTTGGAGACGCACGGATCGCAAACTCCGCGCCTGCACTGAGCGACTGGCAGGCTGGCAAATTTCCATGCCAGCGTCCCAACCGCCTTGCGCTGAGCGCCTTCCCTCCACTCAGCTATGCCCGCAGTTGGCTTGAGGAGACAGCGCCTGCAGGTTGCGCACCTGTACGCCCAAGGTTTTGCCAGGGAAGACCTGTACCAGCTCAGCCGCTGTACCAAAGAAGCAGAGAGTCCTTGCACAGACAAAGAGACAGGGGACGGTTTGTAAGCATCGACTCCCGGCGTGCTGCTGTCCGCAGCCGTACTCCGGTACAATCACACGTTTCCCATCAGCACAATCAAACATACTCTCTGTCACCGTCCATATGGTTCTACGCGTAGTGGTCCGCCTCGGGTTGGCGGCTTGATATTGGTTGGAGCGCACAGCCAGCGTCACTTGCCGGAGACGCGCACGGAGCCAATGGGCCAAGCTGTGTGACCTGCCACAGTCACGGCAACTGCGGATCACGCTGCCTGTGCAGGCGGTATGATCGGCCCGTGGACACGCGGCCGGCCCGTGCGCACCATGAAAGCTCTTCCACGATCGAGTCAAAGAGGTCGAGAGCTACCCGTTCTCTTTCACTGTGAGGGCCTATAAATTTGGGTGATAACCCAATTTCCACCTTAGCCACTGATACTTCTACACGTTGCCGGATGGCGCCCGTATCGTTTTCGTAGACCGCGTGTATTGCAGGGAGCTCTATGCGCCACCTTAACTCGGCGTGCACAGGGGCCGTCAGGGCCGCTTTCTTGAAAGAGAAATTTCCTTTCCCATTTGTCTCGAGGCCCGACACGTTGTGTCAATGGTGTTCTCCTATTGGTGTATCTCCGGCTCTTAACGTCGACGCTTGTTCGGCCCTGCTGCAGCCAGCGCCAGATTTGGCGTTCTCACAGTTGATCGACCACCACCCCTTTCAGTTGCGCCGCCCTGACCCCGTTACTGCCTTTTCGCGTTCCTCGACTGAGATGAAGCTCCGCCGATTTTTCGCTGCCGAGGATGTTGAGGCGGGGGTGGGCGGCGTGGCGGGTGGGACTGATACTGGCGGTTTGGGCGTAGCGGCTCTTGCTGGGGGGATAGTCGCGGAAGGCGGGGCCAGTGTCGACGCTGACTTTGGTGGCGGTCGGGGTGGGGGTGGAGGTGGGGGTGGGGGTGGGATGTATGACTGGGCGGAGGAAGAGGAGCCCCCTATCGACATTGAGGCAGCCGATGTGGATGCTATTGTGGCAAAGCTATTGTCATGACATACGAAAGCAGCCTCGACGCACTTTTTTTCTTGGACATATACACCTTAAAGAAGGAGAGGAGGCCGGGAGCGGGGGCCAGGCGAAAAGGATGTGCGACCGAGTCGCTGCTGGGACTGATGTGCTGCCCGCGCCTGACAGTGACGCTCCTGTCGGGACAGAGAATGTTTGACAGTTAATGGCCTGGACAGGCTTCCAGAAAATTCTTTGCACTGCAATCTTTCCTTTAGAAATATGACAGCTCTAGCCAGGACCCCTTCAGAACCGGCCCAGAAGCATTTCCTTGTCCATGGGTGCGTGATCCTAGAAATTGAAACACAAGTCCACGATCGAGCGTGCTGCCGCCTTCTGATGGTGATGGATTCAGACAAGGTTGCCCAATCTTTTGTAAGTTATCACGAGGGCTACAAAGTGCGCCACCCCCTTTTACAAGTGAGCAATGACTGTAGACGACAACGATTTGCTGGAGCATCCCCGTCAACGTCTTGAAATTCAGCAGCCCTTTGCGTTGGCTGGAGTTCCACGGATGCCCCTTTCTGGAGCTGGTCGACCTTTGGCCCCGCCAGGCTGCGTCGCTTGCGCCCAGACCATCCTACCGGCCGGGAGGGCGGCTGGGTGACGACTCGATCGTCAAACGTCTGGGACACTTGCCTGTGCGCTTCACGGCGTGCACGGTCGCGACGACGCGCGTGCGCGCCGCTCGCAGCGGCACTCCCCACGCAGCGCCCGCCATCCCACTGCGGCGTGCTACGCCACGGCCCCCTTTTTGTGCACCCGCGGCGCACGGAAAAAAATCCGCCGTTTGGGTGGGGCACGCGTCAGGGGTGCACCGCAGCGACGCGTGGACGCGCGCCGCCAGACGCTTCCGGTTTGGAGGAACTGCGCCTTCCCCGCACCGCCCTGCGTTATGCCCTACGGGAAAAAGTTTCTGGATATCCAGTAAATGTGACCTCAAAATCCGGAAAATAGCTGGATCCGTGACACGCGCCCCTGTCCAGGGGAATCCGGTGCCGCGTAGAAAATGCTGGAAGACCCTCGGTTCCCCAACCGACTGGAAAAAATGGTGGAAGTCTCTGGCAGCGCCTTAGAGCCGTCCTCGAATCGCCTTCCTCGGCCGCCATGGCTGCGCGGACCGTCACGGTGACACTCGACTGCTTCGGAGCACCTCTTCGTCATCTCAGCAGCACATAAATAGGGTGACCGTCCCCAGCCTTCCACTGTCACACTGCACTCCATCCTCAGAACCATCAGCTGCTGTCCCATCCATCTTCCCCGCCACCAACCCTTCCCGCCACTAACCTTCCCCGCCTTCAATCCTCCCCGCGACCGAGCCCCCCCCTGACCCCCCCCCCCCCCCCCCCCCCCCCCCCCCCCCCCCCCCCACCCCCCCCCCCCCCCCCCTCCCCCCCCGCCCGGCGGCCCCCCCCGGCCCCCCCCCCCCCCCCCCGCCGAGTAGCCTCCAACTGCTGTCGCGCCAAGAAAGCCACCGTTTCCCCCTTCTCTCAGCGGTCGTATGCCCAGTGCTCTACAGCAACTGGTACCATGGACGAGAAGGACGGGATGCGGATGTGCGACTGCGCTCGGTGCGGAGGCTGGCTTGTCTCACGGCGCACGTGGTACTACCACAACCGGTCTAAGCGTGCCTGGGCGGGCGGCTACAAGCAGCAACAAGTAAGTGCAGGAGATGGAGATGACGCGGCCAGTGCGCGTCTCGGGGGCGATGCCGCCGGCTTCCCCATGGGGGGCGACTCCACAGGTTCCGCCGGCAGCAGCCAGTGGTGGCCTCCTCATCCAGTTCTGACAGCAAAGTACCGCACGTGCAACAAGCCCAAGCGGCTGACATGAACGCTGGTAACAGCGCTGAAGACGAAGGCTTCACCGAAGATGAAAGCAGCACGGACGAGGAAGCTGCGACAGAGGCCGTGGCCCAGTTCGTCGGAGATCGTGCGGCTTTGCAAGCCGAGCCAAGCGGTCAAGAAAGTAGCCCAGACCCCGCCAGGGTTCCAATCATCCAAAACGAGCCGGCTAATGGCGTTAAGGTGCCGGCTCATGCGTTTAAGGGTGTTATCAAGGATCTGGTCTTCTTCACATGCCGAGTCCAATTCCGCTTTACGAGGGAAGCGACGGAGGCGATGCTTAGGCAGCGCCGCCGCGAGCTCATCAGCGCTACACCCCACAAGCTGAACAAGCTCGTACGCGACTCGGTCTCCGTGCACATCACGCGCGTCGACGCGTGCAGAGAAGGGTGTGTGGCGTACACAGCCGACCACAAGTCAGATGAAAAGTGCTGGAAGTGCGGTGCGGCGCGCTACTCGAGCGCCGGGAGGTCCGCTCAGCAAGTGGAGTACTTTTCCTTGATCGCGTGGCTGAAGGCCATGCTGGCCGACCCCATCTTGGCACCTGAGCTGCTTGCCACAATGAAGACTGCATGCCTGGCTGCCGCCAGCAGAAATCCCAACCACCCTTGCGCCGACTTTTTCCACGGGGACAACTTCCAAGGCGGGGACAAGGTGGCCCATCGCGACACAGACAAGCACATGTGGTGCTACAGCAATACTGCAGCGGAGGCTGAGGCGATCACTGTGCCGCTCTAAGACGTGCCACTGCTAACATAAGGCAAAAAGCAAGCAGATTCAATGGAGATCATACTTGCGTCCTATTCGGCGCAACCCGACGACAAGACAAGGAACTTGTCTTATTGTGCTTCTCAAAAAAAACTGGATGCGCAACATCCGCTTCAGCATCATTAACCGCCCCCTGAGCCAATGAAACAGTGATTTTTCAACGGAAAGTGATGCACCGAGGTCCAATTTTTGTGAGATGCACAATAAACTTCACGATCCGCATGGGCGCTGCGATTGGATATTGTGGTGCGAACGTGTACACATCTTAGATTGCTGTTGCTGATCCCCTAATTTTGTCCTGGTGGACAGAGACTGACTTGCGGTCCGACTCTCTCCACCAATCAGATGCACCCCTGGGACTGACTTGGTGCTCCTGATTGCTTACATGTGCCCATGCAGCCTGGAAATCAACATCAGCTCCTCTTCTTTTCTGCAATTCTGGCGAGGAGACAGTAGAAGATCTCAAGATCTCGCGTTGGCAGCTTGCTCCGTCCCAAGAAAAGCGAATCAAGCAGCAACAAACAGTGAGTTCTGCTCGATGTAAGGCCCTGGCACATTATGCGGGCTTTCCATTGGCTTCGATGCCTTCTTACTGTCGTTTTAAACCAATAGAGTGCTCTTGTTCAGAGTCAGTCTCAGTCTCTCCCTCAGGACAAAATTCGAGGATCAGCAATACCCCTGGACGCAAGCGCCGCTGCACCCATGATCGTGGGTGGGATTTAGTCCACCAGACGTGACAGGGATACGGACCATAGCACACTAACCGACATTTTCCTCAACACTTATAATGTTGAGGCCACAAGTAATCTGAACCCAAGTGTCCGTGAGCGTTTGACGGCGGGAGGTGGCAAACCATTTACAAAACATGCTGTTTTTCGCACACCCCATGAGTCTCGTAACCGCGACCACAACGTGGAATTTCCACTGAGCTACAAGCTCTTGCTGAGGAGAGTGGTCTTTTGATCCGTCTTCAAGAGTGGAGTTGGCGATGTCAAATCTACGTCCCAATTTCACGTGGTCTGAGATACCGCGGACTCCCTCGTGATCGCATCTCGCGTGTTTTCTGGATTTGCAGCCGCACGCTGCGTCGCTCGGCGCGTGGCGTACCCAAGTGTGGCTCTGCTGCGCTCTCCACACACCACGCCAGAGACGCCTCACGGGCGCGGTCGCTGACTACGACCGGTCGTTGACCACGACCGCCGTCTGCCGGAAGCACAGCGGTCTTCCGACACCTCCTCACTGTCTGTCCCTGTTCCGCCCATCGCGCCAGTGGAGTCTACCGGCCACCTCCCCCCCCCTCCCTCCACACGCGTGAACCTACTCTTTGCCGAAGTATTCTGTTTGCATCACCTGTTGGGGGCCCGGCATGGCTCCCATTCGCTCCTCGGCTCCGCAAGAGGCCAGCAATGGGCATCGTCGCGCGAAGAAGCGGGATGTGCATACCGACCGTAAGTGCGAGCGTGTCGTGATCAGGGGGTCCATGCATGGATGGTCCCAAATGCGTGGTGAGTTGATACTCTGGGATCGTCATGACGTTGTTCCAATTCTGACCCTCTTCTCGCTTTTTGTGCTCTTGTTGCACTGCTTCCACTGCTGCACAATTGGTGTTCGTACTTTTTCACTCACAGCTCTTGCCGGATTGTGCGCCGCCGCACAGGCGGCGGTGGGTGTTGCCGCTCTGGCCAGGCCTGCCCGTTGTCGCGGTCTTGTTGGGACCGCGGCTGGCGGCGGTGGCGCCAGGTCAGCACGTCCCATCGCGTCGGCGGCTCGGACAGCCTCGAGGCCGTCCACGGAAAGTGCGCCTGCTGACGGCCGCGATCGTCGTCGCACCAGTGGCCGAGGTGGGATTTTTCTTCCTAATGCCCCCCTCCGAGCCGACCCGGCGCCGTCAGGCGCCATCATGAAGATTGCGTTGGCCGAAGACGGGCTGCTGGGATTCAGTTTCCAAGACCGGCTGCGGGTGTTGGCGACGACACGGCGTGTGATGAGGTCCAACCTCAAGCTTGGCATAACATTCACTCGACAAACCGCGGCCGGTCAACAGCGCGCCATCAAGGCGCTCGAGGCGGCCGAGCCTCCTCTGACTCTGTACATTGGTAGCTGGGGCGCCTGTTTGCCTCTACCGCGGGCGCTGGCGAATACCAAGCGCCCGGACGACATTGACGATGATTCGTCTGCCCAGGTGACACAAGGGCCGGTACGTGGGGCTGCCTTTGAGGCGGTGCCACAGCGTGCGACCTTGTTGCCTGGTGAGGGGGGGGGGGAGTGGGGCGCTTGTGTTTCTTGTCGTGGACATGGTCGCAGTGCGCTTGCTCAAGCTGCCAGTGGGGATAGTTGTGTGACCGAGGGTAGGCGGCAGCGTGGGCATGGTAGGCGGAAAGACCCGGCGGGCAGACAGGAACCGGCCGCGTCCGCCGTCCAGCGCCAGCTGGATATGCTGGCCGAGCTCGATTAGCAACAATAATTAAATGCACATTGGTACACATTGAAACAAAAGCACGTGTATGCATGATATCCACAGTGTGCTAACCAAGTTATGTCAAGGCAGCTCTCGTTAACATATATTTCATTAATACTACACCTACTGTTTCATCTATCTGGAGGCGAGGTGGTCGTAGCTTACATCTGTAAGCTACCCATAGGCTTGTGAGAGTGATTGTCAGCCAATAGAAGTGCAACCTGATCCAGGTTTTTTCCTGGATCCCAGCTCCCACAGAACCGGATTACGGTGTGTCAAAGTGCGGCCGACCGACCGCGAAACTCTTGCTGTGGGTGTGAAGTCATGGCGCTCGAGATGACTGGATATCCAGGAAATGTTTCCCGTAGGGACGGCGGCGGCGCGTCGAGGGGGCAGGCTGGCAGCGCCGCTGCGATGCGGCGTCGATGGTGCCGGGCGCGTCGGTGCCCCCCCGCGGGTCTGTGTGGCGTCGCCCGGGTGGACGCGCGGGGGCGACGCGCGCGGGGACCTGGTGGGTGGCCGAGGCCGCGAACGAGGGCGCCCGCGCCCTGCGCGGCGCGCAAATCGAGGCCAGATGCTGACGCGCCGCGCAGGGGTCGGCCAGGCCCCCCACCCCCGCCGCACACGAGCTCCCGCCCGCCACCGGGTGCCCGTCCACACATGCACCGCCGGGCGGCGGGGGTTTGAGCCGACCGCGCAGCCGCAGCGGGGCGGCGGCCCCCCCCCGCCCCCCCACCCTCCCTTCCCCCACGGGGTGGGCCCCTCGACGCGGGGGATGCCCTGCCACCGC
>Ga0115031_1003276_pt1 | contig 12034 bp, 7 predicted proteins | sample Maine_Asex4_meta_FD_87301 | JGI IMG/M metagenome (GOLD analysis project Ga0115031, IMG submission 87301) | Marine algal microbial communities from Maine, USA - Maine_Asex4_metaG | ecosystem: Host-associated > Algae > Red algae > Unclassified | place: Maine, USA | collected 2015-01-05 | reverse complement strand
GTTGAATTTGATTTTAAAAAACGAAATGTCAACTAAATGGATAAATTTGTCAAATCCTTCTACATTAGACTTGTCCTTCTTTAAAAATACTTATATGAAATAGTTATTTTTTTGCTAGCTTTCTTTAAAAAATCACTGAATAATCTATTTATTGAGTTATTTTTTAAAGGAAAACAGCAGAAAAAGAGCATTTCAAATGAGTGTTTCTTAAAGGAGGACAAGTCTATTAGTTAATTTCCTCATTGTCGTTTGAAGACTGTCAATACGAATGCAAAACAAACACAAATATATTGCCATAGAAGGAAACATTGGTGCAGGAAAAACCACGCTAAGTAAAATGCTTGCCTCGGAATGGGATTATCGTTTAGTCTTAGAGCAATTCACAGACAACCCTTTTTTGCCTTTGTTTTATGAGAATCCAGAAAGATATGCTTTCCAAGTGGAATTGTTTTTCATGACGGAAAGATATAAACAATTACAAGCACAATTTGCTAATCAAGATATTTTCCAACAAAGTACCATCGCTGATTATTTTTTTTTAAAAACCCTCTTATTTGCCAAAAAGAATTTATTAGCTGAAGAATACCGCTTGTTTCAGTCTTTATTTCAAACGCTAAATGCCCGATTTCCTAAGCCTGATTTATTGGTTTATTTACACCGACCTATTTCCGCTTTGCAAGCATACATCCAACAAAGAGGCCGCCCAATGGAGCAACAAATAGAGACTGCTTATTTGGAAAAAGTCCAAGCAGCTTATTTTGAATATTTTAAATCTCCCCCAGATTGCCCGATTCTTGTCTTGGATATTCAAGCTATTAATTTCGTAAAACAAGAAAGCGCTTATCAACAAATTCGGCAAATTTTAGAAAATGCGCCTACCACACATAAAGTACATTATTTGAAGTTAGATTTTAGCCATTAGTTTTTGGTCTTTGGTCTTTGGTCTTTGGTCCTTGGTCTTTGGTACGCTTAAGCTTGGCAGTGGGAATTAGCTAAATACCTTCTTTAGACTCGAATAAAAAAGACGATAGTGTGCAGACTTTCAAAGTTTTCAAAACTTGGGTAGTCTAGTCCGTTGATAACCAAAACTACCCAAGTCTCGGAGACTTTGAAAGTTTGGAAAATTATCATTAACGGTCAGCCTGTAAAGACCAATGTCTAAAAGACCTTAAAGTTTTGTAGCTTAAAAAAAAATTTTAATTAGAAAAAATTTCGCTACACTAGCGAAATAAAACAGTAGCTTTGTGTATCTTTTACAATAAGTAACAAATCCAACTGATTATGACACTTAATTTTGATAAGAAAAAAGCACTTGTTCGGGTTGATTTCAATGTACCTTTAGATACAGAAACCTCTAAAATTACAGACGACACCCGTATCCGTGCTGCTGTACCTACCATAAAAAAAATCTTGGCAGATGGCGGCGCAGCTATCTTAATGTCCCATTTAGGCAGACCTCAAAAGAAGCTAAAAGAGGATGGCAGTATTGATGTCGAAAAATTTACGTTAGAACATGTAGTCGCACATGTATCCAAATTACTAGGTACGAAAGTCCATTTCTGCCCAGAGACGGTTGGAGTTGCTGCAGAAAAAATGGCGAAAGAGCTCCCTTTTGGAGAAGTTTTAATAGTAGAAAATACTCGCTTTAGTAAAGGAGAGAGCAAGGGAGACGAGGCTTTTGCTAAGCAATTAGCAAAATTGGGAGATGTGTATGTAAACGACGCTTTTGGTACAGCGCATAGAGCTCATGCTTCTACAACTATTGTGGCGAAACACTTTAAGCAAGGCACAAAAACTTTTGGCTATTTAATGGAAAATGAAATTAAAAATGCCAATCGCGTTTTAAATAATCCCGATCGACCGCTTACAGCTATCATTGGTGGCGCAAAAGTATCGGATAAGATGTTATTACTAGAAAAATTATTAGACTTTGCGGATAATGTAATTGTAGGCGGCGGCATGGCCTATACTTTTATGAAAGCGCAAGGTGGTAATATTGGAAATTCTTTAGTAGAAGATGATCGCTTAGAGTTAGCTAATAAATTAATCCAAAAAGCTAAAGAAAAAGGTGTTAAACTATTATTGCCTAGAGATTCTACTATTGCTGACAATTTCAGTAATGATGCAAATATAGAAACCAAGTCTAGCAAGCGTATCCGAAAAGGTTGGATGGGCTTAGATATAGGGCCAAAAGCAATAGAAGATTTTTCAAAAGTAATCAAAAAATCAAAAACTATTTTGTGGAATGGTCCAATGGGTGTATTCGAAATGCCTAACTTTGCCACTGGTACAAAATCTATTGCTTTAGCAGTAGCAGCCGCTACCAAAAAAGGTGCTTTTTCTTTGGTAGGCGGTGGAGACTCTGTAGCTGCTGTTACCCAAATGGAGTTGAATGATGATGTAAGTTATGTATCTACAGGTGGTGGTGCTATGTTAGAGTTTTTAGAAGGAAAAGAATTACCAGCTATTGCTGCAATGAAATAATAATTTTATTGTTGTATTGTTTTATTGCTGTATTGTCAGCGTCTAGTAGCAATAAAACAATACGACAATAAAACAATACGACAATAAAATTAAAATCATGTTAGGATTAAAATTACCAACTGACCCACGTTGGGTAAATTTAGCGGAAAAAGATTTAGAAGAGATTTTAACAGACCATGCTTATTGTGAACAAAAAGCGGCCACTACTTGTATTTCTATTATCCAGCAATATCCAGAAAAAGAACGTCTGGTTAGAGAGATTGCGCCTATTGTTACAGAGGAATGGGGGCATTTCAGATTGGTTTTACAAGAACTAGACAAGCGGAATTTAAAGTTGGGGAGACAGCGGAAAGATTTATATGTCAATAAATTGTGGGATTTTCAGAAAAAAGGCGGGAGCAGAGAGGATCGTTTATTGGAGCGTTTGTTATTTTCGGCACTAATTGAAGCGCGTAGTTGTGAACGTTTTCGCTTATTATCCTTACATATAGCGGAAGTAGAGTTGCGAGAGTTCTATCACAAGTTTATGATTTCAGAAGCAGGTCACTACCGGTTGTTTTTGGATTTAGCGAAGCATTATAATGATCCGGAGAAGGTAAAAACAAGATGGGAAGAATACCTTACTTATGAAGAAAAAGTATTGAGCGAGATGGAAGTTAGGGGGGATCGGATGCATTAATAAGTTCAAGTGGGGAAGTTCAAATACAAGTGTCAAGTTCAAGTTCAAAACCAGACGTTGTGCTACGTCTGGTTTTGAACTTGAACTTGACACTTGTATTTGAACTTTATTATTCTTATTCAAACAGTTCCTTCTGCCCTCTCACCTTCTCAGTTTTCTCTCCTTTTTGCTTATTTTTACTAGGAATAGTATCCGTCAAAATTCTTTTGATAACCCTTAATTTTCTGGTATATTTTTTCGTTAAGGTATTAAAAATACCAAAGTGGTCAATTTTATCAATACGAACCTGTCCACTGGCATGGAGAATATGCCCTGCTTCGCAAATAATTCCTGCGTGATCAATGTGTCCTTTAGCATCTTCAAAAAATACCAAGTCCCCTACTCTAGCCTGTTCAAAGAAATCTATTAGTTCCCCTTTGCGCGCTTGTAGATAAGCGTCCCTTGGCATGGCAATACCCATCATTTTAAATAGCACCTGTATCAAACCCGTGCCATCTATTCCAAAAGGCGAACGCCCTCCGCTTAGGTAAGGTGCATAAAGGTATTTTCTAGCTAATTTAATTAATAGTTCCGTAGAAGGCGCCAAGATTCCTGGAGAAATAACTTGCCCACTAAAGGTATAACTCTTGCCAGCCAGTTCAAATTTCATCCCATCAAAATTAGGCAAGGTTGCGCCCATCGTAATCGGTAAAAAATGATCTATAGCGACTACTGGTTGTGAAATTTCCATACAAAAAGCCAAATCTTGGTCATATTGTGCTACTTCTTCTTCTGTAATAGGCGTAATTTGATTAGATCGAACCCAGCCAATTTGATTATCCCAAATACAACGTATTTTCGTCCAGTCTCCTTTTTTTTCCCAACATTCTACCATTTCCCCAAATAACAATTGGGTGATCATTTCTGTCTTACTGCCTCTGCCAGCCCTTACAGGCACTACACTTAAATTACATATACTAATGGTCATATTCCGTTTTGAACGGTTTCATTGGTAAAAACTATAATTAGTCTTATACTATGCATGGAACTATTAAATATCAAATACTAAAAAACACAAAAGTCCGTTTGATGAATAAAAAATAGTACCTCTTGATCTACTAAAGAACGAAGAAAAAATAAGATGAATATTTTATTTTTAAAAAACCAATCCCTACGAGGGCTTGATTACCAAAAATTATAAATTTATTTTTTTCCTGTTCCTATGGAATCTATAAGAATTAAAGGTAATAGTTTTGACAATCCACGGGTTAGGTGTATGTCTTTTAATTTTATATTTACATTTTAATTGTCATTCTTTTATAAAGAACTACAATATCGAATAATCTTCGAACATTTCCAGATGAAATGGAGTAAAACTTATAAAACTTTCAAAATTTAGCTAATTAATGGGTTGTTTATATGTTTAAAGTGTTTATTTGTTTATTAAACATTGGCACGTAGCCGAATAAACAAATAAATTTTATAAACAAATAAACAAGTCTATTAGTATTGATGAAAAAATAAATCCGCTTTTAGATTTTTGAATTGACCATTTTTTCTATAATTTTTCAAATCATACAAAAAATACTCATTTTAAAAATGCGGATTTATTTTTTCATCGTTCTTAAATGCAACCGATCTAAAAATATGCTACGATTTAGTCTCCTATGTACTTGTTTATTTTTAATAGCTTTTTCTGACCTAGCTGCACAAGATAAACACTTTACCCAATATTATTCTGCCCCAATGACCATTAATCCTGCCCTTACAGGAGCTTATCAAGGCAAATATAGAATTAGTATTATTAAGAGGGATCAATGGCGGCAAGCCTTAGACAGTCCCTACTCCACTTTTGCGGGAGCAGTAGATGTTCGTTTTAATACAAGCTATAAGCAAAGAAAATATGATGATGCTGTAGGCGTAGGGATTCTCTTCTTTAATGATAAAGTAGATGATATTGGTTTTCGAACGACACAGATGGCTTTATCTGCTGCTTACCACAAAGCATTGGACCAACATGGTACGCATTATCTAAGTCTTGGGACACAAATGTCCACCAATCAAAGAAGTGTAAACTATGAAAACTTAACTTTTCAAGATCAATATGATGGCCAGAATGGCTATGCACTACCTACAGGAGAAGCACTACCAGAAAATAACTTTTCCTATACAGATCTTTCTGTAGGTTTAAATTATACGTTTGCTCCTACAAATCGAACGTCTTTTTTTATTGGCGCAGCGATGCACCATGTCTTTGAGCCTAATGTGTCCTTTTTAGCTGCGAACCCAGACTTACAAGTGGTGATTCCGCAAGAAGATAATTTACACCGAAAGTACTCTGGACAAATATCCGCCCGTTTTCCAATTGCTGAAAAAGTCCACTTAACACCAAGGGTTTTATTTTCCTCACAAGGGCCCCACTTAGAAACCAATGCAGGCTCTAATATTCGATTTGCGATGGGAGATTACAATCCTTTTGCCTTATATTTGGGTAGTTGGGCAAGAGTAGTTAAAAACGCTGACCAGAGTTTGGGCCTAGATGCAATTGTCGCTATGATAGGCATCGAATACCAAAGTGTACTAGTCGGATTTAGCTATGATTTGAATGTAGATGATTTAGCGCTCCCTGCTCATCGACGGACTTCTTTTGAAATATCTATCGCTTACCTCGGAAATTTTGAAAATGAAGAGCTCCTTTGTCCTAAGTTCTAAGATTTATTTTAGAAAAAAATATTTTTTTCTAAAATAAATTCAATCACTTTAAATAATTGGTTATCAATTATTTATACACAATAAATGTAAATTCATTACTTGAAATAAGGTGCAGATTAAAAAAAAATCAAAAAAACTTTCTCCATTCATTTGATTTATTAGAACACACCTTATATATTTGCATCCGCTTATGAAAGTTAAGTGGTTTAAACTAAAAAGTATGGCCCATTCGTCTAGTGGTTAGGACGTCAGGTTTTCATCCTGGTAACAGGGGTTCGATTCCCCTATGGGCTACTAATACACAGTAACAAAAGCCTTGTAATTTAATTATTGCAAGGCTTTTGTTGTTTTATAGGATTTACCTATTTCTTCCCGCTCAATTCGACTTTTCCCAGCTTATACTTATTTTGACAAGAAGATTAAAAAAGTATCTTTGTAAGAAATAGCTGTTAACAATGAAGCAACTTCCAATAGGCATACAAACATTTGAGGAAATTCGCAAAAGAGATTTATTATATGTGGACAAAACCGACCAAATACTTGGTCTAATACAAGTAGGTAAATATTATTTTTTTGCTCGACCTCGCCGTTTTGGAAAATCGCTTTTATTATCTACTTTAAAATCTTTTTTTGAAGGGAGAGCAGATTTATTTAAAGGCCTTTATCTATATAATAAGATAGGACAATGGACAAAACATCCAGTTATTTATATTGATTATTCCCTTATTGAATACAAAAAGACTAAAAAAGATTTTGAACATTCTATCCTATCCCTTTTAAAAAGTATTGCAGATTTTCACCAAGTGACTATCGAGCAAACACTAATTCCAGATTATTTTAGATCACTCGTTCAAACCTTAGATACGAAATATGGTAAAGTAGTTATCCTTGTGGATGAATACGATAAAGCACTTACTGATTCTCTCCATCTACCAGAACGATTTACCCAAAATAAGGAGGTATTAAGAAGTTTATATAGCACGTTCAAAGGTCTAGATGCCCACATCCGTTTTGTGATGCTAACAGGTGTTAGTCGTTTTTCTAAAATTGGTATATTTTCAGGTTTAAATAATCTGGAAGATATTTCTATGGATGACCGCTTTAGTACTATTGTCGGTTTTACGCAAGATGAACTAGAGCAAAACTTTTCTGAACATCTAAATCAATTAAGCAAAAAGACTACGTTTGCCATGCCTTTTTTAATGACAAATATTAAATACTGGTATAATGGCTTTTCTTGGGACGGTAGCAATCGCCTGTACAACCCATTTTCTCTATTTAATTTATTTAATAAAAAAGCATTTAATAACTATTGGTTTTCTACGGGTACGCCTACTTTTTTAATCAACCTTATTAAAGAACAAAAGAAACTCCCCGAAACATTCGAAAATATTCAGACTTATGATTTAGTAGGAAGCTCGGAAAGTTTTAAAAACTTTCCGCTTATTCCCATCTTATTTCAAACTGGTTATTTGACGATTGACCGAATTATTATGGATGGGGTTCGTCAAGTTTATCAGTTAACTTATCCTAATGAAGAAGTTCGACATTCCCTTATCACCTATATTGCCGCCGAATTTATTAACAAAGACTTATACGAAATCCAACCCGAAGCCATAAAACTCAGAGATGCTTTATTGAAAGAAAGACCAATGGAATTCATCAAATACCTACAAAGCTTTTTTGCAGATATTCCCGCTCGTTTACATCTTCCTAAAGAAGCCTATTATCATTCCCTCGTTTATATGATGCTCCGCCTTACAGGTACACAAATCCTCTTAGAAAAGGAAACAGATAAAGGTAGAATTGATGGCGTTTTAGAACTATCTGATAAGGTGTATATCATTGAATTTAAATTTGCCACCAATAAGCGGGTTAAACGAGTCGAAACTTTAGCACAAAAAGCGATTCTTCAAATTGAAGAAAAAAAATACTATGAAGCTTTTCTAGCATCAGGGAAAAAAATTATTTTATTTGGGATTGGTTTTTTGGATAAGAAAATTGCTGGTCAGGTGAAGTATATTTAATAATAAATAATCTACCAATTTCTTATGTACCATAGCATACAATATCTGTCAACATCTAAATCCGTTGCCATTACGCTTAATGGCAACGGATGATAATGGCAACTGATTTGGATGTTGACAGATATTTTCTAGTCTAAACCACCGTTTTGTTCCACACTCATTTCAAAATAATTTACTTTTCCGTAACCAAATCTAACGGCTCATAATAAGTCCAACTATTATCCTCCTTATACATCGCTTTCGTTTTCTCTCGCCATTGTTGAATCGCATAATCCGTTCCTTTAAAAGTCCAGCTTTGGCGATGAATATTCCAATTGTTTGGAGCTAATTCTTGAGCAATTTGCAGATATTTTTCCGCATTATTCAACTCCTTTTCCCCTTCAAAATAAAGACCCATTTTAAAATAAGCATCCGCTAATAAATCGGCTGTTGATTGGGAACAAATATTAGCTTTTAATTTTTCAGGTGCTTGTTGTAAATGCGTACTCAATCCATTTTTGACCCAAGCGATAGTCGCTTTTCCGAAAACAGTTCCGCCAAAAGTATAAGGCTTGCGCGCTGTTGGAACGGTGTGTACACCAGCATACGCATCTTCATTAACCCGTACTATTTTGCCCTGTTCATCTATCCAAGCAGCCGTAGGTACATTAACCCAACCGAATAGCGTGCTAATTTTATGACTAGGATCGACCACACATTTATAGGTAGCATTCGCATCTATAAACCATTTTGCAGCAACAGCAGCACCTTGTGAATCTTCTGCCACACTAATTATTTCAAAATTTGGGTCATTTAAGCTTTCATAAATCCCCTGCCATACTTTTACATCAAATCGACAGCCACACCACGTTGCCCAAGTAACAATCAATACTTTCTTTCCTTTTAAATCTGATAAACGAACAGACGCTCCATTAATATCTTTTATTTCAAAGTCAGGAGCTGTCGAAGTTTCTAACATGGCTTTTCTTACTTCGGGAATTAAACCTAAACTCCAAACCGTTTTATCTTCGTTTGAGATACACGCCTGTCCTAATTTAGCAGCAAGCTTAGACATATTAAGCCACGTATCATTTGCTTCCTTATAAATAAAATCTTCTTCCAATAAAGGAATACAAATATTTAAAGGGTCATAACAAGCACCGCTTTTTTTAAGTTCAAATTGAGTGGCTTTTTGGAGTTCGGTTGCGCTAATCCATAAAGTATCGCCACTTTCTTTGCGTGCGCTTACTTTTGTGATGTTGTCGTTGGCGAGAATCGTTATTTGTTTAGGTAGCATTCTTTTATTGATTTATAGTTTAGTAAAGCCTAAAAATGAGGGTAACGCAACTCTCCGAGTTGCGCAAGCACTATTTATCCCGCAACTCGGAGAGTTGCGTTACAGTCAGACTAATTTTAATAGTTTCAGTTTGTTATCTCGTAAAAAGTATATTTAATATTTCTCTTTAGCGGGAGCAAATTGGTTTTATTTTTTTACAAAAATACAAAACCAATTTGCTCCCGCTAAAAAACTATACAAGGCTACCCCTCCAATCGCATCAATTCACTCAATTCTGAATTAGACAAATCGCCAATCCATTTTTCTCCTGTCGCAACCGCCATACTAGCCAAATTCTTTTTTTCTTGTATCAATTTATTAATTTTCTCTTCAAAAGTACCTTGGGTAATGAAACGATGCACCATTACATTACGGGTTTGCCCAATACGATAGGCACGGTCCGTCGCTTGTGCTTCTACCGCAGGATTCCACCATAAATCGTAGTGAATCACATTACTAGCCGCCGTTAAATTCAAACCTGTACCGCCTGCTTTTAAAGACAATATCATGACTCTAGTTGTTCGATTATTTTGAAAATCTTCGACCATCTCATCTCGTTTTTTCCGGCTAACGCCACCGTATAAGAAAGGGACTTCTAAGTCAAATTCATCCGCTAATAATTCCACCAGTATTTTGCCCATTGTTTTATATTGTGTAAAGATGAGGGCTTTCTCTCCATTGTCTAATAATTGCCGCAAGAGGTCGAACAGTAAGCCACATTTACCGGATAAAGCAGGGTCTGATTTTCCTTTTTTGAGGAATTGCTTGGGATGATTACAAACTTGTTTGAGTGCGGTAATCAATTTTAAAATTTGCCCTTTACGGGCAATTCCTTCTGCTGATTCTACAGATTTCATAGTGGTGTCTACAACACTTTGGTACAATGCCGTTTGCTCAGGAGTGAGCTGGCAGTATTGGTCTTTTTCTATTTTATCAGGTAAGTCTTTGATAATGGTTTTATCCGATTTTAGTCGCCTTAAGATAAAAGGTTCCGTTACTTTTCGGAATATTCTTAATTGTCTTTTGTCCTTATCAATTTCGATTGGATAGGCAAAATTTTCTTTGAATTTTTTTAAAGAACCCAGATAGCCTTTATTAGAAAAATCAAACACACTCCAATAGTCACTCAGGCGATTTTCCACGGGCGTACCACTCATAGCAATCTTTACAGGTGCCTTGATTTTTTTGATAGCTTTGGTTTGTGCAGTGGTTGGATTCTTTATATTTTGCGATTCATCAATCACCAAAGTAAGCCACTTTTGTTTATTTAATTTAGTGGTCTCACTTCTTGCGATTCCGTAAGTCGTAATCAATAAATCTGCTTCTGCTAATGGCTCCAAACTTCTATTGGAACCATGATAAATATGTGTTTTTAATTCAGGAGCAAATTTGTTAATTTCTTTTGACCAGTTGGTCAATAAAGTGGTGGGGACAACAATTAAACCTTTATGTTTTTCAAACTCTCCATCTTGCTTTAATTTTAATAAAGTGGCGATAACTTGCAGCGTTTTGCCCAAGCCCATATCATCCGCCAATAAACTGCCAAAACCTAGTCGGGAATTTTTATATAGCCATTGATAGCCTCTTTGTTGATAAGGACGAAGGGTAGCCTTCAGACCTTTAGGAGGCTTTATATTTTCTTGTTTCAGTAAGTCGTCTATCAGTTTTCGGATATTTTTATCTAGGTGTACTTTAGCGCCTTTATAATCCTCTGTTAAAGCAAATTGTAACAATTGATGGCTATCTAAAGTAGGCGGATTCGCTATTTTATCAATTAGAGATTCAATCTCTTTTTGGTCAAAAAAGACGTATTCGTCATTGAGTTTTACAATACCAGAATAGTTAGTTACTAAGTCTAAAAACTCATCTTCTGTTAGTAATTTATCTCCCAAAGCAATGCGCCATTTAAAGCGCAACATATTCTCCATACTGATGATGGAAGTTTTCTTGACCACTCCTGTATCCCCTCCCTCTAGCAGCATCGACATTTGAGGGCGCAATAATTTTCTTAATGCTTTTGGTAATAAGACCTTTATCCCAAACAAACGAATAGTTGGTAGTATTTTAAATAATATATCAACGAACTCGTCTGAATTAAAACTCAATTTTTCCTTCCCCTTGGAAGCCAATAATTTATTAATTTTTGGAAAATAATCCGATAACATTGCTAAATCTCGCAAGACATCTAAGCGAATAGAAGCAAAAGCATCCTGTGTAAATAATGCCTGCAAAGAAATAGGCAACTCAATAGGTTTAGTCGTATCATCTATGGCAACCTGCACCTCAAATCTATCTTCTAAATCTTCGATTTGCAAAACAGGTACATGGTCTTTTTCAACAATATAATATTTACTTAACCACAATTGAATCGCACTCGGATATGCTCTGCTTTCAAATTCGTTAAAGCTTTCCACGGAACCGTTGAAGAATAAGCGATTGATGCTATGTCCTAGATACTTACTATTGAGTGAGTGGTGGGTATGTACAAAGTGGGTGAGGAAAAAAGATAACAGATTTGGAAAATAGTCATTTTCTTTAGGATGGTGAATAGCTGCACCTGCCTGATAATATAAAATAGTCGTAGGACACAGCGATTTTATCGTCTCATAAATAGCTCGAACGGATTCATTCAAGGTCGCAGCTAACCAACGTATTTTATAATGCTTGGTACCCAGCCGAAGCAATTGCGGAATAGAAGCACTTTGCAAAACAAGTTTTTCTGCTAAATGATAGGTCAAAAATAAACCTCTCAGGGCGTTAGACAATTGCTCTATTCTGCTAGGCGGTATGCTATCTAACCAGTCGACCAAGGCAGCAGCTTTATCAAAACTAAGCACC
>Ga0115031_1003275_pt1 | contig 12036 bp, 10 predicted proteins | sample Maine_Asex4_meta_FD_87301 | JGI IMG/M metagenome (GOLD analysis project Ga0115031, IMG submission 87301) | Marine algal microbial communities from Maine, USA - Maine_Asex4_metaG | ecosystem: Host-associated > Algae > Red algae > Unclassified | place: Maine, USA | collected 2015-01-05 | reverse complement strand
CCCGTAGAGGGACGCCGTATAAAGCAGACACTTTTATTCAAACCCGCTCGCACATGTACTCATACGCCGTATTCCATGTAAAACCGCCCCCGCATCTGAACCCGATATTACCGCACACCGCACGAAAAAGCCCCGGCGGATGCACCGCCGGGGCCTTGTCTACAATTTTAGGGGGTTTTTACAGGACCGGTACTGCCCTACGCCCCCGGCAGGCGAAAGGTCACCCGTTCGGGCGGCAGGCACAGGGCGTCATTGCAGATCTGGATCGTCAGATCGGCGCTGCCGGCCCCCGGGGCGGTGCGGGCGGTGATGGCGGTCCGGCCCTCGATCACCGCGAGCGGCTCGCTCTGGAAGCCCAGCGTCACCATGCGCGCGGGGGGATAGCGCACGTCGGACAGGCCCGGCCCGGTCAGCATCGTGGGGATCAGGTCGGGGTTCAGGGGCCGGTCCGAATTGGCGTGCCAGCCGGGGCCGAAGTCGAGCGCCACGCGCAGCGCATCCCCCTGCATCGACATCCGCGCCGAGGCGACGCCGTTGCCGAGGGGCCGCGCGGGGCCGGTCTCGCCGTTCAGGTGCATCGCGGCGGCGTCGACGGCGGACATCTGCGCGCCGGGGGCCTCCTGTAGCGACACGGCCAGCGCGCCGAGCAGGCCGTCGGCCTTGTCGCGATAGTCCACCGCGCGCCCGTCCTCCGCGATACGCTTGGACAGTCGGGCATAGAGCGCGAGGGCCGAGGCGTTGCCGGTGGGGGTCGCCCCCTCGATCACGTCGTAGCTGCCGCCCAGCGGGCCGGGGCTTTGCGACATGCGCAGCGCCGCGCCGGGACCGTCGGAGAAGCGCGCGTGGGTCTGGTCGGCCATCTTCGCGGCGGTGTCGAGATAGCGGCGCTGACCGGTCGCATCGTAGAGGGCCAGCGCGCCGAGGCCCATCCAGACGTAATCGCGCAGGCCCCCCATCTCCAGCGGGCCGTTCGCATAGGCGCGGGCGAGGTCGCCCTGTCCGCTGAGCATGCGCGTCGTCACGAAGTCATGCGCCCGGGCGGCGGCGGCGGTGTAGCGCGGCTCGCCGAAGGCAACCCCCGCATCGGCCAGCGTGCGGATCATCAACCCGTTCCACCCGGCGATGACCTTGGTATCGGTCAGGGGATGGGGCCGGCTCTCGCGGGCCACGCGCATCCGCTCCAGCATCGGGTCGAGGTGGGCGAAGTCGATGCTGCCGGCGGCCAGACCGGCGGGGTCGAGATGGGCGATGGAGCCGGTAGGGACGGTCGGCGGGCGGGCGAGGCCGAGGACGGCGTTGGCCGTCTGCTCGTCGCCGCCCGTCGCCGCCGCGATCTGGTCGGGGTTCCACGTGTAGAACGCGCCCTCCTCCATCTCGCCGCCCGGGGCCACGCGGCTGTCGGCATCCTGCGCGGCGAAGAAGCCGCCCTCCGGCGCGGTCATGTCGCGGATCACGTAGTCGAAGGCGCGCCGCGCCGCACGCTGGAACGCCGGGTCGCCGGTCAGTTGCCACGCCTGCACCAGCGCCTGTCCGATCAGGGCCTGATTGTACAGCATCTTCTCGAAATGCGGGGTCAGCCATTGCGCATCGGTGGAGTAGCGATGGAACCCGCCGCCCACATGGTCGTGGATGCCCCCCGCGATCATGTGGCGCAGCGAGGTGGTCGCCGCCTCCAGCGAGGCGCGGTCGCCGGTGCGCTCGTAGCGGTCGAGCAGGAAGAGGATGGTGGTTTCGTTGGGGAATTTCGGGGCCTCGCCGAAACCGCCCTCGAAATCGTCGTACACCGCCAGCGTATCGGCGGTGGCCTGGGCGAACACCGTCTCGTCCACCTCCCCCGCCGCCGTCCGGCGCAGCGAGATCAGGCGCACGAGTTCGGCGACCGATTCGGCCTGACTGCCCATCGCGCTGCGCCCTTCGGGGCTGCGCCAGTCCTCCGCCATGCCGAGCAGCGCCATGCGGAACGTCTCGGGCTGGGCATAGCCCATGGCGACGATCGGCTCGCCGTTCGGCATCAGGAACACGTTGTTCGGCCACCCACCCCGCTGGTCGAGGATCTGGGTCGCCAGCATGTACTGCGCGTCGATATGGGGCAGCGTCTCGCGGTCGACCTTCACGGCGACGTAGTTCCGGTTCATGACCTGGGCGACGGCGGCATTGTCGAAGCTCTCCTCCTCCATCACGTGGCACCAGTGACAGGTGGCGTAGCCGACGGAAAGGAAGATCGGCACGTCGCGCCGCTTGGCCTCGGCCAGCGCGGCATCGCCCCAGGGGAACCAGTTCACCGGGTTGTGGGCGTGCTGGCGCAGGTAGGGCGAACGCTCCAGGATCAGGCGATTGCGATAGGTCGGTGCGCCGCCCGCGCCGATATACTTCGTGCGCGGCGGCGAGACGGCGGGGACGGTGGCCAGGCTCTGCAATTCGGCGGAGGGCGCGGCACCGGGCAGCGGGTCGGCCCGGGCCGGGAGCGTCACCGCGAGGGTGCCGCCCAGAACGGCGGCAAGGGCAAGGCGTGAAATCATGGCGACGGGTCTCCCGTATTGGTGTGCGAGGAGACTAGGGTGCACGGGGGCGCGATGCGAGCGGGGGCGGCGGCTCTGTCGGGATCGTGATGGGGGATGAGGGGGAAGAAGACCCGCTCCGCCCCGGGCAACGACCGCTGCACGGGGCGGAGTGTTTCTCGATTCGACCTATCGCGCGCCGACTTGACCCCCTCACGAGAACGCATCCTTCACGTAGCGCGACAGTTCCTTCGCCAGACCGGCGTTCTGGGTATCCTGCGCGCAGTAGAGGTTGCAGGAGATCTGCGGCAGGGCGGGCAGTCTGGCGGTGGCGGGGACCGGTTCGATCTGCACCGCCTCGCCGCAGCCCAGCAGGGTCGTCACGCACATGTCGGCGCTGGTGGCGGCCAGCGCGGCGTCGTCGTTCTCGGTCACCACGCCGTTCTCCCACGGGATGCCCTCCGCCTCCAGCGCACGGATCGAGAGGGGGCGGAACGAGCAATGCGAGGCGGAGGCGAAACGCAGGGGCCGCCCGGCATGCGCCCGCCCGCCGATGGCCCCGTACCATTGCAGCGGCATCTCGTTGATCGTCTCGGCATCGGGGTCGGGGTGATCCTCGGTCGTGACGATCACGTCCAGCTTGCCCGCCCGGAAATCGGCCAGCAGGCTGGTGGTGTACGAACTGACGAAGCGCACATGCACGCGCGGAAAGTCGTTGTCGAAGCGGCGCAGCACTTTGGGGGCATGGGGATAGATCAGGTCGACGGGCAGGCCCAGCGATACCTCGCCCTCGAAGTGCGGGGCGACCATGCGCTCGATGGCGGCATCGTTCAGGGCGACGATCTGCCGGGCATAGGTGGCGAGTTGCTCGCCCTCCGCCGTCGCCGTCACGCCCCGGCCATTGCGGTCCAGCAGCTTCAGGTCCAGCGCATCCTCCAGCCGCTTGATCTGCATCGACACCGCCGATTGCGTCAGGTGCAGACGGTTGGCGGCCCGGGTGACGCCGCCGGAGTCGATCACGGCCAGCAGGCTGCGCAGGGTGCCGGTATCGAGGTTGCGGTACATGGCGTATCCGATCTTTAACCGTGATGTTTAGCATCACATCAATTCGTTTCCCTTATACACCGTCGCAAGGCATCTTCATTCCGTCAAGTGATGACAGAAAAGCCGACCATTCCAATCTGTGGAGACAAGCCATGCCGATCCGTGATGCCTGGTTCACGACCCTTTTGACCAACGCGCTGCGCGGCACGCTGCACGGCACGCTCGACCGCTATGCCATCGCATCCGAACGCGCCCGCCTGCGCGACATGGGCGAGGCGGCGCTGGCGGATATGGGCCTGACGCGCCGGGATGCGCAATGCGAGGCGCGGCGGCCCTTCTGGCAGGGGCAGCGGTGTTCGTGATATCGACGCGCCTGCCCCGGATGCCGCGTAGCGGTTGATCCGGGGCCTGTCAGAACCGAGCGCCCGACTGCGAGAGGCCCCGGATCAAGTCCGGGGCAGGGTGCCGTCACCCCTTGCGGAACGGCGTGTACTCGCCCAGCAGCGCCATCTCCTCGCCCACCATCTCCGCCTCCTGCTCCACGAAGCGCCCGACCGCCTCGCGGAAACCGGGATCGGGGATGTAGTGGGCGGAGTGCATCTCGGTCGGCACGTAGCCGCGCGCCAGCTTGTGCTCGCCCTGCGCGCCCGCCTCGACCGTCCTGAGGCCGTGCTCGATGGCGTAGTCGATGGCGCGGTAGTAGCAGATCTCGAAATGCAGGCAGGGGTGATGCTCGGTGCAGCCCCAGTAGCGGCCGTACAGCGCCTCGCGCCCGATCACGTTCATCGCGCCCGCGACCCAGCGGCCCTCGCGCTCGGCCATGACCAGGAGGATGTCGTCGCGCAGGGTGCCTTGGGCGATCTCGAAGAATTCGCGCGTCAGGTACGGCGTCCCCCATTTGCGCGCGCCGGTATCCTGATAGAAGACCCAGAACGCATCCCAGTGCTCGGGGCGGATCTCGTCGCCCGTGAAGGCGTGGATCGTGACCGCCGCATTCGCCTCGCGCCGTTCCTTGCGGATCGTCTTGCGCTTGCGGGAGGCCAGATCGGCGAGGAAGCCGTCGAAATCGGCATAGTCGCGGTTCTGCCAGTGGAATTGCTGCCCCCGCCGCCCCAGGAACCCGGCATCGACCAGCAGCTCCTGTTCCTCCGCCGTGCAGAAATTGACATGGACCGAGGAGAGCCGGTTATCGGTGGCCACCTGCGTCATCCCGGCGATCAGCGCGCCGGTGGCCAGCCCGGCATCGGCATCCGGGTGGATCAGCATCCGCTTGCCGGTGGCGGGGGTGAAGGGGATGGCGGCGAGCAGTTTCGGATAGTACCGCCCCCCTGCCCGCTCATACGCTTGCGCCCAGCCGTGATCGAAGATGTACTCGCCCTGGGAATGGCCCTTGGCATAGAGCGGCATGACACCCAGCAAGGCCCCGTCCGCCCCGTCCTCCGCCAGCAGGTGCCGGGCATCCCAGCCCGTCTCCGCGACCGCCGACCCGCTCTCCTCGAACGCGCTGAGGAACCGGTGCGTGGCGAAGGGGTCGCGCGCGCGGCCCCCGTCCGCCGCCTCGGGCGCGGCGCAGGCATCCCAGCGGGCGGCGTCGATACTGCCGATGCCGTTCAGCAGGCTGATCCGTACTCGCGGTTCGTCGTCCACATCCGTCCCTTTTCGCTGTAGTCATGCAGGTGGCGCGGAACGGGGCGGATTCAAGGACATCGCGATTTCAGGGCAGATACCCCTCGAACGTGATCTGGTCGCACCGGGCCAGCGCCGCCCGCGCCTGTTCCGCCGAGCGGATCGTCCACGAGAAGACCGGCATTCCCCCCGCACGCAGCGCCACGACCGCAGGCGCGGCCAGACCCTCCGCGCCGTAGGATACGAAATCGGCCTCCACCTCGCCCGCCATCGTCATCGCGGCCAGCGCGCGGCGATGCGCGGCCGGGACATGGGCGTCGTGCGGATGCTCGAAATCGTAGGAGACGAGGCCCCGCGCCACCCCCGGCGCGCCGGTCTTGACCGCCAGCACGGAATACGGATTGAAGGACATGATCGCGCAGGCATCCCCCTGCCCGCCCCCGCGCACCACCTCGCAGACCCGCCGCTCCAGCCCGCCCGCCGTCGGCCCGCCATCCGTGGGCCCGAAAGCCCCGGTCTGGTCCTTGATCTCGATCAGCACCGGCACGCGGCCCCCGATTCGGCGCAGCACCGTCTCCAGATCGGGAATCGTCCCCCCGCCCAGCAGGTCGACCCCGCGCAGGTCGGCGGCGGTGCGCGCGTCGAGGCGGCCCGCCTGTCCGGTCAGACGGGCCATCTCGTAATCGTGAAAGACCATCGCCTCGCCGTCGGCACTGGCCTGCACGTCCAGTTCGATCGCGTAGCCCCCCGCGATGGCGGCGTCGAAGGCGGCGAGGGAATTCTCGGGCCGCCCGTCCTTCGCGTCGTGCAGGCCGCGATGCGCGAAGGGCCGCGCCCGGAACGCGGGATCAAGGCGGCTCATGCGGCCATGATCTCGAAAACCGCCTCCACTTCGACGGGAACACCGAAGGGCAGGGATGCCACGCCGACCGCCGCCCGGGCATGGGCGCCCGCCACGCCGCCCAGCGCCTCGGCGATCAGGTCGGAGGCACCGTTGATGACCGCCGGGTGCTGCTCGAAATCGGGGGTCGCGGCGACGAACCCGCCCAGGCGCACGCAGCGCACGACCTTGGACAGATCCCCGTTGCACGCCGCCTTGAGTTGCGCCAGCACGTTGACGGCGCAGGTGCGGGCGGCATCCACGCCGTCCTCCAGATCGACATCGCGCCCCAGCAATCCGCGATTCGCGCACTCGCCGTTCGTCATCGGCAACTGTCCGGAGACGAAGACCAGCAGCCCCGTCACGACATAGGGAACGTAGTTCGCCGCCGGTGCCGGGGCCTCGGGCAGCGACACGCCCAGATCGGCCAGCCGCTCCTCGATCGTCTTTTCGTCCGCGTCCATTCCACTCTCCACCCTGACTGTTCGGGAACGATCTTAGTTTCGTCACGATCAAAGCGCACGGGGAGTTTTCGATCCCGCTTAACGAAATTTTGCGGAGTTCGGACAATGGTGCACATCGTACATGTTTCGATGCAGGTTCAAGGCTTGACCACGGCGATCAAAGCCGTAACATGAATAAAGAACCAACAAGGGCTTGGAAATGAATAGATTTTGCAGCTTTTTCCTCCCCTTGGCTGTTCCCGTCATTCTCGGTCTACCGACGCTTGTATCCGCAGAAGGCCCTTCCCCCGAAACGACGGAAATGCGGCTGCCCGGTCACCGGGCCGTCTACGAGCTGTCCCTGGGCGAAACGCGCGGCAATGCGGCGATCATGGGGGCCGAGGGGCGCTACGTCTTCGACCTGGAGGACGTGTGCGAGGGCTATACCCTGAACGAGCGCCTCGTGGTGCGCCTGGCCCGGGACGGCGGATCGGTGCTGACGGATTACCGCCTGACGGCCTACGAGACGGAAAACGGCGACCTCTACCGCTTCTCGACCGAAACCGAGTTCAACGGCACCACCGGCCAGTCCGCCTCGGGCAATCTCAGCGTCGAGGAGGAAAGCGCCGAAGTCGATTACGACGAGAATGCGGATGTCAGCTTCGACGAGACGGTCCTGCCCCCCCTCGCCCATATCCGCGCCATCATCGAGGCGGCGATGGCGGGCGAGGAGCGGTATGCGGCCACGGTGTTCGACGGCGATGTCGACAAGCCCGTCTTCTACGCCGTCACCCGGATCAGCGAGATCGAGGGCGATGCCGAACCGCAGGATCTGGACGGGGCGGAATACATCGAGGGCCGCGCCCGGTGGGGGATCGACTCCGTGTACTTCCCGCCCTCGGATACCGGCGACGTCGCCAGTTCGATCCCCGAATTCAGGTTCACCGCCACGCTCTACGACAACGGCGTCGTCACCGATCTGGTGCTCGACTATCTCGATTTCTCGCTCAACGCCCGGCTGGCCGAACTCGAAGTGCATGACGGCGGGTGCTGACCCCCGCCTCTCTCGCTCCCCCCGGCGCTCGCCCCGGAATCGCGAAATGAGACGGATCCTGCGGCGGGATATGCGGACGCCCCCGCACCGTCGCGCCTTCTCCTAGATCCCCTCCAGCACCTCGAACCCCTCGAAGACCGGCGGGCCGAGATACATCTGCCTGCCGCTGCCCGCGTCCTTGTGGGCGCGGCGAAAGCTGTCCGAGGTCATCCAGCCCCGGAAGCTGGCCTCGTCGGCCCAGCGCGATTGCGAGATATAGGGCGTGTGATCCGCCGCCTCCGCCCCGCGCAGCATCGCGAACTCGACGAAGCCGGGCGTATCCGCGAGGTGCGAATCGCGGTTGCGCCACAGGGCCTCGAAATCCTGCTCGGACCCTTTCGCGACCCGGAAGCGGTTCATGGCGATGTACATTCCGTGGTATCCTTCCGATCACCGGCACGCATCCGTGCCTCCGGCATGTATCTGGCGCGAAGCGGTACCGTGGCGCAACACTTGCTTGAGGGAAACCCCGACGGGGCTATCGCGCTGACGTGATACCCTGCCGGTGCATTCCTGTCCTATGCTAGGACACGCGCATCGGAGTGCGACGGCCTTTCGGCGACCATGGGGGGTGCCGGCGGGTGTTTTCGGCCTGAACAGGGCAGGACAATATAAAAGCGGACGACCGGCGCGATCCGCATCGCACCGGCGCGCCACGTTCGGGAGGAACGGTTTCGTGACGGTTACAAGATTTTCAGCAGGGTTCGCCCTTCTCGCCGCAACGGCCTGCACGCAGATTCCGGTCAATGCGCCGGTCCATGCCCCGCCCCTGACGACCGGGGCGACCTCGGCCAGCTACGACCCTCCGGCGATGCAGCGATATGCGCCGCCCGTCGCGGCCCCGGCCCCGGCCCCGGTCGCCGCCGCACCGACCTATCGGGCGAGCGCCGCCCTGCCCCGGATGCCGTTGCCCCAGTCGCGGCCCCAGTCGCGCCTGCCCGAGACTGCACCCCGGCAACTCTACATCCCGGCCCCGCAGGCACAGGCCCCGCAGGCTCCGGCTGCTCAGGCTCCCGCCGCGCGGGTCGCCGTCGCCCCGGCCCCGGCCCCCGCCCCGCGCCTCCAGCCCGCGCCGCCCGCCTATGTCGCCGTGCAGCAATCGGCCCCCGCCGCCCTCGCCGCCCCCTCGCCCGAGAGCCGCGCGCTGACGATCCGCGAACGGGTCGCCGTCTTCGGGGCCGAGCGTCCGCCGAGTTCCGGCGGCAGGCAGTTCCGCGTGGCCAGCGCCGAACCCCGGCGCGAGGGACCGTTCGATCCCCCCGCCTCGACCCCCGCGCCGACCGGCAGCCGGATGGCGACCGCCGAGCCGTTCTCGATCCCCACCAACCCGAGCGGCCGCCCCTACTACCTCGGCAGCACGCCCCCGGCGATCGAGTACCACATTCCGCACATCCCGCAGGAGGAGCCGCTGTGGTGCTGGGCCGCCGCCGCGCAGCAGGCCATCGGCTGGGTCAACCGGGGCCGCGCCCCCTCGCAATGCGCCATCGTCGCGCTGGCCCACGGCCTGAACGTCCAGGAATGCTGCAACGACCGCAAGGGCATCTGCGCCCGCACCGGCGAGATCCCGGCCATCGAGATCCTGGTCGAGCGGTTCGGCGGGCAGGCGCAGGAACTGGCCACCGTGCCGCGCGATCCGCAGACGATCTACGATATCCTCAAGGGCGGCGACACGCTGCTGATCCGCCTGCGCCCCGCCCCGCATGACGAGGCCGTCGGCATCCGTCACATGATCATGGTGCGCGGCATCGAATGGCTGCGCCTGCCCAACAACCAGTTGCAGGCGACGCTGCTGTACAACGACCCCCTCGGCGAAGGGGAACGCGCCGTCAATTTCGACGAGATCGAAGGGTTCTTCGAACAGGCGCTGGTCATCAGCAAGACCTGACGGAACCGCACCGGGGCCGATTCGGCCCCGGTGCGCCCTGCGCGGAATCCCGCAGGCCCGGGCGACATCGCCTCACGCGGAATTGTCGCCCCTCGCGGCAAAAGCGGTTTTGCGGGAACTATTCGCCCGAAACGCGCGTTCAGGATGCATGCCGACCGGTATTTTAATTGAAGTTTTGCGAGTCTTGTGGTTTTCAGACCCCGTTGTCGCCCGGGATGTATCGGTCGCACCCAATACGTATGGAATGCTGAATGACGTTTGACGAGCTTGCTCTCGATCCGCGTGTCCTCGAAGCGGTGGTCGCCACCGGGTACACCCAGCCGACCCCCATTCAGGAACAGGCGATCCCGCCCGCCCTCGAAGGACGGGACGTGCTCGGCATCGCCCAGACGGGAACCGGCAAGACCGCATCCTTCAGCCTGCCCATGATCACCCGCCTCGCCAAGGGCCGCGCCCGGGCGCGCATGCCGCGCTCGCTGGTGCTGTGCCCGACCCGCGAACTGGCGGCGCAGGTGGCGGAGAACTTCGAGACCTATTCGGCCAACGTCAAACTGAAGATGGCCCTGCTGATCGGCGGCGTCTCCTTCGGCGAACAGCTCAAGAAGCTGGACGCGGGCGTCGACGTGCTGATCGCGACCCCGGGCCGCCTGCTCGACCATTTCGGGCGAGGCAAGTTGATGCTGAACGGCATCGACATCATGGTCGTGGACGAGGCGGACCGGATGCTCGACATGGGGTTCATGCCCGATATCGAGAAGATCTTCAGCCTGACCCCCTTCACGCGCCAGACCCTGTTCTTCTCGGCCACCATGCCGCCGGAGATCAAGCGCATCACCGACACCTTCCTGCAGAACCCCGTGCGCGTCGAAGTCGCCCGGGAATCGACCGTCGCCTCGACCGTGACGCAAAATCTGGTGCATGTCGGCTCCGGTGCCAGGGACGGTCTGCCGAAAGCCAAGCGCGAGGCACTGCGCAGCATCATCGATTCCGAGGGCGACGCGATCACGAACGCGATCATCTTCTGCAACCGCAAGCGCGATATCGGCGTGCTGCACAAGTCGCTGGAAAAGCACGGGATGGATGTCGCCTCCCTGCACGGCGATCTGGACCAGCGGGTCCGGATGCAGGTGCTGGGCGCGTTCCGCGAGGGCAAGATCAAGCTGCTCATCGCGTCGGACGTGGCCGCGCGCGGGCTGGATATCCCCGATGTCAGCCACGTGTTCAACTTCGACGTGCCGACCCATGCCGAGGATTACGTCCACCGCATCGGCCGCACGGGCCGCGCCGGGCGCAGCGGCAAGGCCTATACCCTGACGACGAAGCCCGAGCAGAAGTATCTCGACAGCATCGAGAAGATGCTGGGCAATCCGATTCCGGAGATGGAGGGCGCCCCGGCGCCGAAGGCCGTGGATGCTGCCGCGCCCGAGGCGCAGGAATCCGACAAGCCGAAGCGCACCGCCCGCCGTGGAACCCGCAAGAAGTCGGTCGATGCGCCCAAGGCCGATGCCGCCGACGCGGCCCCCGCCGAGGCGATGGCGGAACCCGTGGCCGAACAGGCTCCGCCCGCCGCCCCCGAACCCGCCGAGCGCCGCGCGAATCGCGGCAGGCGCAGCGAACGCTCGGACAAGGCCGACCGCCCGGCCCGCGCCGACCGTCCTGCCCGCGCCGAGCGAAACGAGCGCCCGGAACGGCCCGAGCGGGCACCGCGCGCCGACCGGCCCGAGCGCGGCAACGACCGGTCGAGGGGCCGCGACAACCGCAACGATGGCGGGCGCAGTCCCCGGGGCCTGGGCGATCACATGCCCGCCTTCATGCTGATCCCCCTGCCCGACCTGAGCCGCCGCAAGACCGGCGACGGCGATGGCGAGTCCGTCGCCGACGCGGCCTGAGACAGGCACCGGGCGCGCACTCCCCATGACGCGCCGTGCGGTCCCTTTCCGGTGCACCGCCCGGCTCTCCTTCGGCGATTTCACCCTCGACGCGCGGATCGATGCGCCCCTGTCCGGGACCACCGCCCTGTTCGGCCCCAGCGGCGGCGGCAAGAGCACCCTGCTGCGCATCGTCGCCGGGCTGGAAAGCCGGGCCGAGGGGAAAGTGACCTTCGACGGCGCGACCTGGGCCGACAGCACCGACGGCGCTTTCCTGCCCGCCCACAAGCGCCCGGTCGGGTACGTCTTTCAGGACGGGCGGCTGTTCACCCACCTGACCGTCGCGCAGAACCTGCGCTATGCGGACCGGCGCAGCCGTCACCACGCGAACGGCGCGATCGAGCTGGCCACCGTCATCGACCGCCTGTCCCTGACCCCCCTGTTGCCCCGCCGCCCCGATACGCTGTCCGGCGGAGAACGCCAGCGCGTGGCCCTGGCCCGCACCCTGCTGACCCGCCCCGCCCTGCTGCTGCTGGACGAACCGCTCTCGGCGCTGGACCGGGGGCGCAAGGCGGATATCCTGCCGTATCTGCGCAACCTGCCCGGCAGTTTCGGCATTCCGACCCTCTATGTCAGCCACGCGGTCGAGGAAATCGCGCAACTGGCCGAGACCGTCATCGTCCTCGCCGACGGGCGGGT
>Ga0115031_1003272_pt1 | contig 12045 bp, 8 predicted proteins | sample Maine_Asex4_meta_FD_87301 | JGI IMG/M metagenome (GOLD analysis project Ga0115031, IMG submission 87301) | Marine algal microbial communities from Maine, USA - Maine_Asex4_metaG | ecosystem: Host-associated > Algae > Red algae > Unclassified | place: Maine, USA | collected 2015-01-05 | reverse complement strand
GTTCAACTCATGCATAGAACACTCACGCTATTGGACAAGCCTTTTTTGGCGACCGTTACGAGCAACGAATTATGAGACTGGAGCTTCCGAGCCGGCTTCCTCGGCGTACAGTCATCGTAGGTCCATCGAAGATCCATGCATCGACGGATCTCTCAAGGCCCATCGAAGCCCCATCGAGAACCCTTCTCGATGGAGATTCCTGCCGGGCCGACGATGGTTCATCACCAGGCCACACAACTCGCGGTGGCTCGCCGCGGCTCGCCGTGGCTCGCGGTGGCTCGTGGCTCGCCGCGGCTGGCGGTGGCTTGTGGAGGGCTGTTAGGCCCCCTTGTTGCGCACCAAAAATAAAAAGCGCTGCAATGGCGAGTATCTACTGGCCTCGTGATCAAAGACGAGCCCTATGGAGTACGGCGGCGCCTTGAGACAGGGCAGCAGCGCATGATAAAAAAACCCAGCTCCGAGGATCCTGATTTTGCCCGTCTCGCCGTACGGCGGATCTCCGAGGCAAGCGCGGGCAAGTCAATGCGGAGGTGGCTCGACTGCCAGGAATCCCAAGAGGCGTTCAACCGAGGAGGATGTCCTCGACAGCCGCCAGGCTGTTTGCGATTTGCTTGGTACGTGGCGGGAACGCCAGCACCGAGGACACCCCAGCACACATTCTGTGGGGGGTGCTTCTTCTCCAGCCACGGACTTCCTGTCTGTGGCCACGCGTCCACCAGCAACAGACCCGTCGACGGCCCTGACAGGGAGTGTTTTGCGAAGGCCTCCACTTCCGACGGCAGGGCAAGCGCGGCCGGACAAGCTATCTTGCGCACCACCTCCACTCCTTCAATCACGCCCAGTGCAACCCCTCCCGGCCTCTCTCTCCTTTCCCTCCTCCATCGCCGCTCTTATAGTGGTGTCCGTCTCGTGCTGTCGTCTCCGCCACCGTATCGACGGTGGGAGGCGTAAAGAACTCGACGTGAGGCAGGCGGCATGGCGTGGCGCCACCGGCCAGCGTCCCTGCTGCAAGCCGCCGAGAGCCTCCGCCCACCCATCTCTTCCCCACCGCAACGACGATCGGCCGGGGGCTTTGAGCGGCTACCCGGTCCGCGACGGCGGCCATGGCTGACGGCGGCAACGTTGACGACGTGCCGGGGCTACTATTGCCGCCACATTCGCTGGAAGAAAAGATGCGCTTCAAAAAGTGCACTGCAGACGTTGATTAATGAAATAATGCAATATTCTTCGATTAATTCATAGATAAATCACCTGGCGATGTGAAAAAAGACGAAGTTTTTCCATCCATGTGCTGCAGGCATATATCGTAACGACTTGTTGTACACAGCTACAGTCGGTAATTGTGGGATAAGAAATCGGTAGAGAGTTCGAGGCTGGATCTGGACATCCTGGTGCTTCGAAATCCCTTCTAAGTACCAGTAGTCACCTCTTCCCGAGGTGCGCAGCGAAGCAAGAGCGTCGCACCCCACGAGATGAACCTGGTGAACAGTCTACGATTACCCGCTAGAGGCGGCTCGAAGACGAGTGGCTGTGCCCCACGGCTGGCGCGGGGCTGACAGCAGCCATCTGGCCGACGTTGATCGTCGCCAGGTCACCGCTTGCCGACGCAGCAGCTGCATCGTGCACTCCGTCTGCCACCACACCCAGTGCCTCTACCCGCACCGTTGGCGCCGCCACTGACACTGCCGTGGGGGCCGTCCCCGCTTCCGCGACCGGCGCGTCGGTGACGATGGGTCGGCGCCAGGCCTCCCACGACGTGGCTAAATACCGCGTCCACCCGTAGCCGGCCTCGTAGATACCAGCCTCGATCGCAGCCGCGTGCCGCACAGCCTGGACTGGGTCATCCTGGGGGGGCGCGCGTGACACTGTGTACCCCCGGATGTGGAGGTAGACGCTCCGACCCTGCATGCTCCGGATGGCAATCTTGGACATGTTGCGCGCCGCGTTGGTGTCTCGCCCGACGTACGTCGCCGGGCACGCAACTTTGATGCGCAGTTTGACTCCCCACAGCGCCAGCGGGTCGGTCCCAAACGCCCACTTTCCGTGAGCCGCAATCGCCTGCAACACATTTGTCCTCTCCGCTTCTTCGTGTTCCTTGGCGCGCTGGGCAGCCGCACCGTCGTGTGGACCCGACCGGCTGCCGGTCGTCACACCGCGTCGCGCGCGCCTGCCGTCGTGGAGGGGGGAGGCGCGCTTGGCCGCCGACGCCGACGCGCGATGCGAGTAACTGGTTGCCGCCTTGAGGGGCGTCAGGTCGAGCGGCGAGTCGGGCGACACGTACGTGTTGCACAAGCCGTGGCCGCACTTGGCGCACGTCTGACTCGTATTGTGCTCGTCAACGTACACGACGTGCACGTGTTTGGCCATGCGCCGCATGAGGTCGACGCTGCCGGCGCGGAGCCTGCACCGGCAAATGGCAACCACCGCCTTGGTGCCGTCCACAGTGCGCCTCAGGAGCCCACCCTTAATGTGGTGGGTCAACATGGCCGCGTACAGGTTGCGCTGGATGAGCGCGTGCAGGCGCGCCTTTCGCCGTCCGTACGACACGGCCGCCACGTACGCGAACTGGTAGGCGTCGGTGTAGGTGCGCGCGATGCGCGCAGTGGCCGCCACCACCCATGCGCTCTACGAAGCGACTTTGAGGGAGCACCCGGCCGTCAGGGACTCGCGCGACACGTCGGGGCTGGTCGCCGCCCACGCCGTCGCCGCTGCCGTTTCCGCGCGCTGGGTCATACCAGCCCCCGTCGCCTCGCGGTACGCCTCTTTGGAGACTACCAGCGTCGCCCCCGCCGGCGGGGCGCGCGCGCGCGGTCTCGTGGTCGTGACCGAGCGCTGGTGGGCAGTACACAGCACCCGCAGACTGTCTGCCGACGGCAGTGGCGTGCCGGGCGCACCAGGCTGTGGGGGCTCTATCAGCGCAGCGGCGGCGGCCGCAGCCGCCGCGCTCTTTGCGTTGCGTGCGGCCGCCGCCGCCTGCTTCGCGGTGCGCGCCGCGCTGTGCCACACGCGCGCCGCGTGTTCCTGGTCCCCGACCGGCAGGGCATGCCACGCCGCCTCTGCGTTGGCCGCCGCCTCGGCCTTGGCGCCGGCGTCGACGGCCGCGTCAGTCGACGCTTTGAACAGGGCCGCCTCGCCCATCCACACACACACGTGGTTGGGGAGGCGCCACGGTTGGACGCCGCCGTCGTGGCCCGCGGCGTGTGCGAGCGCGCGCAGGCGCGTCAGCAGCGGCCGCCGGCCGTCGGGGCCGCTCGTTCCCTGCTTGCGGGCGACCTCTTGCCGCTGGACGGGCGTCAGCCACGCGTCGCCGTATGCCGGCTGCGTGTACCTCAGCCGCTTGGGTCGGTTTGGGGAGGGGGGGGGGTCCAGCGTAGCAGCCGGCTGCGTCCGTGAGTGCTCCAAAGGCGACGGCAAAAGACGACTGCACCGCCGGTGTGGCCGCCGGCGGGCCCACCAAAGCTCCACAACTCTGCTTTGGGGGAGATCCCTCCGCCCCGGTCGACACGCCCAGCGCGCCACGGCCGCGCTTTTTGGTCGTCCGGCACACCGCGTCACCGCCGCCGACGGGTGCGTCCGACGCGGTGGCCACGGCCGCGCGCGCAGCCTCGGCTACCGTTGCACGGGGCGCGTCGACGGTCGGCAGGAACCGACCGTCTCGCCGCACGTGGCACTCTGCAGCGGCGGTCGCGGCCATGGCCGCCCGCGCGAGCGCGTCGGCCGCAACCAGCAGCGCCCGATACGCCCGGTACACGTGCAGGTGCGGTGCTGGTGGGAGCGCAAACGGAACCGCCCCGGGGCAGTAGGCAGCGACGATGGCCGCGACGCCCGGGTCCCACCCGACAAAGACGAGCGCCTTGACAACGTCAGGCGCGAACGCCATGCGGTCGAGCTGCGTCCGCACGCTCGCCGTCTCTGTCGGACCCCCCGCCCCACGACCGCCACTGGCCGCCCTGCGGCGCGCCCGCCGAGCGGCCGCCGTCGACGCGGCAGTGGCGGGGTGTCGTATCGAAAAGTGTACGCCGACGCCATCCGACACGATGGAGTGGCCAACGACCGTCGAGGCGCGGATGATGCCCGCGCGGCGGAGCAGCGTCTGCACGACCAAACCAGCGGCCTTCTTTGGTGGGGTTGACCCCCCGTGAGCCGCCAGGCGCTTGCGGAGCAGCGCGCCGCCGACGCGCGCGTACGCGGTGCACGTGGCGGCTCGGCCTGGTGAAGTGTCGGCCGCCTCGATGCCGGCGCCGACACACAGGGCCTGGGCATAGTGCAACAGCGGGTAGACGTGCAGGGGCCGCTGTCGCAGAGCCAATTTGTCTATGTGCAGCAGCGAGCGCCGCCGACCGCCGCCATCCATGTACACTAGCACGGTGTCGTAGGCCATCGCAGCGGCCGCCGCCCTGGTTTTCCCGTCCGCTGCAGGCGTGCCCGCCGGCCATTCTACCACTGGCGGGCGGCTGCCGTCGGCAGTGTGCAGGCCGGCAACGAGGGTGTCGACCAGTGCCGCGCGGGGGTGTCCGTCGGACCCGCCCGGGGTCTGCGGGTACACGTCGAGGACGATGCACTTTGTAATGGCCTTGACCGGCCACGTGACGTGCGTCACATAGTGGTATACAAACGATGTTGCCCCGGTTGCCCAGCCGCCCGTGTCGGCCGGACTCGGTAGCAACGTGCTGCAAGGCAGATGCTCTGGCTCGGTTACGTCCGCCGCCACTGCCGCCGACGCGGCAACAAAGGTGGTGTAATCGTCGGCACCGGTTGCTGCCCTGACGTCTCCACGTTGCTTGACGTGCGCGCCCCGCCCCGAGCAAGACGCACACGCCCGCCGGGGGGCGCCACCAAACGCGCGGACACCGCGACACGAGACGGTCGAGGCGACCTGCTTCCAGGCGAGCCCGTGGCTGCCCGTCAGCGATGCCGGCAAGGCCGCCATAAACTCGTCGAGCGTGCGTCGGCCGCCACCACCACCCGCACTCAGCCCGCCGCCGTCGACGCGCCCGAAAAGGTACCGCATCGTGCCGTCCATGACAACGGGGACGAGGCGCAGATGCTGTGTCTGCGCCGTCGCCAACTTTGTCAGCGCAGCCGCGCCCGCCGCCGCCGCATTGGAAAGCGCCTCGGCAGACGCCTCTTTCTCGCGATGAGCCGAGGTGGTCGGCGAACGTCCCGCCGGCGGCGGGCAGTCTGCGGGCGGCCCAGGTAGCCGCCACCGCCAGACACCAAAGAAGCGGTCGATCGACACGGCCACCGTCGTCGTCACGTCCCCCGCCATGCGGTACTGGTCGGCGCACGCCAAGTTGCGGCCACGGTCCTCATTGTGGCCCGACCAGCCGTGGGCGACGGCACGCAGCGGGCACGCAGCGCTCGCACGCGTGTGGCCCCGCACGTGGCAGGCGCCGCACTTTATCCGGCCGCTGCCGGCCCTGGCGCCCTTGGCCGCCACGTCGGCGACCACGCGCGCCGCGTGAGCCGCCTTGGCGGATGCGTCGGCTGGACACGTTTTCACATTGTGCCCCGTTGTCCCGCAGCCGCCACATCGGCGCAGGCGGCCACGTGTGCCCCCGCCGACGCTCGTCGGCGCGCCCCCTACGCCGGCTCCCGCGTCGTCGGCCGGGTGGTCCCCCGCGTCGGGGTTTGCCATAGGGATCAAGAGCTCGGCCGCGGACAAGACGCTGCTTGCGGCGTGACGGGCGCGCGCGCACAGGCGCCGACAGGCGACCACCGCGGCATTGTCGGTGGCTTTCGCAGCACGGGCGGAAGCGTCTGCGGCGCCGCCGTCCCCAGTGACGGCAGCACGTGGCCGGCGCGGTGGCACCGTCACCGCGTCGACGGCTCTCAGCACTGCGGTCGAGGCCGACGCGGCGTCTCCCAGCGCTGCCGACGCGTACGACGTGGTGCCCCGCGCGTCCAAGGGGTTTGCTGCGAGCAGCTTGGCCAGCAGGGTGCTGACGTCTCGCAAGGGGGCCACCGGCCCCGCATTTCCGGCCGCCTCGCACGCGGCGGTGGCGGCGGCGACTTCGAACGTCGCGGACCGCACGGTAGACCCGGCACTTTGTCGCGCGGCGTCCACGTGGCCGCCAGCCTTGATGGCCGCGTCACCGCCGGTCGCACCCAGACGCGTGACGGCGTCGTCACGGTCGAGGTCCTTGTCTACGGGTCCGTCGACGAGTCCATCCCCGCCCCCGCCGTCCCCACCGCCGCTCCCACCAATTGTCTGTGAGGCGGGGTCGGTAACTGCTGCTGACGGGAAAGGCACCCCGCCGGGCACACGGGGGCCGCTCGGGACACTCGCGGACGGTGCGGGGTGCGCGGGGACGCCCCTCGTTCATGTGGGGTAATGCCGGGGGCGCCCCCCCCCACCAGAGGAAGCAGACCCCCGTGGTCGCCGCCAATCGCACAGGTGCGAGTGTCGTCGCCGGGACCGCCCGCGGCACCGGTTCTGGTGGTCGCGGCTGCGGCCCGTGCGCCGCCGCCGCCAGCGGTGCCCCCACCTACGAGCCCGTTGCCGCCTGTCACACCCGCCCGTGAGCCGCTGCCGCTGCCGGTACCGGGCGACGCTCGGGGGTGCGCCCACCCGCATGGCGTCGTTCAGGCGAGCACGGGCATGCCCCCTGAAACCCGCCGCGTCAGAGACGCGGGGAGTGGGGCCCTGCCGAACAAACCCCCACACACCAGGGTGTGTCGCCTGCCCATGACGCATACGCGGCGCTGCAGCGCCATGCCGGCCGGGAGCACTGTCACCCACGTCGGCCATACCCCAATGTACCGCGCACCGTACAGGTGGGGAGCACCACGGCGGGTGACACCGTCTGCCGGCCAGGTAGGGGGGCAGGCGGGGACGTGCGGGTGCAGCCGCGCTCAACAAGAGTGCGGCGCGCACCAGACACCCCGCGCCGCAGACCCGAGCGGCGGCGGGGGGCGTCAGCCCAGTTTGCGCTGTTGCGTCTACAGGTGCCGCCCATCGGTCCCGGTCGGTGGCGCTTTTATAAGCACGCGTACGGATGCCGGCGGGGCGAGCGACATTGTAGACGCTGCCACACGACACGGTACGGACCGCCACGGTGCGAGCGACGGCGGCGCGGCGCCCATTACGATGCTGCGCGGCGGTGTACCGCCTGCTGTGCAGGCGCAAGATCGACGCGGTGCGCACGGACGTGGTCCTTGCGCGACACTGGGGGCGGCTGCAGGCTCCACACAGCAGGCCTATGCGGGGCGCCCGATGCGGCGCGTCGCCTAAACAGAGGGAAAGGCGGCCGACCGGCGTGCGTGGCAGCGTGCACGCGACAGGGGCGCCACCGACGCGTTGGGTGCGGCTACAATCGAGTATAGTGTCACAAATGTGACCGACGTCCCACGGTCTGGGCGCTCGCTAATGGTCGGAAAAATCGTGGAAGGCGCCCGGTATGTCCGTAAGAGCACGTCTCTCGGTTCGCCCACAGCAAAGATCGTCATATCGCCATATATTTTGGCTACATGTCTACGGGTCTGTTGCAACCCCTCGGAAAAACTTCACCCTCACAGGCCTCCAAATCACATGGCAGGACAGTGTGGCCGTTCCATCAGCCGGATGCATCGACCGCCGGTGCCGCTTGCTCCTGCCTGACAGACAGCAGCCACCACGCTCGTTGTTGCAGGGTGGCGCTGCAGCCACCACCTCCCAACGCGATGTTCGGGGACTGGTGCTACACGACACCTGGCACAGGGTAGGCGGGCCCGCAAGGGGCCGGTGAGCAGGACACGACATGCTGGTCGGGTGGGGGGGGGGGGGGGTAGGCAGTACGGTCTGGCGCAGTGGGTCTCTGGGATGCTCGTGCGCGTGTGGTGGGCCTCTAGCACCGTGCGGTAGGATCGACGGCTGCGCCCGTACACGTGTCCATGCTGTGGTGGTACCGTCAATAGAGACCTTCGGCATGTCAAATTTGGGTCGACGGCGTGGGTCGGGGACACGTTTCATGCCACGTTAAGCCTTGGACCCACATTTCCATCCCATATATAGCTAAGGAGGCCCTTCGACCCACGTCACGAACCGGTACCGACCGAGGTGACCGCAGCCACGTAGCAGTCCATGAGAAGCTGACATGGCTGTTTTCGCCAATCTCTGGCATCCGTTGGCCTTCGATGCCCGGTCTTATGGGTTGCGAAAGGCAGTCGCCCGATCGCTCTTCTCGCACACGTCCTGCGCCCTTCCCCCGCCGCGTCTCCTCGGTGCCATCGATACCCGCTCCCCCACCACCCACCCACCCACTCACCGACGATCCTTTCTGTTCCATTTTTACCGCGCTGCTTCGATCATGACCGTTAACTCCTCATCATGCATTGGCACCGATCCCCTCGCTGACCCCAACTCCCACTCCAATTCGACAACGCCCCCGACCGTCACCGTGTCTGTAGCACTACGGGGCCCCGTGCGGACGGGGACCACCGCGGGGGCGCCGGAGGCGCCGGGGGACGAGGCGACCGGCGGGGGGCGACGACACCGGCGGCGGTGGTTGTCAGCGGGATAGCGACGCGGGAGCGGGGACGACGGGCCCGCCCCACTGCTCGGGCCGAGCCACCGGGGGAGCGTACCCGACCCGCCGCATCGCGACCCGCGGGCCCCACGGGGGGCCGGGTTGGCGCGCCCGAGAGGGCGCGCCAGGCGACGGCTGACCGGGCGCCACGCGGCGGGTGCAGCGCGTTGCGCGTGGGATTGTTACTCCCCCTCGTCTGTCATGATCGCTTCGGGGGACTTGACATGCATGGAGGGAATTATCTGCATTGGTTGGTGACGGCCCGGGTCAATTCCCAATTGGGGAAATCGGACCCGGGCGACGGTTTCCGCCCTTTTTAGGACGAAGGGCGACGACGGTGGGAGGCACCGTCGTCGCCGGCAAGTAAACCGTGTCTCGATGTCTTGGCGTTTCGATCAGCCCGACTTCCCGGACCTCGAGTCCCATAGCGGGTGTCGCGCGAGCGGCTAAGACGGCCGTTACTTTCCTCCTTCTGAGGTAACCCCCTAGATTGTGGTGCTACAGTGTCCGCACCAACCGCCGACAAGCTCAACTCGACTGCCGGCACATGTGCTGCGCGCCCGGCGTCGCCCAATGCACCGGCCCACTCGCGATCGCAGGTGTACACACAGGGCGCCGGCACCGGCGCGTTGGCAGTGCACCCGCGATCGCAGGCGTGCGCACAGGGCGCCGTCACCGGCGCCGTCGGGAGTCTCTACCCCGTCACACTGTAAGTGAATCCGCAAGGAGTGTGGCAGACTGCCGACCCACATTTGATACGTGCCGAATCTCCGAAAGGTGGATGTGGCTTCCTCAAAAAACCAGTCGAGCGACCCACAAATTACCCACATCCGATACCCGCGTCGCAGTTGCCGATGGTCTCCATTCCCCGTTGATCAGACACCCCTGCGGGGCAAAATGGTCGAGCAGCGTTGCTGCCACACCCGTTTGAGACGGCTACATTTTCCCAGGTCGTCGCCGCACGCAGCCTGCGTGGTACAACAAATGGAGGTTGGGGTGTGCAGCAGTCGCCAGACCGCCTGGCATGGAGCGAGAAAGTGCCTCGATCTCCTGTCTGTGGGCGATCGTCGGTCGCCTCGCTTCAGTGGTATGTGTCTGTGTGCGACGAGGCGCAGGGCGGGTACTGGCTGCTGTGGGACACCGAAATATGGGGGTGGGGGGTGCACTGCACAAAGCGTGCGCCCACCCGCCAGGGCCCAAACAGCGCCGTCGCCCAAGGCAGACGGGGTGTCCGCCTCGTGATGCCCCCGGGGGCCGCGCGCACCGCGGTCGCGGGCCCAACCGGCGCCCACGCGCGCCTATGTATCCTAAGGGAAGCGTCGCGGGCCGCAGCTGCGTCGCGCGGGTGTCGGGCAGACGCGTTGTCGGGTGGCTGCACGGCGCCGCGCGTCCCGCGGGCGCGGGCCCGGCCGGTGCCCGCGCGCGCCTATAAAAAGGGTGCGTCGCGGGCCGCAGCTGCGTCGCGCGGGTGTCGGGCAGACGCGTCGTCGGGTGGCCGCACCTGCGGCGCAGCAGCTCCTGGCCCCGTGTCTGAGCGTCCCTGTCCCTGCGCACGTGGTGCGGCGGTTGGTCGCGGGGCGAGCGGCTCGTGGGTTTGTTTTCTTTCTGAAGCAACGTTGTTGTCGGATTTCGTTTTTCAGATTCTGCGTGGCACCCTTCTCACCTGCTCGCAGGTGTCTGTGATGGTCGTACGTCACAACGACGACATTGGTGATTGACATGACCGCTTGCAACCTTCTCCTGCACCCTCGTTCGAGGGTATCTCCCAGTCATATACCAACCTGATATATAACTGGAGCGTATCAAACCGGATAATGACTGTCCACTGCACATCTCATCGAAATATGTTCGTATTGTGGCCTTTGGAAACCGGTCACAGGCTATGAAATAGTCTCTGTGGTCGAGATTTTGATAACTCAAGAAAGGGTTGGGTCTGTGTACGGTATCGCGGCGTGGCGCACCGTGACCAGCGGCGTACGGGTACGACTGGCATTGACACGACTTCGCGTCTGCTGCTGGTCTCTCTACGCCACCCAACGAGGACTGTGTCACACCTGTACGGCGCACCGCGGTACCCCTTTGCAACAGGCCAAACCAGTCTCTCCGATGCGGGAGTGTGTTTCCAGACCAAACAGGCATGTCGATTGGAAATATTTTCGCATCACGTGAGTCCATTGGTCCCCGTTCGCTGCATGATTATTGCAACTGCCGCCCTTTGTCGGTCAGCATGCAATGAGCATTGTTTCTCCAGCCAACTGCCCCGCACTCTGACGTGGTTCAAGGGTAAGCACACGTTGACATGGAATGCTTTAATGCTACTCTGTCCCACGTGTACCTCAAGGGACTGCTACGCGCAATGGTGGAGCCGGCCGAGTTTTTGTCCGGCGGCCTAGTGTTTGTCTGCCGCCGCACCGTTTGCGCTGGCGGCCTCGTGCGTGCGCGTCGTGTCCTTCGCGCCGCCCGCGTCGGCTGCCGCTGCCGTCGCTTCCCCGCCGACGTCGTCAGCGGGCGGCGCCTGGTCTGTGGCCACCCTTGCAGCCGGTTGTTGGAGAGGTCGAGGACAGCCAGTCGCTTCATGGGCGCTGTCGGCATGGTCGCGACCGTCAGCCCACAGTGGCTCAGCCGCGCGTGCTCGAGTGTGGGCGCGAGCGCAGCCAGCACGGCAGTGGGGAAGTCGTCCAATGGGTTGTGGGAGACGTCCAAGACACGCACACGCCACCGCGCTTCCATTACCAGCCAGCCGACTTCTCGGATGCCATTGTGGTGCGCAAAGACGCCCCACACGGGCGCGCCCGTCGACTCCAACACCTGCTTTATGGCCTCCACCATCACGGCCCGCACGTCAGACGCCTCCTTAATCCCCATGTGGGAGATGATCCACATGCCCTTGTGCTCGCGAATCTTTCGGACCACCGAGCCGGCGGCATCGTCGATATCCATCGCACAGGCAGAGGGGTCGGCGGTGACCGTGTCCGCACAACTCGGTCTGGGTGGCGGGCGACGCCAGATGGGTCGGCCGCCAGCAGCACACACACGTCGAGTGCGGGCGACGCGCGACCACACGCGGAACAGGCGGGAGGTGACCCCCGACGGGAAGAGCCGACGCCGTTCAAGTAGCCGCGCGGGGGCACAGGCCGCCCCCGGCGAGATGCAATGGCAGCGGGCGCACACGCGCCCGTCCAGACGCGTGCGTGTCGCTCAAGTAGCCGTGCAGGGGGGCGGCCGCCGGCGGCACCGCTCCCACCAGAGCGCACGTGGGCTGTCACGAGTGACGGTGCATCCAGCAGCGTGGGTTCTGACACAGCCCGTCCCCGGCGCACGTGGGTGGGAGTGTCTGCAGAGGCGTACACAAAAGAAGCGCGAAAAAAGCAGATACTTCTGTTATTGATCGTGACGTACAAAGATAGAGAAGCTCGTGGTGAACAATGCTACGTGGTTTGCAACCCACTTTTGACGTGCTCGTTTTCTTGTAGCTGCTGCTCTTCTCACGCTACCTCTGATGAAAAGATTGTCCCACCTTGACGCATTGATGTCACCT
>Ga0115031_1003270_pt1 | contig 12046 bp, 12 predicted proteins | sample Maine_Asex4_meta_FD_87301 | JGI IMG/M metagenome (GOLD analysis project Ga0115031, IMG submission 87301) | Marine algal microbial communities from Maine, USA - Maine_Asex4_metaG | ecosystem: Host-associated > Algae > Red algae > Unclassified | place: Maine, USA | collected 2015-01-05 | reverse complement strand
GTTCGTCGGGTTCCGGGTGGCTAAAGCCATAGACGACACTAAGCATGTAGTACCGACGGCGGAGTGCTTTCGGACGGGGGTTCGACTCCCCCCTTCTCCACCAACACCAGATTCGGACCCGTCCGCAAGGGTCCGAATCCCTCCAAGCTACGATCGCCAAGGCCCTGTTTCTGCGGGGCTTTGTCGTTTCTTGAGGGTAGAATCAGTCCGCAACGGTCCGGTCTGATCTCTTCCCGTACGCGAACGGTACGGTCTGGGGAGAAGGACGGGAAAACCGGAATCCCCTGATTCTGGCCCGCACCCATGACGCTGACCGCCTCCGAACTGCGCGCCGCCGATATCGACCGCCAGCGCCACCCGCTACTCGCCTACCGGGCTGATTGGATGCCCTGGCACATCGTGCTGCCGCTGGAGCTGCTGGTGCCCTATGCGACAGGCGTCAGCATTGCCCACGATGGCAGCACCGCACCGCATGCCGCCACGCTGACGCTGGCAGGCTTCGCTGCTCGCACCTGATCCTGGCCGGTGTGTCAGCCGGTCAGGCGGCCGTGCGAAGCGACGGGGCGTTGGCCGGCGGTACGAACGTCTGCGTGCCGACGAGGATCTGGATCAACGAGATCGCCGCGTGGATCGCTGCATCGACATCGGTGTCGGTATCAGCAGCGACGGACGCCCGGACCAAGGTCAGCACGCCGTTGGCGCGCGTGATGTCGCCGTCAGCAGGTCGATCGGCAAGCCCGACAGCGCACCCTCCAGGGCCAGGCCGGGCACGTCTTCGGGAACACTCGCGAAGCTCAGGTCGGTCGCCTCGATCCCGTCAGCGAGCAGGTGCGCCGCCTTGAGGCTCAGCCCGCCTTGAGGCTCAGCAACGCGGTATCGATGGCGCTGGTCATGTCTGCCGCGTCACGACCTTCATCGAGGTTCGACGCGTCGAGCGATGCGAGGGTGGCACTTGTGAGGTTGAGCAAGCCGACGACGGTAGCGATGGTGGACATGGTTGAAGACTCTCGTTTGAAGGGACAAGTAGGGTTGTTCGTGCGTTATTGTTGTAGGTACAAGTATCGAGCCGTGTTCAGGTAATATGTTGAGAAAATACAGTGGAAAATCGTGACGGGCCTCGACGGCCAGGGCGTCCAAGGAAAGGGTCGGACAAGGCGTCTCAAGTGCTGCAAGTACGCGTGACGCCCGCTCAGATCGACGCGTACACTCGTGCAGCAGACGGGCACAGCGTGTCGGGTTGGGCGAAGGGCGTGCTCGATCGGGCTGCGCGTCGAGCGAAGCACCGGCAGGACAGCGACGACGATGGCCGCTGACCAACCGACGCGAGATGTTGGCGCAGAAGATTTCGCACTTCCGAGTGTCGCTCCCCGCGCGCGCGCACGAGGCAGGTTCATCGAGTTGCCCGTGGCCCGGCCGTTGGTGACCGATGTGCCATCGCTCGACGTGCTGCAGGCGCGTGAGGCGGGTCTGTTCACACCCGGTGCCTCGCTGAGGCTTGAGGTCGCAACGACCGACGCCGACGGTTGCCTGCCGATCGTCGGCAAGTTCACCATCGCAAGCACCGCGGACGCGCTGACTTTCACGGACGAACTGGACGGCGGAGGTGACGCCACCGTGCCGGTCGTGCGTCAGCCGATGCGCTTCGGTGGCATTCGCTACCGGTTCCGGTGTCCGGCCCGGTCATGCGATCGGCGCGTGGAGATGCTCTACCTGGTCGACGGGTACTTCGCCTGCCGGGTGTGCCATCACCTCGCGTACCGGTCGCAGCGTGAGTCGTCGCGCGAGCGGCTGCTGACGAAGGCCGTGGGCATCCGGCGTCGGCTCGGTTGGCCAGACGATCCGATGGAGCCGAATGGCGATCGACCGAAGCGCATGCGTAGCGTCACCTTCGATCGCCTGCGGGCGCAGCACGACGCGCTGCTGGCGGAGGCACTGACGTCGGAGTGAGGTGGCTGCCGATGCGAGCTCGTCGTGGCGGCTGTGGGAACGAACCCTGCAGCCTGCTGCCATACTCTGCCGAACCGATACGAACCCGCCCGCACTCACAGGGGACGCCATGAACGCCACGTTGACCTTCCGACTCCCGTACCGCGTCGCACGCGAGGACGATGTCTGGGTGGCCGTCTGCGAGGCGCTGGATGTGTCGTCGCAGGGCAGCGACCGCACCGAGGCCGGCGAGATGCTTGCCGAGGCGCTGCAGCTGTTCCTCGAGGCCTGCTTCGAGGACGGCAACCTGGACGCGGTGCTGCGCGATCGCGGGTTCCAGGCGGCGGCTGCCGAGGAGGAGCACGGCGACTACCTGGACGTGCCGATGAGCCTGGTCGCGGCCGGTCAGGGCGACGACCAGCACGCTCGCTGAGGGAGCCTTGCCGTGGGGCGCGTGCCGCCGGTCAAGCCGGCCGATGCCATCCGGATATTCGAGCAGCTCGGGTTCGTGGTCGCGCGGCGCAAGGGCAGCCACATCGTGATGAAGAGGGAGGGTGCGCTGCGCCCGATCGTCGTGCCCGATCATGCCGAGCTCGCGATCGGCACGCTGCGCTCGAACCTGCGCACCGCCGGCATCACGGTCGACGATTTCCTCGCGATGCTCCGGGCGCACTGATCGGCACCACAGGTCCACGAAACCCGTTGCTCGAACGGGGAGTCGAACACCGCGGGTGGCTGGGGTACCGATCGCGTTCGACAGTACCTCCGACAGTACCGGTAGATCAGGAGCGTCGACGAATGCCGGCAGATCAACGGCCTACCGGTTCGCCGTGACTCCCCCCTTCTCCACCAACACTCTATTTCAGGGGGCCCACAAGGCCCCTGCTGAGAGTCCAAGGCCCTGAAATATGGGCCTTCTTTTGTGCCTGACAGGTACGTAGGGGTCCCGTGGTGTCCCTGGACAGCGCACGCGATCGGGGGTACAGATGAGGGTACAGCGGCCCTGTGCCCCCTCCGACCCAACCCTGTACCCCCGACCGTGCCCCTGACCGACGTGGCCTGCCGACAGGCCAAGCCGACCGCCACCCGCCGCAAGCTGCACGATGCGGGCGGGCTGTAACTCGAAGTCATGCCGACGGGCCGACGCTTCTGGCGCATGCGCTACCGGCTCGGCACCCGACGGCCCGCCGTCACCTTCGGCGAGTACCCTGGTAAAAGCTCGTCGCCGCGCGTGCCGCTCGTGACGTGGCCCGCGCGCAGGTCGCCGACGGTATCGACCCGATCGAAGCACAGAAGGCGAGCGCCGCCGCCGACGCCGCGACCGTCGCGCCGGACACTTTCGCCGACGTGACAGTCCGCTGGCTCGCGCGCCAGTCGTGGACCGACGGGCACGGACACGTTGCTCAGGGCCTGTGAAGGAATAAAGGGTACATCCTGTCGCTTCGCAGGGCGTGCCAGCCCAGGCGCGAGGAGCGGAGCTTGGCAGGGCCGGGCGACCGACGAGCAACAACGGATGGCGCGCCCTGCGAAGCGACCCTGCGGGCCGGCCCTGTGCGTTCGTCCCGCGGCGTTGCTCACCGCGAAGGTAGCCCTGCTACCCTCGTTCGCAGCGCCTTGCGGGACAAGCGCACAGGGCCGGCAGGATGCACCCTTTATTCCTTCACAGCTAAGATCGCGGCCGATCGCCCGGACCGTCCGCACCGGCTCGGCGCGATCGAGCGGACACCGGGCAGGGCGGGACGAGTCGTGTGCGCCTTCGGGCGCGGGTGTGCGGTGCCTGTCCACCGTACCGAGTGGATCGCGGGTGCGGACCGGCGAGCCGTGGCCGGGGCGCGTCTACTACGGCCGACGCGGTGCCGAGCTGGTGATCCTGCTCGGTGGCGGCACGAAGCGTCGGCAGCAGGCCGACATGGATCGGGCGAAGGCGGATTGGCTGGCGTACCAACGGAGAGCGCAGACATGGCACTGACGAGAGACTTTCGCGACATGGTCGCCGCGCGTGTCGCGACCGACCCGGGCTTCGCACGGGCACTGCTCGCCGAAGGGGTGTGCGAGCTGCTGGCCGGCGACATGGACACGGCGCGGGTGCTGCTGCGCGACTACGTCAACGCGACCGTCGGTTTCGCCGCCGTCGCCGAAGACATGGGCAGCAACCCGAAGAGCGTCATGCGCATGCTCGGCCCGCACGGCAATCCGACCGTGGGCAACCTGTCCGCCCTGCTCGCGAGCCTGCAACGGCGCACGGGCGTGACGCTCGACGTGACTGCCGACGTGGCCGAGTAGAGCCGTCCAGCGGCGACGATCGGGGTACAGGTGGGGGTACAGTCGCGAAGCACCGTAGAACGATTCGAGCCTTGTCGATAGCTTGTGCAGCTTGTTGTGTGGCACCCTTCGCCACTCACCCTGACGGCTCGATTCGCGTCAGTTCGCGGATCGGGCCGTTTTTCGTCGTGGAACGGGGTCCCGGCTTCGAGCTGGCAGAGGCCGAGTCCGGCAACGCCCGTGCGGCCACCGCGTCGATTCCGCCAGCGGTCGACGCATCGAGCGGAGCACGTCGTCAACCGCGACGCGACACCCGGTAGCCGACCCGGGGAAAGTGGACGACGACGTCGCCGCAGGCCTCGTCGTGGCGGGCGATGGCGATGCGCGTGCGCGAGACGACGCGCGCCGTGCCGCCGACGGCGATCTCGGTATCGTTGCGACTCATCGGCGCGACGTCGACCGCCATGCCCGGGACGAGCCCCTGCGGGTCGAGCGCATCCGCGGCCTCCGCCGTCTCGGGAGCGACCGCCTTCGCGACCGAGAGCGCCTCGGCCGTCGTCATGTCGGTCGGGCGCCCGTGTCCGATCCGCTTCATGCGTTCGGCCCACGCACCGAGCGCGGGGAACTCGGCAAGGAACGATCCGGACTCGACGTAGCGTCCCCTGACGAACCAGAACACGTACCAGGCCAGCAGATCGGCCATCCCCGCCCGGTCGGCGTCGAGGAAGTCCGAGCCGCCCGCCAGGCGCTGCTCGAGCCAGCCGAGGTGCGCGCGCAGCTGGGCAAGCGTGTGCGGCATGTCCGCCGCCTCGCGCGCCATGTCGCCGTCGGGGCCGAAGTAGAGCTGGGTGCGATCGGCGACGAGCGCCGGAGGGAGCGTGTCCGCGACGGGCGCGAACGCCGCCCGCACGGCGAGCTCGAAGGCCTCGACATCGAGCCAGCGCGACAGCCCGTACGCGAGACCGGATCCGCCCGGGTGGAAGCTCGGGCTCGGCACGCGCCGCTCTAGCTCGTCGAGGATGACCTGCGTGTCGCAGTAGATGTCCGCGCCGTGCTGCAGCACCGGAATGCGCCGGTAGCCCCCCGTCATCGCGAAGAGTTCGGGGCGATCGGGCAGGCGGTCCTGCTCGACGGAGCGCCAGGCGAGGCCCTTCAACCCCATCGCCAGACGGATCTTCTCGGACACGGGTGAGGGCGGGTAGTGGTGCAGGATCAGTTCGCTCATGGGCTTCATTCTAGCGCGCCGTCCGGCATCCTCCGCTTCGTGGGATGTGCCGAGCCACGGCACGAAGGGCAGCGAGACCGAGGCTATCGAGATCCGGGACAGCCGCGACTCCATCGGGCGGGTATCCGCTCGGGGCCGGTCGTGGGTGCAGCGGCCGTTGCCGGACGTCCGGGGAGTGCGCGCCGGCGCATCGGTCCCAGGTCGGACGAGCGGCAGCAACGGTCCGCCGGCAAGCGGTTTGCGAGAGATTGTGTCCGGCAAGAGGTAACGGGAAAGGATGCGGCACACCCGTGATAGCGTCCGATTCATGGCTATCGGTTCACAAGTACCCGTGTGTGTCGCGGTGGCGGTATCGGGTCGGCATCCTGCGCTCGCATTACCGCCGAGGAGGTGCGCACGCCAACGGGCGATGTCCGCGATCGGGATCGGGGCGGCGTGACGATCATGCCCGGGCGGTCGCCGCGTTCTACCCGATGTTGGCCTGGACGCTGCTCGTTCGATCGCGGCACCGCGCGCTTCGCGCTCGCGCTCGCCCTGTTCACCGTCACGCTCACCTCGCAGGCGCAGGACCCGTGGCTACCGCAGGATCTGACGTACACGCTCGAGGGCGGCGAGGGTCTTCTGAGCTGGTCGCCGGTGTCCGAGGCCGACGGATACCTGATTCATCGCGACGGCGAACAGATCGACGGCACCCGCCTGACGCAGTTCCTCGTGCCGGGTTTCGACGATCGGTTCGCCTACCAGGTCGCGGCCTGCTTCGGTCTTCGCTGCCTGGAGCTGTCGCAACCGGCCAGGCCCGCCGCGCCGGAGCCGCCCGACGAGCCGATCGTCACGCACGCATCGCCACCGCCGGACGAGATGCTCGGGTACCAGGTGCGTGCCGCACGTGACAGCGACGAGATCGCTCGGTTGCGACGCATGCTGATCGCCGCCGACATCGATCCGGACAGTGGCCGATGACGGGCCGTCGCCACATCGGGCGGGGCGGACGCACCGGGGCGACGCTGCACGCGGTCGAACGAGGCGTCCGGTACCGCTGATCGGGCGGCGGGCATGCCCAAGGGCATCGTCCTCGTCCAGCGGGACGAATCCAATCCGTGGCGGACGTGCCATGCCGTGGCCAGTGCGGATGCGCTGCTCGGTCGCGGCGAAGCCGCCATCGCGCGCAGCGGGCTGGACAGGAACGACCAGAACACCCTCGAAGACGTGTCGGTGCGCACTCGATCGGTACTGGCGGCCCTGCTGCACGGTACCGGCGACCCTGACGAGGTCGTGGGGTTGGCATGGGCGGCCTTCGGACTGCCCGAGCCCGCGGTCCGATTGCCCGGCATGGCGTACGCCGATCAGCAGGCGGCGTGGTCCGTCCGGTCGACACGGACCCCGCACGGTATCCTGCGTACCCGTCTCGCGACACGGCCGTCGTCCTCATGCCCACCCACCTCGTGCTCGACATCGGCAACGTGTTGTCCGAATGGAGCCCCGGCCCTCTGGTGGCGGCGGCGTTCACCGATCCGGACGAGCGCGAACGGGCCATGCGGGCCACCATCGCGCACCCGGACTGGCTTGCGCTGGACCGCGGCACCCTGAGCGTGCCAGAGGCGGCCGGCCGTGCCGCCCGGCGCTCCGGGCTGGACCCGGCGAAGATACTGCAGGTGTACACCGGCACGCCCGCATCGCTGGTGGCGATCGAGGACACGCATGCCGCGGTGCGCGAGTTGCACCGGCGCGGCATCCCGATGCTGGTGCTGTCCAACATGCAGCACGAGTGCTGGCGGTGGCTGCAGGACAACCACTCGACATACGCCCTGTTCACCGGCTGCGTGATCAGTGCCGAGACCGGGCTGATCAAACCGGAACCCGCCATCTTCCATCACCTGACCGAGCGGTTCGGCCTCTCACCGGACGACTGCCTGTTCGTGGACGACATGGCACCGAACATCGAGGCGGCCCGCGCTGCCGGCTGGCAGGCCGAGCAGCTGGTCGATCGCGGTCGGGGCGGGGCGCTGCTGCTCGAGCTCGCCGGGCGCCTGACGCGGACCGGGTGATGGGATCGGGGCAGGACGTGCCTTCGCCACGCTCGCCCGGAATCTTCCTTGCATGCGACGGTCACATCGGTGCCACCGCGCACCGGCGCGGTCGCTGCTCCGGCCACCCACCAGGTACCCCTCCGATGACCCGACTCCCGCTCCGTCTCGCGCTGACCGCCATCGGTGCCACCGCGCTGCTCTCCGGCTGCGCATCGATCAACCCCTTCTCCGAGGCCGACCCGCGCTGGGCGGACTACAAGTCGTGGCAGACCGCAACCGTTGCACCGACCACGGGTGCGTCGCCCGGGCTGGGCAACGTGCACAAGGGGCCCGACGGTGCGCGTCATGTCTACGTCAACGCCGTCGGCGCGCCGGTCATGACGGGCGAGGGGCCGTACGAGTACCCCGCGGGCACCGTCATCGTGAAGGAACAGTACGACAGCCTCGCGGCCTACCAGGCCGGCGAGACGCCGGACGTGACGGTCAGCCTGAAGGTGGCCGGTGGCCCCAAGGCACGCCGGAACTGGCAGTGGGCGACCGGCTACGAGGCGGAGGCCGGCGACAGCGCCTTCTGTTCGGGCTGCCACTCGATCCCGCTGGCCGAGGATTTCGTGTTCTCCAACGCCCGCTACCTGGCGGCCAACGAGAAGTGACGCTCTCGGGCGTAGCCGGTACGGTCCGGCTCAGAACAGGCCCAGCTGCGCATCGGTGATCGCACCGAAGCTGGTTCCGATGAACGGCAGGATGCCGTCCGCGGCCGGTGCCAGCTGCCGCTCCACGTAGTGCTCGTAGTCGAGCGGCGAGGCGAGCCGCTCGACCGGCTCGGGCCCGTTGCGGGTGATCACGTAGCGTATCCAGCGCCCCGGGCGGCCGCCGCGGCGTGACAGCTCGCGCGCCGCCTGTACGTGCGGCGGCACGTTGCGCTGGTAGTCGGACACCTCGCGCCGCAGGCGCTTGCGGTACACCAGCTCGTCGTCCAGCTCGCCGGCGAGCAGCGCATCGCGGGTGGCGAGCACCCACGCCTCGATCGGTTCGTCGTGGAACACGCGGCGGAACAGCTCTCGCTGGAAGCGCCTGGCCAGTGGCGTCCAGTCGGTGCGCGCCGCCTCGAGGCCCTTGACCACCAGCCGGGTGCCACCGTCCGGCTGCACCGCCAGCCCCGCGTAGCGCTTCTTGCTGCCGGTGGGCATGCCGCGCACGGTCGGCATCAGGAAGCGTGTGTAGCGCGTCTCGAACTGCACCTCCAGCCGCGATCGGATGTCGTGCTCGGCGCGCAGGGTATCGCGCCAGTGACGGTCGATCAGCGTGACCAGCTCCGCACCGATGGCGTCCGCCCGCGCACCGTCGACCTCATCGCCGACCAGCACGAACAACGAATCGGTGTCACCGTAGATCACCCGGTAGCCGGCCCCCTCGACCACCTCGCGCGTGCCCAGGATGATGCGGTGCCCGCGCCGGGTGATGCTGGAGGCCAGTCGCGGGTCGAAGAAGCGGCAGGCGTTGGTGCCGAGCACGCCGTAGAACGAGTTCATGATGATCTTGATCGCGGTGGCCAGGGGCGCATCCCCCGCCGCCCTGGCCGCATCGCGTGCGTGCCACAAACTCTCGGTGAGGCCGGGCAGGATGTGCCGGTGCCGGGAGAAGCGTGCGTCCAGGAACCCGGGTACCGGGTCGGTGTCCTGGTCGGCGACCGCCAGCGCCAGCGGGTCGACGAAGAAGGTGCGGATGATGCTCGGGTACAGGCTCTTGAAATCCAGCACCAGCACGTTGGTGTAGAGCCCCGGCACCGAGTCCATGACGTGACCACCCGGGCTGGTGGCAGCCTCGGTGACACGATCGATGTCCGGTGCGACGAAGCCCGCCCGGTGCAGTCGCGGCAGGTACAGGTTGTCGAACGCGGCCGCGGCCCCCGCCAGCCGGTCCAGCGCCAGCCCGGTCAGGTTCGCCCGTGCGATCGCGAACTCCAGCAGCCGGGCGTGCGCGAAGATGTCGTTGACCAGCGTGCAGTCGGTGATGTTGTAGTCGGCCAGTGCCGGCTTGTCGTCGCGGAACAATCGGTTGATCTCGGCGAGCTTGTCCTGCTCGGAGCCGATCAGCTTGCCGGTGCCGAGCAGCTCGTGGGCGACGTTGTCGAGCGAGTAGCTGTCGAACAGCCAGAAGCCCGCCTTGAGCACATCGATGCCGTCGAGCACCGCCCGGCCCGGGATGCGCGCGATGCGCGGCCCGCCCCGGCTGCCCGGCTGCAGCACGGTGGCGCGCTCCGGGCCGCGCCCGATGGCGAACGGCACGCCCAGCGCCTGGCACTTGATGCACAGGAAGCTCAGGTCGAAGTTGGTCACGCTCCAGCCGGTCAGCACGTCGGGATCGACGTCCCGGAGCCAGCCCAGGAAGCCTGCCAGCACCGCGCGCTCGTCGGCACCGTAGTGCAGCGTGTAGCCGCCACGCGGTTGCGACGTTCCGGGGCCGATCATGTAGACCCGCGACTCGCCGCCCGCCACCGCACCGGCGATCGAGTACAGCTCGCGGGTCGAGCCGCGCGTCTCGATGTCGAGTGCCAGCATGCGCAGGGCAGGGCGGACCTCGGCAGGCTTCAGTGCCGGGTTCCTCAGCAGCCGGTAGCCGTCACGCTGCACGATCGGCCCTTCGGCAGCGACGCCGGCGCGCACGAAGCGCTCCATCAGGTGTCGGTCGTGAGGCTTGACGTCCGATTCGTGCAGACCGGGCACGTGCTGCTCTCGCAAGGTGGCGAGATCTCGCCAGCGGCGGGAGTACAGCGCATCCACCGGTACGCCCGCGAGCGTTCTCAGCTCTCGCGGCGTGCGGCGCACGCCATCGGGCAGCGTCGGCCCGCCCGGGGTGCGCAGACGCTCGGCGCGCTCGATGAAGCACACCGCCTCGAGCGCGTCGAAGTGCAGGTACAGCGGCCCGTCGGCGTGGGCGGCCCAGAAGCCGACCTCCAGCCCGCCCGGTGCATCGCGGAAGTGGCGCGTGAGAAGAAACCCTTCGACCATTCGTCAAGGGTAACGTCTCGGGTAGCATCGGGGGGTCGCCCGGTGTCGGGGCGAACATCCGTCGCGATCGTCCGCCCCAAGGTTCCCGTTCATGCTCCGTTTCCTGCCAGGGCTGGTGCTGGTGCAGCTGGTCGTGCTCGCGCTGTACCTGACCAATGCAGGCGGCTCGCTCGAGGCGCTGGCCGTGCGCGTGGCCGTGCCGGCGCTGGTGGTGACGCTGGTGACGGCCTTGTGGTTCGCCAACCTGTCACGCATCGCCGGCGAGCGGCGGCATGCGCAACTGATCGAGCGTCACGCCCGGGAGCGCGAGGAACTCAAGGTGCACGCGGTGCTGGAACGCGAGCGGGTCAGGGGGGACGCGGCACGCGAGCGCGAGGAGACGCTCGAGCGGGTGCACCGCGAGGCACGGCGCAACGAACGGCGCGTTGACCGGGTGGCCAACCTCAAGGTCGGGCTGGCGGGGCTGACCGCCGTCGGTATCGGTGTGCTGTTCATGCTGAGCGAACTGCTCACGCTCGGCCTGCTGACGATCACCACCTCGGCGGGTGCGCTCGGTGGCTACCTGTTCCGCTGGCGGCAGGGACGGCGCGCCGGCGAGACGGTCGCGCCGGCGGGCTCGCCGCGGGTGGTCGGCGAGCTCGGCACGACCGCCGTCACGGTGTCCGGCAAGCACGGCAGCCCGCCCGGCGAGGCTCGCACCGGCGGGCGTGCCGGGGACTGACGTGCCCCGATCACCGCTACCCGCGATCGGTGCGACCGCGCGGTAGATCCTGTCGCCGTCGGTGGCGCGCGGATCGGCCCGCACTAGACTGTCAGGCATGGAACTCGAAACGTCGATGTGCGCGTGTGGGCAAGGCCGTGTCCGCAGGGCTTGGCTTGCACTGCTGCTGCTGGTCGCCTGCCTGCCGGGCGGCGCGGTGCTCGGGCAGGGCACGCTCGGCGACCTGCTGGGTGACGGCCAGGCGGCCGAGCCCGCCGCGGACGCACCGCGCATCGAGGTGGACGCGGACGGGGTTGACGACGAGGCCATCGAGCGCCGGCTGAGCGGCATCTTCGAGGAACTGGAGGCGCTGTCGGGCGTTACCGTGCAGGTCTCCAACGGCGTGATCACGCTCGGCGGCGAGGTCGGTTCCGCCGCGTCCGGCGAGCGCTCGATCGCGCTGGCGCGCAGCGTGAGCGGGGTGGTGGACGTGATCGATGCGCAGCGTGTCGAGGCGGACGTGAGCCAGCGCCTGCGCACCACCCTCGAGCGGATGCGCACCTCGTTCCTGTCGCTGGTGGCCTCCCTGCCGGTGTTCCTGCTCGCGCTGCTGGTACTGGGCCTGTTCTGGCGGGTGTCCGGATGGTTGACCCGCCGGCCCGCGCTGTTCGAGCGGATCGCGCCGAACGCCTTCATCGCCGAGCTGCTGGCTGGGTTGATGCGGCTGCTGATCGTGCTGGGCGGGGTGATGCTGGCGCTGTCGCTGCTCGATGCCACCTCCCTGATCGGCACGGTCCTGGGGGCGGCCGGCATCGTCGGCCTGGCGGTCGGTTTCGCGGTGCGCGACACGGTCGAGAACTACATCGCCAGCATCCTGCTCAGCCTGCGCACCCCG
>Ga0115031_1003264_pt1 | contig 12058 bp, 19 predicted proteins | sample Maine_Asex4_meta_FD_87301 | JGI IMG/M metagenome (GOLD analysis project Ga0115031, IMG submission 87301) | Marine algal microbial communities from Maine, USA - Maine_Asex4_metaG | ecosystem: Host-associated > Algae > Red algae > Unclassified | place: Maine, USA | collected 2015-01-05 | reverse complement strand
GGCAGGTGATGCTCGTAGCAGGCCGAGAGAATGTACATTTCCATGGGATGCCAGATCGGATCAATCCGTGTCTTGCATCAGAAATTGGTCAGAGCCAGTTCCGGATCGGCAGAGACGAAGAAAGCGGCGCAATTCTGGAGGGACAGAGAAACACCGAGGTGTATCTCAACGCTACAAGATCCTTTGAGTGCCTAGTTTTTTTTCCTTGAGTACCCATGCCACGGAGACCAGTTCCGTTTAATTCTCGTGGTTAAGAAAAGTCTAGAACAGCAGGGAAGACCCCTTTCCTCATGCGCCTAACTGCATGGAATAGACCTTTAGTGCCAGTGGGCCGGCTAGCGCCTCGTGCCCGTGGGCCGATTAGCGCCTTTTCTACCACGCTCGGTCGCATCCAAGCAACATCAGAGTGGAAGGGCCCTCTCAATAACTGTCGAAAAGCTATCGTACAATTGGAAATTGTGTTTTTTCGCACGAACTGGTACAGTGCGTTCTCGTTTAAGAGAATCGTTTACAAAAGAACATGGGTCGCGAGTCTTCCATTCCAGTCCGTGTGGGCCACCTTTTCTTCAAATTGATCCGAATCAGCTGTCTCTTATAACGAGAACGCACTGTATGGGCTGTCACTGTCGAAAAACGGCATGCGAACCATGAAATACTATAACAAAGTAGCAGGCTAAAGATGATTCGGCAGGCACAAACACAGGATGGATACTCTGGTGCCCGTCGGCCGGCCAGCGGCGGTAGGGTGCTCAAAAAGACAAAAGACGAAGCCCGCACCAGAGGATGTCCCAGGTGTACCCGTGCCTACGTGACGTGTACATCTCCATGCCTCCAGATATCCGTGGACGGCTAGCACCTTAGTTGCTAATCGTTCAGAAACACGGAGGAACGGGTGTTCTTCATTCACAGAGCACCATTACCGCGATGCTCTGTACGACAGGAGTGCCCGTCGGCTGGCTAGCGCCTGTAGGGCTCCACAGAATAAGGTCTCTGGGCCCCGTCCAGAAGATGAAATGCATGTCCCCGCTATGACACGAAGTGATCATATCCTCGCCTGTACTTTCTGCTCTTCCGTTCATACGATAGTGCCGCGACTGCGCCAGTATTCCCGCTTCGCACTCCATCTCATCTACCGCTTTCACACCACCCTACTCCACCCCACCTCGCCCGAGGGAACCCGACCCGACCCGACCGTGAGTTGTGCTTTCGACCGGCTCTCGGGCGCCTTCCCTCCCCCGCCTTTGCCATCCCCCGCACCTGACTCACCCCCCACTTTTCCTTTTCCCCAGTCTCTTCCCAGCGTGCCATCTGGATGTGAGTTGTGCCTGCGACTGGTTCTCGTACGCCCTCACTCCCCCGCCTCTGCCACACCCCGCGCCTGGCTCCACCGCCACTGCTCCTTCATCCCCAGTCCCTCACCGATGAACGCCATGCTGGGCGCGTCGGCGGTCATGGTTGTGCTGTCGAGCAGCGCCATGACAATGAGCACCTGGGTGCTGAGCGGCGTGCCGTAGGTCTGCAATGGCACCATAGCCGTTGTGGCGAACAATGTGGCGAACGTGCAGGCGGACGCGACGGGCGTCGTCGCCACCAAAGTGAACAAGGGGATGCTGGGCGGCGTTTGGTCGGACGGCGCGGGCGCGTCGGCCGTCGTGGCGGGCGGGCGCGTCGGCCGTCGTGGCGGGTGCGCTGGCGTACATGCCGCACGTCGTCTCCGCGTCAAATAACACCTGTATGCTGCGAGGTGGGTGTACGGGTGGCATGTGGGCGGCGGCGGTCGTGTAGGTTGGGCTGTCTGGCGGCTCCAAGATTGAGATCCCCCAGGTTCTGAGCGGCGTGTAGTTGGTCTGCAAGGTCGCGGTGGCCGTGGTTGCGTACGTGCGGTAGCACGTGCCGGCGGAAGTGACGGGCGTTGTCGGCACCAGAAAGAACAAGTGGATGCTGGGCGGCTTGTGGTCGGACGGCGCGGGTGCGTCGGCGGTCACGGCGGGCGGGCGCGTCGGCCGTCGTGGCAGGTGCTCTGGCGGACATGCCGTACATCGTGACAGATTGGAAGAACAACTGCATGCTGTGCAGCGTGTGGACAGCTGCCGTAGGGGTTTCTGTGGTCGTGTCAGTCGCTGCGTCAAGCAGCTCCAAGAGGGAGAATTTGTATGTGCGGGGTACCGTGCCTGCTGTCAAATCGGGTGGCGCTTCGAGTGTCGTCGCCGGCGCGTCAGCAGCATTGGCGAGCGTTCGTTTGCGTACTTTCAACTGAAAAGCTCCCAGAACGTGAGTGCCGTGTTGGTCCCGGGCGCGGCCGTGCATGCGTTGGCAGTGGTAGTGCCGGAACTCCTATCCAACGCCAAGAGTACCTGTGTGCTCTGCGGCATGTCGGCCGTAGACGCAGACGCGCCAGCGGCGGGACGATCATCTGGCCATACGACGTGAAAGAGAGGACCTACTGAGTTCTGGGCGTCGTGTCGGCCGCGCGCGGGGGTGCATCGGTGGTGGTGGTCGTCGTGCTGTCGTGCGACACAAATTGCAAGAACACGATGGCGTTGGGCGGCGTTATTGCCGTTGGACTGCACACGCCAAAGGTGGTTGCGGTCGTGCCGCCGAGCAGTTCAAAGCTCAAAATCATGCGGGTTGTGGGCGCCGAGTCGGGGCATGGGCGCGTCGGCGGTGGGCGCAGTCACGCCGTAAGGCACTTCGAACTGAAGCAAGGTGCGGATGGCGGCAGACGTGTCGGCTGCAGTCGCGGGCAACTCGCTGGTGATGGAGGTCGTGACGTTCGGCGACGAGAAGTGCAAGAGCTGTGCGCTGGGCGGTTTGTCGGCTATCGGCGCCGGTGTGTCAGCGGTGGTAGAGAATTGAATTGTGCCTGGCGTGGAGAACAGAACCGCGACGAGCACAGTGGAGAGTTTGACTAGTCTCATGTCTTTATTGCTAACCTCCAAAAAAAATGGCGGTTGCAGAGAGAATGGAGGCAGAGCCGACGACACAGCATAGAAATGAAGTCGGACTGGCTGTTCGACAAGCCACGATCGTACTATTGGCTGAGAGTGGCCGCCAGTAATCTTGCAAGCCAATCAACGTGTCTTGCAGAAGTCATGCAGAGCCGTTGCAACCCACAATGAGATTTCCTGAGATGTTTAGGCCGCTTGCTTGGGCCTGAAGAGGGCATGGAGAGAGTTCTGGGCCACACCTGTGATTTCTCGCGAGATGAACAAATTTCTTCAGATTTCTTGAGATCCTGATTTGCGTTTCCAGTGCGCAGAGCTGCATGAGGAGACTGTGTAAGAAACTCACATGATTCCTAGGCTCTCCATTGGTCCACGTACGCTGTTGAATGATTGCAACCACTCTGCAACCGCCACTTTTTGGAGGTCAGCAATATGTCCAACGCCTATTTTATTTTCTCACTCTGTCGCTGGTCTTTTCATGTTTAATCGTGGCTGTGCGTCGCAGGTGTTGCCATCCCCTCATTCTGTTGCCTTTATTTGCATGTTCATCGGTGGTGGTGTGGGGGCTGGTAGACGCTCATTTCGCGTATCATGCACACCATATCGCGTATCACGCACCACACTTCTGGGATGTGTGCCTCAGGTGCTGTTCTGAACTAATGCCTGTCGCCTGCTGCTACAGTGACATGGTTGTCATACTCTACTGCGATGCTCCAGAGCTGTCCCTCTACCAACGTGATTACAGTTAATATCCGGATATATGCGTCCCAGTTATATGGCACCCTGCCATGTAACTGGGAGGATCTCGATCGGCGTCATTCACGGACTCGATCGGAGGATTGCCAGATCGTCATTCGGCATACAGTCCGATCGAGAGGAATTGAATTACGAGGAGCAAGGAGGCACCGATAGGGGGTACCCACTGGGGTGCACCCAGGTGCGCCCACCAGCGCGGCCCCAGCCGACGTCGACCCCGCCGTCGTGGCGCCCACCATCGTCGTCCCGCGCCGTCGCTCCCACACCCGTCGTCCGGCCGCTCCAGCGCCCGCTCCCGCGCACCGCACGGGCGTCTTTCAACAGCGCCGCGTCTTCCACTGCTGGTTCCGGTCACGGTGTGCGGAGCTTGCGCTGCGGTCCCGCTAGTTCTTGCCAGTCTTTTTGTGTACCATTAGGGGGTGCTGTGTGCGACGGAGCAGTCCTGCGCTTCCCGCACCCCGCCGATGAGTTCTCTTTTTCGTAGTAGTGCGCTTTCCAAATGGATCTGGGTGTGGTAGCCTTGATTTTCGACCTCTTTGTTTTGTGTGCTTGCGCCAGTCTCTGTGAGCTTGCTGTAATTATCCCTACTCATCAATCTCTCCCCCAGGAGGATCTTCATCTGCGTCGCGTGAGCGATGTCGCCGCGGCGGCTGCGGCGGCTGCGGTGGAGGAGACCTGCCCCTCCCCTTAAAGCGAAACGGTGCAGGTCATCCAGATCTCCGCCCGCGCAGCGACGGCGGTGACGGCTACGGCGCTGGGCGGGGACCCTACGGAATCCTCCCATGTGCCCTGGGCGTCTTCTATGTCGGATGTGGCGGGGAAAGGTGCTGGTGGTCGTGCCGCCTCCGGACGCGGCCAGGGTGGCGGCGCAGCGCGCGGGCGTGGCGGCGCGGGTCAAGGGCGGGGCGGAGCGGGGCGCGGGCGGGGCGGCTCTAGGCGTAGCCGGGGTGTTTAGCGTGCGCGGTCGGCAACGCGACGTAAGCCCCGTACTTCCGTGCCGTTAGGGGATAAACTCGCCCTTATTGACATCAAGGACGCTGGCCACACGTGGGCAGAAACACTAGACATGTTTCAAGTCAACATTAGCATGTAGGCCGCCCGAGATATCTACGACAAGCGGGATGAGTACAAGCGCCGCGCAGCGGCGGCGGAAGACCTGACGTCCACCCGCTTGCGGCGGTCCTACTTTGAGCAGGTATCCCAGGGACTTTGGGACTTGTACAAGGCGCTCCAACTGGTGGGCACGCGGCACCTCCCAGTGTCTGGGATCCTTCTAGAGGCCCGCGCCCGGCGGATTGCCAGGGAGCTGGGTGCGACGGGCTTTAAGGGGTCCCCGCATTTCATCTAGAACTGGGGAGCCCGCCACCACCTCCGAAATGTGGCGCTCTAGGGTCAAGGCGGGTCGGCGGATACGGAGGCGGCGGCGCCGCGCATCGCGCAGATCCGTGCACAACTTGAGTCCTACCCGGCCGATCGAAGCTACAACATGGATGCATCCCAAATCGGGCGTACGAGGAAGAGGGCCAGCGACGGCAGGCACGAGGCACTAAGGCTATGAAATCTAAAGACCGCGTCACCCTCGTATTGGCGTACAACGCTACGGGGAGCCACAAGATTCCGGTTGCCATGACTGGCAAGGCCAAGCAGCCCAAGTGCTTCAAGGCCCCCCGTCACGCGTGCCCCCTTTCGTACTTCTCCCAACAGAGTGCGTGGATGGATGGGGATGTGTTCAAGTACTGGTTTGATACCGTTTTTCTTCCCGCTGTACGAGCCCGCACTACTCTCCCGGTGGCCCTGATCTCCGATAATTGTGGGGCACACGACGAACTCGAGAGCGCCCATGTCAAGTTCATCCCTCTTCCACCGAACTTTACATCTGTCTTCCAGCCGCTGGACTTGGGTATCATCGCGTGTTTGAAACGGCGGTACAAGCGGCGGCTTTTAGACCTGGTCGTGGGTGCCTTCCCGGTGGGCGACTGAACAACGGCGGGTGCCGCCTCATCGTCGGGGCTGGGCTCACGGGCAGCGGCCAAGGCTGTGGGGCCTGCGACGAAAGCAGCGATGCCCGTGCCTCTCGCCAATGCAGCGGCGCCCGCGCCTCCCGTATCGCCCGCCGCGCCAGAGCCACCCGCCGCGCCCGCGGGATCCACGGCGCCCACAGCGCCTGCGCCGCCCACGCTCGCGCCGCCCGCGCCCGCGCCGCCAACGCAGCTGTCAACTGCAGGCGCCGCTATAGGAGGCGGGCCCGCTGACGCGGTTCTGGGTGGGGCGGTGCCCGCGGGGACACCGACCGGTGCAAGGACGGCGGGTCTGACGTCCAAAGCACCCGTTGCGGCATCGGGTGGCGGATTGGGCGTCGGTGGGTGGTTGCCGGCGAACGGTTGGTGGCCTGTTGCCAGCGATGCGGCCAACGAGCAGCCGCTCATCCTCTAATCTGCGGGGGCAGACCCGAACGTTCAGCGCGCGGCGGTGCGGCGCGCCTTGCGGATAGATATTCGGCGGGCGGCGCGCAGCGCAGCGAGCCGTGCGGTCGCTGCAGAAGATTCTCGAACCACCCCACCAACGGCCGCATCGGCAGCCGAAGCGCAAGCCGGTGGCCCAACGACCGATGGGATTGACTGTGCTTCCGAGCCCGCTGCCGACGGAGCACCTTCTGTGGCTGTGCCGGGTGGGGGAACCAATCCGTCTGCGGCTGCGGTTGGACCAGGCATTTGGGGCTGGCCATCTGACTGGCCAGCCGCCCCAAATGATCAGCAGCCAACGTGTCGACGCGCGCGCACGCGCGCCGCACCCGTCGTGATACGTTGAGTCCGAAATGGTGCGGCCGCCCATCTTCAAGATGCGGCGGATATTTTCAAGGAGGAATGGAATGCCGTCGAGCCGTCTACGATTGCACATTTCTGGGTCAAGTCTACCATTTTGCCGCATGCTCTCGAGTGGTGAGTTTGATGTCGGGCTGTGGCTTTGGGGAGCAGGCCTTTGGGGAGGACTCGGAGCCTGTGCGGGAGATGGCCGTACAGAGCTGGCTGATGGAGGAGGACAAGGAGGAAGTGGGGGGGGCTCCGGCGGAGAGGGTTGTTTTGGAGAGGGGGGGGGGGGGGACGGCGTGGCCGACAACCGCATTGAGGACCCCGCTGACAGCGACAATGAATGAGCATCTTTCTTTCTTTTTCTCACTTCTCTTTCTCCTGCACGTGCAGAATCAGAAGGTGATGACAGTCTGGCTGGCTTTGCTATGGCTCGGTCAAATTCATGGATGCGGGGTGGGCAAGCAGGGGGCGGAAGGGCGAGACGTGGGCGTCTCGGAACGCAGGTCGAGGCGCGGGTGTGTGGCACGTTCTTCGCGAAGTCGACTCGTCTGCTGCACGTTTCTGTTGAGACTTGGCCGTGTGGCCGCTGTTGCACGATGACACAGCACACGGGAGCCAGCATCAAATACGCTTCCACAAGTATTTGGTTGCTTCCCGGGGCGATCGACAAAAGGCAGACAGCCCGGTTTTTGTCTCAGAATGTACAATAGAGAGTGTCTGGAAGCTGCCTCCAGCCGCGATCTTGGCCGAACCAGGAACGATCGCCAGTGATTCGGGGCAGCTCCCGTGCATCGAGCCACAAGAATGCATCTCTGGAACAGGGGCTAAAAAGTGCCCAAGGGTGCCATATAAGCGGATTTTGACTGTACCACCAACCAGTGCGTTCCATAAAGTGACAAGGGTTCTCAGGACGCGTGAGTGTGCTGATCTATGTGCGTGCATGTTGGCCTTTGTTCACTTTGCCAGGAAGAGTCGACCACACGTGCACACCATCACCCTCATCTGTCACTTCGGTACCCGTACGCAGCCAACGAATATCAACATCCATAACGGTGCGCGACCTCCACTGTTGAGACACGCCATTGCTGCTACGCGCGGACCATGGAAATATGAAAGCAGGTATCGATTACAAACGAAGATATCGTGTGTTCAGGCAGCTCTAACACTCATTGCTCACACCAGGCGCGCGTTGTCAATCATCAAACTCCCCCTCGTCTGTCCCGCTCGTCCAGTGCTCTTCCTCCTCCCCGTCCCCTGCCGCGGGCACGTACGTGTTCGTCCCAGACCGGAACGCAGCAGCAGCCGCGTGTGTCAGAGAGGGGATGCACTGCGGCGCATCGGTTGGAAGCACGTCGGCGTTGGCGGCAACGAGGGAGTGCATCTCAACGCTGGTGACTGACAGGCTTGACCGCTCAGGCCGCACGAGACGCCCAGCGATCCAAAACTCACGCTCGCAAGATGCAGAAGATGCCGCCGCACCAATCGCAGACGCGGCAAGAGGGAAGAGAGCCGGAAATTGTTGACGGTTCCGCCCCCTAAACGACAGGGCGCTCGTTTCTGCCGTCGTTTGAGACAGCCGTGAAAAGTTGTCGACCTCATCTTGCACAACACGTTGTGCCCCGGGAGCCGCCACAGCCGGCGACGCATCCGCTCCAGCCCGTCCTTTCCATGTCAGCAGTACTGACCGAGCGGCAGCGCGCTCGTCTGACACGGGTGCGCCATGGCCGTCTGCCGTCGCCGTGGCCGCGGTCTGCGACAATTTGGAGACGTCTTCCGCGCCGTACGACCCCTCCGCCGCCCACTTCACCGCCTCCAACACGCCTGGTGCCGGGTTGTCGCAGCCGATCCACTCAGAAACATCCCTCAGAAGCTTCACGCCTCCCGGAGAGAGCACCACCGCTTTCAAAATAGCAGGGTTTTCAAGCCAGTTCTTGGACTCGTCCTGCGGGTTGAAATAGATGCGGTCCAACTCCTGCCGCAACACGTACACCGTCTGCCGCGCCGCCTCACAAAGGTACTCGCGCCCGGCCACAACTTCCACGTGCGTCGAGTTGTTCAGGTAGAGGCGGTTGTCAATCTCCATGACGGCCACATCGGCGCTGGACACCAGGTAGGCCTCGATAGCGGCTGCGCCGACGGCCTACGGCAACTCCGGATACTTGGGCGCCTGGATGACATCCTGCTGCAAGGTGTGCTGCAGGGATACCAGCAGGGGGAATACTTCTGCCAGCGTCGCCGTCGCGCTCTGGACCGACTTTGTCAGGTCGTACGCGGGGGCGAGGACGGCAATCACGTAGCGCAGCTGGTTCCAGTCCCAGTGAAGCACACGCCGCTCCCGCTGGTCCGCGGTTAGGGGGGGAGATCGGAAGAAGGCGGTGACGCGCGGCCACGCGGTGTACAGGCGGCTCAGAGAGAGGTAGGTCGAGCCCCAGAGGGTGGCCATCTCGGACTGAAGACGGCGAATGGCGGGATCCTCGGCGATTGGGAGAACACTCATCTGCTGAGCCGCTGCGTCGGAATGTTGAAAAAATCGCACAGTCGCCCGAAGCCGACCAAGAAGCTCATTGGCTGGTGCGTTCCGACACGCCACCCGAACGCGCTGCGCGCGGCGCCCGCCCGCCATCACTTGCGCTGCCCGACGATTGGGCGTTTCGCCGGATGCTCCGAGGGCGTGGCGGACCGCATTGTGGAGCCCGTGGGCGACGCAGGCAATCCACGCGGGACCGAGCTCGTCCAGTGCTTCCTTGACGTTGGCACCGGCGTCCGTAGTGGACGAGACCACGTCAGACACAGCCAAGTTGAACGAGGCCAGCTGCGCGATCAGGCAGGTCTGGATGCTCAGGTGGTCGTGCTTGCCAGGGAACCGCCATACGCCCAGCGACATCTCAGTGGCCAAGAGGGTGTCCAGGTCCATGTAGCGAATGATGATGGCTCCGTAGCTTTCCCGAGAGTGCCGCGCCTTTCACATATCTGTAGAGACGTGCGCCCAAGGGATGCAGCCGTACGCCTCGGCGATGTCCGCCAGCGAACGCTGCAGGTCCGTCGCCACGTAGGCTGCGATCTCGGTAAGGTGGTGGACGAGGGTGTTGTTGGCTGGCGGGGCGTAGCTGACCCGGAAGCCGGCGAGTAAGGCGCGCACAAAGTCATTGCTAGCAAACGCGGGCGACGACGACGTCATCACCTGCATGATGAAAAACCTCAGGTGATGCTCCCGACGATCCGCCGGTCGCAAGAACTTGGTGATGGAGCCGTCTGGGGCCGTGAGGCGAGTCCGAGCGCCGCCCTTGATATTTTTTTGCCAAGTACAGCGCGGCACGCAAGTAGTCTCCACGCCGAGATTCCGACGCCCGCCAGTTCGCCGTCGCCTCATAGTGCTTCGTACCGTTGGAAGAGACCCCGCTCTTGATGAAGATGACGGTAACGACGCCGTTGAGCGCGCACACTCCGCAACGCGCGACCACGTCTTCGCTGTCGCCCGCCGTGTAGAGATCCACCAGCGACCACAGCGGATACCGCTTCGACCGCGCCCGAGCCGCCGCGTTGACCGTCCATGTCTGGTTCTTGTACTCGAGGGACGCCGGGACAGCCGGGACAGTGATCGTCCGGGTGATGTTCAAGACCTCCCGTGCAAAGTCTGCAAATGACATGGTCTCGTCCCCCGCGGTAGCGCCCGTACTCAGGGGCCGCTTGTTCAAACGTGCGGGCGTCCGCGGCGCAGGGGCCTCCTCATCGTCGGAGGTACTCGGGGGGATAGTGGGGGGGGTAGAAGAGAAGCCGCCGGAGCCCGCCGCAGGGTGGCTGAAACCCGATAGCATGGACATGGCTGCGGGTGAGTGGGTGTGTCCCCTGTTGAGTTGAGCTCTACGAGTCAGGCGATGAAGGTTGTCGGGTCCACTGCGGCGCTTGGCAGTACCTGGTTGCAGGATCCGCGCCGTGCCGGTGAAAAGTCATACCGCACGGATCCCAGCGCTGCGTTGTGGGCGTAGCCACGCGTTTTCGCAGTCAAGAACGGCGGTGCGCTCTCGATGAGCGACGTGGAGAAGGCCTTCGGAAAGCACTGTCAGCTGAGCGCCTGTCGTCTGCGCGAACAGCATGGCCACGGCCACCGAGCGGCTTCTCGATCCATCATCAGTGCCGACAGCCCAGTGCCGCAGGCCAGGCCTGGCAACGGATCGTGCGGTCCCAGACGAAGTGGATAAATAAACGAATCAGATTGGTCCAGCACGGCTACCGGTGTCGCCCACGTGCTGACACTGCGAGGCGTGGAATGTCCCATCCTGCACGGCACAGGCTCGCATGGATATTTGCGCTGCTGGCATTGAGCAGCCGGAAGCGGTCAGCGCATGCCCGGTTCTGATCCAGATCGGTGAACAAATCTGAGGCTCCTTTCCCGGAAATGTAGCGCCTCAGCCGTCCACAAGTGGTGTGTCAGCAAAGCTGACAACGTCGTAACGAACGCCTGAGACACGTCAGCAAGCACTGGCAGGCACCACAGGAGCTGATGGCTCTCAATGGGCACCTGGCTGGGAAGCAGATGAGGGTGAAAACGAATGACAGCTTCGGGCGCCCCAGAATGTCTCTTGTTCACCAGAGCTGGGGCTGACAGCCTCATACGAACGGTCGTTCCGTGACGTGCAACGATCCCTGGCACCCGTGGCGGTTGCCTGCCGGTCGAAAATCCGGAAACGCAGGCTGGTAAAGCCTGGATGTCACGACGCCTGATCAGGTGGCCACTGTCTGCTTGACGGCCACGAGTGGGAGCGCATGACCCCCCAGCCCACGCGCGATTACTGCCGCGCCTCTGTGGTCAGCCCCGCCCGCGCGCCAGTCCTGTTGCACTTTCATGCGCTGACACCTATGCATGGGGCTGCTAGCGCGCTGTGCTTGGGCTGTCCGTGGGACCTGGATATAGAAACGCTCTCAGCCACTCATCGGGTGCCGCAAAATACTTACTTTTTTTCTGGTATGGGTACGAGGGTGAGGCGGTCGTGCCAATGAGTTTGGGTCGGAATGGTCTGATAAAATGCATGAGTGCAAGTACGCCAGGACTCATACCCGAAAAAATGCTTACTGACGGGATACTCATTGAAAAGGCAACAACCACTGTGTCCACTCTTCCTCAAATGTTCCCTTGTCCACGAAGCACTGGTACATACGGACATTCGAAGAGCCATTCCTTCCTGAGATGCTCAAACATATGAATGTTAATATACCGTTTCATTGCTACAGGCTTAGGCTGTATTTGGAAGTCTCTCACGGGGCATACAGGATGGAGCCGCGTTGCCGTGCACGGCGCTTCGTGACTCTGACGCGCCCACGGCGCTTCGCGACTCTGACGCGCCCACCCGTGTCCCTCTCCCTGTCTCTTGCTGCCACTTTCATCCTCCGGTCTGCTCCCCTTCCTGGACGTCTCTCTCCCAAACCGCAACCTTTTGCTGTCCGAGGCGTCCCCATCTGCGGTTGCGGCCGAGCACCGTTCTGCGGTTGTTCCCAGCCGAGCCGACCTCCCCGCCCGCCGGCGCCGCCGGCCCACCCCGTCGCGCGTCC
>Ga0115031_1003262_pt1 | contig 12065 bp, 9 predicted proteins | sample Maine_Asex4_meta_FD_87301 | JGI IMG/M metagenome (GOLD analysis project Ga0115031, IMG submission 87301) | Marine algal microbial communities from Maine, USA - Maine_Asex4_metaG | ecosystem: Host-associated > Algae > Red algae > Unclassified | place: Maine, USA | collected 2015-01-05 | reverse complement strand
GGGGGGGGGGGGGGGGGGGGGGGGGTGGGGAGAGGGGGGGGGGGGGGGGGGGGGGGGGGGGGGGGGGGGGAGCTGGGTGGCGCAACTCGGCTGGGGCACAACCGACGGCGAGACGCAGAGCGTAGCGGAGGCGTCGTGACAAACGACTAGGGAGCGCGGTTGGGAGTTCCAGGCTAGTAGTAGAGGTGTGCAGCCCTGTCACCGCCGCAGGGCGCCGCTGGTCAATCCATGACGGCCGTGGGGCGGGGCGCTGGCGCCGCCCGCCGCTCAAGTGCGCCTCGCTGTCGCAAGCTCGCCGGCAAGCCAGCAAGGGTCACCCGAAGGCCAAGCCCACCCACGGCCGTGCGGGGAGGCAAATGCGGGGGCTTGGCTCAGAACGAAGGCAAGAACAGAGCTCAGCGCAAAGGGGCGCGAGGGGGGCGGCCGATGGTGGTGGGCGCGGGCTGCGGCCAGTGCGAGACATCCAGCGCGGTGAGCACGACCGCTGGCCACTACGTGACCAAATTCTGGCCACCACGTGACCAAATACTGGCCACCACGTGACCAAATACTGGCCACCACGTGACCAAATACAGGCCACCACGTGCACGTGACCAAATACAGGCCACCGCGTGGCATCCGACACACCTTGTTCCTGACGTTCGCCTCTGTATCCATAAGCCGCCTCCGCCACTCACCATGTGACGTGGCACCACTGGCCTCCGGCTCCTCGCGAAAACTGTTCAAGTACACGCATAGACCTACATTGTCGACGCCCGTAAACTTATATCGCCTGTCGACGCACCTGCTCCATCGCAGCCACCACCGCGCCTACGCCTAGCCCCGGTACAGCAACTGGCCGCACCCCGCAATGTCCAACTCCCCAAGCCCGGCCCCGACGCCTACTGGCACCCGTCGGCACCCGTCCACACTCGCCGGCACCCCCCAGCGCCCGCCAGCACCCGCCGGCTCCCACCAGCGCCGACGGGCACCGGCTGACACGTGCCAGCATCCGGCTTTGCACCCTCCCTCTCACTCGTCACGCTGCGGGTCGTACATCTTGGCCAGCACCCCCTCCAGCGTGAGCCCGCTAACATCTCGGGTGGCTACCCCGAGCTTGGCCGCCGCCCGTGCCACCGCCAGCGCAATCACCGCGCTCACCCGGCGCACATCTTCCATTGGTGGGTACAGTGCCCCCGCCGCGAGCCGTTCCGCGCTCACCTCGTCCGCCAGCACCTGCGAGGTGGTCAAGAAGAGCGCGTCCGGAATGGTCGCCGCCCCGGCAAGCACAACGCCCGCACCAATCCCCGGGAAGCAGAGGGCGTTGTTGCCTTGAGAGACCTCCATCATCCGCCCCGACGGCAGCGGCACTGGGTCAAACGGCGAGCCAGACGCAAACACTACCCGCCCGTCGGTGTGTTCCACCGCTTCGGTGGCAGTGCACTCAGACTTGGAGGTAGGGTTGGAGAGCGCAAACACCAGCGGTCGCTCGTTGGCCGCCGCCATGGCGCGGAGCACCTCGGCTGAAAAGGCGCCGTGGACGGTCGACACGCCGATGAGAGCGGTAGGCTTAAGCGTCTCAACTGCGGTAAGCAGGCTAGTGTCAGAGGTGAGATTGGCAAAGGTCTTGTCATCCAACCTCTGTGCAAACGGCTCCTTCTCCGCAGAGATGGCCGCCTTGCGGCCGTGCGCGACAATGCCCTTGGAGTCGAGGAAGTAGCAGCGCGCGCGGGCCGCCTCGCGCGTCAGAGGCTCCCGCCCGGCCGCGTCACCATTGCCAGTGGCCGCGTTGGCCTCGTCTTCGGCAAGCATCTGCGAGGACAGCAGCTCTGCAATGCCAATCCCCGCGCTGCCCGCACCCAGAAAGAGAAAAGTGTGCTCTCGCACCTGCGACGGCACACCGTCCATCTTGAGGGCAGCGAGGACGCCGGCGGTCGCCACCGACGCCGTTCCCTGGATGTCGTCGTTGAAAATGGCGTACGAGTCGCGGTGGAGGGCCAGGAGGCGCGCGGCGTTGGCGTTCGCGAAGTCCTCGAACTGTAGCGCCACGGAGCGTCCGAACGCTTTAACGGCGCCCGCAAGCACCGCCTCGACAAACTTGTCGTACTTCTCGCCGCGGACGCGGGGGTGGCGGGCGCCGAGGTACGTCGGGTCCGCCAGGAGCTCCTCGTTGTTGGTGCCGCAGTCGAGCGTGATGGGCAGCGTGTGGCGCGGGTGGATGCCGCCGCAGGCAACGTAAAGCGAGAGCTTCCCCACTGGGATGCCGTGGCCGTGCGCGCCCAGGTCACCGAGCCCGAGAATGCGCTCCCCGTCGGTCATGACGATGACGCGGACATCCCGCTCCGGCCAGTTGGCAAACGCCTCAGCAATAGTCGACAACGGTGAGTCGATGGAGAGGAAGATGCCGCGCGGGCGCACATAGAGGCGGCCATAGTTCTGGCACGCCGCCCCTACAATAAAACGATTATTGGAGAAGAAGAAAAACAATCGACAGAAAAGCAAGAGGGCAAGCACACGGCTAGCCAAGCAATGCACAGCACAGCATGTCAGTGAAGGGGCCCGACACGCAGGAGAATGTACCAAACAAACAACATCGTCACGCCCACCCTCCTTCACGCCGTCTCCGTTTCGCCGCCCCTCTGCACCAACGTACCCACCACCGGCGTGTAAATGAGTGGCATAATCCGAGTCAGGTGTGTCAGCACGGTCGCGTAGAAGAGGCGCTCGTCTGCTGCGTCAACCGAAGCCAGGTACTCCCACTGATCAAGCCCCGGGCGGAGGTCGCCCAGCCGCCGCATCACGCGCAAGACTTGCGTCGGCAGCGTTTCCACCGTCGGCGGCAGGAGACCCGTCAAGCCCAGCGCCGCGCGCTGCTCCGCCGTGTATCGCAGACCCTGCGAGCGCGACCCGTTGCGTAGTAGCTCCGCGCCCGACAGGGCCAGCGCGCCAGCAGCAGCGGCGGGCGTCGCCACGGGTGCGTCGGTCGTGGCCGCCCCATCCGTCCCGAGCGCCGCCCCGTTGCCCGGCTTGGCCGTCAGGGGGGGGGGCGCGGCAGCGTCCAGGTTGAATGAGCCGTTGCCGGCAACATTCGTACCGGGAGCCATGGTGGCACGCAGCGGTTGTGTACGGCGATGGATGGTGGTGGTGGTGGTGGTGGCGGTGGTAGTCAGGGGGGGGAGGAAGCGAACAGGGCACTGAGAAGCGGGGGGCGAGGGGGCGGTCCACACCAGACGTCGGGATGCGAGCGGCAGGCCAGCAGACGCAGTACCTATGGAGGCAATCACAGCAGGAGCGGGCGCGTCCCGTTGGGAAGGGCCCGGCACCGGTCCGACCATCGGCAGAGAAACGGGGGTCGCAAGGAGAGAGGTCGACACCAGGCGCCAATAGGATGTCAGCCACTCATGCCAATAGGGCGTGGCGCAGCCAGTGAGCGGGCGCGGGCAGCCTCCCGCGGCTCCCAACGGTCACACAGACCAAGCAAACCAACAGAGCGACGTGAAGACGACGCAAGCGGCCGAGGGAAACCTGGCGCGACAGAGCGTGGCATACCAGCAGCGAAAAGGGCTGGGAAACAACAAGGGAGAGGGACGTTCGGTCGACCCACCAGGCCGCTGCGTGCCACCCAGGCAGTACCACGTCGCGCTGCGGGGGAGCACCGGTACCTGCTGGCGTCCGTGCGCAGCGTGGCACAATGCCAATCCAAGACGAGAGGGGGAGGGCGGCACGCGGCTGCTGGGTGGCGAGTCATTGGCTCTGACCCCCCCCCCTCCCACTCACTCGCAATCGGGTCTTCTGTCGGCTATGCAACTCAGATTCGACGTTGTCAGCAAGTGCCGAGCCAGTCTCGAGGCGTGCAAATGAGGAGGAGGAGCCGCCTGGAACGTGTGGATCGGCTCGTGTCAGGCAGCGGCATCAACCCATTGGCCGACGCGATCGCGGCGGCCTCTTGGAGAAAACAAAGGACGACCACGTCACTCCAGGTCAGGGAGAGGCTCGGCACCAACACGAGCACCCATCTTGCCCGCTTGCGTAGCTCCGATAGGGGCGGTCGGCAGTTTTTCTCGTGGCAGCTGCCACGGCACTCAATATGATGGCTGGAAGCATGAAGCCCGTCAGCGTCCCAGTCCGTGGCACTGACTCTTTGGTGGATTGTCCTGCAGCATCACTGCCGCACTGATCACGGAGCTGCTCGCCCGGTGACGCTCTATCGACATTTCGCTGGTATGGAAGGCTGGACGCGGCAACCATCACTACGGGCAGCTGTTTGTCACTAGAAAACAGTGCTTATTTCCTTTTTCCGCGTCAAGGTGCCAAGAGCCGAACAACCTTCCCACCTCCTCTTTTTCTCTCCTATTCGCCTCTATGCTCCCATCGTCCTCCCCTCCTCCGTCAACAGGCGCGTGCCCACCAGGCCACTCCTCAATACGTCATGGACCCCCGCGGAAGAAGCCACCGCATGGCGGTGGCCATCCCCCCACTGTGCAACCCTCGCGCCAGCCGCTCTCCCACCACGTCCCGCACGCCGACCGCCGCCGCCCATCGCACCGGCGCCAGCAGCCCGTGAGCCACCATTGGTGCTACGGCGGTCGTGTAGGCGCTGACAGCCACACCGTCGACAAGCAGCTCGCCGGCAGTCGTGTGGGGGGCGTACCGCCCGGCGGCCTCCGTCACCGTCGCCGTCGCGGTGACGGCTTCAAGGCGGCTGCCGTTGCTGGACGGCGCCGTGGCCGCCGCAGGCCCGTCGACCACGTGCACATAGTCGCCAATCGCCACAGCTCCGGCGGCGACCAGGCGACGGCGGGGAGCCGTCCGCGGCGTGCCCCCGTACATCCCGCCGCCGCCACCGCTGACGGGCGGCTCAAAGACGTATACATAGTGCCCCGGCGTCGCGACGAGCACCGCTGACGCCGTCGTCATTCGCACGTACGTAGTGAGCGCGGACGGCTCCGCGTGTGACCACGCCACGATCGGCGACCACGCGGTGGGGCCGACGCGTACAACGTTCCCCACCGCCAGTGCGTCCATGCGCACACGCCCAACGCCTCGCACGGCGACGGTAGCGTGGCGCGGGAAGCACGCGTCGGTGGCGCCACCGCCGTTTGGCGCCGGCGTCGGCGACGTTGACGGCGTCGACGTTGGCGTCGCCGCTGCCGCCGCAGCGGCCGCGTTACGGTAGACGCACGGCCGCCCGCGGGCGGAAAGCGTCAGCGTCGTTTCCCCCTCTGCCCAGCCCGCGCCGGAAAAGGGCGCAACCGCCGCCTCGGCGGCCGACAACGTCGTCGCGGTGCCGCGCAGCGCGCCTGCTCGGAAGCCACACCAGGTGCCGACACCGACAATGCCGACGAGCACCGACGGGCGCGGCGGCGGACTCGCCGTCGGCGCCGGTGGTGGTGTCGAGCCGGCCGCCGGCGGGGGGGGGACCACCCGTCGCGCCGGTGGGGGCGGCCCGATCAACGCGTCGAGGGTGGCAGTGGCCGCCGCCGCGTCGGGGCGGGCAAACACCAGTACCGCCTCGCCAGTGCAGGGCATGAGTCCGACGGCGGCAGCAGATGAGCGCATGGTGCCGACGCCGCGGACCGTGTCGACGGTGGTGGCGCCGAGCCCAAAGCTGGGCGGGCACCCGCTGCCGGTTGTTGGCGCAACGGCCAGAATGTACACGCCTGCGGCGGGCTGCCCGGGGAGAGTCAGCTGCTTCTCGGCCGCCGCGGGGTGGTGGGCGGCGGCCGCTGCCGCGACGGCGATGAGCGCCGTCGCGGCGGCGGCGGCGGGGGACCGACGGGTGCGCTGTGGCGCCATGGCTCTGGGTGTCGAATGGGAAGAGAGAGTGACGGTGGGCACGACGAGTAGATGCGCCTCAAGCGGTTGGCTGACGACGCAAGGGGCTGTCTCCAGAGAGCGGTTAAGTAGCCGGATGACCATCGTGATGATCAGGCTGCCGTCGCCGCCGGTCCCGACGGGGTCTGAGGGGAACGAACTGCACGTAAAGGAAATGTGCCGGAGAGAGGCGGTGGCAGCAGCCCGTCGCCGCGTTGGCGGCGCGCCCGCCGCCCACACTACAAACGCAGCGTGTGCGTCAGGAGCCGCCCGCCGACTCCCACAACGCTTGCATTCCTGGTCCCGCCGCAGCGCTGTGGATCCGGCTGCGCACCACTGAGCCGACGCATGACCCGCGAACCGCCAAGATGATTGCCGTTGCGGCAATCGGCCCCAAACGCGAAACTTTGTTGCGTATGACCGCACCCAGGATGGCCTGGTGGAGCGCCAATACGCCGCCCGACAAAATGCATCTGAGGCGGCACCACCAAAAAGCAGCCCGAGCCCCCCTCCGCGACGAGTGCGACACGGCCCGTCAACGCGTCAAACCACCCAAAGCAAACGCTGTCTGAACCGCAGACGACGCGCGCCACACACAAGCGCGCAAATGCAAGTGGCTCGCCCACCAGCGCCCAAGAGCGTGCATCAGAAAAAGAAAAAGACAAGGTGCGTAGCTAAGACAAAGAAGCACGCTGACTAGAAGCGCCAAGGACACGTGCGTGGCACGGGCGCGCGCAAGAGCAGCACGCACACCCCCAAAGCACCCCGCCGTGCCCGTCTACGTCTCAACGGCGCTGCCTGCTCACTTCGCACGGCGCTCGCAGCCGACAACGTCGCGGGCAGGCCAGCGTACAGGGAAACAGCGGCGGCGTGGCAACCGCTTGCCGCCGCCAGCGGAATGCCGCGACTCGTCGTGCCCTCGCGCTGGCGGGGAGGCGACAACGCGCGACCGCTCCGTGACGGCTGGTGCGGCAGCGGCAGCGGCGGCAGCAGCGGCAGCGGCAACGGCGGCGAATGCGTTCGGGCGGCGCGCCCAGAGACATCCGACAGCGCCGGCGGCGCGACGGCCGAGGGCGTTGACGCAGCTGCTTTCCACCTCCCCCCCTCCCCAGCTTCCCCCCGAGCCGCCGCCGTCGTGTCCCCACTACCCACAGTGAACACATCCGCCGCTGCTGCGCCATAAAACGGTGGTGGCGGCGGCGGCGGTGACAGCGACCGCCACCCGCCGGACCGCCGACGGCCTGTGGCCAACTTTGGGTCCGTCGCCGCGACCGTCACCGACGGCGGTGCGGCGGTGGAGTTGCCACACGGCGGCAGCCGCCGCAGCCATTGGCGCCATTCATTGACCCGCTGCCACTGGCGGCGGCACGTGCAGGGGCGACGGCGACTCCCCCACACCCTGCCCCCCCACTCGCCGACAACAGGGATCTGGCCGGTAGCGCCGCCGACGGTAGCGGACAGCAGCGAACAAGCCGCAGCCGTCCACCAAGTTCATGGGGGCGTCCGTCGGGGCGGCCGACGCCGACGACGGCCGCACGCATGCCGCCCGCTTCGATGGCGTGCCGTGACCGCAGCCGATGAGGTGGCCGCGGCCACACTTGCGGCCGCCGCCGGCGCCACCACACCTACCCGCAGGCACCGCCGCACGTGCAGTCGCCGCCCCTGAAGCCCCGCAGCGTGGATGCACTTGCCGACGAATCGGCGGCGCCAGGGACGCTGTCCACCACCGTCGCCGCCGGTCGCCAGTTCCGATGCTGCCACCATCTGTCATTCTTGGTTGGGGGGGGGCGGCGGACGTGCGCGCCCACGGCGTCCTCGATGGCTAGCCGACGGCATAGGAAAAGGGGCTGGGTGCGGCCGCCGTGCCAGCCGCGGGCGCGGCGATCGCCCACGTGCCGCACCGGTGGGTGCGGGTGCCGCGCAGTTACCGCCACCCCATGCCGTCGTCAGCTCTCCCAACCACAAGTGGGAGACGCAGCTGCCACTGCCGTGCCGGCCGTAGCTACATACATATACCATGGAAGGAGCACACAAGAGCGAGGTGGGGGTGCGCAGGGTCTCGTCTCTGGCGGCGTGGGGGTGTGCGCAGTGAATGACGCGGACATGCAAAAAGATGACAGCGCAGCTCACTGCGTTACATACACATGGAGGGGTGCCACCCAACGTGGGGTGACCCTGGCAGGGCGAACACGCCACCGTTGCGACGCAGAATGCACCCCGCCATGGTTGCGCCAGCAGGGAAGGTGGGTGGGGAAGACAAGCTAAGACTGGAGATGCTCGCCACGCACCGGTGTGGACCATTCTGACACGAGTTCAACCTTACAACTGTGACTCTCGTCCAGCGCGGAATTTCTTTTTCTTGACGACGTCTAGCACTAAATTTAGGCTGGCAAAGGTTACGGGCGCCGCCACCACACGCTAACGACCGAGGAGGAACAGCGAGAGCTGGGACAAATAGCCCTTCCATTCCCCTTCCTCCCTCACTGCCCCCCCCTCAGTGCTCGCACAGGGAAAACTCGGCCTCAAAGAGCTCCTCATTGTCGGTCACTGCACGCGCAGACCGCATCGCCATCAGCGCTTCGCGGTGGCGCCGCGCATCGACCGGACTCATCCAATCCTCCGTGGCGGCCACGATGCCGTCGAGAAGCTCCGTCGGCAGCGCACCGATGTGGTTGCCCCCCGCCGGCAGCGTCGACGCGAGCTCCGCAGCAAGCCACTCGGCTTGATGCGGCGGCACCGTGTCAGCCGTGACGGCGGCGCTGTCCGCCGCCAACGTCGGGTCGACGAGGAAAATGGCGACGATGGAGCGGCGGCCGGGGCGGGTTGGGTCAGCCAGGCGGAATGGTGACACGCGATGAAGCATATTAGGGAAGGCGAGCATGCGGCCGGCGGTGTCGGTTGCCACCGACCCTAGCGGCTGGTTGAGCGACGCCCCGTCGACGAGGCCATAGAGGACACGCACGCTCGTGTCGTCGCCCTGCTCGTATTCAGGGTTGTCAACCGCCGTCCGAAAGGCCAGGCGGCTACCTTCGATATTATCAATCTCATAGTAGTAAATGCCCGTCGCGGCAATCGCCTCAGCGGGCACCCCTTCCATGTGCCACGTGCCGCCCGGGTAGGTCGGCCGGTCGGGGGTGAGCTCGATGCGGGCGACTTTGATGATCGCCCGCAAGCGACGACCGGCGAGGCGGATACGGGGAGGGTGGGGCGGCGGCGCGGTGGCCGCCTGCTCGTCCAGCAGCGCCGGAAGCAAATTGGCGATGCGCCGGCGGCGCCACGCCTCGAGCGCCGTCTCAAATCTGTCGTCCCCCGCGTCCTCCTCCTCAAAATCCGAATAGACCGGCTCGGGCTCGTCGGGCGTTTCCGGAAAGCTCCACGGCGTGACCGGGTACCGGTGCGGTAAGCCCCGTTGCGTGTCAGTCAGGACCGCCTCAAAGAGCGGCAGCATCGCCGCCAGAAGCCGCTCAATGACCCCATATGCGGGCGCCTCGTCGACCGGGTGCAAACCGTTGATATAGTGAGAGAGCGTCTCGACGACCGCCGTGTCGGGATCCACCCCAAACGAAGACGCCAGCCACAAGTGGGTCTCGGACAACGCCTTGCAACGGTACATCGTGTAAGGACGGGATGAAGGTGACGATGGCGCCGACGGCGGCTCCACGGCGCCGCTTGTCAGGAAATCGCCCCACGATACGTCGGCACGCATGGCGGCAGTTGGGCGGCGGCGGCTCACTGTTGCGACATAGCAGTACAATGATGGGTGAAGCAGGTCGCGCACCCGCCCATCTGAGCCGGGGTGCCAGTCGGGCGGCGAGCGGGCCTCGAGGGCGGCCGCCATCCCAACCACGTCCGCCGCCAAGGCCGGGGACACCAGCCCGTCGGCGAGCCATACCAGCTCCACGCCCGACGGCATGGCTCCGCCAGGCATGTCAGCGCATCGTGCGGCGTCGGCGCGGAGCTCGGAAATCGCTGCGGCGAGCATGCCGGGTGTCAGCGGTGCTGGCGGGTCTCCCTCATGCACGGCATCGTAAGCAGCCGCGGCGCTCGCGTTGCTGTCCCCCCCCCCTCCCCCTCCCGCCGCGAGCGCCTCGGCTGTCCAGCGGGCGACGATGGTGTCATCGGCAACCTTGGCCGTCCAGCCCGGCTTTTCCTTGACGGCCCGCAAAAAAGAGACCACACGCAGCTCGGCAAGGGTGCGCACGTCCGAGGGCCCCCCATGAGCAGGGTGCAGCATGTGCCACGTCGGCGGCAGGTCGTCATTGGTCGGACGGTAGCGGCTGCCCGCCGACGTCCCAGAGGGCTCGACGTTGCCGGTAGCCGCGCCGGTGCACGACGATGCGCCGCCGTCAGAGGCGGGGGGGAGCGCCATGACGGACGGCACCGAGAAGCGGAGGTAGAGGCGGCGAGCACCACAGGGGCGCTGACAATCGCCGTTGCGGTCGAACGGGGCTGGCACACAGCCGCGAGGTCACCGCGTCCGATTGGCCAAGAGGACACACGGCCGACCACAATCAGCACGGTCCGCCGTATCAGCTACGGGTGGACGGGCCGGAAGTGCGGGCATATGCGAGACAAAAAGGATGCGAAAGTGACAGAACGGGGGGTGAAGGAGGGGGAGGGGGAGGCGGCGCACAGGAAGTGAAAACGCAAGCGGATGTGGGAGATGGTCGGGTGATGAAAGTGCGACCTGGTGCCCACATGGAGGAGAGCGCGGCGTCGGGGAGATGGGATTGTCGCGAGGACAAAGAGAAGATGTTGCGTTTATGAAATAGGGCGCTCCGGCCGACGTGCAGCGTAGCTCGGACAGCGGTTGCCGCGGCCATGCTTCTCGCTGCCACCGAGGCCCCGGCGCGCATCGCAAGGGGGTACGGGCTTGTCTGTGACAGCTGGTCGGGGTGGCACCCCAAGCAGATGCATCCGATGGCGTGTGCCGAATGTGCCATGTGAGGTGCACGCTGATTGGACACCGCGCCGCCCAGGCCACAGGCAGCAACAGCCCCACCGTAACCTTCAACCAAACCAAATTCCACCAAATATTTACGCTGAAGGTAACGACTGGGGATGGCGGCATGTTGAATTCAAGGAACACGTGCCATACACGTGTCTGAAGGGGGTGAACTTGCAAGAATGAAGTGCGCAGAAACAATGATATTGGTGAAGTGCGGTGGCGCCACGTTATGCCTCACGAATAGAGAACAGTTTGGTGAAGCGTCGTTTTACATTGCGCTCTCACGCCACCCAAGGGAGAGAGACCTTGTTGGGCAGAGAAGCTGCCGTATGGGTCTGATACTCCCATCTGACAGCTCGCCCACCCCGCCCTACCCCTCCCGCCCGTCTCGCCCACCCCCGCCTTGCCCCTCCCGCCCAACTCGGACACCTAAAGAAGTGTACAAGACGACCACCGTAAGCAGGAGAAGCGCAAGAAAAAAAACGAATGGACAGACGATAGCACTAGCAAGAGAAAACGGCGAACACTTCACAGCAAGTTACACTCGGCCCCCACAGCGCGAAAAAACATGTCTGCTCCCCACTCCTGTGCCCGACCTGCGCAATGCGGCGGTAATCGTGGCAGGCAGACGCCAATCAGGCATCGCGCGCTCCCGATGGATAAAGCCGAAACAGCCCCGCCGCCGACACTCTCCACTCTGGCGCCACATCCCCCCGCTTCGACCATCACGCACCCTCCACCACTCGTCCAAGTCCGTAAGCGAGTTGCGCTGCCGCCACCTATGCAACCATTCACATAACGTGCATGTCTGCCCAGAGCACAGAACAGGAAAGGGGAAATCTGGGCGATACGGGGCAGTACGAGGCAGTATGGTGCAGGACGGGGCAATACGGGGCAGCAACGGGCAGAAGGGAAAAGTACGGGATAGCACCACAGAAAAAAAGCGAGCATGTTTCCCGACGAGGATGTAGAAAAAACGTCCGAAGTGTGAAAAAGGCACGCACGATCCAACAGCGCTCCAGGTCATGCATGGAAACAGATCAAACAGGCGCTATGGTATACAGGAAACGATAACATGCGCGTGTGAAACGTTGAAAGTGATGCTCCACATGCATTTCGTGTCGGGAGGGCGGGCTGATCCGGCCGCCGTAAAGGCAGTGCGGGCCGATCTACGATCACCAGACTTGGGTGAGCTCGGCCCACAGGATGTTCTTGCCCCAGGCACCCACTATGCGTGATAAAGGGCCGTGAGGGAGGGGCCAGGAGGACGCAGCCGTTGGGAACGGAAAAGGCGGTGGGAGGGGGGCGGGGAGGGGCAGATGGG
>Ga0115031_1003253_pt1 | contig 12082 bp, 17 predicted proteins | sample Maine_Asex4_meta_FD_87301 | JGI IMG/M metagenome (GOLD analysis project Ga0115031, IMG submission 87301) | Marine algal microbial communities from Maine, USA - Maine_Asex4_metaG | ecosystem: Host-associated > Algae > Red algae > Unclassified | place: Maine, USA | collected 2015-01-05 | reverse complement strand
GGGCACAGCCACTCGTCTTCGAGCCGCCTCGCGCGGGTAATCGTAGACTGTTCACCAGGTTCATCTCGTGGGGTATGAATAGGGAGCTTCGCTCCTCACCTCTTCCAGAGGTGACTACTGGTATTTATGTACAGTGAGTCCTCGGTCTTGTTCGGCCTCTGAGTTGTTCGTCTGGTCAGGGTAAAAGTATTGAGAAGTAGCACTAGAAGAGAGTCAGCTGCTTGTCGAGTTCTGCCCGGGCCCGATCGACACAGATCGGACTCGGAATGGCCCTGCTAGCAGGTGCAATGTGCGAAGTGAGGAACGATTCTTGTTCTCGCAAACACAAATATGCAAGGACATCGCATGGAATGGCCTCTGAGAGCCTGTCAAGGGCGGTCGATCTGTGTTTTGCACAGGAATTCTGTTTCTTGAAACAGGAACACGGGCCTCCAAGAGGCTCAAAACAGGCAAAAACAGACGTGCTTTTGACGATGGTTCTGGGCTCGCTGCGCTGGCCTGGAGTTGTGCTGTTGTCGAAGACCGTCTATTTGTGTCAGTTCCGAAGCATTATTTAGACTTGAAACATGCCGCGTCGCGCTTCACTTGGCACGTGGCTATAATTTTCATGCACTGCACTGGTTGTTATTATCATGCCCCTGCGGGCGTCCACGTGCAGGCGCGCGCGCCCGAGCCGTCCGCCCCGGAGCGCCCTAGCCCCCCACCCAGGCGACGCCGTGCTTGCGACGTTCCCAAGTCACGCGCGGCTCGCCGACAGCCTCACCCCCCCCAGCCCTCCAGCCTCAAACCTACGTCCACCCTCGCCGCCGCTACCGCGCAGCTCACCCGCTCGCCGGGGCAAACGCTACGCCGCTCCCGCCCCCTCGTCCATGGTGGCTAAGTTTTTTGCCAGCAGCAAGCCTATCGCAGCAGGGGCCGCAGGCGCAAGGGCTGCCGTCGCCGCCGTAGGGGCTGCCACCGGCAAGCCAGTGGCGTCTTCATCCCCCCCCCTTCCATCCCCACGGTCCCTCAACCCCTCCGCAATCCCCCTTACGTACCCCCCTGTTCGATCTCCTCCCCCCACGACCCACCGAGCGGTCACCTGCGCGACATCCCGCACGGCCAGTTTTGCCACCGCGATACCACCACCCCCTCGCACGGGCCACACGCACGGCGCCGCCTTCTCCTCGTCACAGGCCCGCGCACAGCACCACGCGGGCAGCTGAGCCACGCCACTCGCGACTGCCCGCTTCAGTCACTGCGCGCCGCGGTCACACCACATTCCGCGCCTCTCGGCTGTCCCCTATCTTGGCCCTCTCCTGCGCGTTCAAAGTTTTGAAGAACAAAAACACCCTTTTGAGCATCTCAGAGCAGGCTCCCCCAATGACGCCCTCAATTTCTCACCCGACGCGGTCATATGCAGCACGCATCCTCATTTCCAGCTCGTCTGAAGCACAGACCCCCCGTTTCAAGCCATCTGAGCGTAAAGAAACCCCTTCCTTCGCATGGTTGGACCTCACAAACGCCCAACGTACGGCCATGCTGCCAAAACACATGCAGAGATACTTTGCAGAGTGGCGCTTCTAACCATGTCGGACTCATCGTACGGCGACGTCTGCCTGAGCCGTGCGAGGTCCTTCCGCGGCCACCCCTCTTTTTCGCAAGTACTCCCGAAACGTGCACTAGCTCGGGAAAACGTTATAGAGTGGCGTCCCCTATGCGCATGATTATTAGTACCCTGTCCTGAAGGGCAGGGGAAAGAACGATGTTGTTCAATATATTTTGCGGTAGCACAGATATTCTGCGCCGCCGCTGCTGCCGTGGCTGCTCACGCCTTGCCCACTGCGACAACGGCGGCGCCGGAAAACCTTCGCCACGTATGCAAGCAGGGACACGCCGAATCCCAGCGCAGCGCGTAGCATCAGCGTCATCCCTCGCCGTAGCTGACGACAAGCGCCCGTTCATTACGCAACGTGGCCGTCCCTGCTTTTCTCTTCCCTTCCTTTGAGAAGCAGCTGCCCCGGCGAAACATCAACCAGAAATGCATTTACTGGTATGTACAAGCTCTCTTATCTTCGTGGTGGCAGTGCGCACGTCGTGTCGTCACCCTTGAGAGCTTGTGTTTGACATGTGCCGTGCTGTCGTATTCCTGTTCTCATCATTTCCCACTGTAGATGCATGCTGTCGCCTCTTTTCAGTGCTTTGGTACATGTGGATGGAAAGCACTCCCACTCCAGCTGTAGAAAATCCTACCACTGCTGCCTCCCCCAAACGCACAATGGCCTCTTCCCCCCCCCACCTTTATCACCCCTGTGCTTTGTGGGGGCGGGTGACCATCCAGGTGTATGAGCGCCTGCTTCATACTTCCCAGGTACCAGACAAGGTGCCTATAGGTGTTTTGGATAAGTGCACAGGCATTTATGACAATGAGGTACGGAGCGTGTACGACCACCGCAAGCGGACTCGCGCGCGGGCCGGCACGGGCGCCAGCATTTTCAGGCGCGCCTTGTGGCCGAGCTGCTGGCCAACATGGTAGGTTTGAAGGCGGATGTCGTGTTCAACATTGACGAGGCCGCCCTTCACTACCAGATGGCACCGATGTGGTCCTACGTAAGCCCACGGCGCCCGCACCACGCGGGGGCACGGGGCCACAGCAGACCAAGGCTTGCTTCACGGTTGTGTTGTGCATCAACGCCACGGGCGCAGCGGGCCCAGAACGGTCATCAACAGCACGCCTGCTTTTGACTATTTTCAGCCGCTTTGGGAGCCTTTTTGCTGTTTGAAGAAACAGGCCTGCGCAAGAGACTGATCGACCCCGCTTGACAGGCTCTCAGAGGCCATCCCATCGAGGTCCGTGCCTATTTGCGTTAGAAAAAAGACGAATCATGCCTCACTCTACACATGGCGCCCGCTAGCGGAGCCATAGATGCTTCATCGTCTCTCTCTTTCTGGCCACTTTCCTCCAGTCCACTCTCAACGGCGCTGCTCCCACCTGGAGTTACTCCATTTCTATCCGCCGATTTGGACAGACCCGACAGCCATGCCCCTTCTTCATCACGAAGCATTCCGCTCAGAAGCCGTCTGCCCCGAGGAGCTCCCTTCTCACCCTCGCCGTCTTTTTCTGTCCTGCACTCCCATTCCTCCCGCTGCTGTCCGCATACCCCAGCTGCCTGCCGCCCCCGACGTGCAGACTCCTTGCAGCTCTTCTCTCGTGGTGCCACCGCCGCTTCGTCGACCTAGAATCCTCCCGCACCAGAGTTCCTTTCGCTTCCAACACCCCCATCCATCCCTGCGTTCCGGAAGTACCCAACGTGCCGATGTGCACCCCCTGCAGTGCAGATGAGAGTTGCACAATCGTATCTGTCACCCCCCTCGTCAAGGCGCCCCGTAACAAGCCCGCAAAGAAGCGTCCTGTTGCTGTCGTTCAAAAGAAATCATAGCATACGCCACGTTTTGCCCAGCCAGGACCGCCGCACAGCGGCAACAGCACAAAAAAGAAAGAAAACAAACGTAAGCGAAGAACAGGAACATGATGACTCCCCGGGATATAACGCTCTACGGAACAAGAAAGGCAGGAGCGTGAGCGGCATTAAACGAAAAGAGGCCAAACAACTGAACCAACAGCGTCCCAAGCCCGCTATCGAGCGCACGCAGAGGTAAAGAAGACAAAGAGAGACAGACAAACAAGACAAGCACCAAAATCGAGCGGGGAAGAACCGGCCTCGGAACAAGCGAAGCACATCCCCCAAGGTGGCGCGCCGCGCACACCGCCTAACAGCGTGCACCTCTCCTCTCGTGTTGCACGGAATCTAACGGCACCGCCGCCGCCCCAGAACACGACCTTATCCGGCGAGGGGAGTCAACCGAGGGGGTCAGAAAAAGTCAGACCACAGGCACGCACCGGAGAAAGCGCAGAACACGGAAAGCAACGAAGAAAAGGCCACCAGCCGAGCGAAAAGCACTGAGTCAGTTGATGCCCATATTGCATGACGTGTGAAGCGGCATTTGCGCTCATTCCACCGTACCGTCCCACCGTACGTGCTACGGCTATCATGGCCCTCCCCAGAACGGTCTTGTCCCCGAACAGTCGCGCGCACTAGCACAGGGCGTATTCAAGGTAAGATGATCGCAACAGCCAGTACCTCGCGCTGTCTACATGCCTGTTCGTCCCACAGAATCCACCATCCCAGCCACAATGGCACCCACAATCTCCTCCAAACAGTCAGCTCCAGAACCTGGGGCGCGCCGGGCGCCGCCGAACAGCGTGCACCTGTGCTCTCGTGTTAAACAGGATCTGACGGCTCCATCGCCTCTCTATCCCCGATCTTTTTGGGCCGAGGGGGTTCACTGGTGGGGTCTGAAAATGTCTCAGGCCATGAGAATGGACAGAAAAGTACCGAGGGCACAGGAATTCATAGGGAGCTTTGAATGCACGGCCAGAACGTTGTTTTAAGATTGAGTGCGCATAACATCCGGCGCGGCCGGCTGGACACCGGTGGCGTCGTGCTCGTGTGTAAGGCAGTGTGAGACTGTCACGTTGCTCCTTACTGTCCCAACTCCTTTTGAGTCTTTCAGGAGAACAATCGACACATACCTTAAAGAGGTACGCGCGAATGTTGTCGTTGGCGCTGCGCAGTCCCAGGACGAGCTGTTTCTCGGATAAAAGAGCAGAAACATTGCAAATGTCCCTCGCGAAAGCGCACGCGGACAGGATTGGCATGACAACATCAGTCGTCACCATCTTGGCCGTCAGTGAGCACCCGCTCAGATATTGCGGGTCGTCACAACTGGCGGTCATCGTTTACCCCGCCTGAGGTGAAAGCTACACATCAGATATGTTCACGAACCTCATACTCGCGGTTCGCAATAGGGTACTTGTTGTACGTACCGAAAACGGGTTTCTGGAGCCGTGACTTTCCGCGTTGGATCCCATACGCTCCGCGTCGATCTTGACATCCCTCAGGACGCCCTTTATCGCTTGGTGGGAGTATACTCGGGCTGCTGCAGCGCCCGAAACGCCCCATCAAAAGTCGTCAGCGCTGACGAGCGCTCCTTTTCCACCGTCGACCCAGCGCTTGATGGGCGAGGGAGTGCCATCGGTGGCGCCGTTACCGCCCGGTCGCCGTGCGTGCTCTTGGTCGGCGCCATAGCGCCGGCCAGGCAGGCGCCTCCAGCTGTTGCTCCAGCGTTCCTCGTAGCCGCCTCTACCACGTCCGCACGTCGCGCCCGCGGTTCAGCTGCCGCGCCTTTGAGGCAACACTTGTTGACAGTAGTAGTCTGCGTGACATGAACTGCCAATAGGCTGTTACCAGTATCGCTAGAGGCCGCAGCTAGGGCCGCCTTCCTGTTCTTGCTATTTCATTTCTGTTAACGCGCCGTCAGGGGGCGCTTCCGCATGATCTCCGTAAAGCGGGCGTGCATGTCATTCATGCTGTGCTTACTGCAAGTGAGGTTCGCTGGCGTGATCATTTTGGAATTTTGGCGACTTGCGTGTCCTCGCTGTGGACGGGCACATTGCACATCTTGCGCGCGACCTGGCACACAGTGCGCGTTGCCCGGCCGGAGCCACAAGCTTGGGTGGCGTTCAAGTAGAGCGGGCACGTGGTGATGGTGTTCCCTTGCAACCAGCACACACGGCACTTCTGCTTGCCCCGAGATGATTGACCTGCAGAGTCCGGCACGCCCGGACATGCGAGAAGTCATAGTCGAGAGTCCCGTGCATGTACTAAATCACATACAAGCGCCGCTGATTCAGGTCAGATACCATCTCGTCAGCAGAAAGGATATAGGCGAAGAAGTCGATGTCCACGATGTACGACACGCAATGCTAGGACGACGCGCGTCCCAAGATGGAAAAACGATGAAGAAAACTCACCTGCGGGGCTCGCGGCGTTCAGAGCAGAATTACCACATTTTGAATACGCCTCGGAAGAGGCCGCAGAAGCACAGGTATCCGGATCCAAGGTTCCGGGTGAGGCGCGTTTCTTGTGTCATGCGGGAAGAGGCGAACGGAATCACATTGGTAGTGGGTCGACAGCGACAGTGTGCGGGACGGCGACGGTGTTAGCTGGGACGACGGTGGTTTAGACGACGGCGAAACCTCCATGTAGACGGCAGCACCCCTTTTTGTGGCCTGGGTGGCGGTCAGGTGGCACGCTTGTCGGTTGTCTGGTACTTTGCATGTTTGACGGCAGGTGGTCCGCCAGCGGGACCGCCAGCGCAGCGGGTCCAAAACTGTCGTCAAGAGCACGTCTGCTTTTGCGTGTTTTCGGACGAACAGATAATCTGCAAACCGCCCTGGGGCTCTGTCAAGGCGGATATTTTTCCATAAAGGGCGCCAACATCATCTGTTCGCCCGGATAGATGCATCTCCACTCGTAAAAAGAGAAAAACAACATGACACGTAAACACTTCACCGTTCCAGAAAGAGTGAGAGACGGAGAAGCATCTATGGTCCTGCTATCAGGCGCTATGTGCGAAGTGAGGAACAATTCTTGTTCTCGCAAACACAAATATGCAAGGACATCGCATGGAATGGCCTCGGAGAGCCTGTCAAGGGCGGTCGATCTGTGTTTTGCACAGGAATTCTGTTTCTTTAAACAGAAACACTGGCCTCCAAGACGCTCAAAACAGGCAAAAACAGACGTGTTCTTGTCGACGATTCTGGGCCCGCTGCGCAGGGGGTACAATGTCTGCGATTGTAGTGTCAGGACGAGGACGCGCGTTGCGTTTAGGATAGAAGCAATCGTCAGTCCTTCTGCAAAGTGGCCAGACATTCAAGATTATGTCGCACAAGATTTACTGGGTGCGAAACACCAGCAGTAGGGCTGTCGAAGCGGACAGGACAATAAAGTTGAACGCGGACGCGGACCGTCCGAGACGGTCCGCTCAGTTCGCTTTGTCTAATTGGGTGCAACTGAGATATCTAATGATTGCCCTTGGCCGTCTGATTCGTGTCTCATCCTCACTCAGCCGATACTGTCGTGTCGCGGATCTTCGCTGTAACGGCTTGTGATCCGATACTGCTGTTTCTATTGCTGTCATCCCAATTCTGGCTGATGTGGTCGAAGTCAAGAAGGGGTCTGGGTCAATTGCCCATTGATCAATCGACTTTATCCGGCTGAATGGATGGCTGAGACGCTGTTTCACACAGTTGATCACCCCTCTCGACATCGACGGGATCGGCCAAACATGGGAAGACAGCAATATCGGCTACCCCCAGCTGTGGGGCTGCCGAGCGCTACTTAACGTGACGGCCGGGGGGCGGTCTACTATTTGAGCAGTTCGGACCGTCCGGAGCGCGTCTGATGGGAAACGGACAGGCGTGGGACCATAAGACAAAGCGGACGCGTCCGCTTTGTCCATAACGTCCGTTTTAACATACCTAACAAGCAGTCCCGTTCCCGTTCGATGAGGACGAATACGGGGGATTAGCCATGCATGTTGCTTTAGTCATCATTCTTTTAAGTATCCAGATCACGCCCCTGTCACGCTAGAGATGCGGGTCGATGATTATCACATGATAATGATCGTCATAACTATCGTAAAATCATCGAAATCATGCCAGCACGAGCTGATAATGATCGTCTGAGGGCCACGCGTTCGTATTTAATTTGAAACATTACATGCCATGCAGCACGTGAAACCAGCGGATCCCGCACTCAGGCCCTTTCGCAGACCGCTCTCGCAGAAGACGGGGGCCGCGATTCGAAGCCCCTATTGGCTCGTGACGGTCGCCGCGGGCTGCGCTGCAGCCCGGTGCATCCCCGGTTTGTCAACATACGCGGCGCGGCCGCGTATGTTGACAACCCCGGGATGCACCGCGCTGCACCGCGCTGCACGTAGTTTTGGCGAATGAGCAAGAGTTGAATATTATACATGCTTTTGGTGACGACCAATTTGTGTACATGCCCGCGCCATTTCTGGCTCCGTTACCGGCATCGACTGCACCAGCCCGTCTCGCGAATCACTCTCTTTTCCTCGTCACCCCGAACCCATTCTCGTGTTTTCCCCTACCGACAACCACATCCCTTACCCCTGTTTACAAACCACCCATGGCTTCTCGTATTACCGTCGAACGGCAGCGATCGCTGCTGGAAGAACGAGGCTTTCCGACGAAAGGGTTCAAGCCGGCGTTGGTTGAGCGGTGCCGGGCAAACAAAGTGGCTTTGGGTGGCCGTTCCGACGATTTGCCCCCCGCTCCGGGGTCATCGTCGACCACGGGAACCCCGGAGTCGAGGCCACCCCGCAACAGCCCCACTCTGGCCCCATCTTCGGCTGGGGCGGGGGACGACGGGTCGGGCCTGGGGGCCAACCGGGAAATCCGCCCTGCCGCTCTCGGCGGCACGCCCGCTGAGGCCGGCGATCAAGCTGGCTGGACGGCGCCTGCTAGCGAAGTGGAGGATGCATCGTCGACCTTCTCGTTGGGTGCGGGTTCGCCGCGCCCCATTTCGAGCTCGACGGTGGCGCCTGATGCCGCTTCTCCCGACGATTCGGGGCCCGTCGGCGCGGGCTGCCCGCCCCCGAGTAGCTCGGGGTCGTCGGCTAGTCGGGCTCCCGACTTTACGAAGCACGAGAGGGTGCGTCTCGCCCACATTCTGTGTCAGCCAGAGGTGGCTGCTGGGGTCGTGACGTCACGCGGAGTGATGTCACGGCTACAGCAGGATGCACGGACCTCGCGCGGGGCTGTTTGGGTGGTTGTCGTGGCTTCTATCTTCAACAGCTCCGACTTGTTCGATGTGCCTACCGAGTGTACCGATGGGGGCATCAATCCCAACTCGCATCCTCATGTTCGCATCGGCGAGACGTTGAAGGCCTAATGGTCAGAGGTACGCTTGAGCACGTTTCCATATCTTATGTTGATACTGATTATTGTGGGGCGAACGCGATGGCAGAGGCTGAGCACACATCTAACGTGAGTATTGCACACCACATTCTATTGCTCTTGTGGCTACTGCACCTGATATTATGGACGGTTGGTCAGCTTACTTTGTCTTTCTGGCCTGTGTACAAGAGGTACTCAAGCTCAGGTCAAAACAACGTCACCCTGTGGGGGTCTTTTTCACGTGGTGACACACTTCTGGATTATTGTTCCATCTGTTCAAGGACAACGACGTGGTGCTGAAGTTGGCGAGTCCAGATATCGGCAGCGCTGGGGTTGAAGGTGACCTTCTGCCCCAGGTTGGCTAGGGCACTCGTGCACTGTCCACCAACCGTTGCAAGCGCAGATGGGTGGATGACAGCCGCACATTCGCAACGCCTGCCGCGAATTCCACGACGATGGCGGACACCATCGTGAAGCAGACGAGTTTCGGCAAGCTGGCCACCCTGTCGGAGACGCTGAAGAAATTAAGGGCTGCCGATGCCCATCCAGGATTTATTGAAGCTGTTGAGCGGAAGTTGGACCGCACCTTGTTTACCGCCGCTGAGAAAGACGTACTCGCAGGTATTGGCCACGGTGGGAGCAGCGTGGGCTTTACAGCCGCTGCCGGTGGGAGTGAGGGTGGGGATGGAGACAGCACTCGAGATGATGAGTCTGAGAGTTTCCTTTAGACAATAGTGTGCGTGACTGTCTTGTACCGCATTGTAATAGCGTGAGGCGAGAGAATGTTCTCAGTGCTCATTGATTCAAAACATGCTCCCCACTCCGGAACGCAACAAACCACTGTCATCCACTCGGCGGGTCATCCAGACCCTTAGGTTGGAGCGCTCACAGTCCCGGCGCCGCCCGCGCTGGTTGGGTCCCACGGTATCGGTTGGAGCACACGATGCGTCACACCCCACCGAGTCATTCCCCAACGGCGAAACCACACAGTCGCGCGCAGTGGCGTGCCCGCGGCAAAAGTTGTGCAAGCGAAAACACGCCCGCACTAAACTCGGTCTCTTCGCAAAAGTAACACGCAATGGGCGCCAAAATACACCCCAACGCCAGGAGAGCATCCCAAAAGCTTGTTCAATGTGCATACGCCTAGAGGACTGGTAGAAGTTGTAAGAATCCTTCCACTGGTCCCCCCGCCCAGAGCCCGGCCACAGCACAGCCAAAATCTCGCTTGCCGCATAGGCCTCGTCGGCCACAAGACAGTGGCCGGCGTTAATCAAGGCCGCTGTGAGCTCGTGTGTCGAGTTTAGTAGAATTTGCCCGAGAGCGTGCTGGCAAGAGCCGTCGAGTCGTGGCAGGCGCCCGGGCTCATACAGCTCATCCATCGAGACTTGTAATCCGCGTCACATACTGCTTGTGTATTGAATGCGTAGAAGCCCTTCCGACTGTAGTAATCTGCCACACACTGCACGTCTGCAGCCAGAGGCTGCTCCTGGCGAACCGCCATGCCGTCCAATGCGCCAATCACGTTGCCAAAGGGCGATCCGCGGCGCCGTTGGAAGCCTCTTGCATAATCCAGTCGGCGTTGATGGCAGCTCAGCTGGAAGTCCAAGTCCAGGGAAGGGGTTGCATTGATGGCGTCAATCACCTCCCACAAAGACCGGTACAGCGTAGCGGGGTGCACGCCCAATACTGCACAGATGTCCACGTAGCTACCGCCACCTAAGTACCGCAAGGCCAGAGCTGTACGGCGCACATGAGATAGCCCGCGACGCGGAAGACACGGGCGCAAAGCGTCAACCAGGTCGACAACGGCGTCCGCCGGCATGCGCATAAAGCGGGAAAAACAACCGCCGTAGCGGACCTGTACGACCTCAAGAGTAGAAAGGGTGTTTACAACAGGGGATGGAGAAACTAAAAGCCCACGCCCGCGAGACATGGCCGCAGACGCGATAGTGACGTGCGCCGCAGCCGCAGTCTTCCAAACGGGAGGGTACATCGCGGTGTGGGTTGCTGTGAAGAAGGTGGCCACCACGAAGGTGCCCGCCAGTACTGATAATCCATTTAATCGCACTGGAAATATACTTTCCTGGCGTGTCTCGTAAAAACAGTAACGGTCTGTCGGAGGCCCACATGTTCTTTCGCAGATAATGCACCCCTGTTCTGTAGGCCCCGCGGAACTGCGAAACGTGCTGCGAACGGGCCTCACTGTCAGCGCCTCAGGCCCGTTCCGGGACACAGGCAGGCGTTTGTGACGACGTTTGTGACGAACGTTGTCGAACGCTGGTTGGCTGAAATCTGCTACGCGTCTCATTTGGCCAGGCCGATCCCAGGCACGCCTGGGTTGCGCCACTCGGCCAGAGCCATGTGACGACGCAGGCCTGTCAGCCTGCCTGGAGAATGAGAAGCGCTGCTCAATGGAATGAGGCGGCAACTCTCAGTCGCACTTCCTTGTGAACCCGTCAGGTCGTCGCCGGCCGCCAGTCCGTGAGCGCGCCGCGGTGCTTCAAACGAGCTGTCGGTCGCACGGTGCACGCACGCGGAGTGCAGAGCAGCTGCGCGCAGCCTGTTCAGACGGCCGCTTTGTATTCGTACGCTGCCGCGGCAAGGTTTTCCCGCCACTCTCTGGACTTTTGTTTCCTTCGCGCTCTGTGGGGGGACCAGTGGCTGAGGGCGTCTCGTCTCGAGTGGGAGCGTTCATAGGGGGATGCAGCCGCGGGGGCACGCATCGACCAGTCTCAGTTGTCGGTAACCCACTCACGCATACAGGGGGGGCTCTCGTTCATCCTGTTTGGTTGTTTGTTTGGATGCACACTCTGTTGGCGTTCCAGTGTTCAAGTTTTCAAGCGCTGGGCGGGTACGTGGTGGAGCACCGGCGGCAGGAGGGGGGTGCCCGGGTGGCGAAAGGGGCACGGGGGGGTGGCACGGGCATATGGATGGCTCGGGCCTGGTGCGGGGGGCTTGCAGCGGGGAAAGGGGGGTCCACTAGGGCGGGAGCACCTGGTGGGGACCAAACATGGGGGGTGAGGGGCGGGGAGCCCCGGTGGATGCGAGTCTCGGCCGCGGTGGCGCGCCGTCGCGGGTGTTTTCCGGGGCACGTGCGCTTGAGAGGTTCTACGGGCAGGGCGATGGAGGGGTGCCTCGAGGGTGGCGCCGACCGCACTGCTGTCGGACACCTCGCCGCCCTCCCCCGTTGACTGAGTCACAAACCGCCGTCCCCGGGGGCCGGGCTGCTCAAGCGCCATGTCGGTTGGGGGGGCGGCGACGCCGGCAGTGCGCAGTGGT
>Ga0115031_1003241_pt1 | contig 12103 bp, 9 predicted proteins | sample Maine_Asex4_meta_FD_87301 | JGI IMG/M metagenome (GOLD analysis project Ga0115031, IMG submission 87301) | Marine algal microbial communities from Maine, USA - Maine_Asex4_metaG | ecosystem: Host-associated > Algae > Red algae > Unclassified | place: Maine, USA | collected 2015-01-05 | reverse complement strand
TCGCGTTTTTCGGCTTCGAAGTGTTTGCGGTAAATGTCTAAAATGTGCTGTTGCGTCTCTAAGCGAATCCAAACGAAGAAAGGCATCTCCGGTTTCTTTAAGTACCCGTCCAGCCGCTGTGCGGCGCGAACGTAGGCTTCCTGAAGCACATCGGACTGGCTGATCCGGCCGTTCAAGCGGTAGTCCAATCGAAATTTGACTATCTTTTCTAAGCGACCGCGGATTTGCGAAAAGTATTTCGCGAGCGCTTCTTCGCGATCGCTTTTCAAGTCCTCAATAATCTGTTTTTGTGCAGGCAGTTCCATGTGCTCATCTTAGCCTGTTAGGTTTCACGCATGGACGGAGAAATTAGGACAGCCGTTGCTAAAACATAGTCGTCCTTCGCGGAGAGGCTGTGGATTTATGATTGGGGGTTGAAGTAAAGTCGTAGTTCACGGAGTGACATACGACTTCGAAAAAATCACAACCTTGGAACAAACGGTGACGATGACGCAAAATGCAAACCCGCAGACTTAGCAAGTAAGTCCCAGCGCACTGAAGAACTCACTTGCTGGCGCTGCGGGTTTGTATTACCGGTCTGTGCCTTTGGAAAATGATTTCACCACGCTAGCCTTACCGGTGGTGTACACCCCGTCTATATTTCTGTAGGTGTACTCAAGGAGCCTTCTTCACCGGCATCAGCATCTGTATCACTGTCGTCCACACCTTCGGGCGTAGGATCTGCGTCTTGTGCCTGAGGAGCGGCAGGTTCGTCGGTGGGATTGATAATTGAATCAACCAGTTCGTTGAGATCTTTGTAGTGGTCATCGCCGTAGGTTAGCTCGCCGCCGGTGTGTCCGACCCAACCAATAGCACCCGCCAACACGATCGCGCCCAGTTTCCACATCATCCCATCATCGGGATTACGTCCACGAGCCGCTTTGGCGAACAGACATAAAAGTAAGGCAACGACGGTAGCAATAATTCCACCCAATCGGTGCCAGAAAACTGGCTGTGTTTGGTCCAGTAAATCAGCAACGCTTGCGACAGTGCCTCGGTTCTCCATCGGGCTGTAGTACCAGCCAGAGACTGCTGCGACAATTGCGCCCAAGGTTCCCAGCCACAAACAATAGTAGGCACAGTCGCTCATTACAAAACTGCCGCCAAGGCTAAAGAGCGCGAATAAACCTGCTCCCAACAGCAAACCGATCGGCAGGTGAATCGCTGCGGTATGTAGAGAGCCAATCGCGTTATAGATACGCTGTGTTTCAGGCGAAACAGCGGCGGCCGCTTCGCCCGCTTCGTCCTCATCGGAATCTTCGCTGGTCAAAGCGGAGTCTGCATCGTCTTCGTCAACGGTTTCAGTTTGAGCCCCTTGAGCAATCCAAGCACTCACTAGTTGGATCTCAGATGTTTCCGGACGGGGCTCATGATCCACCGGTGGCATGAGATCGTCATCGTCCTCGTCCAGCGTCATGTAATTATATAGGTCGCTGGTTTCAGGATGCCCTTCGTTAACGTACAGCAACATGTCGCTGTTGACGTCAATTCGGAATGCTTCTTCATTTTCTTCGCCGTGGCATTCAAGGCAATACTTATCAAAGATGGGCTTGATTTGTGATTCAAAATCAATCTTCTCTGTGGCCATTGCCGATGCCGACGTGGCAAGCAACATCAACAAGTAAGATAAAAAAGTGGTTAGTGGCGTCGTCATTTCAAAATCCAAATTTGCTTAATCATCCGATAGGTAGGAAAAACTGCCGACTGTCGTTAGTCCCAGTTTTCGATCATTTTACTTAAAACCGTTTAACGATACTATCGTCGGACTATCACTAAGAAAGCATTATCTTCGCAATTTGGGTAGTCAGAACCTCCCAAATCACTGCAAAGGTGCTTGGTCTGCCGGCAAAATCATTATCTTCCCATCCCCCAAACGGCCGGTACGAGACACTTCGACGATGCGGTCGAAGACGGATTCCACGAATTCGTCTTCCACCCAGATCGAGATTTCTACCTTAGGGACGAAGGCCAGGGAGTACTCGTTTTCGCCGTAGCTTTCGAGGTAGTTTTTCTGACGCCCGTAGCCTTTGACTTCGCGAATGTTGACTTGCTCGATACCTTCGGCGGACAAATTTTGGACGACTTTTTCAGCCAGAAAGGGCTTGATAATGGCGAGGATCAGTTTCATAGATTCTTCATGGGATCAACTTTTTGCTTGTCGCGCGGAATCCAATTTATTGTCGCGCAAGGCAAGTTGGAAGCATACTCCGCGGACCTACATTCAAGTTCTCACCGCAGCCCAAGTCCAATGGCGATCAGAGGTCATGGCAACCGTTTGTGGGTCGTATCCCAAATCCCTGACGATTTGTTGAACTTCGTCGATCGTCAGCGCGGCGTGGAACGAATCCAGAAATAATCGCTGGCAATAATCCGTAGCGTCTCGGGCGTATTGCTGCACCAACTGTTGGGCTATGGCGCTTGAGGCAGGCCGCACTAAATCACGCACGAAAAGTAACCCGCCAGCGGCCGTGATGCGATGCATCTCGGCGAAGCACCGCTGAGGATTAGGTGAATGATGGATTAAGGAGTTACTAATCGTGGTGTCGAATGATTCGTCTTCGTAGACCAGCGCTTTCGCGTCGCCTCTGGCTAAAGTGATGCGTTCGCGTAAGTTGGCCGCTTCGATGTTGTAGATCGCAAGGTCGAGCATATTGACCGCGTCATCGATGGCCAAGACGTGGACCGAATCAATATGCCGACACAATTCGACTGGAACCAATGCGGTACCGGTGCCCAAATCCACCACATCGTTTGCCAATCCATCGTATCCATCGGATTGGCATTGGTCGGCGAACGCAATCAAGTCGGCAACGAACTGTCGGTTGACGTCCGCATGGTCCATGCGATTGTACTGACGCGCGTCCTCGAGAGTGTCCATCAATTCAGCTTCCAGCGTGCGATTGAACATTTTACTCTTGAGTCAATAATGGTTATGGACCGGCCAAAATATCGATAAAGGGTTGTATATCCAAGAAGTCAACGTCTCCATCGCAATCACAATCCGCTTCAGCTTGATACGCGCCAGCAGTGGACAAAACCGTAATGAATGGAGCTATGTCCAAGAACGTGACGTTTGCGTCCAAGTTAACATCTCCCTTGAGCACGACCGATGGGGTCGCTTCGAAGAAATTTATGAAGTCGAGATTCGTCGGGAACGAGTCCTGTGTATAGTTGGGTTGATCCCAAACGATAGTATCAATAGGGTTAGCGAACGATCCGGTTGTGGCCCCTAAAAACGTCTGGACGCCCGATGTAACTCCGCTGATTTGCCACTCCTGTACCGTACCGCCTGCGCTGAAACCGGTCAGCGTCGTGTCGGCGTCGAATTTAGCACCGATTCGGTCAATCGTGACGCTTGTTGGAGCGTCGCCAGGGTTGGACAAGATTTCCATGGTGCCTGTTAGTTGAGTAGACATTCCACCACTTTCAAACAAAAAGATCGTAGTGGGATTTTCTTGAATGGATCCTGCACCGGTCAATGAGAAATTACCCGACGCTGAGATATCGTCGATCAAACCGTTGAATCCAAGTCCATCATCGATAGAGTTGAAGTCGAAAACTTCTGCTACCGGCGCGGGGGCAACCACGTCAAAATCGACGAAGTCGAGATTGGTTGGAAACTCGCCCTGTACGTAATTCGGTTGATCCCAAACGAGAGTATTGACCGGGTTTGCGAACGATCCGGTTGTGGGGGCCGTAAATGTCTGCAATGCCCCACCGGTTGCTCCGCTGAGTTGCCACTCCACTACGCCGCCCGCACTAAAACCGGTCAGCGTCGTGTCCACATCTAAAATAACGGCGATACTGTTAATCGTGATGATTTGTGGAGCATCGCCAGGATTGTCTAAGACTTCCAAGGTGCCTGTCAATGAAGTGGATGTTCCGCCATTTTCAAACAAAAATGCAACCATTCCATTTTCTTGGATTGCACCTTGTCCAGTCAATGAAAAATTACCTGACACCGTGATGTCATCGACTTCCCCGTTGAATCCGAAACCATCGTCGATAGAGTCGAAATCGGCAACTTCCGCGTGCGAAAAACCTGCGAGCATCACCACGGCCAAGATCGATTTTAGAAATGAGTACTTAAACATTTTTAGGCTCCTTCGAGTTGTGGATGCGAATAAAGATAATTTTTTCATGTGAATTTCCTTGTTGAATCTAAAACGAAGTGTGGAGACGAACGAAGCTGCAACGTTACTTTTGTCATGAACACACAAATGAATCTCTAAGTCCCTGAGCATTGAAACGCAATGTGCTTCCGAAAGTGACGAGCTGAACGGTTCGAAAAGTAGAAGATATTAGCTCGGTGAAATTGTTAACACCTGCTGTTTTGAAACATACTAACCATTTGCTTAGCTCGATACAATCTTTTTCTGGATGAAAAACGGATAATCGCTGTAGAGAGTCTATCGTTCAAAATCCTATACCTCTGCTGGGAACTCAATTCAGCCAATAGCAGATTGAGACGCCGTTTGACTGATTTAACTGCCTTTGCACCCGTCGCGCCCGCGGCAACATCAGCCGCCGCAACAATACGCCTGCGAAACGTCGGAATACGACTGCGTAGCAAGTTGCAATGCACCAGACACTTAAGAACTGAGTGGCCAGAACGGGGCCGCTAACACGACAAACCGAACCCGTCGCTAAATTGAGCCCAGCAAATTATTCAGCAATTCCGCCGGACGCATCGCCGCTGCAACTTTCTCTTCTGCCGGTAAATAGTATCCATCGATGTCGACGGGTTGGCCTTGTATATCGGTAAGTTGCTTCGTAATTTTGGCTTCGTTTTCAGATAGAGATTTTGCCAACGTCGCAAACTTCCCTTTCAAATCAGCATCGGTGTCTTGGGCGGCAAGTGCTTGGGCCCAGTACAGTGCGAGATAAAAGTGGCTGCCTCGGTTATCGATTTCTCCAGACTTACGTGAGGGTGATTTCCCTTCGTCTAGTAGCTTCTCCGTTGCCACGTCGAGTGCCTCGGAAAGGACTTTTGCTTTGGGGTTCCCCGCTACATCGGCAAAATGTTCCAGCGATACCGCCACGGCAAGAAACTCACCCAGGGAATCCCAACGCAGATGATTCTCCTCAACGAACTGTTGTACGTGCTTGGGCGCCGAACCACCGGCTCCCGTTTCAAACAGACCGCCACCGTTGATCAAAGGCACGATGGAAAGCATTTTCGCGCTGGTGCCAAGCTCCAGAATGGGAAACAAATCCGTCAGGTAGTCTCGCAGCACGTTGCCAGTGACAGAGAGGGTGTCTCCGCCGTCTTTGATCCGGTCGAGTGTAAATTTAGTGGCCTCACCCGGTGAAAGGATTTCGATCTGAAGGCCCGTCGTGTCGTGGTCTTTGAGGTAAGTGTTAACCTTCTCGATCAATTGTGCGTCATGAGCCCGGCTCTTGTCCAACCAGAATACGGCGGGAGAGTCCATCGCGCGGGCCCGTGTCACTGCCAGTTTCACCCAGTCGCGAATCGGCGCGTCTTTGACTTGACACATCCGCCAGATGTCTCCAGCTTCGACATCGTGTTCGAAAATCGTTGCACCCGATTGGTCTGTCACCTTCACGGTACCTGCTTCAGCGATCTCAAACGTCTTGTCGTGAGAACCGTACTCTTCTGCCTTCTGTGCCATCAATCCAACGTTGGCAACACTGCCCATCGTCGTGGGATCGAACGCGCCGTGCTGTTTACAGAAGTCGATCGTTTCTTGGTAGATCGCGGCGTAACTGCTGTCAGGAATGACGGCTTTGGTGTCCTGTTGTTTTCCTTGCTTGTTCCACATTTGCCCCGAAGTTCGAATCATCGCCGGCATCGAAGCGTCGATGATGACGTCGCTGGGAACGTGAAGATTGGTGATGCCCTTGTCCGAGTTGACCATTGCCAGGTCGGGGCCATCTTCGATTGCGGTCTTAATATCGACTTCGATGGCCGATCTCTGATCCGCTGGCAGGGATGCGATTGCCTCAAGTACATTTCCCAGCCCGTTGTTTGGATTGGCGCCGGCCTCTTCCAATAGGTCCGAATGTTTGGCGATTGCATCGGCGAAAAAAGCTTTCACCGCGTGACCGAAGATGATCGGGTCAGAGACCTTCATCATCGTGGCTTTCATGTGAAGGGAAAACAGAATGCCCTGAGATTTCGCATCCGCGATTTCTTGACTCAGAAACTGCTTCAACTTGCTAACGTTCATCGCGGTTGCATCGACGATTTCATCGGCCAAAACCGGAACCGATGGTTTGAGAACCGTCTCTGTGCCATTGGTTGCTACCAGCGAGATCTTAAGTTCGCCCGCTTCTTTGATCGTCGTTGATTTTTCATTGTAGCGGAAATCGCCGGCTGACATGGTGGCGACATGCGTTTTTGAATCGGCCGACCAAGCGCCCATCGAGTGCGGGTTCTTGCGAGCGTACTGTTTGACGGCTTTGGGAGCACGACGATCGGAGTTGCCTTCACGCAGGACAGGATTGACGGCGCTACCAAGCACCTTTGAGTAACGACTGCGAATTTTAATTTCTTCGTCAGTTTCAGGATCGTCAGGGAAATCAGGAACCTTAAAGCCCTTGGATTGCAGTTCCGCGATCGCGGCTTTGGCTTGCGGGATCGAAGCACTGATGTTGGGCAGTTTGATGATGTTGGCTTCTGGTGTTTTAGCCAGTTTCCCCAGTTCGGCCAACGCATCGGCCTTTTTTTGGTCTTCGGACAGGTAATCGGGGAAGGCCGATAAGATTCGTGCCGCTACAGAAATGTCGCGTGTCTCAATCTTCACATCGCAGGCGTTCGCGAAAGCAGAAACGATGGGCAAAAATGATCGTGTCGCCAACGCGGGCGCTTCGTCGGTCAATGTGTAAATAATGCGATGTTCGGATGCCATTAGCTTCTAGTTCTTAATATGCGATGGAAAATCAGACGTAGTGGTTGCTGCGTAGCCAATCTGCCACGTAGCCGATTTCTGCCACGTAGCCGATTTGTGCTTATTGTGAGCCAATCGCGCGAAAATGTCAGTACCGTCGGCCTTGGTTTTTACCAGTTATCACCGTAGAGCGGAATTATATTCGGCACTATTGCACTACTACGCTACTTCTCAGCCTCGGTGGTAGCGGCGGTTGGTGGTTCAGTCGATTCCTCCTCTGGTTTATCCTCGGCCCCAGCATCGTCGTCTGTGGTTTCGGTTGGTTCTTCGACGGCATCTTTCTCTTCAGTTTTCTCTTCGCCTTTGGGAACGAACTTCAACGAAACTGAATTCATGCAGTAACGCAATCCCGTTGGTGCAGGTCCATCATTGAACACGTGGCCTAAATGAGCTCCACATCGACTGCATACATTCTCGGTGCGAGCCATTCCGTAGCTCCTGTCGACAACATTGAGAACGGATCTTTCGTCGATCGCTTTGTAGAAGCTGGGCCAACCGGTTCCCGATCTAAATTTGGTCTTGGCATCGAACAGCGGAAGATCGCAGCACTTGCAGGTAAAGGTGCCCGGTTTTTTTATTCTCAACAGTTTTCCTGAGAACGCTGGCTCGGTGCCCTTACGCCGCGTGACGTTGTATTCCATGTCACTCAGTTGCGCCCGCCATTGCGCATCAGTCTTTACGACCTTATCTGCGCGTTCCACTTCGGGTGTCGAAGGGTTCCCGTATGGCTTCTTTGTCGACTGAGCGCACCCAATGGATGCTGAAAGTGTGAAGCAAGTTAAAACGACAATGAGGCGAATAGGTGAAAACTTCATTGAACTTTCCATAGACCGAAGATGGCTTTGAAGGATCTCAAACGAAACAATACTACGCGAAACAATAATATAAATCGTTCACAAAACCGACAGTCGAGTCAACCCTGCAAATCGAAGCTTCGCCGATCGGGCAAGCGATATCGGCAGGCAATATCAAAAAACAAAAGTCGCGGTTCATCAATTATTGGCTAATCCTAATATTTCGCTCTGACGAACCACTAGGCAAACGGTTGGACCTTCGGTCCAAAGGCTGCTAAATGAACGTCGCAAAGTAACGCTGTCCCTTTGTTGAACACGATCATCTCTACATTTTGGGTCGAGCGCTGTTGCAGCAGGCAGCTATTTATGGGTTGGCCGAGATATGAGTCTGGTGATTGGCGTCTCGATGTGAAAATTGGATCTCATAACGAGACGAAATTTTCGTTGCTGAGGCCTCTTCACTCACGCCGCGAAAATTTTGACTTGCCGATAAATAGAAAAACCAACGTGAAAACACGGGTTTCGAATAGCGGAATAGTGTTTTTCTGATTAGGCAACCTGTATTGGCACGCCCCCTGCAAATGTTGTTTTTCGGTGAGCGAATCATGATCTCGCGCGTTCTCATCCCATCCGCCGTCTCAAGGTCAAATTCGCTCACCCTTCTCTCAACTCCTAAAACAGGCACTGTGCATCTCATCCCTCGCACAGCTCGCCTGTTTTTTTATGCGCAATACCGGCGCAGGTAGAATGGGTTCTTTATCTGTCCTTCACCAATGATTTGCGAACGGATTGAAAATCCATCCTACGCAGTGAAGCTGGCGGAACTAGCTGAGCGCCAGCATGCGATCGAGGGCGACCAGCGACCACTCTTGCGTTGTTTGGTCAACGCGAATGATGTTTACTGGCGAACCAGCAGCGTAGTTTTCCAGAGTCCAGCAAAGATGTGCGAGGTCGATCCGGTACATCGTCGCGCACATGCAGACTACTGGGGATAAGAAATGAATCTCTTGTTCAGGATGCTCTTTCTTTAACCGATTGACCAGGTGAAGTTCCGTGCCGATCGCCCACTTGGTACCTGCGGGAGCATTTTGAACCGTCTGGATAATCTTGCCCGTTGATCCCGAAACATCTGCGATATCGTTGACTTCGCGCGGGCATTCGGGGTGAACCAAGATCTGAATTCCCTCATGCTGTTTTCGAAATGCCGCGACGTGTTCAGGTTTAAACATCTGATGCACGCTGCAATGTCCCTGCCAGAGAATGACTTTGCTGTTTTCTAAAACCGCCGATTCGTTACCGCCCATCGCATCGGCGTGCGGATTCCAAACGCACATTTGCTCGTCGGTGATTCCCATCTTCAATGATGTGTTTCTGCCCAGATGCTGGTCAGGAAAAAAGAGAACCCGTTTGCGTTGTGCGAACGCCCACTGCAAGACTTTTTCAGCGTTGCTGCTGGTGCAGACGATGCCACCATGCTTTCCGCAGAACGCTTTAAGGCTGGCGGCAGAATTGATGTAAGTAACCGGTGTGATGTCATCGGTGTCAATGACTTCGCCAAGATCGGACCAGGCATCTTCGACCTGCCCGATCGCCGCCATGTCCGCCATCGAACATCCGGCCCGCATGTCGGGCAGCATCACCCTCACGCGCTGGCCATCGCGGTCGTTTAATCTTTGTCGGCTGTTGGCTACGATGTCGGCCGTTTCAGCCATGAAGTGAACGCCGCAAAAGACGATCGCCTCGCAGTCTTTTTCAGCCGCCAATTGGCTCAACTGCAGGCTGTCACCACGCAAATCGGAGTGCTCGATGACTTCGTCCTGTTGGTAGTGATGGCCGAGTATCTGCATCGCATCTCCGAGGTTTCGTTTGACCGCCTTGATCCGCTGGCTTAACTGTTCATTTGACAGTGATCGGTAATCTTTGAAGTCAAATTTTGGAGCATTGAGCTGGGTGAGACTCATGTTGATTTTCTTTGGGCGAAGGTCGATCGACGATAGAACTGGTAGCGCTGAATCATTCAGATCCGGCGGAATCATAAATCAATTGTAGTAGGTCGTAAGAAAAAGGGTATGCTTTGGCTTCGTCGGCCATGAGTGATCATTCCTCTAAAGCCTGTTTCACGTTCTCAGGCATGAATTTTTTCGCCGCTTCGGACCATTTGTTGGACATTGCGTCGTGCAGCGATAGCCTCAGATTATCAGCATTCTTTGAAAATTCACCGTTCAGTTTATTGACCGTTTTTTCTTCCTCGTTCTTCAACCGTTTACCAATCGCGTCGCGTGCGATGCGTGTGATCTGTTGAGCTACTTCTCCGCCGACTTTGCTAATTCGGTCGATGCGAAAATCTTCGATAACAATCTCAGCTGCCGTGGCCTCTGGACGGAAAATCAGATCCGGTGGGAATTTTGTCACGTCCATCAGTGTTCGCAGTTCGATTGTCGCCTTCACGTTGACTTTGGTTTTGCCATCAATGGAAACGTTGTACAGCTGCACGCCCTTTACCCATTTCGCTTGCCGGCCGTCGATTTTTAGATTGGCGGCGATATAAACGTCAAATGCCATTTTGCCATCTTCTGCTTCACGCATGTTTTTAACGGAGATCGAAAATTGATCTTCGGGCTTAAGCAGTGAAACATCGTACTTTTTCCAAGTTCCGTGGTTGACCATTTTCTTTTTGCGATTGGTCCGGATCTTTAAACCCTCGCGGCGAATATTCACGCCGTTCCAACGTGGCTCTTGAGCGCCCCAATCTTTATCTTCGTTGAATTCATGGGGAATGTTATTCAACACAATTTTTGTTATCAGCGCGTCGATCTTTTCGCCAGCGTCAACGTTTCCAAGTTCCTCATCCTCGGCCGGTTTCGATTCTTCGTTTGGCCGCGAGTTTTCGATGAAGTCGGGTACGTCGTCGGCGACAATTGCTTGGCCCGCAGCGTTTAGGATTGGACCGTCGAGCACGCTTTGTATTTCCTGTCCGGTCACTGCATGCGGAGCCATTGTAGCCACCACCCAGGTCAGTACGGTGCCAAGCAGCCAACGATCGGCCGTCAGAAATAACAAAGAACTCGATAACAAAGTCCTCAAAAAACGGTGGCCTCGTTTATTGCGCGATTCAAAGTGTGAAAGATTGTGATGGGGCATGGCAACGCCGTGAAGAGATTTTTGTTTGAACAACGTACGTTAGTAGCCGGTTCGGCGCTAGCGACAGTTGCGGTGTGCAAAGAACCGTGACTAGCGTTAAATCGGCTAATGGATCAGGAAAAGAAATCGTTCACGGCGTTGGGCATGAGGGCGATACTTGGAACTGGAGCAATTGAATCGGGCAATCTTTGCCGAGAGCGGCTGTCCTTTATTATCGGAAATCTGAGCTTTAGCGGCTACGGAAATGCTTTTGATGAATATTACGCCTGATAGCACAATTAGAGATAGAGAAAAACTGTTGTTTCGCCAAGAATATCACCATCGGGCGCGTAAAAGGCGCAGCGGTTTCGGCCTTTGATCTCTTCATTATTTGGCAGCAAAACCAGTTGAATTCGTATTCTGAAAATTACTTGATTCGGCGCACCACGATCGCTTTGATGGCAATCATCATGGTTGTGTTTGTGGTTTGCTACTTGGTCGTTGGCCGCGATGATAGAATGCTGATCAATTCCAGTTCTATTCCTGCTGGCTTGCGAGCAGAGTCATCCGCAAAATTGGTCGGGCACATCGGCCGCGCCTGGGGAGGCGATAATTTCGAGTTCGGAGACGCCGACGCGCTGCACTATTTTTTCATCACAGGCATCGATTGCCCCGAACCAGGCCAGCCTTTCTTCAAGCAATCCAAGTTATTTCTGCTGAGGAACTTTCGTCGCAAAGTTTTACAATTGACGATCGATGGCTACGACGATTCGAAACGAGAATTTGGTCATGCAACCTACGAAGACGAAGATGGCCGCACGACCGATGTGGGGCTTACGATGATCGAAAACGGGTTGGCCTGGTGTGACGGCAGCGAATTCGAAGGGGCTCAGTCTTATCGCGACGCCTTCGAAAACGCTCGGCGCAAAAAGATTGGCTTGTGGGCCCAACCCAATCCGGTACCGCCTTGGGAATTCTATCGCCTTCAGCAGGCATCTGTCCTCGGCGAATAGCAACCCAATCTAAGGCTCCTAGTGGCGACGCACGTTCTTAGCCGTTTTGACGCTAGCGGGCTGTTGAATAAGTCGGCTTTCGATTTTTAATGTGAGCCGTTTGGGCGCTAGCCGAATGGCACTTACTTTAGACGAAACGTGGGATAATTTTATCAGCCGCCAACGGAAAAGCGTCCGGTCCTACGCGCTAAAAACCGGACGCTATCGCGTGGCGGCTGATGCGCAG
>Ga0115031_1003239_pt1 | contig 12108 bp, 14 predicted proteins | sample Maine_Asex4_meta_FD_87301 | JGI IMG/M metagenome (GOLD analysis project Ga0115031, IMG submission 87301) | Marine algal microbial communities from Maine, USA - Maine_Asex4_metaG | ecosystem: Host-associated > Algae > Red algae > Unclassified | place: Maine, USA | collected 2015-01-05 | reverse complement strand
GATGCCGGCGACATCGTGACCGACGCGGACCGCACGCTCGCGGCAGCCATTGATGACCTCCTCGCCTGACCACGGCATGGAAGGCATGTTGCAAGCCGACGGCGACGTAGATGCCGCAGGCCTGGGGCAGTCCGGGCGCTTTCCGGGTTGGTGGGTCGTCGCCGGTTGCTTCCTGGTGCTGCTCGTCAACTCTGGCCTTGCGTTCTATGGGCTTGCCGTCTACCTCAATGCGTTCAGCAACGAAAAGGGCTGGGCGCTCGGCACCATTTCATTGGGGACGACGATCTTTTTCATCGTCGGCGGTGCGGCCGGCATGTGGGCCGCAAAGCTGATTGCCCGTTACGACGTCCGCTACGTCCTCGTCGGTGGCGCCGTCATCGCAGGCGCATCGCTCGCTCTGCTCGGCCAGGTCGAGACGCAATGGCAGATGTTCCTCGTGTACGCCGTCTTCGCGCTCGGTTACGCCGGCGCTGGCTTGGTGCCGGCGACCACGGTCGTCACGAGATGGTTCCATGCCAAACGAGCGGTCGCGCTGTCGGTTGCATCGACGGGGCTGTCGGTCGGCGGTATCGTCATCACACCGTTCGCCAAGTCGTTCATCGACAGAAACGGGATGTCGGCGACGACTCCCTGGCTTGGGCTGATCTTCATCGTGACCGTTGTGCCGGTGTCGCTGTTTCTCGTGCGACCCGACCCCGAGGCGGAGGGATGGGCTCCCGATGGTCTGCGCCGGGCAGCCGGTGAGGTCGCTCCTCGCCTCACCGGGTTGACGTTCGACGAGGCGGTGGCGACCAAGTTCTACAAGGCGGTGACCATCGGGTACATCTTCGGGCTGGGCTCACAGGTCGGTGGCATTCAACAACTGGTGAAACTGGTCGAAGAACGGACCGACCCGGCAACCGCCCGTTTCGCGGTGACGGCACTCGCTGCGACGTCGGTCGTTGCACGATTGGTCGGTGGACGAGTCGTGCAGTTGATGCCGATGATGCGGTTCACAGTCGTCATCGCTGCGCTCCAGACCGTTGCGCTGCTCGGGCTGGCGTTTTTCCAGACGACCGTGTTGATCTTCGCAGCGATCGTCCTGTTCGGTCTGACGATCGGAAACCTGCTGATGATGCAACCCTTGCTGATCGCCGAACGCTTCGGTGTCCGCGATTACCCCCGGATCTACAGCCGCTCGCAGTTCATCGGCATTCTCGGCGTTGCGGGCGGCCCGCTGCTCCTCGGCTGGCTGTACGACCTGTCCGGTTCGTACCGGGTGCCGTACACCGCAGCCGCACTGTGTTGCACGATCGGCGTCGCAATTCTGGCTGTCGCCGGCCCAGCCACCCCCACTCCCCTCGTCGGTGATGAATGACCAGTCCCACCACCTATTACGCAATGGGGTCAGACCCCAAAACGTAACTGGTTACGCAATGGGGTCAGACCCCAAAACGTAACGAGTTCAGGCGGCTGGGCGCTGGAGAACACGACGCTTGAGCTCGGCGAACGCCGTGTCGGTGGCGCAGCGAACCCGGCCGCGGCGTGCAGTCGCTCGAACTCCGGCTCGATCGGCGAACCCGTACAGATCGGCCAGCACGGAGGTGGAACACATCCGCTGTTCGACTGCAATGGTGATGATCAGGAGTCGCGGCTCGTTGAGCCGTCCGGGCGAGGGTGCTCTCATCGAGTCCACGGACACGCCGCAGTGTCTGGAGACGAGTGATTCGAGGCGAAGAAGATCGTTGAGACCCCGTGTCTGTGCTGAGGTGCGGTCGGCCTGTCGGTCTGAGTCGGCTCGGTTGAGAACAGCGTCAAGCAGTTCGGATGGGTCTGCGTGCGGTGCCGTGAGCTCCTGTGTCGTCAGCCAAGCAGGGCATGCACGTTGACCGGCATAGACGCCGAGGCTGGACCAACGATAGTTCGACAACGCTGCGCCTGGCACGATGTCCAGCGCGTTGCGATGTACGTAGCGGCCGATGCGGTGCCGCTGCTCGACCGTCGTCGCAAGAATGGAGGTGAATCGTCCCTCGAAGAGCGGGCCGGTCCGCTCGGTGATGTGGTTGTAGGTGCCGGCGTATTCGCCTTGAACGAGCTTCAGTGCAGGTGACAAGGCGCCGACGGGGCAGTGCAGCAGAGCGTGGTAGTGCGTGGTCATCAGGCAGTAGGCGTGCACCTCGATGCCGCACTCTTCGACAGCTTTGGCCACCAGGTTCTCGAACCGCACACGGTCGGAGTCGCTGCTGAAGATGTCTTGACGGTCGGCACCTCGATTGATGACGTGGTACCAGGCGCCATGAAGGTCGGGTCGGAGTGGTCTGGGCATGACTCACTGTCGCGCTGCACTGTCACCGAGTTGGACAACTGGTTACGCAATGGGGTCTGACCCCGGAGCGAAACTGGTTACGCAATGGGGTCTGACCCCGGAGCGAAACTAGTCGGCTTGGGCGAGGGCTTGCGCCAGCGTGTTCCAGCTGAGTACGGCGCACTTGATCCGCACCGGAAACTTGACGACGCCTTGAAGCGCTTCGAGGTCGCCGAGCTCGATGTCGGCGTCGCTGTCGATGGTGTCGAGGCCTTCGATCCCCATGAGCGTCTTGAACCGTCGGATCCTGGCGTTGACCTCGCCGACCGACTTGCCGAGCATCGCCTGAGTCATCATCGACGCTGACGACTGCGAGATCGAACAGCCCTGGCCGCCGATCTTGATGTCGCGAATGACGGCGTCGTCGCCGGAGCCCGCAGAGGTGTCGAGATCGAGGTAGACGGTGATCTCGTCGCCGCACAACGGATTGTGGCCGTCAGCCTTGATCGCTGGCGGTTCGAGTTCGCCCCGGTTCCGCGGCGTGCGGTAGTGGTCGAGGATGATCTCGCGGTAGAGGTCTTCGAGGCCTGGCATCAGTCGCTCCGGATGGTGAGTTTGAGGATCTGCGTGATCGTCGGTTCAGAGTCCGAAGATATCGGTCGCGCTGTCCAGGGCGTCGGCGAGCGCATCGATGTCATCGGTCGTGTTGTAGAGGTAGACGCTCGCCCGTGTCGTGGCATTGACGCCGAGGGTCTTCATGAGTGGCTTGGCGCAGTGGTGGCCGGCACGCACGCAGACGTTGCGCTCGTCGAGGACCTGGCTCACGTCATGCGGGTGGAGATCTCGGAAGACAAAGCTGAACACGCCACCGCGCTGCTCGACGTTGTCCGGCCCGTGAATCGTGATGTCGTCGCCGAAACGCTCGTTGAGCGTGTCGAGCGTGTAGCGGCTCAGGTCCATCTCGTGCTGGCGGATGTTGGCCATGCCGACCGATTCGAGGAATACGACTGCCGCTGCGAGACCGACCGCTTCGACGATCGGGGGAGTGCCCGCCTCGAACTTCGCCGGAACGGGAGCAGTCGTGAAGCCGTCGAAGGTGACCGAGTCGATCATGTTGCCGCCGCCGAGGAACGGAGGCATTGCATCGAGGATTTCCATCCGGCCCCACAGCATCCCGATGCCGGATGGGCCGCACATCTTGTGGCTCGAGAACGCGACGAGGTCAGCGTTCCAGGACTGCACGTCTGTGACGTTGTGGGGCACGAACTGGCAAGCATCGATCACTGCCAGCGCGCCGGCTTCGTGTGCCTTGTCGCAGAGGTGCGCAATCGGGGTGATCGTCCCGAGGACGTTGCTCATCGCGGTGAACGCAAGCACCTTCGCACCGTCGAGGATGGTGTCGATATCGGTCAGGTCGAGCTGCCCGTCAGAGGTGAGCGGGATCCAGCGAATCTCGATGCCGCGTTCCTGGACGAGCATCTGCCACGGCACGATGTTGGCGTGATGCTCCATCTCGGTGAGCACCACCACGTCGCCCTCGGCGAGGTTTGCCCGGCCCCACGCCATTGCGATCAGGTTGATTGCTTCGGTCGCGTTCTTGGTGAACACGACTTCGTCCGGTGACCCGGCGTTGATCAGACGGGCGATGGCGACGCGCCCCTCCTCGTAGGCATCGGTCGCTTCGCCGGCGAGCCGGTACGAGCTGCGATTGATCGGCGCATACGTCTGGGCCATGAAGCGCGACATCGCATCGATGACCGACTGAGGCTTCTGGGACGAGTTGCCCGAGTCGAGATAGACGAGTGGTGCGCCATCGATCTGGCGCGAGAGGATCGGGAACTGAGCGTTGATGGCGGCTTGATCGAAGCTCACGAGACCGCTCAGGAGTTAACCGCGTCGGCGGTCCGGAAGGCGTCGTAGCCGTCTCTTTCGAGCTGAGCTGCGAGTTCCATGCCACCGCTCGCGACGATGCGTCCGTCGACGAGGATGTGGATGTGGTCGGGGGTGACCTCGTCGAGCAAGCGCTGGTAGTGCGTGATGAGCACAACGCCCATGTCGGGCTTGTCGACTCGAACCTCGCGGATGCCTTGCGCGACGATGCGCAATGCGTCGATGTCGAGACCCGAATCGGTCTCATCGAGGATTGCGATCTCGGGTTCGAGGATCGCCATCTGCATGATCTCGTTGCGCTTCTTCTCGCCGCCGGAGAACCCCTCGTTGAGGTACCGGTCGACGAAGGAAGAATCCATGCCGAGCCGCTTCATCCAATCCATGGTGGCGAGACGCAGCTCCAGCACCGACAAGTCGATGCCTTTGCGGGCCGACAGGGCCTGGCGGAGGAACTGGATCACCGAGACGCCGGGGATCTCCTGCGGGTACTGGAAGGCGAGGAACATGCCGGCTTTGGCACGTTCGTCGGCCGGCCACTCGGTGATGTCGTCACCCTTGTACTCGATGGTGCCGCTGCTCACCTCGTATTCGCTCGAACCCATCAGGGTGGCGCCGAGGGTCGACTTGCCTGAACCGTTCGGCCCCATGATCGCGTGGACCTCACCGGCGTTGACGGTGAGATTCAGTCCCTTGAGGATGGCACCGGAGGCGTTCTCGGCGGGCTGCACGTGGAGGTCGTCGACTCGAAACAGGGGGGCGGTCACGGCCTTGATTCTATGCGCCCACGGCAATTAGTCCTACCGCCGTAGTGTAAATCACCAGATCCCCGAGAAACATCAATCGCCGACTCGGACGGCGACCTCAGTCGTGGTCTCGGAGATCTTCTTTCCAGGAGCGGAATCGAGTGTGCGTCTCACCGCTCGGCCCGATCCCTGACGCGGCGCCGTTGGGAAGCAGGCGCAGTGTGAACGATCGTGTCAGGTCGGAGTCGAGGCACGCCCAGTAGCGGGCATCACCATGCTTGGCTGGGCCCGCCCGCCACAGGATCCACGGGCCGATGCGTCGCTTGTACTCGGCAACGGGGTGGTCGGCGAGATCATCGCCGAGTGTCCACAACGATTCGGGTGCTTCGATCCAGGCTGTTGCCATGATGTTGCGAGTGCGGACCGGCGCCGGCGGCAGGTCAGCGGTGTGAACCGGAGTGTGATCGGCGGGTCGTTCGTCGTATCTCACGATCGAGCCCGCCCTACCAGCCGCGCTCGATCCAGGCCTCGAGGTGAGGGCGTTCCGCGCCGATCGTGGTGTCGTCGCCGTGGCCGGGCAACACGATCGTGTCGTCGCCGAAGGTGAACAGCTTGTCCGTGATCGATCGGATGATCGTGTCGAAGTCGGCGTCGTCGAAATGCGTCGCTCCAGGCCCGCCGGGGAAGAGCGTGTCACCGGTGAAGAGCAGGGGAGTGTTCTCGAGTGCGAATGAGATCGAGCCGGGCGTATGGCCGGGGCTGTGAATCGCGTGGAGGCGGAGTTTGCCGACCTCGATCACCTCGGTGTCGTCGAGAAACACGTCGTAACCGACGTCGACGAGCTTCGGTGCGTCGAGCTTCGTGACAGCGACCTCGTAGCCCGCTTCGCGCATCGCCGGAACACCTTGGATGTGGTCCCAGTGGCCGTGTGTCTCCAGGACTCGCTTGACCCCGAGCGCGTCGCACAGTTCGAGGAGTCGCTCGTGTTCGTTGGCCGCATCGAGCAGCACGGCATCACCGGTCGCCTTGCACCGAACGACGAAGACGTTGTTCTCGTAGGGGCCCACCACGACCTTGTGGATCTCGGAGTCGCCGTCGGACCAGTGCAGCGTGTTGGGCGTTCCCGTGTTCGAAGCCATGAAGCCAGTCTGTCAGCCCTGCCGCTGACATTGTGGCTGTCGTGTCGACGAATCCGCCGGTACTGTGCGACACGTGGCACGTCGGACGAAGATCATTGCAACCATCGGACCATCGTCGCAGGACGAAGCAACGCTTGAATCAATGATCGGCGCCGGTATGAACGTCGCTCGTATCGCGCTGGCGCACACCCCGCTCGACGAAGCGCTCGAGTGGCATCGACGAATCCGCACCGTCGCTACTCGGGTCGGCGCGATCGTGGGCACGCTGGTCGACCTCCCCGGATCGAAGATTCGGATGGGGCGAGCCGGGCGTGAGGGTTTCGTTCTCGCCGTCGGCGATTTCGTCACCCTGGTGGTCGGCAACGAGGTCAGCACGGCTCAACGCATCGAGATCGACTACCCGCATCTGGTCGATGACTGCCATGTCGGCGACGAGATCACCTTTGCAGGGTCGGTCGTGGTGAGTGTCCAGCGTGTCGAGGGCGCCGAGATCATCGGCCGTGTCGATTCCGGGGGCAAGCTCAGTGGTCGGTCTGGTGTGCACATCCCGTTCGGATCCGCTGAATACCGACCGATGTCCGACGACGACCGGGCGGCGCTGGCGGCGTTCGTCGAAGCCGGTGTCGACATGGTGGCGCTCAGCGTCAATGCCGGGCGTGACCTGCGCCAGCTCGGCGTCGAGCCGCATCCGCGCGGCCCGATGGTCGTTGCCAAGATCGAGACTCTGGCCGCAGTCGCAAACCTGCCGAGCATCATCGAAGACGCCGCTGGCATCCTCGTCGCCCGTGGGGCGCTCGGGCGCGAGGCCGAACTTGAGGAGTTGCCGCACCTCCAGAAGCAGGTCATCCGGGACTGCATTGCCGGCGGTCTGCCGGTGATCACGGCCACGCAGATGCTCGACTCGATGGTCACGGCCCAGGCGCCGACGCGTGCTGAAGCGACCGACATCGCCAATGCCGTGTTCGACGGCACGTCGGCGGTCATGCTGTCGGCCGAAACGGCAGTGGGCGATCATCCGGCGCTCGTCGTCGAGACGATGTCGCGCATCGCAGAACGTTCCGACGATCAGTTCAACCACAACAGCTGGGCAGAGCGGGTCGCAGCATTGCGGATGGCGGGCCAGGACCACAGCGAAGCAGCGGTCACGGACGCGATGACGATCGCTGCGGCCCGTGCCTGTCAGGAACTCCGGGTTCGGGCGTTGATCTGCATCTCGGGCAGTGGTTTCACGGTGCGGTCGATGGCGCGCTTTCGGCCGAGCGCGAAGATCCTCGGCTTCAGCGGTTCCGAGGCGACGGTTCGCCAGCTCGCCTCGAGTTGGGGCGTGACGCCGGTCCTGTTCGAAGGCTCGGGCGCAGAGTACGAGGAGCGGGTCAGGCTCGCCGTCAATCAGGCCAAGCGTGAACATCATGTCGTCACCGGCGATCTGATCGGTGTGGTCGCAGGGATCTCCTCGACGGCGCGAGCCACCGATACGTTCCGTTTACTGCGGGTCTCGTGACCCGGTGGTGCGTCGCGGTCTCGGCTGATCAGCCGAGCCGAACAGCGCGCCGGAGCTCGTTGGTGCTCGCTGGCTCAGTGATCCCCGAATCGAACCGACCCCATGCAGCGGCGTCGATGATCAGGTTGTCGGCTGTCCTGATCGAGGCGACGCCGCCACTGTTCGGGAGAACAGGAGCGTCCCTGTTCGAATAGAACCGATCGGAGGTGTCTGTGCCGGTTCCGACACTGACCCGAACGGCTGCGCCGGGTTCGACCGAATCGCCGAGCTCGAAATAGTACGCGTAGAACGCCGACGTGATGTGCAGCCCATACAGTTCGATGGTGTCGCCGGTCGGGTTCGACACCTCGAAGTACTCGCCGTTCACGTTGGAGAAATCGTCACCTTCGGCATCGTGGTTCACGACGAGGTCGAGATCGACCCGGGCGGAGCAAGCGAGGCGACATGGAGAGCTGAGACTTGCTCTGATGTCGCCGTCCGGGTCGACGAGGTAGGCGCTCTCGCTGGCCTCGTTGTTGAAGATCGGTGCATCCAGACCCCAGAATTGGGTGGTCGACGTGTTGACGCCACGACCGACGCGGATTCGAAGTGTCGACAGCGCTGGTACTCGAGTCCCAGCCGGGAAGTCGTAGAAGCGCGTTGCCGTGTCGCGTACGTGCCAACCATCGAGAGGCAGCGACGTCGACGATGCGTTGTAGACGTCGATCCACTCACCGTTCACGTTGTCGCGGTCGTCGCCCTCGCCATCCCAGCGAACGACGAGTTCGACGTCGATGCCCGTCGATGGCCCGGCCGCACATCCGTCGTCATCCCAGATTCCGACTCCTCGAGATCTCGCTTCGGCGGCAGCGTCGGTGTAGAGCGTGCTGCGCTCGGTCTCGGTTGCGTGCCCCATGGCAAGCGCATGGCCGGCGCGGATCAGCTCGAGGCCGACGTCGAGATCACCGACGTCGACCCAGCGAGCAAGCCGATCTCTGATCTCGACGTCTGAGTCGTCGGCGCTGAGCGTGACGTTCCCGCCGTCGATCAGATTGGCGAGGAAGGCTTTGGCCTCACTCGCATGGCACGCCCCGGTCTCCATCGTGTTGACGCCGAGCATTCGGATGATCTCGATCTCGCCATCCAGGCGAACTTCGAAGGTGTCGCCGTCGAGCACCCTCACGACCGGCACGCGAGTGTCGACCGCCGATGCTGGCGAATGATGGCCACCGACACCGATCGCACACACAGCACTCGCAGCGCCCACGGCAATCAGTTGGTGAACACGCACTGTGTGAATGGTACTGATTGGCGAACGCTCGCTGGGGGCGGGTCAGCTCGGTCCAGGCTGGTGCGCGGTCCAGGCTGGTGTGCGGTCGAGCGGCTCGTGCGAGCGCTCAGGTGCTGACGACGTCGAAGCCGAGTCCGAGAGCGACGCCGAGTTGTGGTGGGTCAAACGTCACGAATCGCAGCGGAGCAGGTAGTCGTTCCGCTGCGGCGAGGTGGATTGCGTCGGTCAACCGCACCGGTTGCGTCCGCGCCAGCGCCGCTGCGCGATCGAGGCATCGCTGATCGACAGGGACGACGTGCAGGTGATCCCAACTGAGGCGGACTGCGTCTTCGAGGTCGAGGCGGATGATGGACTCGTCGCTCAACCGGTCGATCGCCGGGAGTGCCTCGGTGAGTGCAAGCGCCGAGGCAGCCCAGACGTTCTCGCCGTCGAGGGCGTCGAGAACGACCGCTCGCTGTGGCCCATCGATCGCAAGAGCGAGCAATGCGCTGGTGTCGAGAAACACGGTCATCCGCGCAGCTCGCGCAGGACCTGATCGATGCGCGAACCCGCCCAGACGGGCACGGCAGCGGGCGGACGGAACTCGGTCGATCGGCGAGGCGGAATCACTGCGCCAGCACCGATGAGGCGGTCGAGGTCCGGGGCGTCGGCGTCGAGCGGTCCGAGTTGGGCGGTCGGCCGGCCTGCGTTGGTGATGATCGTGCGCTGGCCGGCGGCGGCGCGCCGGATGGCGTCGGTCAGCCCGGCGCGGAGATCGCGCACACCGACTGCTGCAGCCATCGTGGCAGGATCGAGGGGTGTGTCCACGGGTGTACACAATCAGATTTGCGAGTGATCGGCAAGCGCGCCATGATCATTCCCATGAACTTTGCCTTCACCGAAGAACAAGAAGAACTCCGCAAGACAGTGCGTGCCTTCCTCGAGAACAAGAGCTCCGAAGAAGCAGTACGCGAGCAGATGGAGACCGACAACGGCTACGACCAAGCGGTCTGGTCTCAGATGGGCGAGCAGATGGGCCTCCAGGGCCTGCACATCCCCGAGGAATTCGGTGGTTCGGGCTACGGCTATGTCGAGCTCGGCATCGTGCTCGAAGAGATGGGCCGCTCGCTGTTGTGTGCGCCGTTCTTCTCCACGGTCGTACTTGCCGCCAACGCACTGCTGCTGTCGGGCGACGACGACGCGAAGAAGGCGCACCTGCCCGGTATCGCTGCCGGCACGACGGTCGCGACCGTTGCGTTCACCGAGCCGAACGGCAAGTGGGATGACTCCGGCATCGAAGCCACAGCCGACGCTGACGGCAAGATCACCGGTACCAAGAGCTTCGTGCTCGACGGCAACACCGCCAGCCTGATCATCGTCGCCGCGAAGACAGCGGCGGGCACGAGCCTGTTCGCCGTCGACGGCGACGCAGCAGGCCTCACCAAGACCGCACTGTCCACGATGGACCAGACCCGCAAGCAGGCCAAGCTCGAACTCGACGGTGTGCAGGGTACGCTCATCGGTACCGACGGCGCCGGTTGGGACACACTCCAGGGCATGCTCGATCTCGCTGCGGTCAGCCTCGCAGCCGAGCAGGTCGGTGGCGCCCAGATGGTCCTCGAGATGGCCGTCGAGTACGCCAAGGTCCGTGTTCAGTTCGGTCGCCCGATCGGCTCCTTCCAGGCCATCAAGCACAAGTGCGCCGACATGCTCCTCGAGGTCGAATCGGCCAAGTCCGCCGCCTACTACGGCATGTGGTGTGCTGCTGAGATGAACGACGAGCTCGCCTCGACGGCATCACTCGCCAAGGCCTACTGCTCCGAGGCGTACTTCCACGCTGCCGCGGAGAACATCCAGATCCACGGCGGCATCGGCTTCACCTGGGAGCACCCGGCACACCTGTACTTCAAGCGTGCAAAGAGCTCCGAACTCCTCTTCGGCGACCCGACCTTCCACCGCGAGCAGCTCGCCCAACGCATCGGCATCTGACACCTCCGGCACGCGGTCACAACGTGACCGTTGCGCGTTCGGGCTCCTATCCTGAGCGGCGATGGATCCGGTGACGATCGTATGTGCAGTGGTGGCCGCAGTGCTGGTCTTCGCGATTGCGGCGGCATCGGTCGGTCGGGAGGCGCACCGGCTCGATGGGGTTGCGCCGCGTGCGGTGTACCAGCTCGACGAAGCCACTGATTTCGTGTGCGACCGGCTCCCCGAGCAGAGCCAGGCTCGCCTCACCCCTGAAGAAGTCGAGCAGCTTCTGGTGTTCCACATGCAGTGGCTCCACGCCCAAGGCCTGCAACCCGACAAGGTCGTCGATGCTCCCCAGGCAATCGACGACACGCTCGTGGTCACGGAGGACTCCCTCACGGCGTATCTACTCGGCGAGTCCGACCGGAACAACATCGACCTGCTCGACGATGTCGACGCAGTGCATGTGGTCGAAGCGCACCTGGCCTACTTCGAAGCAATCGGTGCGGTCGGGCCGCGGGCGCCTCTCGACGACGTCCTCTGAGGATCCACCGGCGATTCTCGAAAATTTTGGAAACCGACCCGACACCGATACCGACGTTGTGCTGAGATGTGTCCACCAGAGCAAGGAGGTGGTCCAGACAATGTCAGACAGTCATCATGGGATCCTGGAGGTGGTTGGCCGCCGGCGATAGTTGCCACTCGGTCAATAGGCAGGATCGCCTGGCGAATTCACGCCAACCCCGCTGTACCTCATCGCCGCAGTTGATCCCGGCGGCGTGACGTCTGTGTCTTCGAACTCAGACGGCTCGTGGTGAAGTGCAGTCCCAAACAGTTGTGTTCGATGCCCGAGTGCCACCCGGTGCTCGGGCATCGTCGCGTCGTGGTGCAAGCCAGCGACCGTGCAAGCCAGCGACCGTGCAAGCCAGCGACACAGCGACCCAGCGACCCAGCGACACCTGGCGCAGTGACGCAGGCGAGTACCGTGTCACGTGTGGAAGACCCTCGGATGTCGCCGGGCGAGGCGTATCGAGAAGACGGCGATCGTCAGTCAGTTGCATGAGCACGGTCAGTGTCGAATCGACGGGGATAGGCGATCGGCCCGCACGCCGCAAGCGGGACCCCTGGCTCGACAACGTGAAGGTCGTGGCGACCTTTCTCGTCGTGATCGGCCACGGACTGGCCCTGAACTCATCGAAGGACGGCCTCGCTCTCGCTGGATTCAACTTCTTGTACTTCTTCCACATGCCCCTGTTCGTCATCGTGTCGGGCTGGCTGACGAAGAAGTCCACCCCGGGCTTGGAAGGCCTGCTGCGCTCGGCGGCGCAGTTGCT
>Ga0115031_1003238_pt1 | contig 12111 bp, 4 predicted proteins | sample Maine_Asex4_meta_FD_87301 | JGI IMG/M metagenome (GOLD analysis project Ga0115031, IMG submission 87301) | Marine algal microbial communities from Maine, USA - Maine_Asex4_metaG | ecosystem: Host-associated > Algae > Red algae > Unclassified | place: Maine, USA | collected 2015-01-05 | reverse complement strand
TGTTTTTTGAGTGATGGTTGTCGTTGAGCTACCTCCATCAGGATCCGTCAATATCAACTGGATCTCATAAGTAGTATTCGGTTGCAGGTACATGGCACTTGCTGCATGAAAATTCCTATTCTGTACAGTTCCATCAATTACAAGATCTGGATGAGCACGCATACTCATAGCGCCATCTTTCCATGTTGAAGATCCTTGCACTCTATATCTTATTTCGAATGTACTATTCAGATTATCATCACCGGAGATCGAATAGTTGATTCCTATATTTTCAAAAGTCGCATCTACTCTGACGTTACCTGCAGTTAATACACAATTGGTTCCACTTGGACAAGCTTGAGCACCTTTGGTTATAGTAAAATAATCATCAATAGCTCCTGTCTCCCGCAAGAACTTTACATCCATCTGATCATCACAAACCTCTAAAACACATGACCCTAGTTCAGCAACAGAATAGTACATCGCTTGATGGTCCAAAGGTGCATTAGTGATCTTACCTGAACTACCAGCAGTTATATAGACCGCTCCATCTGGTGAAGTTTTTTCGTATGCTCCATCACCACCTATCTGACCATTTCCATCTCCTGTTGCTCCTACTGTATGCGTTGCACTATTAAATGTATTTGCGTTACCATGGTGACCATTAAGGAAATAAGATCTTTCGTATGAATGACTGTGCCCTGATAATATTAGGTCAACACCGTTATCCTCAAGCATCGGCAAGAAATTTTGCCTCATCTCTATCAAAGGTGTCTCTGTATCCGAGTCATGAGATCCTTTAGTATATGGGGGATGATGCCACATGGCCACTATCCATTCTTGCGTAGTATTCTGTATATCGTTAAGTGCCCAATTATACATAGCGCCTCCTACACTACGGTTAGTCTGGTAAGACTCTAAAACGATGAAATGTATGTTAGCATAATCGTAAGAGTAATAGGCTTCCGTACCTGAAGGCACACCTCCTGCTTCTCCATTAGTAGGGAAGGTGAAGATATCATAGTAAGGGCCAGTTTGATTACTTCCATTTGTAGAATAGCCATCATGATTTCCTAATGTTGACCATGCTACGGTATTCTTAAGTTTGTCTTCATACATGTTTTGGAAAACGGCATTCTGATATTCACTATCTGTTCCACTGTTATATGCATTGTCTCCTAAGAACAAGATCATGTCAGTATGATCACCTCCTATATAATTGTAGTAGGCATCCCTTACATTTCTCTGGTTCGCATTTGCAGTACCACAATCTCCTAAGACCCATGCGGTCACACATTGAGAAGAACCTGGATTCGGGGATGTCTGAAAATATAGATCACTCGATTCAGCAACTATAACGCCGCTGCTATTTTTTATCCTATAGTAATACTTGGTATTAGGAGTCAAACTGGTTAGTTCAATCTCATGATCAGTTACTTGAGAATTGCTAGAAACAGTGAATGTTAAGTTAGCAAGCGAAGTCCCGAAATCAATTATTGATTCTGTGGGCGATGAGGTTCTCCATTTTATCGTAACGCCATTTGGATTACCAGATTGGAGATAAGGTCCTCTGGTGACATTTACTTGACCCGCTACACTTGCAAGCAATTCAAAATCAAAACTTATATCTGAGCTATTCGCGCTTCTTTGGTGTATTTCTACAGCTAGCACATTAGTACCATTAACTAAAGCAGATGCAATTGATTGAGATGCAAATGCATTATCTGATGATTGAGTTGGGGTAAAGGTATTGTAGCTTACTGTCCCGGATGGCATATTCTGTCGCCAAACTTCAGTTCCATTAAGATATACGACGGCACCATCATCATAGATCAAATTAAGATCCAATAAGTCAAAGCTAGAAGCATTTGAAACATTGAACTCTTGCCTAAAATATCCTGTATAAGCATTATTATTTAAAACAGTAGTCTCATCACCATCACCATATCCTAAATGGGCATTTCCACTAGACCAGCTACTATCATTGTAACCTATATCATTCCAATCATTACCACCAGAGTTAGACGGTTGATTACCATTATCGTAGTATGACCAGTTACTACCGTAAGATATCATGGTGGTCTGACCTATTGTTCCACTCGCGAAGCAAAAGCAGAATATAATTGAGAGGTATAGGTTAATCGGTTTCATACTAGTTTAAATTGGGGCTTATTGGTATGCTGAAAGTTCTTCTTCTATCTGAGCTTTTAGTTTTTGAGATGCGCGATTATCTTTGATCCGTGAGGGTAAGGATGCTAGTGCTGACAAAGAGGACTCAAACATCTCTTTTGCTTCTTCCAGGCTTCCTTGTTCTTTAAATAGAAGTGCTTTCTTAAAGAAGGTTCTTTCTTTGCGCTGAGCGTTTTGAATGATCTTATTCTGATATTCGTGTGCTCTTTTAAAGTCCTTTAATCTAAGACTTATTGATACCCCTTTATCTAGGAAAACCATTAACTCACCCAACTCCTTTATTCCGTTTTCTAATACTACCAGGGCTTCTAGTAAACATTCTTTCGTACCACACGATTCTAATGCTGTGATAGCTTCAAAGTAATTATCAGTACGTGCCTTATCTACATGCGCAATAACTTCCTTAAATAGAAGCGCTGAACGCTCAAATTCATTCTGATCAAAAGCTGATTTTGCTTTTTCTTTTAATGCAAGAACATGCTTAGGTTGTACAACCAGGATCTTATCTGCATAATGATCTGATAGATCATAGTCCTTAAATAACCTCAAAGACTTAGAAAGATTCAAATTAAGCCTATCAGATATGTAGCCTCTCTCCTCGCATACTTTGAAGTCTTTGATGGACAGTGCATAATCTTCATGCTGATAATAAAGCTCTCCTCTAGCCAGAAAAAGCGAGGTATTCTGTGGATCATCAAGGATCTTGATAGATATATCCTTGATTCTCTTATCTAATTCACCATGCGCACTTAACGTAACGCTTAGCAATAGAAATAGTAATGCAGTAGTTACTCTGCTCATAATGCAATTAGGTTTCATTCTGTAAACAAGACACAGAAATTCAGATCTCCACTAATTATTAACATTAATTATGGTAGTGCGACTAATACGGAAATTTAGGTGACAACTCAATAATCACAGTTATAGAGGTTTGCAGATTACGATCGTCTTAATACTTGATCAATAAATTAATAACATGACATTTTTAGCATTAATCTCAGCAGCACCAGCATTAGGATATTTCACAAGGAAGTATATCTACAAGAAGGCGAAAACGTTGCCGGTGAGGGTAAGATCGTAATAATCTAATATGTAGACTTTTGGTAGGGCTTATAAGAGCTTTTGTAGAGTTTTGGGGTCTAGAATGTAAAGTGCTTATCATAAACAGCTCAAAAAATAGCTTTTTATAGTGATGAGCAGGGGGTATACCCTGAATTTTAGGTTCTCTTATATGTACCACAAAACAAACACAATGACTATTTTAATATTATCAACAGGAGCAATTTTAGGAGCAATCACAGGTAAATATATTTATCTAGTAACTCACAAAAAGAGTGCACCAGTTAGGTCTCAATATCGAAGAAAAAATAGCAGCTCGTAAAGTAAAATAGAATACAACCACCTAAGTCTTATTAACTGAATTCACTCTAGTTTATATAGGTTTTGAGTTTATTGAAACTGTACTCAGAATCCAGAAATAAAAAAGACCTCTCAATCACTTGAAGAATCCCATTTACTAAATCCCATCTCAGATATCTACTTGCTAAGACAAAGATCTAAAAACAACAAAGACCAACCTAGAAGGCTGATCTTTGTTAATAAAGAATGAAAATTTAACATTCAATCTATTCCGCGACAACGAATTTTAGGGTTATTGTTTGCCTTCCGACCTTAGTCTTTAGATAATATAAACCAGGTTTTAAACTAGTTATATCTATATATTCTGATTGTGCCCCAGGTAGTACCGAGCCTGATACAGCATCAGGAATCACATTTACTCCATTAACATCTACTACTACCGCATATATTGGCTGAGGAGATGAGTTAGGATTATCTATGTTAAGCATTAATCTTCCATTTACTAAGTTTGACTGTAGGCTTACTGCTATTAATTCTTGCTGTGCCTGCAAGCCAGTAGAGTAAGCTTGAGCTCCTTTTCTATCTATACTACAAGAAGAGATATTACCTAGTGAGATATTGATCTTAGGTGCATAACCATCGTAACCGTCTACTAGGCTAATAATTACCTTCTGGATATTCTCAGAAATATTCACTTCTACTTCTTTGACATTCTCTCCACTAAATGTTCCATAAGAAACCTCTTGTCCTGATTCATTGACGTAGCTTACATCTACTACATCTATATAATTTCTTTTGTCTGTAGAACTTAGCTTAGCCGTGATACCACTGATTGTAAAAGATACGCCTGCCTGTAAATTAGCGAACTCATATTGTGTCACTGCTGACCCGTTACCATAGTGCTTGAGTCTGTTAGTAGAGAAGAAACTAGTTATCGGCGTACAATCTTCATCTCCATAGTCTGGTGTATCTTCTTGGTCTTTACCTTCCGTTTCGCTAGTCTCTGTAGAAGCACTTTCAGTGCCTTCTGTTTTACTACCAGAACCAGTATCTGTTCCACCAGCTATACTTCCTACGCATTCACAGTTTTCATCTATAGCATCATTGGTAGTAAGTGGGTCTAAATCATCACAAGGGTCGCCAAGTCTACATAGATCCTCTATAACTTCTATCGATATTTCTACTATTTCAAAGCAAGATGCACTATTGAATACTGTTACATCATATGTTGTATTGTCTGTAGGAGATACGGTTATGCTTGCCGTCGTTTCACCTGTACTCCATTCGTAGAATTGCCCTCCTGCTGCTGTAAGCACTTGATCATCACCTAAAAACATACTATAGAAGTTTGGCACCTCTGGTTGAACATCGCATACAACTTCTTCTCCAACACATTCGCAGTTTTCGTCTATTGCATCATTGGTTGTAAGTGGATTCAAATCATTGCATGGATCACCTAGTAAACATAGGTCTTCTATTACTTCTACTGTTATTTCTACTGTCTCAAAACAAGTTGGACTATTGAATACTGTTACTTCATAGATAGTAATATCTGTTGGCGAAACAGTTATATCCGCAGTTGTTTCTCCTGTGCTCCACTCATAATATTGGCCTCCTGCTGCAGTAAGTACTTGATCATTCCCCAAGAACATGCTATAGAAGCTTGGTACTTCTGCCTGCACGTTACACCCTGCTACCACTACTGTTATCTGACCTTCATCTTCACAACCAAAGAAATCCGTTACCACCACTGTATAGGTAGTAGTAACTACTGGCGACACTGAGATATTAGCTCCTACATCACCATGGCTCCATACATATCCTACTCCTCCAGCTGCTGTGAGAGCAGATGTCTCGCCTGATTGTATATTAGTATCACCGCTTACTACAACATCCATATCACAAGCGATACCTTCGCAGTTACAATCACTATTGATCGTATCGCTATGGGTTTCAGCATTGCCATCATTACATGCATTTCCTTCACCACAGTTTATTATTGATACTAATATGGAACCAGTTCCACCACATCCATTTGCATCTTCTACCACAACAGAGTAATTAGTAGTAGACGTAGGCGATACTACGATAACCGGTCCTGTCATACCATTGTTCCAAGTATAAGATACTCCTCCCTCTGCTACTAGAGTCGTGGATTCACCTAATAATATTTCAGTCTCACCTGTGATCTCTATATCCATCACACAGTCAAATCCTGTACAGTTACAATCTTCATCGATCGCATCGCCATAAGTAGTTGCGATTCCATCATCACATGGCGCTCCTTGCGAACATCCATCTACCACTACTGTAAAAGAAGCAAATTCTTCACAACCATTATTTCCTATTATAGTAACATTATAAGTTGTAGTTGCTGAAGGACTGAATGTTTGTACTGGTCCTACAGCGCCATTATCCCAGATATAAGTTATGCCTCCTTCTACAACAATTGTTGCTGATTCGCCAGGTGCGATAATATTATCACCAGCGATCTCTATATCCATATGACATGGAAAACCCTCACACTCACAGTTTGCATTTAGTTGATCATCATAGGTGTCATCGTTATTATCATCACAAGCTTCGCCTATTGTACAAGCCGCTACTTCTACCGTAAATGATCCAAAGTCTTCACAACCATTATCTGCGATGATGGTTACAAAATAAGTCGTTGTTTCTGTAGGACTTACTGTTAAGATAGGTCCTATTGCTCCGTGATCCCATATATAATTTATTCCTCCCTCTGCAACTATAGTTGCGCTTTCTCCCATTGATATTTCCGCATCTCCAGTTATCTCTACATCCATTTGACATGGGAAACCTTCACATTCACAATCTGCATTTAATTGATCACCGTAAGTGCCGTCACTATTATCATTACATGGTTCACCCACTGTACAAGCCGCTACTTCTACCGTAAATGATCCAAAGTCTTCACAACCATTATCTGCGATGATGGTTACAAAGTAAGTCGTTGTTGCTGTAGGACTTACTGTTAAGATAGGTCCTATTACTCCGTGATCCCATATATAATTTATTCCTCCTTCTGCAACTATAGTTGCACTCTCTCCCATTGATATTTCCGCATCTCCAGTTATTTCTACATCCATTTGACATGGAAAACCTTCACATTCACAATCTGCATTTAATTGATCACCGTAAGTACCGTCACTATTATCATTACATGGTTCACCCACTGTACAAGTTACCTCGATCACTTCTACAGAAAATGAAGCCGCATCGCCACAACCATTCTCATCCGCTACTACGACACTATAATTAGTAGTAGTCAATGGACTAACAGTTATTGATGCTGTACTCATGCCGTTATTCCAAGTGAAAGATGTACCCCCACTCGCTGTTAGCGTTACAGATTCTCCTAGCTCTATTGAATCATCTCCGGTGATAGCTACCGTGATATTGCAAGGTGTACCTGCACACTCACAAAATTCATTGATCTGATCGCTATGAGTAAATGCATTATTATCATCACAAGGACTCCCTACTACACATATATTCACCATCACCAAAACATCATCCTCAGCGTGGCATCCGTTTTCATCTGTTATCGTTACTGTGTAGGTTTCATCTGAAGATGGACTTACATTTATAGAGCGAGTAGTCTCTCCAGTATTCCAAGCGTAAGCTGAAGATTCATTAGCTGTTAACACTGTATTTTCATTTAGATTTAATACTACATCCAGACCTGCATCTGCGACTGCATTACATGCAATAACATTAACCATTACGTCATCAAAATCTTCACAGCCATTTTCATCGGTTACCGTTACAGAGTATCCTGTTGTACTAGTAGGCGATACAACTATAGAACTAGTGGACGCTCCTGTAGACCAAAAATAAGTACCGCCCCCTTGCGCTTCCAAAGTCGCAGATTGACCTTCATTGATTTCTTGTGTTTCTCCTGCGTCAGCAGTTATATCGCAAGCAAACCCTTCGCACTCACATTCTTCATTGATCGTATCATTGATCGTATTAGAATCCATATCGTTACATGCTTGACCTACTGTTTCACATACTTCGTGGTATTCTATTACTTCTATTCCAAAACTTAGATTAGTGTCTCCTGCATCTGCAGAATTATGCACTTCTACTGCTATAGTATTTATACCATCTATAAAAAGATGAGGAAAAGCTAAATTCCTCATTTGCTGATCTTCTACATTAGAAGACGCATTGGTATTATAGTCAGCTATGCCTACTGGCATGTTAGTTCTATTGAGCATTACACCATTAAGATATATGATCGCTCCATCGTTATATAACAAGTTAAAGAACATCAGATCAAAGTCTAATGTACTTTCTATTGTCCATTGATGTCTAAAGTAAACGGTGTTAGCTGACGCATCTAGAATGTCGTTATGATCACCAGCACCATAGCCTAGTGGTCCTGCAAATGAATCCCATGTAGCATCATAATCAGCACTATACCAGACATTGCCTGATGCATCATTAGCCGGCTGATCACCGTTATCATAATAATCGAAAATTGAATTAGTCTCTACTAGAGTAGTCTGCGCATATGCAGCTAAGGCAAAGAAGAAAGAACATATTGTGAGTAATGTTCTACAAGTTGTCGCGTAAGTCATTTTGAAAAGATTTTGAAATTATTTAAAAATAAAATCTCGATCTAGGATCAAAAAAACTTTAAGGGTTGCTCCAATTACCAGAGTAATATAAAGCCGATTTCGGAGGGTAATCCGAAACTTATTATTGATTCTTAAATGATTATCTAAAGGAGGTTATTCTCTTTATCAATTAGCGCTGGGTTAAAGCACTAAAAACAGCTTTGGGTAAAGCTTTTGTATGATAATAATATTACACCTTTAGAAAATTGAAAGAGCTTATCAACTCAATCATATACATGACACAGCAAGATCTTAAGCAACACTAAGCTTATCTGTTTATAGTTTGATAAGTATTTGTCATATGGGGGTTTGCAACCAAATTCAGCGTTAGCTTGATTATAATTATTTGATTCTAATCTGTTTTGTATAGAGAAAAAACAATCTTTGGTTTTCTCAAAACATCAGCCTACAGTTTTGCACTTTCCTTATGTTTACACCAATAAACATAATACCAAATACTTCTTTTATGCACCTACTGACATTGCAATATTAACCTAGCTTAAAATTATAGGTATAAGGCATTTGCTATATCAGGCATTTACGATATCTCCCAGTACTTTTCTGTCTATACGATGTAATCCTTCATACTCCTGTATCTTCATATCAAGCCCCTCAGTAGCAATATGCGCCAGTACTTTGTCTTTATGTTTTCCTTTGATAAAACTATCCTTATCTCCATACACCATTGTCATATCGATATTATTGAGATAGCTCAGTTGGTTTTTATAATCTGGCTCAGGAGGAAATTCTCCAGCCCATTGTACTAGCTTGCTGAGTTGAGGCTTCCTGTGCATCACCCACCTCCACATCGTCGCAGACCCTTGAGAGAATCCTAGGATATTAAAATTAGCATCATCTAAATGTGGTAATATCATCTGCTCATAGACTTGGTCAAGATAAGCCAGATAATCAGCTATCTCATCTAATCGCTCGTGACTGGTCATCCATGTCGACACAGGTTCTCTAGCACCATCATGCCAGTAAAACTTATTAAGGCCTTCTGGCGCTATAGCATGTACATCATCCATATCGAACTTATCGAACTTTCGAACTATCCTGTTGGCAAGTTGCCCATAGCCGTGCATGATCATCCATATCTCCTTGGACTTACTTATATCATTACCTATTTCTGCTATGTGAGCAGTCCTTTTTATTTCTAGCTTTCTGATTACAGGTTCCATCTTGTGTATTTGAGCGGCAAAAATAACATTACAAAACATAGCGATTCTTGCAAACAATAGAAATATTCATATGTTTAAATAAGTATCGACGAAATGAGAGAAAGAAACTATCTGATTCATCCTTTATACATTCTTATTACACTGGTCTTAGCTGGTATCACAGCACTATTCCTAGGTTTCTCCGCAGCATATCTATATAGTCGAGTGCAGGAAGGTGCTGATGCAGTAAGACTTCCATCCTTATTTTATATCAATACTTTCATCTTGATGGCATCTGGAGGTACGCTCATGCTGGCTAAGAAAGCATACAAAGACGACCAGACAGAAAAATATCAATTGATGCTTTTGCTCAGTACTATTTTGACCATCATATTTCTAGTAGCGCAGATCATCGCGTGGAACCAGATGAGAATGATGAATCTGACCCTAGGAAGTGATAACATGACTTCTTATATCTATGTCATTTCTGCGCTTCATTTCTTGCATGTAGTGGCTGGTATCCCATTCTTGATGTTGTTTTTGTATTCTGCTAAGGTGCATATGAAAGAACCTGTGAGTGTCCTAGTGTATTTTTCTGATCCCGAGAAAAAGAGGAAGCTAGATGTATTGACCATTTATTGGCATTATTTAGATGCTTTATGGATTTACCTAGTGGTATTCTTCCTGCTTAATTATCTAATCAATTAGGATTTTTCGTCTGAACTATGATCTTATGAAAGGCCATGTGGGATGCGTATTAAGCAGTTATGTAAATCAAACCCGTCTAGTGCCTTTATCTGGTCTTAATATTATTACATAGATAAGTGATAAAACCACTCATTTTTTGGGCTAAATCATGTTGCCATAGCCTCCTTTTATCAATAATTTTCCCAAAAAATAACCTACCTTTATATTTTAAAAATTCATATATATAATTCCCAATTATCATGCCGGTAGCAGAGACAACAGTAGATATAAAAGTTGCTAGCCAACTAGGACTCACAGAAGAAGAATTTGGCAAGATCTGTGAGATCATGGGACGCACCCCGAATTTCACCGAATTGAGCATTTTTTCTGTAATGTGGTCGGAGCATTGTTCCTACAAGAACTCGATAAAATACCTCAAGACGCTACCCCGAGATGGTGAACGTCTACTAGTAGAAGCTGGCGAAGAAAATGCTGGCCTTGTAGATATTGGTGATGGTCTAGCTTGTGCTTTCAAGATAGAATCCCACAACCATCCTTCTGCTATCGAACCTTATCAGGGAGCAGCCACAGGTGTAGGCGGTATTCACAGAGATATATTCACGATGGGTGCCCGTCCTATTGCGGCGTTAAACTCCCTAAGATTCGGCAATCCAGAGCTCAAGCATACACAGCACCTCATAAAAGGAGTTGTCAAAGGTATCGGTGACTATGGTAACTGTCTAGGAATTCCTACAGTGGGTGGTGAGGTATACTTTGACGAATGTTATAATCAAAATATACTTGTCAATGCGATGTCAGTAGGAATCGTAAAAGTCGGCGAAACAGTCTCTGCGATATCAGAGGGTGTAGGCAATCCGGTCTTCATTGTGGGCTCAGCAACTGGTAAGGACGGGATACATGGAGCTACTTTTGCTTCTGCAGATCTGACAGAAGACTCTGCTGATGATCTCCCTGCGGTGCAAGTGGGTGACCCATTCCAAGAAAAACTATTACTAGAGGCTTCCCTAGAGGCGATTGCTACTGGTGCTATTGTGGGTATGCAGGATATGGGTGCTGCTGGCATCACTTGCTCTACATCTGAGATGAGTGCCAAAGGAGGTTGTGGTATGACCATAGACCTAGATAAGGTACCTACTAGGCAGGCTAATATGAAACCCTTTGAGATATTGCTCTCGGAGAGTCAGGAGCGGATGCTTATCGTTTGTCATAAAGGTATGGAAGCTGTACTCGAAGCAGTCTTCGAAAAGTGGGATCTAGAATGTGAGATCATAGGTGAGGTGACGGATACAGGGAGGTTAGCGTTTTTCGAAAAAGGAATAAAAGTGGCTGATGTACCTGCTGAGCCGCTAGTCCTAGGCGGCGGCGCACCTGTCTATGATAGGCCTTTCTCAGAGCCTGCATACTTTAAAGAATTATCAGCATATAAAATAGATAGTACTCCCCTACCCACTGATTGGGTGGTTACAGCTGAGGCGGTATTCTCCTCTCCTAATATCGTCTCTAAGCGATGGGTGTATGAGCAATATGACTCTATGGTCAGGACCAATACACAGACTACCAACGAGCCTTCAGACGCTGCTCTTATCAGGGTTAAAGGATCTAATAAAACACTAGCGGTAACTACTGATTGTAATTCTAGCTATGTATACGCAGACCCTTATGTGGGAGCTATGATTGCTGTCGCAGAGGCTGCTAGGAATATTGTTTGCTCAGGTGGAGAACCGGTTGCAATTACTAATTGTCTCAACTTTGGGAATCCATATAAGGAAGATGTCTACTGGCAATTTGTGAATGTGATCAGAGGTATGAAAGATGCTTGTATCAAATTTAATACGCCAGTTACTGGTGGAAATGTAAGTTTCTATAATCAGACTGTACTCGAGAATTCTGCAGTCCCCGTTAATCCTACGCCGACTATAGGTATGCTAGGTCTACTAGAAGGTGCAGATGCTAAAATGACCTTAGACTTTAAGGAGGAAGGTGCCAGGATTTTTTTAATCGGAAGATCAAAAGATGATATCAACCAAAGTGAATATCTCAAACGAGTACATAAAGTCAAAGCATCTCCA
>Ga0115031_1003237_pt1 | contig 12111 bp, 7 predicted proteins | sample Maine_Asex4_meta_FD_87301 | JGI IMG/M metagenome (GOLD analysis project Ga0115031, IMG submission 87301) | Marine algal microbial communities from Maine, USA - Maine_Asex4_metaG | ecosystem: Host-associated > Algae > Red algae > Unclassified | place: Maine, USA | collected 2015-01-05 | reverse complement strand
GGAGAACGTGGGTAATGACGAAAACGACGTAGGTCACCATGAAGGTGACGTGCATCATTTCGTCGATCCGGCTACCGTGAGCGGAAGCGGATTCGTGCGGGCCGTAGCCCAGCATCCAGTTCTTGAAGTAGTACATGGAGACCGTGGAGATCACCAGGAAGGCAATCATGAAGCCGACCATGTAAATACCCGTCATCTGGGTGTTACGGGCATCGACTTCTTCCGCGCCACGCAGCAACTTGGCCAGATCACGCACGCGCGCAATCTGAAGTACGATCAGGAGCAGTAAGGCAATACAGAGAAATACAACTAGTGTAGACATCAGCTTTAAGTTAGCTTATTATCGATCGTCCAAATACTCGAATTCGGACTGTTCGCAAATGTAACGGGAGAACATTAATACTGTTAACCACCAGCACCTTCTTTAGACTTAGTCCAGATAAGGCGGGTAAAATGGCTAGGTGTGGTGGTGTAGGCTCTCCTCGAAGTAAGGGTCTTTCTTCGGTTCCAGTCGGGCTTTGCTCAGGGAGTTCAACACGAAGAACAGAAAGCCACCGAGGAAGCCGAGGAAGATACCGATCTCCAGCAAACCGGGAACGGTGTAGCCTGCTTTGTATTCCAGGTATTCCCGGCCGTGGCCGATGGCGCCCTCGCCGGTGTAGCTCATGCCGGCCTCATCGTGGCCCGCGCCGTGATGATCACCGTCGTGGCCCGTCATCGCGTGGTCGGTACCGTGGGTAAGGTCGGTGTGTGCTTCCTCGTCGTGTCCTACCGTTTGCGGGTCGCCCTCGTGGTCATGACCGGCGGCGGCGTGGTCACCGGCGTGGTCGTCACCGTGGCCGGCGGCACCCATCGTGGCGTGCTCGGCGTCGTCGTGATGACCGGCACCGTGGTGGGCTTCCATCTCGATCAGCGTCTGGCGGGCGCCGGGCTTGATCATGTTGAAAAAGTCGAACCAGTGACCGAAGAACACGATGGCCGAAGCGAAGAACAGCGTACCGAACTTCCGCTTGGTGTCGTTCCGCATCAGGATGAAGAACGGCGCGATGAAGTTCAGCAGCAGGTTGCCCCAGAACAGTACGGGGTAGTTGTCCATCCGCGTGCGGAAGTAGATCGTTTCCTCACCGACGTTACCGTACCAGATCAGCATGAACTGACTGAACCATACGTAGGTCCAGAAAATGGAGATGGCGAAAAGGTACTTACCGAGATCGTGAAAATGCTCGGCGTTGATGCCGGGATAGTAACCGCGGCTCTTCAGGTAGATCAACAGCATGATGGTCAGGGCCGTCATCGCTACGAAGAGCGACGCCGAAGCGTACCAGGCGAACATGGTGGAGTACCAGTGCGCGTCGATCGACATGATCCACTGCCAGATGCAGAAAGCGGTCGTGAAACCGAGGATGATCAGGAAGGGCGCGGCCCAGGCCTTGATCTTCGCGTGGTGGCGGTAGTCCGTCGTGCCGTTAGTATCCTCATCGATGCTGATGGCGCGGATGCGGCTGATGAAGAAGTACCAGATGCCCATGAAACCGACGGTCGCAAAGGTGTACCAGTACTTGTTCAGGAAGGCGGATTTGTGTTGCAGTATGGGGTCGGCGTCCACGGCGGCCTGATCGTTCCAGTGGTACATGTGGTGGCTGTGCAACCACAGGCCGACGATGATGACGCCCATCAGGATGACGCCGGGCAGCAGGAACATGCCGAAGCTTTCCCAAACCCGCTTGAACTGCACGAACCAACCGGCGTAAGCCGTGGTAAAGGCGGCGTAAGCGAAGCAGGCCATGAAAGCGATACCGGAAAAGAATACGGTATTGTGCAGCAGGTTGGTCCAGAACCGCATGTGGTGGCCCTCGCCGCCGTCAACGAAATAGCTGACGATGAGAAGGAGCAGACCGAAGAGCGCGGTGGCTCCGGTAAGTGATTTCGCTCGGGATGAGAAGACAAAGTTCTCCATCTGGTATAATTATTTCGGGGCCTTGGCCCGGTAAAGATCTTGGTGGTTGGTCTTGGGTTGGGCTTACTTCTTGCGCATCTGGTTGGCACCGGCGGCACCACCGTTGAGTGCTTCGGCGGCCTGCATCGTATTCTCATCATCGGAGGCGTCCGTTGCCGGTCCGGCCCAGCGGGTTTCCGGAATACCGGCGATGGGATTGAGCGTATTGATACCGGGCGAGTATTCCTTGCCGGTCTCTTTGGCTTGCAGTTCGCGGATGTAATGGATCACCTGCCAGCGCTCCTCGTAGTTGATCTTGTCCTTATAGGCACCCATCGCGTTGTAGCCGTAGTAGATCGCGTTGTAGTAGCGGCCGTTGGAGGCGGCGAGGAACTCGGCGTTCAGGAAGTTGGCCGGGGCCAGGGGATAGGCGGCGTTGGGGTTCTGCTCGTCGTCGTACAGGTAACCGAGGCCGTTGCCGCTCATACCGTGGCAGATGGCGCAGAAGATGTTGTAGAGGTTACGACCGCGCGACAGGCCGTCTTCCGTGATCGGGAAGGGATTGTCCTGGATCTCGGCGATGGCGGCCAGCCGCCCCTCGGGCGTATCGTCATAGTAATACGGTACGTGGCCGTTGGTAGGTACGCTGATGGCGTTCAGGTGATCGCCGTCAACGATGCTGCCCCGCATCAACTCGGCGTCGTCCAGGCTTTTAGGTGCCCGTTGGCCGGGCAGGTAAGCACTCGCGTAACCGCGGGGGACGGTGCCTTCCACAGTGACGCGGGGGTAGACCAATTTCGCCAGTTCCACGGTGGATTCCGTTTCCCAGGTATTGTAGTAATAGTAGTTGTAGGTATTCGCCTCCATGGCCAGCGAGTGGGCCATATCGGGCATATACTCACTGCCGGTAAAGTTGTCCTCCGGGTAAGAACAGGCCGTCAAAACAACGGCGAGGGTGAAGGACAGTACCAGTACGCGCAAATCTTTCATGCTATATACTTCGATGGAACGAGGAATGACACGCTCCGTGATGATTTAAATTTCGTGGGCGGGGCCGCGGGTGCCGGGGAAAGGGCGAAGGGCGAACGGGGTAAAGGAAACGACGTTCTTCGCCTTCCCCCCTTTGCTCCTTTATCCTTTGCTTGCACCCGCGTTCGCGCCCGAAGTCGTCGGTGCTTAAACCGGCACGACTTTGGTGTGAACGCTCTCCGCGCCGGTGCGGGAGAAGTATCCTTTCAGGTTGTCGATGGCTTCGTTGGTCAGTTCCGTTGCGTCGAAAGCGATGCAGAACTTGTCGTCCGTGATCCGGTCGTGGAGGCGGCGGGGTTCGGCCCCCGGGCCGAGGCCGCAGATGATGTAAAACACCAGCACCATGCCCACGGCGGCGAAGAGTACCGTCAGCTCGAAAGTGATCGGGATGAAGGCGGGCACCGACCAGTACGGCTTACCACCGAAGATCACCGGCCAGTCGCGGGTAAACACCCACGTCATGAAGCCGAAGCCGAACAAACAGCCGATGCTGCCGAAGATGAAGCCCGCGACGTGCAGGCGGCTCTCCTCCAGCCCCAGCAGGGGATCCAGGCCGTGAACGGGGAACGGCGTATACACATCGTCGATGTCGAGGTGATCGGCGTTGGCCGCCTTGACCGCGTCGAGCAGTTTTACTTCGTCATCGTAGAGGCCGAAGAGGATGTTGCGTTCAGTTGACATTACGTCTGCCATGATTTATTGTTAGCGGCGAGGCAAGCCCCACCGGGTCTTTTACTTGATTTCGCCTTCGTTGTCGTCAATATCGACCGTTCCGCCGGCGGTGATGTCGTTGGTCTGCCCACCAACGGTGCGGGCGGGCGTACCGTGATCGTGGTGACCGTGGTGCGCACCGTCGCCGATGTACTGGTCACCCGCCGTCTTGAGGATGGATTTCACTTCCGCGATCGCCACTACCGGAGCTACCCGCGTGAAGATCAGGAAGAGCGTGAAGAACAGGCCGATCGTACCGATGAAGATGCAGATCTCCACCCAGGTCGGCACGTAGTAACTCCAGCTGGAAGGAAGGTAGTCACGCGCCAGCGTCGTGGCGATGATGACGAAGCGCTCGAACCACATACCGATGTTGATGAAGATCGACATGAAGAACGTCCAGAACAGGCTGCGGCGGATCTTCTTGCTCCAGAAGATCTGGGGCGAGAGTACGTTACACAGCATCATGCCGATGTACGACCAGTAGTAAGGGCCGAGGACGCGGTTGAGGAAGGCGAACTGCTCGTAAATGTAGCCGGAGTACCAGGCGATGAACAACTCGGTCAGGTAAGCTACACCAACGATGGAGCCGGTGAGCAGGATGACCTTGTTCATGGATTCTACGTGCTCCAGCGTGATGTAGTCTTCCAGGTGCAGCACCTTACGGGCGATCAGCATCAGCGTCAGTACCATCGCGAAGCCGGAGAAGATCGCACCCGCTACGAAATAGGGAGGGAAGATCGTCGTGTGCCAGCCGGGGATGACGGAGGTGGCGAAGTCAAAGGATACGATGGTGTGTACCGAAAGTACCAGCGGCGTAGCGAGGCCGGCCAGGATGAGCGAGAGGCTCTCCCACCGCTGCCAGTGCTTGGCCGAACCGTTCCAGCCGAAAGAAACAACGCTGTAGATCTGCTTGCGCAGGCCGCTGGCGCGATCCCGGACCGTAGCCAGGTCGGGCACCAGACCGGCGTACCAGAACAGCAGCGATACGGTAAAGTACGTGGAGATGGCGAATACGTCCCAAAGCAGTGGCGAGTTGAAGTTCACCCACAACGGGCCCCGCGTGTTGGGGTACGGGAAGATGAAGATCGCCAGCCACAGACGGCCCATGTGGATCAGCGGGAACTGCCCCGCGCACATGACGGCGAAAATGGTCATCGCCTCCGCCGCGCGGTTCACGCCCGTCCGCCATTTCTGACGGAACAACAGGAGGATGGCCGAGATCAGCGTACCGGCGTGGCCGATACCTACCCACCAGACGAAGTTCGTGATGTCCCAACCCCAGTTGATGGTCCGGTTCAGGTTCCAGGAGCCGATGCCGACCCACACCGTCCAGGCGACGGAAAAGGCAAACATGCCGAGGCACATCACCGAAAGGATGAAGGTGATGACCCAGCTCAACGAGGGGGCCGTTTCCGTCGGGCGACAGATGTCTTCCGTGATCTGGTGGTAGGTTTTACTACCCGTGATCAGCGGCTTACGAACGGGGGCTACATGTCCACTCATAATTAATTTGATTCTCGATTCTCGATTTTTGATTCTCGATTCTTGATCTAGGTCAAGCTTCGGGAGGTCATTTTTCGATCCTCATTTTATAATTCTCCGCTCAGGCGGTAATCTTATTTATCAGTCATTCTCACGGGCAAATCAGGAATCGGGATTCGAAGATCGCCATTCGGGAATCATTACGCGTCCAGTGTTTCCAGCGGGTTGTGTACCCGGGCGGCGTAGAAGACACCCGGCTGGGTATTGACTTCTTCGAGCGCCAGGTAGTTCAGCGGGTTGTCGAGTTTTTCGGTCACGTCACCGCCTTTATTGTTGCGGTCACCGAAGGTGATGGCACCGGTCGGGCAAGCCGTCTGGCAAGCCGTGCGTACGTCGGAGTCGCGCAGCGCGCGTTTTTCGATCTTGGCCTGCAGTTTGCCTTCCTGCAAACGCTGCGTACAGAAGCTGCACTTCTCGATCACGCCGCGGCTACGAACGGTTACGTCGGGGTTGAGGACCATCCGCGTCAGGTTGTCGGCACCGAAGGCCAGTTCCTCGTCCTGAACCTGCGGTTCGTTGGAGCTGAACAGGTCACCCGTGGTGTAGTCGAGCCAGTTGAAACGGCGGACCTTGTAGGGGCAGTTGTTGGCGCAGTAACGGGTGCCGATACAGCGGTTGTAGATCATCTGGTTGAGACCTTCGTTGCTGTGCTGGCTGGCGTTTACCGGGCAGACGTTCTCACACGGCGCGTTGTCGCAGTGCTGGCACATCATGGGCTGGTATACGGCGCGGGGGTTCTCTACGTCGCCGTAGAAGTAACGGTCGATGCGCAGCCACTTCATTTCGTGGTGACGCCATACCTCGTACTTACCGACGATAGCGACGTTGTTCTCCGCCACGCAGGCGACTTCACAGGCGGCGCAACCGATACAGGCGGTGAGGTCGACGTGCATCGCCCACCAGTGGCCCTGGCTGTAAACGTCCTCCACGTACTCCTCGTAAGGGTACAGCGTATTGTCGTTGAGGTGCTTGGCGTGCTCCCGCTTGTGGGAGATGTGGTCTTTGAGTTCGCCGAGTTCGGCGAAAGTGCCCTGGTAAATGATGGAGCGGTCGACGAGACCACCCTGCATACCGGAACCGAGCTCCATCACCGTCTTTTCGTCGACGTTGTACGGCTTGACGTATTTCTTATCTTCTTCGGTGGTAGGCTCGTCGTAAACGATTTCGCCGCTGCGACGGTCGTACCAGGCCAGATTGCCGGCCTCGTTCTTCGTCGTCAGGCCCATCGTGTGGTGGTACTGGACGCTGGCGAATTCTTCCTCGGTGTCCACCGCGCCGGTGACGTCGATACCGTCCAGGTAGTACTGCACGTAGCCATCCGCGTCGGGCTTGAGCCACGGGTAAACGTTGACGCCTACGTTGTGACCGATCGCGCGGCCGGAAACGCCGGTCACCTCGCGGCCGTAGCCGAGGGCCAGGCTGAAGGTTTCGGGCAACTGACCGAACTGGCGAACGGCGGTGACGTCCATGACGGCATCGCTGTTCTTAACGGTTACGATATCAGCCTTGCCTTTGTACTCTTCCGTGTTCAGGCCTTTGTAGGCGGTGTAGGAGTTACCGTCTTCGTAGGTGACGGGAATGGTGAGGTAGTTGCCCCAGACCGTACGGGTGACGGGGTCGGGTACTTCCTGCAGCCAGGGGTTACCGGCGTAGACGCCGTTACCGATGTTGATCGTTTCGAAGAAGCTGATCTCCTGACCGGAACCTGGCTTGGATACCGCACCGATACCGGGAGCGGTAGTGCCCGGTGCCAATTCGGGGTAGACTTGAGGCTGAATGACATTTACGCTTACCACACCATCCTGCAGGCAGCTGTCCCAGAAAGCACGGAAGCTGGTGAAAGCGGATTGGTCGGTAAAAGCAGTGGCTTCCCAGTTGCTCTTCACGAACTCCAGGTAGGGCTGCTTGGCATCGGCCTTCAGCTGTCCGGATTTTCCCCAAACGAGGAGGCTCTCTCCTTCCTGCCGCGTACCGTGGCGACCGATGCTGGCAAAGATCGGTGTGATGGTGGGCTGAATCAGGGAAAGGTGACCTTCGGTGGCTTCCACGTCACCCCAGCTTTCGAGGTAGTGGTGGGTGGGGGCGACGTACTGGCAAAGCAGGCTCGTTTCGTTGGGCACGCCGCTGGTACTGACGCTGAGCTTGGCTTTACTCAGGTTGGCGGCGATCCGGCCGGCCCAGGGATTATCCCAGGCGGGGTTGGCACCGTCCAGCACGATGACCGCGTCCACGGCACCGGCTTCGAGGTCATCGGCGAATTTGGCGAGTGCCTGGTCGGAGCCCTTGCGCTGCATGCTCCAACGGTCCGTGGTGATCGTCGAACCGTAGGCGCCAATGGCGTTGTTGATGGCGTTGACCATCAGCTGCTCGGCGAGGTTGTTGCTTCCGCTGATCACGAGGCCGTGGCCCTGATGGCGCTTCAGCTCGGCGGCAACGGCGTTGATCTTGGCCGTCACGTCCGCCGGAAGGGTGGCGTTACGACCACCAACGATGGCGCCGTAAAGGGCGGCGATGGCCTGTCCTTGCTCAGACGGCTTCACCATGATCCGGTTGTCAGCATTGGAGCCGGTCATGCTCATGCCGCTCTCCACCTGGATGTGGCGGTTCATCTTACGGGCACCGGTCTTACGACCCATGGCGTAGTCACGGGCGTACTGCACGGGGCTGATCCAGGTGCCGAGGAAGTCGGCGCCGAAGGAGACGATCACGTCGGCCTTATCGAAGTGGTAGCTCGGTACGGCGCGGATACCGAAGGTTTGCCGGTTGGCGTCGAGCAGGGCGGCGCAGGACACGGGGTCATACTGCACCAGCTCGGTGTTGCCGAAGCGGCCCTTGAACTCCGCAACGGCGGCGAGCAAAGACGGGCTCATGATGGTGTGAGAAACGATGCGCACGCGGGAAGAACCGGTCAGGCGACCGGCGATCTCGGCGTCGATGACGTCCCAACCGTCGTTTTCGGCGTGGTTTTTCTTGCTGATGGCCTTACCCGCCTCGATGCGGTAAGGGCCGTCGAAACGGCTGGTGTCGTACATACCGAGCACGGAGGCCTGGGCGCGCGCGCTGGTACCACCGCCGGTCAACGGGCTCATGCTGTTACCCTCGATCTTGATGGGCCGCCCCTCGCGGGTTTTTACCAGCACGGGCACGTAATCACCGCCCTGAACGAAGGTGGAAGCGAAGTAAGTGGCAACGCCGGGCACGATGGTGTCCGGCTTGGAAACGTAGGGGATCGCCTTACGCACCGGCACGTCACACGAAGCGATGGTGGCGGCCGTCATGCCGAAACCGAGGTACTTCAGGAAATCGCGGCGGCTGGCTTCGAGCCGGGGGCTTTCGGCGGCCACCTCGGGGGTGCCCACTTCGTTGTCCGTGGCTTTCAGGTAATCCTGGCTGGCTTCGAGTTGATCGGTACCTAACCAGACTTGATTGTTGACTTGCTTCTTCATTCAACTTTATTTGAAACCGGCTTTATGACCCGGCTTCTTTCCTTCGTTCGAAACGAAAATATTGTTCTTTGATCCTGCTAATTTCTAACTCCTAGCTTCTAGTAGTGGCAACGCTGACAGTTCAGACCGCCGATGTCTTCCACGGTAACCGCGCTGCGTTCGCCGGCCTTGATCTCCTCGTGGTAGCGCTCGTAGGCTTTGTAGTAGTCGTTCTCCTTGAACTGTACCTCCGTCTGGCGGTGACAGTTGATACACCAGCCCATGCTGAGGGGGCTGTACTGGTAAACGAGTTCCATTTCCTCGACCGGGCCGTGACAGTTCTGACACTTGAGGTTACCGACGGTAACGTGCTGGGCGTGGTTGAAGTAGGCGTGGTCGGGCAGGTTGTGGATGCGGACCCATTCCACGGGGCCGGCGATCTTGTCGTCGTTCGTGTACTCGTTGGTCAGGGCCTCCTCGATGGCGTCGATCTGCTCGTCGATCACGTCTTCCATGTCGTCGAGGTCGCGGTCGGCCTTGATGTACTCCTGGGCGATCCACTTCTTGTAGATGTCTTTCACCTCGTCGTTGGTGAGCTGCTCGTAGTCTTCGATGTAGACGTCCTCGATGGGGTCGTAACCGATGGCGGCGTAGATTTTGGTGAGTTCGGCCGTGCCGTAGTTGCTACCGACCTTGATGGCGCGGTGACAGTTCATACAGGTATTGACGGCCGGGATGACGGAGTGCTTGGAGCGGCGGGCGCCGTCGTGGCAGTACTGACATTCGATCTGGTTCAGACCGGCGTGCGTCACGTGGCTGAACTTGATGGGCTGCTCGGGCTGGTAATCCTGCTGGCGGCCCAGCTCGATGGCGTGGTTGACCGTGGTGTAACCACCGAGAACGACAAGGGCGAAAACGGCGAAGGCGATCACGCCCTTACTCGTCAGCACCTCCAGCAGCGTACGGCGGGTGGGGTTCATACCCTCTTTGTTAGCCACCATGTACTGCATGTTGCTCGTGATCCGCGCAAGAATCAGCGAGAGCACCAGCAGCGCGAGACCGAGAATGACGAAGAGCCAGGTGTTGTCGGTCTCTTCGGCGGCAACGGATTCGCGTGGGTCCCTAGGCCCTTCACCAGGAATTTGACCGGTGTATTGCCCCTTGATGTACCCCAGCAGGTGCTCCACGTCACCATCGGAAAGATTGGTGAAGCTGGACATGACGGATTTGTTCCACTGCTCGTAGACGGTCACCGCCCGGGAACTTTCGCCGGAAGCGATCAGCGACTGGGAGTTTTGTACCCAGCGGTAGAGGTGATTGCGGGGCTCGCCTGACCAACGCTCCTGCACGCCGCCGAGGGCGGGGCCGGTCGCGTCGTCCTTCATATTTTTATTGTGGCAGGAACCACAGCCGTTGGCGTTCCAGAGCGTCTTGCCCTTCTTGTAATCACCGGAACCGGCGGCTACGTCACCAACGGGCGCGGCGGCGGAAACGGCCGGATCGTCCTGAACAAGGGACTCCGCCGTGACCTCATCCGCCTGTTCGTCTTGCGCGAACACGGAAACACCGCCCAGGAAGAGGCAGCAAATGAGGAGGAACGGTCGTAAAAACTTCAAATGGTATGTCATTAGGAATTGACATTTAGTAAGTTGCGCGAAAAAGAGGCAAAAACACCCCTTCTCTTATTGGCGCAAAGATACTTTCATGACATTTCTTTAACAAACTTGTTCACTAACCAACACCTTATTTAGATGCTGTCTAAGGAGTGTCGTTGTTTGGTGTAAGCCTTATATATATGGTCTCGGGCGGGGAACGCGGGTACACGGAAGGTTTTTCAGGCCGGGAGTCCGCCGTCATCCGTCAGGAATTCATCCCCGGCCTTGCCGCGAGAACGACGCCCCTCCCCCACTCCATGGCACCCGCGGCCCCGCCCCGCTCCGAAGTAAGTAGTAGAAAGTGAAAAATGCTACCGCCGTCACTGGCGGCGGCACTTTTTACTTCCCGCTACGCCTCTTCCCACTTTTTACTTCCCACGACTTACTTATCTTTGCCCTCCAAATTTTATCCCCCATGTTCGACAACCTCAGCGATCGCCTCGAAGGCGCCTTCAAGACATTCACCGGTGACAACAAGATCACGGAGATCAACGTGGCGAGTAGCCTCAAGGAAATTCGCCGCGCGCTGGTGGGTGCTGACGTGAACTATAAGATCGCCAAGGAATTTACGGAGAACGTGAAGGCCAAGGCCCTGGGCACCGAAAACGTGCTGAAAGCCGTCAAACCCGGCCAGCTGATGGTCAAAATCGTGCAGGACGAACTGACCGAACTGATGGGCGGCCAGAGCGTCGGCATCAACGTGAAGGGCAGCCCCGGCAACCCCGCCGTAGTGCTCATCGCCGGTCTGCAGGGCTCGGGTAAAACCACCTTTACGGGTAAACTCGCGCTGCACCTCAAGGAAAAGCGCAAGCTGAAGGTGCTCGTCACCGCCTGTGACGTCTACCGCCCCGCCGCCATCGACCAGCTGACGGTGCTCGCCGAGCAGGTCGGCGCCGGCATCTACAAGGAGCCCGACAACAAGAACCCCGTGGAGATCGCGCTCAGCGCCATCGGCCACGCGCAGGACAATAAGTACGACGTCGTCATCGTCGATACGGCCGGCCGCCTCTCGGTCGACGAGAAGATGATGCAGGAGATCGCCGACGTTCGCGACGCGATCAGCCCCAACGAGACGCTGTTCGTGGTCGATTCCATGACCGGTCAGGATGCCGTCAACACGGCCAAGGCCTTCAACGACCGCATCAACTACGACGGCGTGGTGCTGACCAAGCTCGACGGCGACACCCGCGGCGGTGCCGCCCTGACGGTCAAGTACACCGTCGGTAAGCCCATCAAGTTCATCTCCACCGGCGAGAAACTGAACACGATGGACGTCTTCCACCCCGACCGGATGGCGCAGCGCATCCTCGGTATGGGTGACGTGATCTCCTTCGTGGAGCGCGCCGAAGCCCAGTTCGACGAGGAAGAAGCCAAGCGCCTCGAAAAGAAGATCAAGAAAAATAAGTTCGATTTCAACGACTTCCTCGGCCAGCTCAATCAACTCAAGAAGATGGGCGACATCAAGAGCCTGCTCAACATGATCCCCGGCATGAAGAAGATGATGAAGGACGTCGACATCGACAACTCCGCCTTCTCCAAGGTCGAGGCCATCATCCAGTCCATGACGCCGCAGGAGCGCGCCAACCCCGGCCTGATGTCCCTCAGCCGTAAGAAGCGCATCGCCCGCGGCTGCGGTCAGGGCATGGACGACGTGAACCGCTTCATCAAACAGTTCGACCAGATGGCGAAGATGATGCACAAGATGAGCAATAACCCGGCGATGGCGGGGATGGGTGGGTCGATGAAGAGTCGTGGCCGGCGGCGGTAGTCTCCCTCCCTTTACAAGCTTTTACATTTCAAGTCAGCGTGC
>Ga0115031_1003231_pt1 | contig 12123 bp, 8 predicted proteins | sample Maine_Asex4_meta_FD_87301 | JGI IMG/M metagenome (GOLD analysis project Ga0115031, IMG submission 87301) | Marine algal microbial communities from Maine, USA - Maine_Asex4_metaG | ecosystem: Host-associated > Algae > Red algae > Unclassified | place: Maine, USA | collected 2015-01-05 | reverse complement strand
TAAGAAAAAGAACAATTCAGACGGGTAGATTATTTTTTTCGTCTTCCCTTACGTTCAAACAACACCTACTATCCCTTACGCAAGGGACGAACAATCGCGAGGCAGAAAAACGAACAATCACGGAATTTGTCAAAGAACCATAAAGATTAATGACTAATGATTAATCATTATCAAAGTGGCTAAGTAACGATAAAATAAATGTACATTCTCGACTTGTTCTTTTTCCTTTACACTTCACCAAATTTTCCTTAAATACAGTGAGTATTCGCGTCAAATTTGGTTCGTCTAAAGAAAAAATAACGACGCGAAGAATGTACATTTATTTAATTCCTGATACTAATCGCGTGGAAAAGCATTTCATTTACAGGTGTTTGGATGCTGTGTTGCTTGCCTAAGCGCATCACTTCGCCAGCAAACATATCAACTTCTGTGGTACGTCCGGCTTCCACATCTTGCAGCATAGAAGTTTTGCCTTCTGGTCCCATTTTTTCCATGATTTCAAAGGTGAAATCTATATCCTTTTCCGTTAAGCCTACGTTTATTTTTTGTGAAATTGCAAGCACTTCGCGCATCGCAGCTCGTGAAATCGCTACTGCATGGGTTTTCGATTGAAAGGCACGATAAGTACAACGCAATAGCGTAGAAACCTGATTGATACCGACATTCGTCATAAATTTCCACCATTGCCGATACAAAATATTGTCTACTCGCTCGTTGGGAATGCCTGTTTGTGCCAAGATAATTTCGGTCTTTTCGGCAAAAATATTTTGTTCGGGCAGCAGATGACCAAATACGATTTTGCCCTTTGAAGTATAGTGAATATCGCTGCCTTCGCGTACACCGTCGGTCGCCATAGAGAAGGCGTGAATGACATTTTTAGTCCCCAATTTCTCCATAATAATCTGCTCACTTGTAATGCCATTCATCAGCGAAACTATTGTAGTATTACTTGATAAATAGGGTTTTATCTCTTCGATAGCCTCGATTAATTGCCTGTCTTTGACCACTACGAATATCAAATCTACTTCCTCGAAGGGTTCGGTTACATAGTTGAAATTATAGGTTTTTCCATTCACGGTAAAACCATTTCTTTCGTAACGTTGTTTTCTTTCTGGATTGCATATTATGGAAAAATGCAGCCCGGCATCATGTGCCATCGAAGCATAAGTAGTACCGATAGCACCCAAACCGATAAGGTATACGTTTGCTTGTTTCATATCATCAAAATTAATCATTAACCGTCAACCATTAATCATTACAAGATGTTTTTCAAAAAAAAGAATAAAATAAAAGCAATCGAGGTCACAGACACAAGTTTTAATGACCTGATTCAGGAAGCGGATGCACCGATTTTACTTGATTTTTGGGCGGCATGGTGTGGTCCGTGCAAGGTCATCGGTCCGGTGATAGATGAATTGGCGCGAGAATATGAAGGTAGGGCAGTCGTCGGCAAAGTCAATGTAGAGGTGAACCCGAATTTGCAGCGACATTTTCAAGTTAAAAGTATTCCTACCTTGATGTTGATTCATCGCGGTGAAATGAAACAGCGATTTGCAGGCATGGTCACAAAGCCGGATTTGGCAGATATGCTCGACCATTATATCGCTGAAGGGGAGGATAATGATACGGTGTTGTAATGCTATAATGCTACAATATTCCTTCTCGCGTTAAAACCATTATCGCATTTAAGCATTGTAGCATTCCTATTCATTCATTCATTCATTCACTCACTCATTCAAAATTCATTCATTCATTCATTCATTCAAAATTCATTCATTCAAAATTCACTCATTCATTCATTAAAAAGTGTGGCAATCGTATATAAAAGGTTTTGGGGAGTATTTGATGTTGGAGCGTTCTTTATCGGGAAATTCGATAGAGGCATATTTGCGTGATGTGGGCAAATTTGTGGAATTTCTCGCGCTACGCGAGTACGAATTGAATTATAAAGAAATTGAACTCACACATTTACAGGAATTTATACATTATTTGAATGAATTGGGCTTACATACACGTTCGCAGGCGCGAGTGATTTCGGGGATGAAGGCGTTTTTTAAATATTTGATGGTCGAGGATTTGTTGGATGAAAGTCCGGCGGCACTTTTAGATGCACCGCGATTGGATAGGAAGATACCGCATGTGCTTACACCCGATGAAATTAACTTGATAATCAGCGCATTGCAATTTGAACAGAATGATTATATTAAAATTAGAAACACCGCGATGCTCGAAACGCTATACGCCTGCGGCTTGCGAGTGAGCGAACTGACGGGTTTACGCATTTCTAATTTGTATCTCGAAATTGGGTTTGTCAAAATACTTGGAAAAGGTAATAAAGAACGCCTGATTCCGATAGGGGAGAGCGCGAAGGAAAGCATACGTATTTATCTCGAACACCACGATGGCAGGCAAAGTCTCAAGCGAGTAGACCCGGAACACGCGGATATTCTGTTTCTTAATCGACGTGGTAAACAATTGACGCGCGTGATGGTCTTTACGATTGTAAAAAAATTAGCAGGATTGGCAGGTATTAAAAAAAAGGTGAGTCCGCATACGTTTCGACATTCTTTTGCAACGCATTTGATTGAAGGAGGCGCAGATTTACGTGCCATTCAGGATATGTTGGGGCATGAATCTATTACGACAACGGAGATTTATACGCACTTGGATACGGATTTTTTGCGGTCAACGATTATACAATTTCATCCGCGTAGTTAGAGAGGAATGAGTGAATTTTGAATGAATGTTCTTAGTAACGAATAAATAATAACTTCACGATTTGGACGGCTTCTTTTGCCCTTATTTTCTTTCTTAAAAACAGTCATTTATCCAGATAAACTCCTTCTTTCAAGAAGAAGACTAAGGATAAAAATAACCTCGTCGAAATCGTAAACTTATTATTTTCTTCCTCTTCCCTTAATTAATGATATTATTATCCAAACCAATAGAAGCTCAATTCTGTATTTTATTCAAATCTCAAAATTTTTCACAAAAAAAGGGATGGCACATACTGCGTCATCCCTTTTTTTATAAAAAACCTATGTCAAATCATTTCTAAATCAAGCATTTACCTCGCTCGCTTTGCGCTCGCGGATGCCTACGACAGCAACAATAGACATCAATAAGAGAAGTATAATCAAGCCCCATTCGCCTACGGTTGGGATAGCCATGATATTGCCAAATGTTATACCATCTGTATCCATCATATCTGTGTCTCCATCAATAGTGAAGGCTAAAGGTCCTGTAACGGCATCACCATAACAAACCGGAACACCAGCCGTCAATTCTGCAAAGTAGTTGCCACATGGAAATACTGCCGGAGTAGAATCGTAAACACCCGCAGCATCTGTAGTCAAGGTAGTGATTAGAGTACCCATATCATCGGTGATGGTAACAGTGATTTCTGTCAAGTCGCAGCTTGCATCCGCAATGACTATACCCGCAATTTCATCTTCACAAACTATTGGCTCACAGGTTGGTGAAGCATCCGAAATCATGAAATCGCAAAGTTCATTCGGGTTGCCCATCGTTCCTTGAATGCTGTAATCGTAAGGCGAACCTTCGTTGAAAATAATCGTAATCGTACCGGATTGAACAACCATCGGATTGTCGCCACCGAGTGTACCCGAAGTGGTTATGGTATAATTCATACCACCGGGAAAGCCTTCTGTGCCATTATCGAATGGAATAGAAACGGTGTAAGTATCTGTACCTGCTGTTTCGGCATCACAAGTGACGGTTTCGGGAGAAAGTACGAGAGTACAACCGGGAACAGCACAGTCTGTAACCGTTATATCAACACTTACAGTAGCATCTCCTACGCATGGCGCAGTGGCTGCAACTGTGTAAACAAATGTATAAACACCCGGCGCAATGCCGTTGAAATCAACCATGTTGGGGTCGGTTATGTCTGCACCCGAAGTTGTCATTTCAGACCAAACACCACCTGCATCAGCATCGGTCAATGTGCTATTGAGGTCAACAACTGAAATACCTTCTGCGCTATCGTTACAAGCCGTAGCAGGTGTAGTAGTACCTGCAACAGGTAAATCAACTACTGTAATGGTCACATCAGTCGTACCCAATGTAGCGGGACACATATTGGCATCCATTACGCCTGTGAGCATATAAGTAGTGGTCGCTATTGGTGAAACAGCGATAGGGTCACCGCTAGTATAATTTGCGACGGTTTGAGTAGTACCATCGCTGTACATGATGGTGTAAGGTCCTGTACCGCCTGTGATAGTTACGGTCAATGTAGAAGCGGTATTGTCTGCACATACAGTAGCATCGGCAGCTATACTTGCATCAATTGTAGGACAAGGGACTGAACAATCACTAACCGTAACTACGACATCTGCCGTAGCATCTGCACAAGGTGCATCGCCCGATACAGTGTATGTGAAGGTGTACATGCCCGGCGCAACACCATCAAAATCAACCATCATTGTATTTGTCAAACTTACGCCCGAAGCCATAGTTTCTGTCCAAACACCAGCCGCGTCGGGCATACCTGTCAAAGCACCGTCCAAATCAACTATTGTAACACCATCGGCAGCATTTGAACAAGCCATTGCTGTGCCTGCCATACCTGCATTTGGTGGGTCATTTACTGTAATCAGTGCTGTGCCGGATGCTGTGCCTGCACAATCGTTGGTATCTATAATGTTTACTAATGTATAAGTAGTTGTTGTCGTTGGTGAAACTGTAATTACATCGCCGTTATTATAGCCAGTTATGATTATATCCATTGTGCCATCGTTATAAGTGACGGTGTAAGGACCTGTGCCACTACCTGTAATGACTACCATGAGGTCAACAGCAGGATCATCGCTACATACTACCATATCAGCTCCCAAGGTGCCTTCAATATCCATCGGACACATTACCATACAGGAAGCAGGCGCATCATAAGGCAACATTGCTGTACAAGCTGCACCACCACAAACGGCACTACCTGCACCACCTGCCGCAGCCAGGGCAGGACTTTCATATTCTACTCCGGGGTCTCCATCTACTGTTCCTGTATCATCTATCGCTGCGCCACTCGCATCACTCAATAAAGCATTATCACCACTATTAGAAAATTGAGAACCACCGCCATCTCCCATTCCGGCTGTACCTGTACATGGTCCGACCATTTGGGTAGAGGTCAATGTCAATGAACCGCCCGGAGGAATAGTCGTTCCGGCAGGGAATGTATAAAATACACCAACATTATCCGTCAGCGTAAAATCTGAAATGTCAATCGTCACACAAGTACCGCTTGCATCGGTAGCAAAGTTGTGGATAGTTACGCTTTCACTGTCACACTCATCTACACCACCGCCAGAGCCCAAGCCGTCCGGTACAAAAGATACAAAAACATCATCGGCAGTAGTCGGGACGATAGTACCGCCTGTTCCACCGCCTACATTATCTGCATCAGTTACAGTTACAGTACATCCCACAGTACCGTCAGCGGTCAAGCCGGGTATATTAAGCGGCAAAGCCGAATAAGCAAAAGGACCGAAAGCCGTACCACAGACATCTACATTGAACATATCCGAAGCTCCCGGATTGGTCACTGTAAATGAAATATCTAAAGAATAAGTATTATCATCAGGATTACAAGCCGTAGGTGTTACGACCAAGTCAGTAATCGCACAAGCCATATCCATATCCATCGGACAAACAGGCGGATCTACGCTGAAAGTAGCCATACAGCCACCTGCGTTGCTGACCATTATATCGAATGCAGCCGGATCATCACCCGGAGTCGCAGGTCCGAAAGTGTCAGGTGTCAAGACATCGTTCGGACAGGCAGGCATGATGGTGTAATTACAAACTGCATCATCAACTGTAATCATTGGTGCAGTTGGTATAGGATATACATTTACCGAAACGGCAGCACCGCCTGCACCCATTGTCTGATTATCCAAGCTACAAGTCACATCAGCTAAAGTAGCGGCATTAAATTGTGCCTGATATGAAACGATAGCAGGGTTACAAGCTGTATTTGTTTCTGTAAAATCCACGCAGAATTCCGTTGCTTGTGGACGCTCTACAAAAGTTATGCTTCCTGACATCGGAGTATGTACGTCACATTGGAAATTATATGTTCCGGCTGCTGCCGTAAACGTTCCATTAGACGTAGCTCCCGAAACTAAAGCACCGCCCGAGGGGGCTGTGATTGTTATTGGATGAACGTTATTTCCTTCATAACTCACCATATCCCCAATATAGTAGGGACCTGGAGATATGTTATAAGGTGTTGAACTATTATTTACTGTAACAGTATGAGTTGTGACCGGAGGTACAAGCATATCAGGCGTTCCGTCAACCCAAGTAGCTCCGCCGTCATTAGAAAACTCAACTATGGCAGTCGGGTCATTCGTCAAGTCTACATCTATGCAGACGGTTACTGCATCACCCGAACAAATATCGGTAGCAGCCATACCGCCAACCGTGGCTGATAGTGTGCTATCAGTGATGTCGGGACAAGCATCAGTACAAGTAGGAGTCATGACAGTAACCATTAAATTACAATCAGTACCATCGGTTATCGTCAATACCACATCTATACCTTCGGTAGCTCCTGTTACAGTGATTGTACCCGAAGCCATGTCAACCACAGTTGCCATGTCAGGTGTACCGTTTGACGCGGTGACGGTGTAAGTTCCCAGTCCATCGGTATCCGTAAAAGTAAATATCGCTGTGTAGGTATCCGTTCCCGTAGTATTGGCATCACAAGTGGCTGTACCCTCAACGAGCATCAGGTCACAGACAGAAGGTTCACAATCAGCAAAATCTGTATTTGCTGCTGGCAGGTTTGCTACGCCACAAATGAAAGTAATGTTATCAACAGCGACATCTTCGTCAGCTGCATCCATACCGTTAATTGCTATATTTATATCTGCTGTTCCGTCGGCAGGAATAGTTACCATTGAACAGTAAGTTGTAAAAGTTCCCCCCACAGTACAGGTCGAAGTAGCATCACCGTTGGCAACTCCTACTGAATTTGTCTCTGTACCTGCAAAATTAGCAACTGATGCCCCGTCTACACTGACGACTATTGAGGAAGACGCATCCCAGTCATTTGCACCGTTTGAGGCAGGAGCATCAGCTATATCAAAACACAAATACAACTCTGCTCCACACGATGAAACATCAATATCCGTAAAATCAGCAGAAACAGCAACACTTCCTGCCATGCAACCACTTACAGCATCAGCAACAATATCGTCAGTATCTTGTGCGCTCAAAAAATTACCGATAGCACCTCCATACGTAATATTGATGTCTGCACTACCTACTATTCCAAAGTAATCACCAGTTTCATCAGTACATTCGCCGGTAAGTGTAGGCGCATTAGTCGTATTTGAACCGTCAAAGTCTTCGGTCCAAATAGTCTGCGCGTTTAACTCCGCACAAAAGGCAATAGCCACAAGAGCCATCAAAAAAGTTTTTAAAGTCTTCATTTTAATTTTTATTAAAATACTAAAATTCATTTAGGAAAAACCTAAGAAGAAATGTCGGTCAAGTTGATTGGGTATGAGAAATGAGAAAGACATTTTCGGTTTCATGTTGGCTTGCCTAAATATTACATTTGCAAAGATAGAAAAGTTAAAGTTTCCTAAAGATTAATTTTACATTAATTTTGAATGATTTAAAAATATAAATAATTTTAAATTTTTAAATAAATAGCTGATTATTAATTTTTTATGAAAAAATAATAAAACAAATTTCAATTATATTTTATTTGAAATAAAGAAAACAAATGCGTATTATTTCATCTGTTCTAATAAATTTCAACATAAAAAATTAACCGCCACTTGTATTTTATTTCTTATCTTTAAGCCATATTTAAATAAAAACGACACAAGCGGAACACTATGCAAGATGTACAGATACCATTAGAACAAACGCTCCAAAAATACTTTGGTTATTCGACCTTTCGTCCGCAACAAAAGGAAGTTATTGAACATATTTTGGCGGGCAATGATGCCGTAGTACTCATGCCTACGGGTGGTGGCAAATCGCTTTGTTTTCAGATGCCTGCGCTTGTTTTGGATGGCTTGACGCTCGTGATTTCTCCCCTCATCGCCTTGATGAAAGACCAAGTGCAAGCCTTGCGTTCCAATGGTGTTGCGGCGGCATTTCTCAACTCCAGTCTCAGCTCGATAGAAGAAGCAGAAATTAATGCTGACATCCAAAATGGCATTATCAAACTCCTCTATGTCTCGCCCGAACGCCTGTTTTCAGGCAGCTTTTTATCTTATGTCAAAACTTTGAATGTCAAGCTCGTAGCTATTGATGAGGCGCATTGTTGTAGCAGTTGGGGACATCACTTTCGACCCGAATACAGCAAGCTATACATCATCAAACGCCACATGCCCGAAGTACCTGTGGTCGCACTCACGGCTACGGCAGATAAGGCAGTACGCTCTGACATCGGGGAGTTGTTGGGCTTAGATAGTCCGCTGTTTTTTATCTCCTCATTTGACCGTCCCAACCTCTCGCTCGCCGTACTGCCCGGACGCAAAAAATGGGAACAAATCCGCCAAATCGTCAGCCGCTACCAAGATGCGAGCGGTATCATTTATTGCAGTAGCCGAAAAGGTACAGAGGGCATCGCTGCCAAGCTGCAAGCCGCCGGATTTTCTGCCAACTATTACCACGCCGGATTGAGTGCCGATATGCGCGACAGTATTCAAGATGAATTTATAGAAGGTAAAACAAAAATTATTTGTGCGACGGTAGCCTTCGGAATGGGTATCGACAAATCGGATGTGCGTTTTGTCATTCACCACAATATGCCCAAAAATCTGGAAGGATATTATCAAGAAATCGGACGTGCCGGGCGTGATGGGCAGCCTGCGGAAACGATACTTTTTTACAGTTATTCGGATGTACAAACCCAATTAAATTTTATTCAAGATGTTGATAATGAACAATATAGAAACATTCAGTTAGCCAAACTCGAACGTATGCGCGAGTACGCAGAGGCGCAGGTATGCAGACGAAAAATTTTGCTTTCCTACTTCTCCGAAACTCCGGCGGATGGCGATTGCGGCAATTGTGATGTATGTAAAAATCCGCCTAAATATTTCGATGGTACGACCCTCGCACAAATGGCACTTTCCGCGATTCATCGCTGCAAAGAACAGGTCAATATGTCGCTTTTGGTTGATGTTTTGAAAGGTTCGTATTCGGCGGGTGTGCGCGAGATGGGTTTTGACCAAGTAAAAACCTTTGGCGCAGGAGCGAGAACGACCCAATTTGCATGGCTGCTTTATATCCAGCAATTTGTGCAACAAGGCGTCATGGAATTGGATTATAAAGACAAATATCGCCTCAAACTCACATCGCTTTCCCAAGATATTTTATTTAAAGGGAAAAAAGTAAATCTCGTCGATTTTGAGACGGTCAAAGAGCGTCAGGAAGAACAGAAAAAAGTAAAACTCGAAAAGGTAAAAGTTACGCTCGAATACGATGATGGTTTGTACGACCACCTCCGCAATTTGAGGAATCAGTTTGCAGAAGAAATTGGCAAACCTTCTTATGTTATTTTCAGCAATGCGAGCCTTGAAGATATGTCGGCACGTATGCCTGCCAATATCCGTGAGTTTCTGCAGGTCAATGGAGTAGGGGAGCATAAAGCCCGAAAATATGGCGAAAAATTCCTTCGCGCTATCGACGAATATACAGGACGACGTCCTGAGAATGATTACAGATTACCTGAAGCTTCAGCTGCTGTACGCCGTGCCAAAACTACCACCACACGAACCGCTAAAATGCCCGCACATATTGAGACTTGGCAACTACTTGATAGTGGCAAATCGCCTGAAGAAATTGCCCTCATACGCGGTATAAAAGTCGGCACAATTTACGGCTACCTATCGCGTGCGATGATAGAAGGATATGAAATAGACGTGGAAAAATTGCTTTCCGAACAGGAAATTGAACAAGTAAAAACCGCCATGACCGACCTGCCCAATGCCGAGGGCTTGAAACCCATTTTTGAACATCTGAATGGTACGATTGATTACGGTAAGCTGCGGATTGCAATGGCGGTGTTGAGATAATGATTAATGGTTAACGATTAATGATTAATTTTTTTGTTTTCGCTTTGCGAAAAAGTGTCATTAACCATTAACCGTTTACCATTAACCATTAAAAAACAATCTGTTCAATGACCCAATCTGTAAAGACCATTTGATTGGCTACATCGGTGAGTAAAGCAAAATTATTGCCTTCGGGTGTTACGGCTACGGTCGTTCCGGGTGATGCGAGTGCTTTGCTGTTATCTACGGTGGCAGAAGCCCAGTCATCAGTGCTGCTAAGTTCTACCAATGTCTCGAAACTCGTGATGCCTACCAACTTACCATCAGCTTTATACACGATGCCGTCCATGCCGCTAAATAACTCATTATCAATCGTTACCACGCTCATATCGGCAGGGTTTGCTGTTGGTACTTTCAGTAGCTGACCTGCCAGTAAATTGGACACCAAAAGGTAGCCGTCGGGATGGTAATCTATGCCATTTGGTCCGACCAATGCCGGGCTATCCGAAAATACGCTGGCTTCGTAATTCGCATCTACTTTATAAATGACATTTCCGAAAAAGTCGGTCACATAGATATTTCCTGCGCCATCAACAGCGATGTCATTTGGTGTGAAAAAAGCGGCATCGGGTAGCAGGTCTAAAAATGAAACTTCCGCGATTTTTTCTTTGGTCGAAAGTTGATACACATTGATGCCCGCTACGTTTTTCGCACCACCAAAAGCACCTGGGTCGATGGAAGTCACCAATAGCCTATCTGCCTCATAATCAATATGAATACCGGCAGAAGCGAGTAACGATGTATCATTGGTGAAGTTGGTATAATTTCCTTCAAAATCGACTTCAAATACATCGCCCATCGTGAGCGAACCGAGTAGAAATGTCGTGTTGTTTTTGTTGTATTCGATGCCTTCGGGTCTTAGGTTTTCAAAAGTGACCGTCACTTCATCAGGAAATTCGACGGGCTGTTCTTCATCGTCTTTTTTGCAACTGCTCAATGATATGAGTATCATCAAAAATGCTGCTACAAGGGAAAATGGTTTTGTTTTAAAGGTATTTGTAGGAAGAAAATAGCTTGAAATCATGCTGACTTTTTAAGTATTAAATTAAAAAATAATGTATGAATGTTTTTGCTTTTCATACGAATGAATACAACTTAGAAAGTCGATATAATGTTTAAAATTAAGGAAAATACTTTGAGTTTTCTCACATGAGTGGACTTATTTATGCCTCGTTCTTAATCATTATTTCCGTCCGCGCGTACCATCTGCCCAAGCCTTCCACACATTAAACATCCGCATCGAAAATTCGAGATTTTGCTCAAATAATTTAAAAAAAAATATGTTAAACTTTTTATTTTTTTGTATAAAAATTTGGATATTTATTTCGGGGGGGGGGTATATTTGCATATAAATTATTTTATAAAAGCATAAAAACGCAGAACAAAAAAGCATAAAAACGACCAATAAAGCCTCAAGCGGCGGTCTTATCTTCAAAATGTAGGTTTCTTCTGCATAATATTTTTAAGAAAAAAAATCACATCGTACGACGTATTTATGATACGTTGATAGCGATATTTTTATCCACCTTAAATAATACTCGAATATGAAAAGAACGAAGTGTGCGCCTATACGTGCACCTGTATATGTACACGCAAACCCTTATCAAAAAAGCCGTATCACGCTCATTGCAGGAGCATCATACGGCATAAAAAAGCAGTCGCAGTCAACTTAAAAGACTGCATCAACTTTATTTTTCAACGCAAATTTAAGAAAATTATGAGACAATTATTTTTAATTGCAGTTTTATTTGTTTTTGCAATCACAACAGCATTCGTCACTAATTCAATAAACGAAAATCCAGACCCTCGTATAAAAGGTATTCCTCTTTCAGCTGATGAAGTCCGCATATTGATGAGTGGAGATTTGGCAGCACAAAGTAGGTTAGCCAGTCGATTAATCAATGCGCCGACAGATACAGGTGGCGATGTTGATGCACTTATAATTGTATGTTATGGAGGGTCTGCGTCAGCTCCGGACAGCACATGTTTTGGTATTTGGGGAACGGATAGTTGTAGT
>Ga0115031_1003230_pt1 | contig 12124 bp, 5 predicted proteins | sample Maine_Asex4_meta_FD_87301 | JGI IMG/M metagenome (GOLD analysis project Ga0115031, IMG submission 87301) | Marine algal microbial communities from Maine, USA - Maine_Asex4_metaG | ecosystem: Host-associated > Algae > Red algae > Unclassified | place: Maine, USA | collected 2015-01-05 | reverse complement strand
TCGGCCCAGGCTATTATCTTAGCCCATAAGATTCTGCCGCAGATGACATTGTAGATAGTGATGCAAATGAAGTAGACGGGCGGACAATCGTCACATCGCTACTGGTTGGTGAAAGCGATCTGAACTGGGATGCGGGAATCTTTGCACCGCCTATTCTTCAAGTAAGCAAAAGTGATAATGATGCGGTTGTTCAACCGGGTGGGATAATTTTGTACGCTATCAACTACTCGAATACTGGCACGAGCGATGCTACCGGCGTCATTATCACAGAAAGTATTCCAGATTATACAAAATTATTGCCCGAACGGAGTACGCTAAGCTGGGTTTGTGATGAAGATGCAACCACCTCAGGAACGGCTTGCACCTTTGAAATTGACCGAGTTGCCAAAGGAACGGTAGGGCGTCTTGCGTTGAGCTTTGTGGTTTTAGTCGACCGCTTTATCCCCGAAGATGTCATGGTAATCAGCAACGTTGTTCAGATATCGGATGATGGCATCCGAGGCACGCCGCCAACCGCAGCTCAGTTGATCGAGGTGACGACGCCTGTATTACGTCCAACATCAATTGAGCTTATTTATGAGCCGGTGTTTAACCCACCGATGTTTAACCTACCGATGTTTAACCCACCGATGTTTAACCCACCGATGTTTGATTCGCAACCAAATACTCTTTTTATCCCAATGGTGATGATGCGGTAGTGATGATGCGGTAGTGATGATGCAGTAATGACCAGTCGAAACAGAAAAGCCCCTGCGCGATATTCACGCAGGGGCTTTTTTTCGGCAAGATTTCAAGCTTTACGCCCATCGAGCGGCGGCAGATCGAGCGCCCGTACCGCCCACGGTAGCGCATAGCGCAACTGCACGAGTTGAATGGTACGCACTTTTGGCGCATCGGGAATAAGTGGGAGTCCAGCTCTCACAGCAAAAAAGCCGCTAATCAATCCAGCGATCTCCGCACCATCGGGCAGAAACGATTCCGGCGGTGGACCACCTTCTGCATGTAAGCTTGGCAGCCAAAATCCAAGATCACATCGCTTGTTTCCTCGGCAAACGTGATTCCAGTCAACTAGAATCGCCCGAAAGCCATCAATGCAGATGTTATCGCTGCGAATATCCAGATGCAGCAGAGAGTTTCCTTTTGCAACCTCTTGCCCATCGATCTCTAGTAGTGTCTGCAATGCAGTATTGAGCCAGCTTTCCGATACTAAGTTAAGGGCAAGAAATGGCTCTGGATCCGCAGCTACTTGATGCCAGCCATCTAACATGTAACCAAAGTCCGTTAGGCGCGGTATGTCACGCAGCGTCGAGCCCCACAATCGATCCAGCGCCGACAGCACCAAGTCGATCTGCTCTTCCGTCCACGGAATCGAATCAGAAAAAGGCCAGCACGCTTTACTTAAATCTTCCAGCAGCAGAATGGGATGCTTTGAATCATTGTTCCATCCTAAATAGTTTGGCATGAACGAACCAGAAAGTGCTTCGTATAGCCGATGCTCTTTGCGCAGCCACCCAGATGTATCTGCCGTTGTCCCGATTTTTGCAAAGATCGATGAACCATCCTCAAACGAGATAACTAGCCGTTTTGCTGGCGTATAGCCGCGCATAACTTCATGTACGTTGACCGACTTTTTGCCAATGCTTTCTTCGATTCGTTGCGTCAATGATAGCATGTCAGTAGACATAGGAATTCCTTCTCACAATATTTCTGAATTTGCGTCCATAACCGCTTCAGCCATCGACCAAAGTTTAGGCATATAGGCTTCCACTACCGTGCGTCGTACGCAAATATCCTCAGATGAATCGATCCCCAAGTTACCCATTACTCGTTGGAAGCCTGCCTCAAACTTTTGCTCCAGATGGGGCGCATCGACGTGAAAAATGTGCATACACCGAGCGTAGGTTGCCACAATCCAGAATATTGCTTCACGATGAAAACCACACTCAATTAAATCCCAACTGCCCTCAATCGAAATTGGGCGGGCTGCGTCGCTAATATCCGATGCGAAAAAAATTGGTGTTGTAATGACTTCTTTGGCTGCATCAAATACGTTGGTTAGTTCGATAAGATGCTGCTCTACCTGAGAGCGGCTTATCTGTGCGCTACCTTGTAACCGTAGCAGCGCCTCGTGTACGTCCAGTCGATCGATTCGATCCAGCAGCGCACGAACCGCCACATACCGAGTTCGTACAGTAGGGTTTCGCAGATCCGCAACTAGCAGCACATGGGTCATGACACCTGTTGCAAAAAGCCACGTCATCACCTGTATATGGAAGGGGGACATTGCATCGAGCGTCGCCAAATTCTTGATGACTTTATCAAAAGCGTGCTCGCAACGTTTTGTGACCCACGCTCGCTTAGTAAATTCTAGGGCAACCGCGGCTTGAATCGAGCGCAGACGCCCGTTAGGATCCACAACAATGTTGTCTACTCGAAAACTGCTGGCTAGGTGATACTGCCCCAATAACTGTTCTGCAGATTGTACTTCGCTTGTGGGAAGATGGGAAACTTCTAATAGCAGACCGCGATGCACGAATTTCCCAAGTTTAACTGGTGGCGGATTATCAAAGATGAGCATCACATCTACATCCGAACTTGCAGGGAGGACGGCATCATCGGGCAGCCAGTTGATCGAGCCGTGGAAAAATGCACCACCAAAGCCAGCAATATGATTCGTGTTTTGGTTTATCCACTGACGAGCAATAGTCTTAGCTGCATGAACAAACATGAGTCTCCCTTTTCCTGAATAAATACAAATGGTTAATAAAAAGAGACATCCAGTTTACCGGATGCCTCTTTTTTGCACTATTCTTATTCCTGATTGCTAAGCCACACTCATTTGGCCTTTGCCTCAGTGCGCAAAATTATAAATCTGTGTCACTAGTCTATATTACTAATCCATGTCATCATCATTATCGACAGTGACTTTTACACCGATATCACCCTCATCCGAGCTAGAGTCATTTGAAAGCGTCTCAAAGTTCAATTCAGGCTCTTCGTCCTCATCATCCGACATGATATTCGCACCAAGCGGCTCCATGCCGAGTTCGGCAATACCAGACATATCGCTCATATCCAGATCAGAGAAGTCTAGATCTTCCATCTCCAAATCGCTCAGATCATCGTCGAAAGCAAAATCTTCTGGTAGCTCGATATTTGCTTCGCGCTTGGCAGCAGCCTCGGCTAAGCGAGCGTGGAAACCAGTACCAACCGGAATCAACTTACCGATGATCACGTTCTCTTTCAAGCCACGTAATTCATCGCGCTGACCGCGAGTTGCAGCCTCGGTTAACACACGGGTTGTCTCTTGGAAACTTGCCGCAGCCAAGAAACTTTCTGTGTTTAGCGCAGCCTTTGTCAAACCAAGAACAACCGGTTCGGCACGGGCTGGCTTTCCACCTCTCGCGATGACGGCATTGTTAATATCTTCAAAGTGGAATCGATCAGTCAACTCACCTGGCAACAGATCTGTATCACCCGTTGCACGGATCATTACACGACGGAGCAATTGACGCAGCACAACTTCAATGTGTTTATCATGAATGCCCACACCCTGACTTTGATAGACCTGCTGCACCTGACCAAGCAGATAAAGCTGACACGCCTCACGCCCCTGAATACGAAGAATCTCTTTTGGATTCTTGGCACCTTCGGTTAGCTGATCACCTGCGGCTACGCTGTCGCCTTTATCGGCACGTAGACGCGCATTGGCAGGAATTTCAGTCTCCCAAACATCGGCATCTTCCCGTCGAACCGTTGCAACACCACCGCCAACCTTCTTACGTTTGTTCGTTAGCTCGATGAAGATTTGGCCTTCCATACCAGCGGCAATGGTTAACTCTTCATCATCCTCGCCGCCCATACGGGCAATAATTGTATCCTCTTGGACGCGATCCTTATCTTCGACTAATATCTCATATCCTTCTGGAATCTCAACATCACGCTTTTTCAGATCCGTGCGCGCGATGCGAATCATGCGTACTTCACCTTCCCAGAAGACATCGATCTCGCCGTCAATTTCGCTGATAACGGCCTCACCACGTGGGTTTCGTGCTTCGAACAGCTCTTCAATACGAGGTAGACCCTGCGTAATGTCGTCTGCACCGGCAACACCACCCGTATGGAACGTACGCAAGGTTAGCTGTGTACCCGGTTCACCGATAGACTGTGCAGCAATAATGCCGACTGCTTCGCCAAGTGATACCAAACCACCGCGGGCTAAATCCTCGCCATAACATTTCATACAGATACCAAACCGTGCTTCACAGGTCAACGGGCTGCGTACAAACGCAATATCGATCTCGTTGCGTTCGACAACACCCAGTGCGGCTTCGTTAAGTAATGCGCCAGATTCGAGCAGATTTTCTTCACCTTCTGGATCTGCAATGGCACCCTGTAAGTAACGTCCGCGGATGCGGTCAAGTAGCGATTGCCCCATCTCTTGCGATTCTTTTTCATTAATCCAGATGCCAGAGAGTGTATTACAGTCATCTTGCGTAATAATCACATCTTGAGCCACATCAACCAGTCGTCGCGTCAAGTATCCTGCATCAGCCGTACGAAGCGCTGTATCGGCCAGACCTTTACGCGCACCGTGTGTACTCAAGAAGTACTCTAGCGCCGTTAACCCTTCGCGGAAATTTGAGCGAATCGGCAACTCGATAATTCGGCCATTTGGATCGGTCATCAGACCACGCATACCCGCTAGCTGACGTACTGTATTTACGCCACCTTTGGTTGCGCCAGATTGCGCCATCGCACCCAGACCATCTACAGGATTGAGCAACTTTTTAACCTCTTCGGTAAGATTATCTGTTGCTCGCGTCCAAAGTTCTACCTTCTTCTGATATAACTCTTCGTCGGTAATGAGACCACGTCGATATTGCGCATCAGATTTTGCAATCTCTTCTTCTGTTGCTTCTAGAATTTCGGCCTTACAATTGGGAACATCAATATCGCTTACGGCAATTGTAATGCCCGAGTAGGTTGCATAAAGGAAGCCGAGATCTTTAATGTTGTCGACAACCTCGCCTGTTACGTGACCTCCAAGATGGCGGTAGCAACGTTCAACTACGTCATTTACGGCTTTTTTGTCTTGTACTTCGTTAATGTACCAAATCTCTTCCGGCAAGGCACGGTTATAGATAATTCGGCCAACACTAGTAGACATGAGACGATCTTTGGGCCAGCGTGCACCGAGTAGACCGGTATCGCGTAAGCCATCGCGTAGTTCATCCATTGCTGCCCGACCAAAGCCTGGAATGGCTTCAACCATCTTATTTTCACCTTGCGCATAGTGATCCATAACATCACCAACAGATTTGACGCCATGGTCTGTCAAGGTTTCCATCACGCGCTCGCTCAATTTAATGGTATCAAGCGGCATATCATCAAACTTGGTAATAAAGCGTGCACGAATTCGTTGACGCAGCTTAATTTTACCCATTTGAAGCGCATACTCTGCCTCATCCATGTCCGAAAATGTTGGCAAATACTGTTCCAACTCTTCCTCGGACATCTTCTTGGGGTCTGCCCCTTCGCGGTAGCTTGTCAACCGTTCGTCGATAACCGACAAATAGTAAACGCCCATAACCATTGCTTTGGATGGACCCACAATCGGCTCACCACTACTTGGCTTCAGAAGGTTCAAACTAGCGAGCATCAACGAGCGAGCTTCTTTCACGGCTTTGTCGCTCAGTGGAACGTGAACGGCCATCTGATCGCCATCAAAGTCAGCATTAAAGGCACCACATGCAAGGGGGTGCAGTCGAATCGCGCTGCCTTCAACGAGCACCACTTCAAACGCCTGAATACCCAAACGATGCAGCGTTGGCGCACGGTTTAGCAGAACAGGGCGCTCGTGACAAATCTCTTCCAGAACGTCCCAAACCTCGGCACTTTGTCGATCCACCATGCGTTTTGCGCTTTTGATGTTGTGCGCATAGTTGAACTCAACCAAGCTGCGCATAACAAATGGCTTAAAGAGCTCTAGCGCCATCTTCTTAGGCAGACCACATTGGTGAATTTTGAGCGTTGGCCCAACTACAATAACCGAACGACCCGAATAATCAACGCGTTTCCCCAGCAAGTTGCGGCGGAAACGACCTTGTTTGCCCTTGAGCAGATCGCTCAGACTTTTCAGTTTACGCTTGCCGCTGCGGCTTACTGCTCGACCACGACGTCCGTTGTCGACCAAACTGTCCACAGCCTCTTGCAACATGCGTTTCTCGTTTCGAACAATTACATCCGGTGCGCCCAGTTCCATCAGGCGGTGCAGACGATTGTTGCGGTTGATTACGCGACGGTAGAGATCATTCAAATCACTCGTTGCAAAACGGCCACCATCCAACTGAACCATCGGGCGCAGATCGGGGGGAATCACCGGCAGGGTCGTCAAAATCATCCACTCAGGGCGATTGCCACTTTTGCGGAAGTTCTCGACAACGCGTAGGCGTTTGGCCGCTTTTTTACGGCGTTGCTTACTGCGCGTTGTGCGAATTTCTTTGCGCAACTCTTTTGCAAGCTTGTCCAAATCTTCTTTGGCAACAATATCGCGAATGGCCTCTGCACCCATGCCAGCCGTGAAGACATTGCCCCAGCGGTCAGCTAATTCGCGATAGCGCGTTTCGGTTAGGAGCATCTTCTCAGCCAGATTTTTTAGATCATCAAGATCCGTTTCCATCTGGTTGGCCAGTTCGTCCTTACGCTCCTGAATACCACCGCGCAACTCTTCGAGCTTGGCATCAATATCGCCACGAGTATGCTCACGCTTGGCGGAAAGAAGTAGACGAATCTGCGCCTTTTCCTCATCCGATTCGCTCTGTAGCTCGGTGAGGCGATCTTGCACCATTACGCTTACATTTGATTCATGATCAGCGGAAACAGTCTCTTTTGCGGCAATGACTGTATCTTTTAACCATGGCAGCCCTTTCTTCTCGCCAGCAGGCTTGCCAACATTTTCCTTGATCCAATCTTGCAGAACTTGGGCCTCTGCAATGGTATCGGTAGACTCTTTTGTGATCCGCTCATCGAGTGACGCAATCTCGCTCTCTTCTTCTTTATCTAATTCGGCCGTTGCGGCGACCAGTTGATTCTCGAGCTCTTTTACCTCATCTTCGATCTCGGAATCAATGCGAGAAATACGCATAGCAAGCTCACGCTCGTGCCGCTGCATTGCACGACCACGCGCGTCTTCGTTTACATTTGTTACAACAAACTGGGCAAAGTACAGAATACGCTCTAAATGACGAGGGCTAATGTTTAACAGTAGCCCCAGTCGACTTGGCACACCTTTTACATACCAAATGTGGCTAACCGGTGCAGCCAAATCAATATGTCCCATGCGTTCACGGCGTACGCGGCTTGGGGCCACTTCTACCCCACACTTGTCGCAAACAATGCCTTTATAGCGAACGCGCTTATATTTACCACACGAACATTCCCAATCCTTCTGCGGGCCAAAAATGCGCTCGCAAAAAAGACCGTCACGCTCGGGGCGCAGCGTACGATAATTAATCGTCTCTGGCTTGGTTACTTCACCATAGCTCCATTCATTGATCTGCTCGGGTGAAGCAAGCGAGATACGAATTGCGTTAAAGTTTCTAACTTCCATAGATATCGTGTCTCCCTATTCTCTGCTGCGGCTCATTGGGCTTGGCACCTTCAAGCTGAAACCCAACTTTGGTAGTTGTTCTTCAGTCTCTTCCTTGCCAAACTGGATTACCTCATCCTTCTCATCGATTACTTCAACCGAAAGACCAAGGCTTTGCAACTCTTTTACTAGTACACGGAAGCTTTCTGGAACACCAGGGCTTTGAATCTGTTCGCCCTTTACAATGGCTTCGTATGTTTTTACACGACCACTAACATCATCAGACTTGACTGTCAGCATCTCTTGCAGCGTATAAGCCGCGCCATATGCCTCAAGCGCCCAAACTTCCATTTCACCAAAGCGCTGACCACCAAACTGAGCTTTACCACCCAGCGGCTGCTGCGTAACAAGACTGTATGGCCCAGTGCTGCGGGCGTGGACTTTATCTTCAACTAGATGATGCAGCTTCAACATCTGTACAACGCCAACTGTAACGGGTGCATCATATGGCTCACCAGATTTACCATTATATAGGCGTTGCTTACCCGTTGTTGGGATAGCCCAACCGCTAACACGACTTAGCTCATTGGCCAATGCGGTTAGCTCTGCCGTAGCGATGGTGCCAAGCTGCTCGCGTGTGTAAGTTCCTTCTTCAGAATGGAAGAGTAACCATTCGCGCAAGGCAACATCCGTTACGTTTCGATTGGCTTCACTTGTTGTGCGTGCATTGAGATACGAAACAGGCATCAAATTATCCGGCTCATATCCTAAATCGCGCAACCATTCTCGTAGACAAGCGTGACGTGCATAGACTCTATCGGCAAATATCTTTTCTGGATCGTAATCGCGTGGCTCAAGCCATTCAATTAGATAGAACATGATCGCTTCTTCGTCATCGAGAATCTCATCCTCGGTAACGCCTTCTTCCGTCAGCAGAGCCCATGCTTTTTTCATCACATCTAGCCATGCTCGGTCAATCAACCAAGCACGAGAGAGCTCGGCACCGATTTCATGCTCTTTTGCACCGTCAAAAACCGGTGTCTCGGCCAAGAAACCCAAGCTGCGGGCTGCCCAACCTAAATGAGTCTCTAGAATCTGACCGATATTCATACGGCCAGGCACTCCAAGCGGATCCAAAATAATATCTACTGGCGTACCATCTTCGAGGAACGGCATATCTTCTATAGGCACAACCTGAGAAATAACACCCTTGTTGCCGTGGCGACCGGCCATCTTGTCGCCCTCGGTTAGACGTCGCCGCTGCGCAACACTCACACGCACAATCTGTTCGACACCGGCTGGCAGATCGCGATACTCGTCGCGTTCCATTATTTTAACATCGACGACCTTCCCGCGATCACCATGAGGCAACTTGAGAGAACTGTCTTTCACTTCTCGTGCTTTTTCACCAAAAATTGCTCGCAGCAACTTCTCTTCTGGCGTTAGCTCAGTTTCGCCTTTTGGCGTAATTTTACCAACCAGAATGTCGCCGGGTGCAACCTTCGCACCGATGCGGATAACGCCATTTTCGTCCAGATCTTTTAACGCATCTTCGCCAATGTTGGGGATATCACGCGTAATCTCTTCTGGCCCAAGCTTGGTTTCGCGTGCGTCCACCTCATGTTTCTCAATATGGAAAGAGGTGTACTTATCATCCTGAACTAAGCGCTCGCTAACCAAAATGGCGTCTTCAAAGTTGCCACCTTCCCAACTCATATAGGCAACAATCACATTTTGCCCAAGCGCCAACTCGCCATTTCGCGTGCTGGAGCTGTCGGCAAGAACCGTACCCTTCTTAACAAAGTCACCCTTGAAGATAATCGGGTGCTGATCGATACAGGTACTTTGGTTGCTGCGACTATATTTACGCAGCGTATATGAACGCCGCGTGCCGTCTTCTTCCTGAATTACAATCTCATCACCCGTAACGCTGACAACTTCACCGGCATTTCGAGCAACAACTACCTGACCGGAGTCAATAGCGGCCTGATATTCCATGCCTGTGCCGACCATCGGTGCATCCGGTCGCACAAGGGGAACGGCTTGGCGCTGCATGTTCGACCCCATCAACGCACGGTTTGCATCGTCATGTTCGAGGAACGGAATCAGCGCTGCCGAAACGCCTACAATCTGCTTTGGCGAAACATCCATGTACTTGAGCTGATTTGCAGGTGCAAACTCGAAGTTCTGTTCGATGCGTGTTGATGGACGCGGATTCTGGAACTCGCCATAGAGATTCAATGTCGATGTTGCCTGAGCAATCGAAGCATTTGCCTCTTCATCTGCATTTAAGTAGACCACTTCATTGCTAGCAAATGGTTTTACGACGACAGATCCGATCCCCTTAACGTCGCAGATCTTCTTGGCGAGCTTTTCGTCGATTGTTGTGTCATCTTTAACGATGACTTTATCGGTTGCTGGATCGACAACGTCTCCAACCAATGTTCGACCGGTGAGCGCTTCTACTGTCGGCTCAACCTGTGAATAGACTTTTCGATACGGTGTTTCAATAAAACCAAAGTCATTCACGCGGCCATATGATGCCAAACAACCGATAAGACCGATGTTCGGACCTTCGGGCGTTTCAATCGGACAGATGCGGCCATAGTGGCTGTGATGCACGTCGCGAACGTCAAAGCCCGCGCGCTCACGGCGCAGACCACCAGGACCAAGTGCGCTTAAACGTCGTTTATGCGTTAGCTCTGCTAATGGATTGGTTTGATCCATAAACTGGCTGAGTTGACTGCCGCCAAAGAATTCGCGCGTTGCTGCAACAACTGGGCGAATGTTAATCAAACTTAGTGGTGTAACTTGCTCTGGATCACGAATCGACATGCGTTCACGCACAACACGTTCCATACGCAACAGGCCGATACGAAGTTGATTCTGAATCAACTCGCCCACAGTTTTAATACGACGATTACCAAGATGATCTATGTCTGTTTTGCCAGCACGTCCATTGTTGATATTAACAATGTGTCGAATTACTGCAACCAGATCTTCTGTTGCTAGGATACGCGTTTCTAATGGCGTTTCTAGCGCAAGCGCCCGATTAAGCTTGTAGCGTCCTACGCGCCCGGTGTCATATCGGCGTGATGTGAAGAATAGATTCTGCACAAATGTCTTCGCATTGTCTAGCGTTGGCGGATCGCCTGGCCGTAGCTTTTTATAGAATTCAAGCAATGCATCATCGACACCCTTCTCCGAATTGTCTGTTGGGTTTGCCGTCGGGTCTTTTTCTAATGTCGATTCGATGAACGGATGGTCGATATCATCATCAATGTCGTGAAAGAGTTCGCGGATCTCGTCATCTGTGCCAAATCCGACCGCACGCAGCAAAATAGTGATCGGCAATTTACGCTTGCGATCAACTTTTACGCTAATAATGTCGCGTTTGCTTGTCTCAAACTCTAGCCATGCACCACGACTTGGAATTAACTTGCCGCCACCAAGGTCACGCCCTGTGCTGCGATCTTCTTCGACAGTGAAGTAAACACCCGGCGAGCGGATTAACTGACTGACAACCACACGTTCACTACCGTTTATAATAAACGTAGCGGCTTCGGTCATTAGCGGGAAGTCGCCCATAAAGACTTCCTGCTCGCTAATTTCACCTGTATCTTTATTTATAAGTTTTATCTGTACCCAAAGCGGTGCCGAAAAGGTGATATCACGTTCGCGACATTCGCCTTCTGGATATTTTGGCTCCCCAAAATGAAAATCTCCAAAATGCAATTCTAAGTTCTTATTAAAACTTACAATCGGAGAGATTTCTTCAAACAACTCACGCATCCCATCTGTTTTAAACCATTCAAAGCTGCGTAGCTGCACCTCGGTTAATCTCGGTAAGTCGAGAACCAGCGGTGTACGCGCATAAGATTTACGATCTGTCTGTAAACCAAGCCGTCCTACCGAATCTACACCGTCCGAGGTCAAACTATTTGTCAATTGTCCCATGTACCATAGCTCCTTGTACCAAAATGTCGGATTTCACAGAGACACTAAGCCCTATTGGTCCTGCCTACTAATACAAGACAGCATCACAAAGCTGGGCTAACTCTCTTTTTTTAATTGCTAAGCTGTTTAGCAATATCTAGCGAACCTAGATCTCAAGAGAGGTAAAACCACCTCAGTAATACTGGCCTTAATACGCCCATTGCTTACACTTATCGAGAAAAACTTTACACCACACTTCAAAGAACAGAAATGGGGCAGAAATTTTCTGAGAAGTTATAGCTCTGCGAAGTTATAACAATGAGTCCTACACCTTCAAACTAACTCTCTCACAATTCTCGCTATTATTAAACAGCAAATAAGACACCTAATTATTAGTAGCTTATTTCTCCGTACATTGAGAATATAGCTAATAAATTGGGTGCCTTCTGTGATGACAATATTCATTTATCCTATTAAGGATTAAAATTGATAACTTTGTTTGGACCGTAACTAGATAAATGTACCACAAATCATCTTCTATTGTCAACTATTATGTAACCACACGGGCTATCACAAATATGCAGGAGAGCTTCTCGC
>Ga0115031_1003225_pt1 | contig 12133 bp, 11 predicted proteins | sample Maine_Asex4_meta_FD_87301 | JGI IMG/M metagenome (GOLD analysis project Ga0115031, IMG submission 87301) | Marine algal microbial communities from Maine, USA - Maine_Asex4_metaG | ecosystem: Host-associated > Algae > Red algae > Unclassified | place: Maine, USA | collected 2015-01-05 | reverse complement strand
AGACAAACAGTTGAGTCGATGTTTCCAATTTTATAATTTTCTTCCGTCAATCTTTTAACGACCTCTTTCAATAAAATCTTACTATCGATTCCCTTATACTGCTGATCATTGTCGGGAAACAATTGCCCAATATCGCCCATAGATACTGCACCCAATAGGGCATCACAAATGGCGTGAATGAGTACATCGGCATCGGAATGACCGAAAGTCCCTTGATGGTGTGGAACCTGGATTCCACCTATAATAAATGGTTCTCCCTCACGCATAGCGTGGACATCGTAACCAAATCCAATTCTATAATTCATATTTATGTTTTTTTATTCTGGTCGTTCCTACGGTTGTTCTAATGATTCCATCAGTTTGTCTACTTCTTCAAACGATTGCATGCCTGTAGAAAGTTCATCGCCCGCATATAATTCGACCCCCAATGGATTGATAAATTCCAATGCTTGTTTGATAAAAACTGCGTTAAAATCCCATTTTATGAAACAAGGGAAATCAAGCGCTAAGTTTTTCATAATTTTATCAAAACCAGTTTCTTGAATTTTTTTCCAACCCCCAAGTTGGGTAGCATCTAAAATAAAAAAAGAAACTTGTTTATTATGTGCTGCCATCCAGTTACTTAAGTCCTTTTCGGTTGTCTCATTAGTGATGGATAAATTAACAATTACCTCTTCGATTTGTGGAGGCAATTGAGTAAAATCGATATTTTGATTTGATTGGATGGTATGAATCCCAAGGTCGTTACATATTTCCTTGATAAATTCAGGAGAAGCACCAACTAATTCTGCAACAAATGTAGGACCCGACAGCCAATCCATTATTTCTTTGGCGTGGGTTTTATTTATGAAATTTTTGGCGTTTTCTTGTAGTGAAAAACCAATATAATCGATTCCCATTCCAGAGAAGTATCTACCTTCAGTTAAGCTGGTAACCGATTTTGCTTTTGCTTTTGTAATGAGCATTTAATTTGTAATTAGATGTAATAAAGTAACCATTAACATAATATCCATTGTTAATTTGAGGAACAAAAGTAAAAACTCATTTATCTTTGTTCACCAAACAGAACTTTTTTATCAAAATAAAGTAACCCTCAACATTGTTTGATGAACGTATTAGAAGCCATATATAAACAAATTTTTGATCCCAAAAGCGAAACAGATCAGTTTTGGGGCGATTTAATATATATTGATGGTTTGGCAACAGAGCAATACTGGGAAGGTTTAGGGATTTTTCCTCCAACTGCTGACATTATATACTTCTTTATAGATTCTAATGGTGAAACTCCTTCGTTGGCACAAAGAGAGTTTTATATAGAATTGCAAAAAAACTATCGAAGTGTTGAAAAGCAACTTTCCAAATTGGTTTATCCAACTTGGAAAGACCATGTGAGAAATGTTAAATTTCCAAAAAATTTTAGAGATGAGTTTCGGATAGCTTCCATTGAAATTCCTCTTGCAACGGCTAGACCTTTTAAATGGGAATTAACGTTCTTTGCTAAAAACGATAAGAATTTTATTTATACCTGCACCTTAGAAGACCTTATTCCCCGTTACATTACCCGCAACAAATTTTAAGCCTTGGCTGATTCAACCTTTTTTGAGCAAGTATATGCCATCTGTCGGTTGATTCCCGAAGGACGTGTAACCACTTATGGCGCTGTTGCCAATGCACTTGGTTCAAAAGGTGCTCGGATGGTTGGGTTTGCGATGAACAATGCCCATGCTGTTTCTCCCAAAGTTCCGGCACATCGTGTTGTTAATAGGAAAGGAATCCTTACTGGTAAAAATCATTTTGCGACTCCCAATAGAATGCAAGAATTATTGAAAGAGGAAGGAATAAAAGTTGTTGAAGATCAAATACAAGATTTTGACCAACTATTCTGGAATCCTATTGATGAGATTTGAGGTTTTACAAGATCAAACTTAAGTTTTAAGTGTAAGTTCAATTTTGGGAACTTAATTTTATCTTTATCCTTAAATTTTCCTTTTTACGCTTCAAGTTTGCACTTTTAATTTCTGTCTCCAGATTTTACCAATAATTTAGCTATTCTACAAACTCAATTTATATTTGAAGTCAAGGTTTACATTTGAATTTGAAAATGAGTAACTTTGCGAAAAAAATGCCGTCTTTGTTGAGGGTAGTTTGCTTTTATTGTTTTTAGAGTTTGTGAAGTTGCTCTAAGAATACCTCAAGAACTTATTGTTACAGCACCATTCCTAATTTGCGGAATGAGTACCAGTAAGCTCTACATTTCCTACATTCGAAAAAATATAATAATGAGTAATTTTAAGAAAAAGATCCTGATTACTGGTGGAGCTGGATTTATTGGTTCCCATTTATTAAGATGGATGGTTGGACAACATACCGATACCTTATTCGTCAATTTTGATCAATTGACTTATGCAGGTAATCTTGCCAATCTAACAGACATAGAAAATTCGTCCAATTATCATTTTATCAAAGGAGATATTTGTAATCCACATTTGGTGAATTGGTTGTTTGATAAATACCGGTTTGATGGAGTCATTCATTTGGCGGCAGAGTCACACGTAGATCGTTCGATTACCAATCCTATGTCGTTTATTCAAACCAATATAGTAGGAACGGTTACTTTATTGAATGCAGCCAAACATGCTTGGAAAGATGATTTTGCGGGTAAAATATTTTACCATGTGTCTACCGACGAAGTATATGGTTCTTTGGGTGCAGAGGGCTTTTTTACAGAAGAGACCTCTTATGATCCTCGATCTCCTTATTCGGCAAGTAAAGCCAGTTCGGATCATTTGGTCAGAGCCTATCATCATACATATGGGTTACCGATTAAAATTTCGAATTGCTCGAACAATTATGGTTCTTATCAGTTCCCAGAAAAATTAATTCCACTTTTTATTAACAACATTCGCAACAACAAGCCGCTTCCTGTATATGGAGATGGCACCAATGTTCGTGATTGGTTGTGGGTGGTAGACCATGCTAAAGCAATCGATAAAATCTATCGAGAAGGTGCAATAGGCGAAACCTATAATATTGGTGGATGGAACGAATGGACAAACATAGACCTCATTCATTTGATGTGTCAGCAAATGGATAAAAAACTAAAGCGACAAAAAGGAACCTCTGCTAAGTTGATTACCTATGTAACCGATAGAGCAGGACACGATCATCGTTATGCCATAGATGCCAATAAGTTGAACAATGATTTGAATTGGAAACCATCTATTACATTTGAAGAAGGATTGGATAAAACCATTGATTGGTATCTAGCTAATGAAAAATGGATGAACCAAATTACTTCTGGTGATTATCAGAAATACTACGACAAACAGTATGAACAGCGATAGATTGTGAAAGATGAATGATGAGTGATTTATTGACAATCACTCATTATTTATCAGCAATCCTCTATTTTTTATACTGAAATCATCATTTCGGCAAAATATTTGATAGTTGTCTTACGTCAGTACTGTAGGTTTATGCTTTATAAACCCTTTTGAATAACCAAACCAAGCCAAGCATTGATTCGATTTACATTAGCCATATTGTGTTTTATAAGCACACTCTCTCTTTCTGCTCAATTGTACAATCCCCTCTATCCTAAAGGTACAGGGTCATCTAGTTATGAAAACTTTGAGGGCAATTACGACTACGAACAATTTTTACTGCAAAACCAACAGAGTCAGATATTGGGACAAGATTCTGCTGAGTTGGCTAGAAGGCAAATTCAGACTGATCCCATTGAGTTGCGGAAATTGGGTGTTCCTGAGACCGTAATTGAAGAACTAACTCGACTGAACAGCCTCCAAGACAGTCTTACCTTTTTGGGTTACCAAATTGAGCAATCACGCGAAGAAAATGATTCTCTAGGATTAGAAGACATTAAAGCGATGATTGAATTTCAGAAAAGTGAAATCATTCGTAAAGTACTTGCCTTGCCTCCTTCTATTATTTATGGTCAAGAATTTTTTAGAAAAAACATTGTCCATCTTTTTGACCAAGACAAATCGCGTATAAAAGCAAATGAAGATTATATATTGGGCAATGGCGATGAAATTAGTATCAACGTTTGGGGCAATAGAGAGGTTAGTGAAAAATTTGTGATTGATGGAGAAGGCGGTATTTCGCCCACTTTTGTTGGTCGGGTGTATTTACAGGGAATGACACTTTCTAAAGCCAGAGAAGTATTGACTCAAAAATATGCCAAAGCCTATGGTACTGATAATACCAAGGTCGAAATTTCCTTGAATTATTATAAGCTCATTCAGGTCAATATTGTTGGTGAGGTATTGAACCCTGGGAGTTATACGTTTTCTGCCATGAACTCTGCCTTTAATGCATTGGTGGCAGTCGATGGTCCCAATCAAATTGGTTCGGTTCGGAACATTTTTATAAAAAGAGATGGTCAGACTATTGGGGAATTGGATTTGTACGATTATTTGCTGAATCCAACCAACAGTCAAAACGTGTTTTTATATGAAAACGACTTTATTTTTGTTCCACTTCAAGGTTCAATTGTTTCTATAGCTGGAGCCGTGAGAAGACCGCTTAAGTATGAAATGAAAGAAAATGAAAGTGTAGCGGATTTGATAAAATATGCAGGTGGACTCAACGAAAACGCCTATACTAAAAATGTTTTATTAAGGCGATTTGATGAAAACCAAGAAGTTTTTCTAGAACTAAACTTGGACAGTCTTACTCAAAACCAATCCAGCTTTTTATTGCAAAATGGAGACAGCTTGTTTTTTAAAAGTATTCAAGCAGATCAGGGGAATTTTGTGAAAATGGGCGGTGCTGTAAGGGTTCCAGGTAATTACGTTATCAATTCGGGCGATCGCATTGCAGACGTTCTTTTTAGAGCAGGCGGACCAACAGAAAATGCGGCTTTAGACAAAGCTTATTTGATTAGAAACAACAATGTGGTGGTTCAAAAATTTTATACTTTTAATGTAAGCAAAGTACTGGTCAATCAAAACAATGGTGATAATCTGTTATTAGAAAGTACCGACTCTATTTACCTGATAGCCAAAGACAGTTCTCGCCAATTTTTTCCAGTAACCATTACAGGTGAAGTCAATAATCCGGGAGAATATCAATATGGTGAAAACCTACGATTGGGTGATTTAATTTTATTAGCAGGAGATTTTAAAAGAGAAGCAGTAAACAGTCAGTTGGAAGTCAGTAGGATTTTAGAACTCAGTTCAGAGAATCCAACCAAAGGCGAACGCATTTTAATAAAACGATTAGAAGTTGGCAAAGACTTAGCTATTGATCCGGTTGAATCCGACTTTTTATTGGAACCATTTGATAGAATTTATATTAGGCGCTCACCCAATTTTGAGCTGCAACAAAGTGTCGTTATTTTGGGGGAAGTTCAATACCCGGGAGAATACTCTTTGATAAATAAAAAAGAACGCATTAATTCCTTGGTTAAGCGAGCAGGCGGGACAACTGAGTTTGCTTTTAAAAGTGCGACCAGATTAAAAAGAGTGGAACAGGGACCCATTTTAGTAGATTTGGACAAAGTTGATAATATTCCAAATTCTAATTATAATTATATATTAGCCAACAAAGACACCATTTTTGTTCCCAAGATGTATAATTATGTTACCTTAAAAGGCAATTTAAAATACTTTGAATTAGATTCGACTACTACCCAAGTTAACGTACCTTATGAAGAAGGTAAATCGGGTCCATATTATGTTAGAAAATATGGTGGAGGTTATTCCAAATTTACCAATCCTAGAAGTACTTTTGTTACTCAACCAAATGGGGAAGTACAACGTGCCAGCCAACGAGTCGTTTTTCCTGGCGGACCAAGAGTGGATAACGGGGCAACGGTGACTGTAATGACTAAGGATCGAAAACGCCTAGAAGAAGAACGTATAGATTTATTTAAAAAGAAAAATTTTAGTTGGAATCGTGCCATAGACAGCTTTGCTTCAGCACTTATTTCCATGTTGACAATTGTCGTGTTGATTTTACAGATTCGATCATAGGTTTTGTAAAATACTAAAGTATGAGATATAAGATAACGGATTCTTGAATTTAAAGATGTCTATTAGTAAAATTAAAAACCACCTACAACCCCAATTTTGACAACCGAATCAACTATAAATCTAAAGCAAACTATTTTAACTTTTTGGAGTTATTTTAAAGAAATTCTTCGAAAGTGGTATTGGTATGTTATTGTGGGCTTAATTGTAGGGCTGTTTAATTATAAAACCTATAAGAAAATACCAATCAACTTTCAGGCGACGGGTTCTTTTATGGCTACTTCAAATCAAGGTGGAGGCTTATCTACTATGTTGCAGTTGGCAGGGCAATTTGGATTGGGAGGTAAGCAAGAAGTAGACTCTGAGAAAATGGTAGAGTTGTTGCCTACTAGGAAAATTATTTCTAAAGTATTATTTGATACGGTAAGGATCAACGGTAGAGCCGACTTACTTGCCAATCATTATTTAGATTTTTATCGAGAGGATTTAAAGCTAAGTGAAGAGGAAGCTGACTTTCTTTTTATGAATGCAGTCGTAGATTCTTTTGGCAATACCGAAAATAGAGTCCTTACCAAAATTTATTCAACCATTACTCGGCATCAGCTAAGTGCCTCTGCTTCTAAGAATGGAATCGTTTATGTGAATTTTTTATCAGAATCCGAAGAAATAGCCAAATGGTTTGTAGAAAACGTCATGCACGATTTGAAAAATTTCTATGAAGATCAGGTCCTTTTTTCACAAGCAGAGAGCTTTACTACTTTGGTTGCTCGATTGGATTCGGTGGAAAGAGCTGTTCAAAGTGCAGATGCTCAACTGCTGAGTTGGTATAATAAAAACAGGGAAAACCTTAGAACAGGGACACTTTCTCCTCAACAGTATATACGTAAAATGGAGTTGGAACGGAATGCAACCATTGCGGGAACGACCTACACAGAGGCACTCAAAAATAAAGAACTTGCCAGCTTAAACAGCGAAATACAAAAGCCCGTTATCCAAATTATTGACAAACCTATTTTTCCTTTGCCTAAAATATTTCCTAATTTATTGAAGTATATTTTCTATACTTTTTTACTGACGGTCTTTCCTGTTTCTTTTCTTATTATTGGAAACAAACTGGTAAGGGATGCTTTAAATTCTTAACTGTGAAATTAGTAGAAACACCTATAAAAGACTTGGTCGTTATTGAGCCAAGAGTATTTGGAGACGACCGAGGCTATTTCTTTGAATCTTATAACAAAGCCAATTTTGCATCGGCTGGATTGCATTATGATTTTGTTCAAGACAACGAATCACGCTCTAAATACGGTGTCTTGAGAGGGCTGCATTTTCAAAATGCACCGATGGCACAAACCAAATTGGTTCGGGTAACAGAAGGTAAAGTTTTTGATGTTGGCGTTGACTTACGTGATGGTTCTCCTACTTATGGTCAACATTATGGAATTGAACTCAGTGCTGAAAATAAAAGGCAATATTTAGTACCAAGAGGTTTTGCACACGGATTTGTTGTATTAAGCGAGAGTGCCGTGTTTTGCTATAAATGCGATAATGTATATTCGGCAGAACATGAAGGAGGAATTAAATTTGACGATCCTGCTTTTGGTATTGATTGGCATATTCCTTCAGACGATATTATTCTTTCTGAAAGAGATAAAAATCAACCAACTTTTAAAGAGGCGACATTTCGGTTTTAACCCTGTAAAGAAAATTCGTGAATTTTCTTTACAACCATCATTCATCAACAATCATTTATCATTTATTGAACATGAACATATTAATTACAGGGAGCAACGGACAATTGGGGCAAGAGATTCTACAAATTGAGGCGAACCATCCACATACTTTTTTTTATACAAGGAAAGAAGATTTAGACATTACGGATGAAAATGCTGTGTCGGATTATATTGGTAAAAACGATATAGAAGTCATTATCAATGCCGCAGCTTATACAGCGGTGGATAAGGCGGAGTCAGAAGAGAAATTGGCTTTTTTAGTCAATCACAAAGGTCCTCAAAATTTGGCAAAAGCCGCCAAACAGAACAATGCTTTTTTGGTACACATTTCTACCGATTATGTATTTGATGGACAAGGAACAGCTCCTTATAACGAAGATCATATTACCAAGCCTTTGGGAGTTTACGGCCGTAGTAAAAGGGCAGGAGAAGAAGCTATTCTAGCGGAAGCTCCACACAGTGTAATCGTTCGGACTTCTTGGTTGTATTCTCGTTTTGGTAAAAACTTTGTGAAGACCATGTTGCATTTGGGTGAAAAGAGAGACGAGCTTAATGTGGTAAATGATCAAATAGGTTGTCCTACTTTTGCAGGAGATTTGGCGGAAGCCATTATGCATATTGTCGAGCAAAAAGGTAAAATAAGCCAGCCAGAAATTCTTCATTATTCAAATCAAGGTAAATGCTCTTGGTATGATTTTGCCGATTTTATTATGAAAGAAGGCGGTCTGAATTGTACCATTCACCCAATACCGACAAAAGACTATCCAACACCTGCTCAACGTCCTGCTTACAGTTTAATGAGTACAAAAAAAATCAAAGAAAAATTTAATGTGGCTGTTCCTGAGTGGAAAAAAAGTGCTGCATTTGTAATCAATCATTTATTAAGTAAAACAGAAAATATGGAAGCCATTCCAGTAGAACCGATTATCGAAATTTCAATAAAAGCAGGAGCCGCTATTCTAGAAATATATAAGCGTGATTTTAAAATAGAAGATAAAGAAGATAAGTCGCCATTGACAGAAGCCGATTTGGCTGCCAATGCCGTGATTGTTGACGGATTGGAAAAGCATTTTTCGGAAATCCCTATTATGTCTGAAGAGACCAAACAAGCGCCTTATTCAGAAAGAAAAAATTGGACCTTGTCTTGGTGCGTAGACCCACTAGATGGAACCAAAGAGTTTATCAAAAGAAATGGAGAGTTTACGGTAAACATCGCTTTGATTTCAGAAGGACAACCTATTTTGGGTGTCATTTATGTGCCAGTTACAGATACGGTCTATTATGCTAAAAAATACCAAGGGGCGTTTAAAATTGCAAAAGGTAAAACAACCAAATTGCAAATAAAAGAGCGTGATACAAAGAAAGGACAACTTGTCGCTTCTCGCTCTCACTTAAACGATGAGACGAAGGCTTTTGTCGAGAAACAAAAAGAGGTCTTTGATGAAATCGAATTGGTTCCTGCTGGAAGTTCCCTTAAGTTTTGTTTGGTCGCAGAAGGCAATGCCGATATTTATCCACGTTTGGCGCCTACTATGGAATGGGACACTGCTGCTGGTCAAATCATCGCAGAAGAAGCAGGTGCGGAAGTCATTGTCTATGAAACAGGAAAACCTTTGACCTACAATAGAGAACAGTTGCGAAACCCAATGTTTGTCGTACGACCTAGATTATAGTTGATGGTTGAAAGGTGATAGTTGAAAGGTGATAGTTGGAAAGTGATAGTTGAGAAGTGATTGGTGATGGATAAATTGTGTGTTGTACTCTATCTACATTCTAAGTTCAATCAATTATCAATTATCACCTATCAATTATCACCTATGACACCGTCCACGTCATGGCAAAATCGTTGATGATGACGTAATGAACTTGTAGAGGCGAGACTTGATTGTTGAGGATTAGTTGTGTTTTAAAAGAGCCTTTGGGTAAAATGATAAAAGGAGAGATGTGTATGTCCTTTTTAAAATCGACCTGTTTTTTACCATACCATTTGTAAACTGTTTCTTTTGCACTCCAGCAAAGGGTGATTTTCCACAGTTCTTTTTTGCAAAAATCCAGTTCTTTTTCATTCAAAAACTTCAATTGTAGTTTCGCCAAACGTTCTTGTTGGTGTTCCAAGTCCAAACCAATGTTTAGGGTTTGGTGAATGGCGACTGCGACTTGGTTTTTGCTGTGCGTAATACTTATTGGAAAGGTTTGCTTATTTATGAAGAGCATTGGTTTGCCATATTCATCATAGGAAATGGTGTAAGGGCTTTTAAGCATTTTATACAGCAAACACCGAACAGCCAATAATTCCTTTTTTCTATTATCGTGTAAATTATTGGGAATGCTGTTAGCAAAGAGCTGTGTATCAAATGCAGACTGAAGGTCAGATAAACTTTCTGTTATCTCCCATAATCCGATGGAAAATTGCTTGCTTGGATAATATATACGTGATAAAGGCAACCTCTAGTACTTTTTTTATGTTTAGTTGATGTATATTTGCATTATAACTCTGGTCCTTTGACATAAAGTGTGATAAGACACAGAAATTTTTGCTAAAAACTTCCATTTCATTGCAGTATTTTGGCAAAAGCTTTATGTGCTCACATTTTAATATCAAAGAACACTTTTTTGTACAAAAATACTAAGAACCAATGTTTATTTTCTTTTTAGCCATCGTAACCATCATTTTAATTGCCTATTTGTGGGCATTGGGAAATGTCCTAAAAGAGCGTCGTCGTATTTGGAAACGTCATGCCGTTGAGGAGGATTATTTCGATGGACGAGCATTGCCACCGCATCATCATCACCATAGTGGAGATGACCACGGGCACGGACATGATGATCACGATCATCATTAATTGGTGTGTTGATTTTGGTAGATGCGTGAAATTTTGTGTCTCCATATAAAATAGAAAAATACCACAAGGTGTACAAACGTAAAGTCTTGTGTTTTCATACCTAAAAATACACGCACCACGTGAAACATAAAACAAAGAAAAGCCGCAACAAACGTTGCGGCTTTTCTAGTTTTATAAAATCTTATTTATTTTGGTTACCCGTCTAAAGTTGCCAAACTGCTTCGTCGCATGTACCCCTCGATAGTAGCGACGAACCGTTACGCTCGGGGTACGATTAGTCCGAACCCCGAGCGTAACGGTCCGCCGCTGCGGTCGAGGGGTGGATTTGGAAAAATATTAGGTAACTTTAGACGGGTAGCCTTTATTTTAAACTCACCTCGCACCAATATTACCAAGCAGGATGTACAGGTTTATTCTCTAAAATACCTTCTATTTTTTCCATCACTTCTTCTGTTAACAAAGAAACAACCTCAAGGGCTTTTAGATTCTCCTTTAAGTGTTTTTGTTTACTAGCGCCAGTAATAACGGTACTCACATTAGGATTTTTTAAGCACCAAGCCAACGCCAGCAATGGCATATTGACACCCAGCTCATCACACAACTTCGCCAATTTTTTAACGGTATCTATTTTATCCTGAGTCAAAGTCGAATCTTTGAGCCATTCCATTCCTTCCATTCCCAAGCGAGTTCCTTTGGGCATACCGTTGTTGTACTTTCCAGTGAGTAATCCAGAAGCCAAAGGCGACCAAATGGTGGTTCCCATTCCATAATTTTTATACAACTGTTTGTATTCTACCTCAAATTTATCTCGGTGAAACATATTGTAATGCGGTTGCTCCATCGTAGGACCAATTAAGCGATATTTTTCAGCAGCAGCATGGGCTTCGGTATATTCTTGAGCCGACCATTCAGAAGTACCCCAATATAAAATTTTACCCTGACGCATCAAATCATTCATTGCCCAAACTGTTTCGGCAATAGGTGTTTTTTTATCGGGTCGATGGCAGAAGTACAAATCCAAATAATCGACTTGTAGCCTTTGCAATGCCTCGTTACAAGCCTCCATAATATGTTTCCTACTCAAACCCGTCATATTTGGTCGGCGGTCGCCTCTACCGAAATAGACCTTACTACTCACAATGTAACTAGAGCGGTCCCACTTCATCTTTTTAAGGATTTTACCCATCACCTTTTCCGACTCACCACCTGCATAAGCTTCAGCATTGTCAAAAAAATTGATGCCATTGTCGTAAGCAACAGCCATCAGCTTTTCAGCGGTATTGTCCCCAATTTGCTTTCCAAAAGTGAGCCAAGAACCAAAAGAGAGGGCGCTGACTTGGAGCCCCGAACTTCCTAAATTTCTATATTCCATATTTTTTACTTTTTATAAAAACAGAAGAGTGCTAAGATAGTTTTAAATTTTACCAACCGAAAAGCCAAAATAGCTGAAAAACAAGATATTACGTTTTTGTACTCATAAAAAAGCCAAAGAATTTTATCAATTCATTGAAAATGCGTAATTATGTGGATTAAAACCCAATCCAATCTGTTTCGTAAAATAAACAGT
>Ga0115031_1003224_pt1 | contig 12137 bp, 9 predicted proteins | sample Maine_Asex4_meta_FD_87301 | JGI IMG/M metagenome (GOLD analysis project Ga0115031, IMG submission 87301) | Marine algal microbial communities from Maine, USA - Maine_Asex4_metaG | ecosystem: Host-associated > Algae > Red algae > Unclassified | place: Maine, USA | collected 2015-01-05 | reverse complement strand
GAAGTACGTGACCCCCGGGAGCCATCTTGTCATCCCGACCAGTCTTAAAGGTCAATCCGCTTGCGGGTTGGCCTTTTTGCGTTTCCTATCCAGCCCTTACCACTTAGCCGCGCTTATGTTCGAGCACGAAGTACGTGACCCCCGGGAGCCATCTTGTCATCCCGACCAGTCTTAAAGGTCAATCCGCTTGCGGGTTGGCCTTTTTGCGTTGCTGACCGGTCCTTACCAGTGCTTTCAGCGTTTCGTATCCCTTACCGCCCCCAGCCGCCGCCGTTGCCCCGCATACGCATCCACCTACCGCTCACGCCAAAATACTACAAACGTAATATTAACCCTATCTTCGCCCATCCAAAATCAACTCCATGCGGCTCTCCCCTTTTCTTCTCTTCCTTTTTCTTCCTTTCCTTCTCATCGCCCAGCAGCGTAAAATAGTTGACTCTACGCTCACCGTCAGTTTCGAGGACTACGATCCGCCCAGCAGCCTCGTCGTAGCTGAGCATCCCCTTACTTCGGCCAGTATTCCCTTTGTCGACGTGCACAGCCACCACTGGCGAATGGGTACGCAGGACCTGGACAAGCTGATTCGGGAAATGGATGAGTTAAACATGAAAGCCGTTGTAAACCTTAGCGGACGGGGAGGAGAAGCCCTAAAGGGGATGATGGACAACATCAACAAATCCGGTTATCAGGACCGCATTATCTGCTTCACCAACATCAACATCCGCAGCATTGACGACCCCGACTACCTGGAGTCCACCCTCGCCCAACTGCATTTCGATAAAAAGATCGGTGCGCGCGGACTTAAAATTTATAAGTCGCAGGGTATGTCGAATACCGATAAGGCCGGCAACCGCATCGCCATCAACGATCCACGTTTGAGTCCCATTTTCGATCTGGCCGGGGAGTTCGGCTGGCCGGTCCTGATTCACTACGCCGATCCCAAGCAATTCTGGCAACCGCATGATACCGACAACGAGCGCTGGCTGGAGTTAAAACTTAAACCCAACCGCAAACAGGATGATAATCGTGTGAGCTGGGAGCAGATCGCATCCGAGGCCCACGGTTTGTTCAGGCATCACCCCAACACCACCTTCATCGCCGCCCACATGGCCTGGTACGGCAACGACCTGGTCAGACTCGGCAAGTTTCTTGACGAAAACCCCAATGTGAGCGCAGAGATCGGAGCGGTGATCGCCGAGCTCGGTCGCCAGCCCCGCGCCGCCAACCGCTTCTTCGCCAAGTACCAGGACCGCGTCCTGTTCGGTAAGGACTCCTACAAGCCCGCCGAGTATGCTACTTATTTCCGCGTCCTGGAAACCGCCGACGAATACTTTCCCTATTACAAACGCTACCACGCCTTTTGGAAAATGTACGGGCTGGATTTGCCCAAACCCATCCTGGAGAAGCTGTACTACAAAAACGCCGTACGGCTGATCACCGGCCTGGAAGAATCCATGTGGGAGTAAGGAACGGCGATACAGTTAAACCTTGTAGAAACCGGGCTGTGGCCCTGATCAAGATCATAGCTTAATCTCCAGGCGTTCCCCCGCCGTCATTTTTCCCTCCTGAACAACTTTCCCGTTCGCATCCTTTACCCGCACGGTGAACTCATTGCCGATCCGGTTCACCTCGATGTCAAAACCCGCGTCGGAGCCGAAGGCGTGTACGTTGCGCAGGGCCATTTTGTACCATCCTTCCGGCATGCGGGGTTGCAGGCTGAAGGACCGGAAACCGGTCGGTAGCATTCCGAACAAACCCTCGGTAAATACCCGGCAATATAATCCGCTCTCCGCACTCAGGTGGGCCATGTTTCCTTCGGGGAAAGCCTCCACTACGTAGGGTACCCGGTCGCCCAATAATCGGGCGCGGCTGAACTGCAACAACCGCTCGTGCGCCCGGCCGGTGGCCCCGGCGATGAAGGCGCCGCGCAGGGCGTATAGCGTTCCGCGGTCCCAGAAGATCTCGCTCACCTTGGGGTCGGGATGATTCTTTTCTACGTGGACGCCGTTATCGGTCCAGAGGCTGTCGAACAGACCGATCAGGGTAGCGTCTTTGCGGTCGTGGAGGCCGACAACGAGGGGAAGGGCAATCCAGTGCCGCAGATTCTCGTGCCCGTCATAGTAGCGGTAAGTTTTTAATCCCTCCACCCTGGCACCGAAGAACTTTTCAATGGCCCTGGCGAGGTTCTTACGCCGCTTTACCCAGGTCCTGGCGAGGTCCTCCTTTCCCAGTTCACCGGCCAGACTGATGCTTGTCTGCAACGCGCCGTAGTAGAGGCTGGAGGTGGAAAGGTTGGCGTCACCGGTTTCGATGCGACCTTCCATTTCGTCGGACTGGCTGGTGACGACGCCATCTTTGTTGAGCTTGCGGTCGTTATAGTCGAGGCACCAGGCGAGCAGGGGCCAAAGTTCGCGGGCGATGGCTTCGTCGCCGCCGGCGAGCAGGTAATGACTCAGTCCGTAGGCGATCATGGCCGCGTCGCCCCGGTCCAGCGGGTTGGCGGGGGCGTCCCCCTCCATCTCGAAGCTGTAGCGGATGTTGGAGCCGTCTTCCGGGATGGCTTCCTGGTACACGCGCCACATGTTGCGGGCCGCTTCGTTACCGAGCTCGTAACCGAGATACGGGAAGAACGGATTGATGTACTCGGCCTGATCGTTGGCCCAGAACCCGATGTAATAGCGGCTGCCGCCCGGGCTGTGCACGAGGCCAAGCTTGGAGTCGAAGATGCTCTCCGCGCCCCGGACTTTGCTCAGGGCGAAGAGGGTATTGTAAATGGACTCGGGTGTTTCCAGCACCAGTTCTTCCTGAAGATCTCTGACCATTTCCCTCCGACCGCCGTAAGCCGTTTCCGCCTCTTCATATACGTTAGACAAAATTTCCCGGCCGGCTTTTCCAGCCTTAAAAAATACATAACCATAGCTTGGAACGCCGGGCTGCAGGATCATTTCCGGTTTCGAAGCCAGTCCGGACACCGTCCGGAATTTACCCGCCTCGCCGGCGTGTTCCTCTGCGGTCGTTTGGGGCTCCAGGCTCACGGCCAGCGGAGTTTCGCCCTCGTTGCGCAGTTCCAGCATTTCGTACGCCGCGTGTTGTCGGGGAGCGGGATAGAGGTGACGGGAAAGGCGCAGCCCTTCCGGCCCCGGAGCATGATGAATGACCAGGTGACCGCTGAAACCGATCGAATCCACCGGACCGAAGGGGATTTCTTTTCCGCCGCTGACGATGCGGGGCAGCACTTCCGCGTCCGTATAGTCGCGCCGCAGGTAATTGCGGTAGGTGGCCCACCATTTCGGGTCGCCGTCCTTGATGAACGGACGCATCTGCGGGTAGATCATTTCGCGCTTGACCGTCACCATCCGGTTGGTATCGACCGCGTAGTGGATGATGGCCGATGCCCCCCGGCCGGACATTTCCACGTTATCTTCGTGGGGAAGCCGGGTTTCTTTGGTCAGGTTCCACACCACGCCGGACTGACTTGCGTCCACCTGCCAGCGCAACTTTTGGGCGCGGACGCAGGTGCAAAGAAAGAGAGTAAAAAAGCAAAGTAGGGAGAAGCGCATTGAGTTGGTATGTCGGACAGTCTTCGGAACAACCGTTGGTAGGTTATTACTGCGACCGTCATAAAAGTAAAATCCTTTCACCGGCAAGATAGACGAACGTTGCGGTGTAGGAATCGCAAATATAGCAACGGACGTATTCCGGTCAGGGATGCAAAGAGTTACCTTAATCGGTTTGAGCGTACGCCGGCTTGGATTACCAAGCCCTCCAAAGACCCTGGTATGGCACCTGCGGCCGCGCCAAAAAATGTTACCAACTCGCCAACAAATACCGGTAAGTAGTCACTGCCTTGTCTCTTGAAAAACGCAGCTTTAGTACGCCGAGTCGCGCCTTCAGGAAAGCCTGTTCCCGGGCATTGATCAGAAACTGGGTACTTTCCCCTAACTTGAACAGTTCGCGTTCCGCCTCCAGCAGCCGTTGGGCCTGATCGGCCAGTATTTCGCTGAGGGTAAGCTGCTCCGCGTAAGCGCCGACGGCATCGCGGTAAGCCCGCGCCTTCGCGTCCAGCGCCTGGGACTTGGCGTTGAATTTGGCTTCCGACTCGACCACCTTCAGCTCTCCGAGTTGTACACCCGCCCGCGCCTTGCGGTTGAGCAGCGGGTAGCTGGCCGTAACGCCCAGTTTATAAGCCTCTGAGAAAGCGGTACCCGCCGGCGTCTCGGGCAGCGAAAACCCGTCGCCCAGCAGATAATAACTGAGGTTTAGCTCGGGTTTCAGTTGCTCGCGTTTGAGGTCGCGGGCCAGGGAAGCATCGGCCAACGAAAGCGATAACTGCGCCAGTTCGGGGTGCTGGCTGAGGGTTTCCAGGCGGGGGAGATCGCTGATAAATTCTTCCGGAAGCAGGGTGGGCAGATCGGCCGCTTCCAACGGCCAGTACAACTCAGAGAGTGCCCGGCGGGCCAGTTCGGCGTCGATCTCCGCCTGGCGGACGGTCTGTCGCTGCAGCCCCAGGTAAACGGTTGCCTCCAGCGTGTCTACGGCCGGTTTATCGCCCTGCTCCACCAGCCCCCGGTACTGGTCAAGCCGGGCGGCGATGAAGTCTTCAATCTGGCGATTGAGGTTAACGGAACGCACGGCAAAAGACCACTCCAGGTAGCGATAGGCCACGTCATAGCGCAGTTCGTTGCGGATCATATCGGCCATTGCTTGCTGACGTTCCACGGCCAGTTCGCCGCGTTTCAGATCCGTACGCGTTTCATCGCGCATCAGCCCCCGCAGCAGCGGTAGTTTGATGGCCAGGTACGCCTGTCCGTTGGCCGGCACGGTACGCTCAGCGCTGAGGTAGGTGCCCTCGGCGCGCTGATAGCCACCGGCGAGCTTGAGCGCGTAAGGGCTCTGCCAGCTAAGCTCGGCGGTACCGTAATCGAAGTACTCGGTCCCCTTAAAATCTTTTCGATCATAGTCGATGGACAGCTTGGGGTCGAGCGCACCACGGGCGTAGCGCAATTCGGCGGGGCCACGCTCTTCCACGGCCCTGGCGGTCATCGCCAACGGATGGTTGGCCAGCGCCCAGGCGGTCACTTCCTCCAGGGTAAGCGCTTTTTGCGCGAACGCAGGTGCAAGGGAGAGGACGATGAAGACAAAGAGTAGATGTCTGATGTTGGTACGTTTCATTATTGCTACTGGTCTGATCCGAGGTCGGCCCGCTACGGCAAACGCAATACCGTTACTTGACTACGCCCTTGGCGGGTGCTTTCAGTTTCACTTCGTCGTCTTTAACTCCTTTTTCCTTGCTGTTGTAATAGTCGGGTGGGAAAGCGTTAAGCTGCCGCCAGACTTCGTACCAAACGGGTACCCGCCCCAGCAGGGCTACCCCTTCGGCCCCGGAGCCCGGGCGCAGGGCACTGGGCCAGGAACGGCCGTCCTCGGTCGGAGACACCAGCACCCGGTACCGGCCCTTGGCGTCGATGGTATTATCGATGGCCACTACCTTACCGCTGAAGGTACCGTAACTCAGGCCCGGCCAGCCACTGAAGAAAACCGCCGGCCAACCATCGAACAAGAAACGAACCTCCTGGTCCAGCTTTACCAGGGGAAGATTGAAGGGATCGACGTAAATTTCCACTGCGGCCCGGAAGGTACGGGGTAAGATGGTTACGATGGACTCGCCTTCTTTCACCGTCTCGCCGATACCGGGCGTAAGTATTTTACCGATTACCCCATCCTGGGGAGAAAGGATGTACCCGAAGTTGCGGCGCATGAGGTAGTTCGTTTCCGTACTTTCCAGTTTGGCCACGTCCCCAATGCTTCCGTAGTAAGCCGTCAGTGCACTCTGGCGGTCGCTCTCGGCCTTGGCGATCTTACCCTGGTAAGTAGGTTCCGTAACTTCCAGCATCAACTGGGCTTGATCCACGTCCGTTTTGGCCTGGTCAAGTTTGTTCTCGATGGAAGTCAGTTTAGCGCGGGCTTCCTGCGTCTTGAGCACCTTGGCTTCCCGGTAGGTCAACGACTTCAACCCTTTTTGGAACAGGGTATCCGCCCGCCTTTCCTGGTAAGCGGCGATCTCCACCTGCTTTAGTTGCTGCACGAGGTCGGCTTCGAGGGTAGTGACGTACAGCAGACTTTGTTTGTACTTATTGCGCGCCTGCTTCAGCTTGTTGTCCAGTTCCAGGCCAAGCGTTCCAATCTGGCGTTCCAGCGCCGAGGCTTTTTCTAGGTAACCTTCGGCACTGTTGATCTTGGCGTTGCGCATCTCGCCCGTACGTTCCACCAGTTTCGGGTCAAAATATTCCGACTTTATCTCGCTCATCCGGGCGATGGTATCGCCCCTTTTCACGGTATCCCCCTCGAAGAGAAACCACCGCTCGATCCGGCCGGGGATGGTGGCCTGAATGTTCTGCGGGCGATCAGAGGCGTCGTAAGCGGTTACGTTGCCCTTGGCGCGAAAATTCTGCGTCCAGGGCATCAGGAGGATGATCAATGAGAGGACGATAAAGACCAGCAGCCACCGCCGAAGAAGCTTTTGTCCGCTGGGCATATCCACCTGATTCAGGGCGGAGAGTTCCATACCCGAGACGTTGGTCAGTACACTTTGTGGAGAGATGTTTAACATTGGTAAGCTGATCTGATGGTAAGTCGGGTGAGTACAGTCCGTGCATGGTAACGTTTGAACGAGGGATACCGGTCAATGGTTAGCTGGAAAAGTTTTTGGAACTGGTCCAGATTTCCATGGTCGCGGCGTCCGCGAGCACATCGGAAGGGGTACCGTTCAGCAGTACGTTGCCACGCCGGAGCACCATGACCCGGTCACAGGCACGGGCCACTTCGGGTTCGTTGCTGAGGATGACCAGGGTCCACGGCTGTCGCTTGTCCGTAAGTTGCTGCATGATGATGCGGCGGGTGGCGGGTTCGAGCTGATCGAGCAGGTTACCGAGCACCAGCAGGCGGGGCTTGCGGACGATCGCGCGGGCCAGGAGCAACCTCACCCGGATGGAACGGGGCACGTTCAGCCCCTCGGCGGCGAGCACGAAATCGTAGCCTTTGATTTGCTCGGCAACCCAGTCGGACAGGCGCGCGACGCCCAGCGCCCACTGCACTTCGGCGAAACCGACGTCGGGGTGCCCCAGGCAGATGTTGTCGATCAGGGTACCGGGGATGATGCTCTCTTCGGGGCTGTAATCACCGATCATCTGCCGGAGGGTATCAAGGTCCAGATTGCCCAGGGGAACGTTGTTGAAGGTCAGCACCCCATCAAAATCATCGCGCATGCCCGCCAGCAGTTGCACCAGGGTGGATCGTCCGGAACGGTTGTATCCCGCGACGCAGACCCGCTCGTTGGCCGCGATGTTGAAATTGATGTTTTTAAGCGCCGTAACGCCGGAGACCGAATAGACGAAAGAGAGATCCTTGGCACCGACGGCCATTCCCAGTCCGGTATCGATGGTGGTGAAGGTCAGGTCACCGCTGATCTCCAGGGGCAGATCGGTCAGGGTACTGATTTTCTCTACGCCGGTCAGGGTATCGTAGATGACGTCGAGCATGAAGACCAGTTTCTCCGCCGAGGAAAGAATCAGCAGGATTACGATCTCCGCGGCAACGAACTGACCGATGTTGATCTGGTTTTCGATGACCAGTTTACCGCCAAGCAGGAGGAAAAAGGCCGTGACCAAAGCCTGAAAAGCAATCAGCCCGCCGTAGTGAAAAAGAAGGATGCGGAAGTGTGCCCTGCGGGCATCGAGGTAACCGATGACCAGTTCGTTGGTCCGGCGCATGGAGAGGCGTTCTCCGCCGGCCAGCTTAAAGGTATTGCTGGCGCGGCCGATATCCTCCAGCCAGCCGGCGACCTTGTATTTGTACTTACTTTCCTGCAGGCTCGTATCCAGCCCGGCCGGGGCCACGAACCAAAGCAGGAGAAACAGCAGCAACGCCAGTACACCGCCAAAAGCGGCAAAGAAAGGATGATAGAGAGAAACAAGCACCAGACCGAAAAGAATCTGCATGACGGCACCGCTGAAGTCCATCAAAATTTTGGGCAGACCTTTCTGGATCGTCAGCGTATCGAAAAACCGGTTAACCAATTCAGGCGGGTAATGCTCCTGAAAAGCCTCGAGGCGGATGCGCGGTAAGCGGTAGGCAAACTCGAACGAAGCCCGGCTGAAAAGGCGCCGCTGCAGGGTCTCTGCCACGATATACTGCATCACCTTCAGGATACCGACCAGCACAACGGCACCGGTAACTACCAACACCAGAATCACCAGGGAAGTGTTGAAAGCGCCACCGGCAATGAGGTTAATGATGGCCTGTACGCCCAGCGGACCGACGAGCGCAAGCACACCGATCAGTACAGCGTAGAGATATACGTAGCCAATATCTTTACGATCCGGTTTTAAAAGTGCGATAAATTTGTTCAGGGGCGAAACGGGGGAAGCGGGCAAATTTTAGAATTTTGGCTTGGCTTAAAAGTAATACTATCAAAACTTATAGGTTTTACTTTTGTTCACGGGGCATGGCAATTCAGGTACGTATCCTTCCATCGACCCAACATTTTTTGCGTGACCCCCAGGAAACTGATCTTGGAAGGCGCTTACTGGAGCAATCGATCATCCTGCTGGATGAACTGGGACTGGAAGCTTTCAACTTCAAAAAGCTGGCGTTAGCGCTCAATTCCGTGGAAGCGAGTATCTATCGTTATTTCAGCAACAAGCACCAGTTATTGTTGTACCTGGTCAGCTGGTATTGGGACTGGGTACACCACTTGGTAAACCAGGCGGTTGCGGGTGAAGTTACGGCAAAAGGACGGTTACGCGCGGCGATCGGTGCACTTACCCGTCCTTTTGTAGAAAACCCGGGGGTTCCTTACATCGACGAGCGGCGGTTACACCAACTGGTCATCAGTGAAGGATCGAAAGCCTACCACACCAAAGCCGTTGACCAAGAGAATAATAAAGGACTGTTTCTGGGGTACAAAAGCCTCAACGCGGAACTGAGCAATCTCTTACTGGAGATAAATCCGGATTTTGCTTATCCACGCGCCCTGGCGACCTCCCTGTTCGAAATGGCGCATAACCACCCCTACTTTGCCGAGCACCTGCCCCGCCTTACGGACCTGAACCACGGCGAAGGAGTTGGCAGGGAACTGGAACAAATGCTTTGGTTCTGGACGACCCGTTTACTCGGAATTGCAAAAGATTAGATATTTGCACCCCATGCCCCGTAAGTCGGTTTCAATTAGAGATTTATCCGACGTAAGCCCTGATTAAATATTCCACGCCGAACTGAACTATCCCCAAAAATTCTTGTCTAAACTAATGCGATAGCAAACCTATCATCCATCAAAAGAGTCACCGCATTTCACGGTACGCTTCATTCTTAACACATATTCATGGTTTCCGATAGTTCATCAGGTCTTTTTTCCAACTGGAAAAATGATCTTCCCGCGAGTATCGTGGTATTTTTCGTGGCCCTGCCGCTCTGCCTCGGCATTGCGGTGGCCAGTGACGCTCCTCCCTTTGCCGGTCTGATTGCCGGTATCATCGGTGGCATTATGGTCGGGGCGGCCTCCGGCAGTAAAATCGGCGTAAGTGGTCCCGCAGCCGGTTTGGCCGCAATTGTAGCTACCGCCATCGCCGACCTCGGCTACGCCAACTTCCTCATGGCCGCCGTAATCGGTGGCGGGCTGCAGATTCTGTTCGGAGTGCTCAAAGCCGGCGTGATCGGCTACTACTTTCCGTCTTCCGTGATCAAAGGTATGCTGACCGGTATCGGAATCATCATCATACTGAAGATGCTGCCGCGTTTTTTCGGCATTGATGCCGATGCTTTCGGCGACCTTTATTTTAATCAGGTCGACGGGGAGAATACCTTTACGGAGATCGGCAACATCATCTCGGGAGTCGACGTATCGGCTACGACCATCGGGTTGATCTCGATGGCCATACTGTTGTTGTGGTCAAACGTGCTTGTTCATAAAGGAAAAATTTTCAGCCTCATCCAGGGGCCCCTGGTGGCCGTAGTGGTGGGTATTCTCTACTACATTTTCACCAAAGACAATTCCACCTTCAGCCTCGCTCCCGAACATTTGGTCAACGTTCCCGTACCGGACAATTTTGACGACTTCATCGGTCAGTTTTCCTTTCCGTCCCTATCCGCGCTCGGCATGTGGAAGGTCTGGCTGACGGGTTTCACCATTGCGCTGGTCGCCAGTCTTGAAACCCTGCTGTGCGTGGAGGCTACCGACAAGCTCGATCCGGACAAACGGATTACACCGACAAACCGGGAATTACTCGCTCAGGGCGCGGGTAATATCTTATCCGGTCTCATCGGCGGTCTGCCCATCACGCAGGTGATTGTCAGGTCTTCCGCCAACATCCAGTCCGGGGGCCGCACCAAGCTTTCGGCGATCGTTCACGGCTTTCTGTTGTTGATCTCGGTACTGACGATTCCTTCGTTGCTCAATAAGATTCCCTTTGCGGTGCTGGCGGCCGTACTTCTTGTGGTTGGCTATAAGCTGGCGAAGCCGGCTACCTTTTCGGCCTTATACAAAGCCGGCTGGCAGCAATTCGTACCGTTCCTCATTACCGTGATCGGAATCGTAGTGACGAATCTTCTGGCGGGTATTGCCATCGGGCTTGCCGTAGCCGTCGTAATCATTCTTTACCGCAGCTACCAGAACAGTCACTTCCTGCACATTGTAGAGGATGCTCCTAATCACAAAGTAAAAATGAGATTGGCCGAAGAAGTTACCTTCTTTAATAAAGGAGCGATCCTTAAGGAACTAAACGAGCTGCCCTACGGTACGGAGCTTGAGATCGACGTCCGCAAGACCCGGTACCTCGATTACGACGTGATGGAAATTTTGCAAAACTTCAGCGATCAGACCGAAGACCGCGACATCAGTTTCTGCATCATCTCCGAAAAAGGAGAAGTTCAGAATCCGGACAGTATTTATGAGTTCTTCAATCTCGCTCCCGCCGCAGGTCATTAAGCGTTTTCAGGAAAATTCCTGACGCGCTTTGTCAGTAGTACATCCTCAGCGCCCTTATCATCATTTCATTCCTACTTAACAGAAGATCATATGTCATTGTCCGCATTAACCAAAGAAAAACAAGCTGAGATTACGCCGGAAGCAGGCGTGAACGCCCTCATCGAAGGCAACAGGCGTTTCCTCGATCAAGCTCCGACCGAGCGTAATCTCGTCGAACAGGTGAGCCAGACTTCCAACGGTCAGTACCCCTTCGCCTGCGTACTGAGCTGCATCGATTCCCGCATCCCCACCGAGATCATTTTCGATCAGGGTATCGGCGATCTGTTCAACGCCCGCGTGGCCGGTAATTTCGTCAACGACGACATTCTGGGCAGTATGGAGTTTGCCTGTAAGCTGGCGGGAGCAAAGGTTATCATGGTGCTCGGACATACCTCCTGCGGAGGCGTAAAGGGAGCCTGTGATAACGCCGAACTCGGTCTGCTGACCCAAATGCTCGGTAAGATCAAGCCCGCCGTCGACGCCGTCAAAACACCCGCGGGAACCGACCGCAGCTCGAAGAACAAGGCGTTCGTGAACGAGGTGGCGGAGATGAACGTCCGCATGAACGTGGAGGCCATTTCCGCGCGCAGCAGCGTGCTGAAGGACATGATCGAGAATGGTGAGGTTATCGTTGTCGGCGCGATGTACAACGTCGGCTCCGGTAAGGTGACGATGGTGGAGTAACCGCACCTAAACCAACTCCCGGCCTTTAAGGACGGGGATACGGTAGTGTGTAACGAGGGAGTAGCCGAACCAAAACCAACTCCCGGGGCGGTCTTCTTGGAAAGATTGAAATGAACCGTTGAATTCACCCGGCGGAAGAGACGCACGCACACTGAAGACTTTGTGGACGCGGGATGCGAAAATGGTTGAGGTAAATCCGGTAAGCCCCATTAAGCCCCACCGGCTTGGATCTTTAAGAAGATTACCGATCATATTTTACGGCCACGGCGGGATCTTGACCGGTCAGAGAGAACGTTAATTTTTCGCAAGGAGACCTTACGAGAAACCAATTCTCTGCACCTGCGTCCGCGCCCAAAATAAAAGCTTTCCGGAAACAAATGCGTTTTCCGGGAGGCTTTTTTTTTGGTTTGAATTAAACGACCTCGGTCTACCG
>Ga0115031_1003221_pt1 | contig 12142 bp, 12 predicted proteins | sample Maine_Asex4_meta_FD_87301 | JGI IMG/M metagenome (GOLD analysis project Ga0115031, IMG submission 87301) | Marine algal microbial communities from Maine, USA - Maine_Asex4_metaG | ecosystem: Host-associated > Algae > Red algae > Unclassified | place: Maine, USA | collected 2015-01-05 | reverse complement strand
CGCGGCGGCGGTGCGCCGACGCCCGCCGCCGGCTGCCGTGCCACCTGACGGGCGGCGTGTTCCCGTGCCCCGCCGCCGCGGACGCAGAGCCGCGGCCGCGCCAGCGGCGGACGCGGCGGTGACGCCAGCGTCCGCCCAATGGTATTACCATTAGGCAGCCGCCGCTCTTGGCCCGGGGGGGGGGGTACCGGGGGTGGTGGGGGTCGCATGCTGCCACCGATGGGCACACAGCACCCAGGCGCGTGCAGACGCCATGTCGTGGCCCGCGCAACAGGGCCGGCGGCGCCGCAGCCGCGCACGCCGGGGTAGCGGCCCGCCCCCCCCCCCCCGCTGCCGCCCTCCCGAGCAAAGCCGCCGTCACCGCCCGGTCACGAGTGGCGAGTACGTCGGCCTCGGCTTTCCCGCGGCACGGCGGCGGCCGAGGCGGCGGCGGCGGCCGCCGCCGCGGCCGCCGCCACTCTCCGTCGTCGGACGACAGCTGCGGCGACTGCTACCGACGGCCGGCCGCGCCTGTAACCGCGGCCGCCGCAGCCACGGGCGGTGGCAGCGGCACCCGCCACCCCCCGCGCCGCTGCTCGCAGGCACGCCGCCACGACTTACGTCGGCACTGCCACAGGCACGCGCACGGGGGGGGCGCCGCCTGTCCTTCGTGCTGCCCCCCTCGGCGCCCGCCGCGTGGCGCCGCCCACCCGCCCGTCCGCACGCAGGACCGCCGACGACGAGCAGCAGCCAGCAGAGCCACCGCCGCCGGGCGCCGGAGGGTGGCGACGCGGCTGCGGCGGCGGTCGACGCGAATGAGGCCAGTCGGGAGCCGCCCGCACGGGGCGTGGCCGGTGGCTGACGCCGCCGCGGTCGCCGCCGCCACCCCGCGCAGCTGCCAACGGCAGCACGTTCCCCAACGCGCCCGCGGCACCGCGACCGCACCCGTGCCGCCCCGCCGCGGGATGCCCGTAGCCGACGCGTTTGCGGCGGCACCGACCCTGCCCGCCGCTCACGTGACCGAGTGCCGCTGGCGACGGCGCCGCAGGCCGGCCGCATATGGCAGGTGGGGTGGGGGCGGCCGACTTGCATGATGGCGGGGCGCTCCATGGCCGGCCATCGGCCTTGGCGTGGGGGGGGCGGCCGCCGTGCCCGCTGTCAGCCCGGCACTCGTCCACGTGCCGCAGTGGTGGGTGGGGCACCGCGCTGCTACTGCCACCTCGTGCCCCCATCAGCGCTCCCTGCCACACGGCCGTGGCGGCCGGTGGGGGGGGGAGAGGGGAGGGAGGGGCTCTGCTGCCTCGCCGGCCGACGACGCGCTGTCTGCATCGGCGTGGCCGTCAACCGTCTGCGTTGCCGCGTCGACGGCGACGCGCGGCGATGTCGGCGGGACGTTGGACAGAGGCGTGGGGGGGGCAAGGAGGGAGGGAGCCGTTGTGAATGCCATGGCGGCGGCCGGGGGCAGCAACGCCTGTGGGGAGGGTGTGGCGTCGGGAAGTGGGGCGGGGCGGAAAGGCGAACACCGGCGCAAAACGGGGTCCACGAATAAATACCTCGAATCTCTCGGCGCGGAGTAACCACCGCGCTCCACGGTATCGAAACGCCCCGTTTCCAGCCTCTGTGCGACCCTCTGCACGGCGGGCACATGCCCTTTCGCGCCCGTGCCGACGATCTGACCAATCAGAGACGCGGAATGGCCCACTCTCACGCCCCCCCCAGGCCGTACTTAAGCGGCCTGGATTGGCGGCGCCCGGCTGCAGAATCTGGCACGATCTGGCGAAAAATGCAGCTTGGAGTTCTTTACAGTATCCAATTGCCCTGCAATATCGTCTGCAAAGTGGGGCGCATGCTGATTTGCTGTACTGGGGCCGGTACCCACAATTTTCAAAATGCCTCCGAACGCGTCCAGTACAGGCTGAAATGGCATGTACTGGGCCATGTTCGACCCCCCTCCACACTGCAAAACTTCCAATATAGTATAGAAACGATATTCGCGTTTTAGACCGCGGCGCTCCTCTGCACGCGCCCAGTATGGGAATACACTGCGCCCACAATGTGCCTGGCTGCCACTCCACGGCACCGACAATGCTCAGACATTGCGTACGCTGGGGTCTTTCCGGCGCTGGGTGGGGACACGTAGAACTCGCAGGACATCTCACGATCAAGAAGCGTAACGCGGCACCTACGAACGGCGATCTATCACGCTTCCCTTGCGGGCTGTCGTGAGGCTGTTTGTTGCTCTGCAGGGGGGCCGTTTATGCCTCGTCTCATGCGTTTATTCTTTGGCTGCGCTTCCTCTGCAAAAACTGCATCACATGTCAAGCAGAGTCCAGGCCAGAAAAAAGGACCAAGAATAAAGACTACAGCAAAGGTCACACCGCCCCGGCTTGGTCGCATGCTGGACCCACGCGTGCCCTGCTAACCGCGTCAATGAAATAGAAACGAGTACACCAGCGTCGAGCGCAGAGAGCCAGAAAGAGATAAACACGTAGCCAATCACGAGAAGCAAAGAGATCGACGAGCAACACGGAAACGCGAGACGTGCCTCAGTACAATGACACAAAAACTCAGCACGTCCGCGAGGCCCACAAGCACGTAGCCAATCACGAGAAGCAAACATATCGACGAGGAACACGGAAACGCGAGACGTGGGTCAGTACAATGATACAAAAACCCAGTACGTCCGTAAGACCCGCACCGGCACCCACCAAGTACGCAGGTACAACACATCACTGAATTGGATCACTCTAAGCAGCTTCACGACAAAACATCCGCCTCACGACACGTACCGAGGAGCCTGCGGCCGATCGGAGACGGATCGAGGTGTTGGCGAATGACGGCGACGCCGGCGGGGCGTCGGACGACGCCAGGAGGGTGGGCGAGGGCGTCGGTCTCGACCCGACTCGAAGACCTGTGGCAAAGCCTCAGAGACGCCGCCCTCGCGGTCACGTTGGCTCTTATGAGGCGAGCGCACTGTTGTTCGACCCTCTCAGACGCTCCGAGAGGGCACATTGTGCGCGGTCCGCCAAGCCTCTTTCGACTCAGTGTGCAGCTGCGCGCTGTCGTTTGCGACTCATACGTGATGCCTTCCATGGAACACAGCGATAGCCTCCCTGTCAGCTCTCGACTGCAATGCTGCGTCATTAAACTGTGTACACGTATCTGATTGGGCAACGATAGCTTTTCGAACGGAGATTTGACCGGGATCCAACTTCGTTGCTCGTTTTGATACGTGGTGAACGCTGGTGGCTTCTGGCAGTCCAGAGATGCCCGACACAGATTGATGTGTGACAAACCTTCCTGACTGGCCCTGGCACGCGGCGAAACGACGAAGACACACCCGATTTCCTTGTGTGCGCGTCACTTGTAGCGTGCTTCTGCAGGGGCTACAAGCCCACGAACCTGGCCCGACTTACCTGGTACACCCCACGGGGCCAGCACGTGGGACTTGAAGCCCACGTTCTGGACCCCCTCCCCCCCCAGATGACGTGCGTTCGGCCCCCCCGTCACGGCCGCCGCTCCGAATTGATGCCAGTAAGGCAATCGGGCCTGTAGTACATAAAATTTAGCCTAGTAAACGTCTTAGTACACGTCTAGTATGCGCCCCACTTTCCCGACGATCTCGCTTCTGGACCGCAGCGTTTCTGAGCTCATTTCAGGTCCTGATTGAGTGGCCCTCGGCTTTCGGCAGGTCCAAGACTAAAGGTCCCCGAGGCGAATCTATCGTGCAGGTCCACGGCTTCGGGGCCACAGATGGCCTGTTGCGGCGGCCCGCTTAGCCGCTTTGGGGCCATGAATGCGGCACGCGGCGCGACTGCGTCCTCTCTATTCGCGCGCGCGCGCTTCGGGCCGGCCCGGCAGCTGTCAGTTTTGGGGCCGCCGGGTCGCCCCGCTGGCGGCCGGTACACGACGCCGACTGTGCCGCGCGGGCCACGCTCGTCGCGTCCCCGTCCCCACTGCTATCGCCTTCACCACCTTCGACGTGGCACGCGCGACGGGGTGGCACGGAATTCCGTTCACTTGCACACGCACGTGTTTCTGGTGTCGCGGTGCCTCCTCCTGCTTCCCCTACTACTGATCGCTGTGGGGGGACCGTCGTTGGCCTGCGTTGGCGCTTTGTTGCGTCCGTCGGTAAGAGCCGGTCTCTGGGCGGCTGTGGCCGTCTTATCCACGGCTGGAGGTTTGGAGCGTGATTCCTCTTGGTTGTGGCCCTCCCTAGTTGCCGTTGTGCCCTCGACGTCGTGGCGTCCAACGTGGCTCTTCTTTGTCGACGGGGTCACGGCGGCGTCCTCGGACGGCTGTCGCACGTCGTTTCTCTCGTCGTGTATCTGCCTCGGCGCGTTAGGCTGTTTGGCGTAGGTTTGGCACCTCTTTTGGACGAGAAGGGGGGGGCGTGTTACGGTGGGCGGGGAGCTGTGGGGCGGTTAAGGTGGGGGGGGGGGGGGGGGTGACGGTTGGGGATGTCGGGTGGCGGCGTTGTGGCGCGAGATTGTCTTGTACCACTCGTCTTGCATGAGATCCGAGCGCAATGGTGTCCGACGACGTTAACTTGGCGGCTCTCGCAACGTGCAAGTCGTTCGCCGCAGCCGTCGGGGAGCGGCGGGTCGGCTCCGTCACATTGGAGCAGGTCAAGCTTCTCCTGACGCACGTTGAGCTCTTCTCCAAGGACCAAAACAATCTCAACTGGAACGTGCACGTGTCGGGCTACGACAAGGGGAGAGAGGTCTTCTGGTTGCCCATTTATGAGGACGCGGCCATCTGCGAGAGCCCCGCGGCCCATGCGTTGGGCCTGGTCTACCGTAACGCGGAGAGCGGATCCTGCATGGAGGCGATGACGGACTAGATCTTGACAGAGACGCCGTCGTCACGGCTGACGCTCCCTCCAGCCGCACACGCGGAAGGAGCCGTGGCACGTGGACGGTGGGTCGAAGGTGGTGGGAAGAAGGAAGACGCTGAGAAAGCGGTGACGGTGGACGGAGGGGGTGCGGCGGCGTGTGGGGCAGCAGCGGGCGGGCAGTGGGCGGCGGAGAAGGCCCCGCGCAGGGCGCTGGCACATAAATTGCTGGTGCCGCGTCGGACCAACCCACGGCAGCCGATGATCGACTGGCAGCGGCGCAAGCAGCCGCAGCGGCCGTCATTGAAACCGAAGATGCGGGCGACCTTTCTCCTCCAGCGGTCGTGGGCGACGCTGTCCAGCCACGGCGATCTACCATGGCGGCAGCGGCTGCAGGCGCAGCGACTACATGTGTTGTTGCGCCGCGTCCGCATGCTGGCACGGCCGTTGGTGGTGGCCGTTCTGGTATCGACCTGAACAACGACGATCCCAGGGCGGGTTCAGACGACGGTGACGGTGGCGGCGGTGACGAGACCGAGGACGAGCTCGCTGCGGCGGCGGCCGGGGAACGATCCCGGCCGTCTGGCAATGTCAAGCGGGTCAAGCGGGTCCGGCCAGACTGGGAGCCCACCACCCCAGCGACAGTCCACCCCCCCAATGACTACCTGCCGACCGACGCCGCCGTGTCGTTTGCCAAGGCGGTGCTTGAGTGCCCCGAGCCAGTAACGCAACTGAGGAAGGTCGCCGTGGTCGGCAACGCGGTGGTGGCGAGTGGGATGTTCTGGCCCAGAGCGCGGCTGAGTTTGCCGTGGTGGACGCGCCAGATCGGGTGCGAGAAGCCGTGGCCGCTGCGTGTCATGATAAACAACTCCCTCATCCACCTTGGGAACCCTAAGCACGCGACCAAGGAGGGTGCAGTGAGGGTGGTGCGGCCCCACATGAACATCGCGCACTCAAGCTCGTTGGCGTGTCGCATTGCGGAGCTGCTGGTGCTGGTGGACAAGTGCGACGAGGCCTACGCGGCGATAATGGGGCACATCTCCAAGTTCAACGCAAAGGTGCTGCCGCCGATTGCGTTGCGAGCTTCCCAGCGGCCGTCTCTCTCGGGTCTTTCAGGGCTGCGGGCAGCACAAAGGATTGCGCCGACACCATCCGCGTTTGCATTGCAACAATCGGACCCTCGGAGGTCGGGCGAGCTGTTTTCGGGCGGCTCCAGTCGCCCTGTGGGGTGGGTGGCCAACGGCTCGCAGCCGCCCACACACCACGTGCGGATGGTGCCGCCGGATCTTCCCGCCCCACTTCCTTCTAACCACCCCGCTGCACCTGCGCGGTCGATTGGCACCGCAACAAGCGCAGCGACATCTGCGGCGGCTGCCGCGGAGGCGGCTACTGCCGCACTCCGCGCGACATTCGTCTGCTGTGGCCGGCTGCCGGGTGTGGCGTGTGTGACCATCCGGCGACCCCGGTGGGTGCTCCTCTCCTATGAAGGGGCGGCTTTCGGCGCCATGCGGTGGGAGAAGAGGCCGAACGACAGCAGGCGGCGGAGAACGCAGCGGACACAGCAGCACTTTCGTAACAACGAGGATAGGAGGCTCCTGCGGGACTGGACGGACGCTGTTGCGCCCCATCTGGCGCACTTTCAGTTCCAGTGCTGCTGCGCTCCGGCTCCCCCGCGTCCTGTGTTGCACGGCAGCGCCCTGCCGCCATGCACAGGTGGCGCGCCGCCCGACCATCGGTCACCAAGCCCGCCGAGGTGGCCGGGTTGCGCGCCGCCAGAACGTCGGCCGCTCAGTCCTCCCAGGTGGACAGGCGGCACGCCGCCGGACCGTCCGCCGCTAAGCCCTCCGAGGTGGACGCGCGGCGCGCCGCCAGACCGTCGGCCGCTAAGCCCTCCGAGGTGGACGCGCGGCGCGCCGCCAGACCGTCGGCAGCCAAGTCCTCCAAGGTGGACGGGCGGCGCGCCGCCCGACGGACCACCACCAAGCCCTCCGAGGTGGACGGGCGGCGCGCCGCGAGCAAGCCCGCCGAAATGGACGGGCGGGGTGCTGCTGGAATGTCGGCAGCCAAGTCCTCCAAGGTGGACGGGCGGCGCGCCGCCCGACCGTCGGCACCCGAGTCCTCCGAGGTGGACGGGCGGCGCGCCGCCCGACTTTCGGCAGCCGAGATCTCCGAGGTGGACGGGCGGCGCGCTGCCAGCAAGCCCGCCGAGGTGGACGGGTGGCGCGCTGCCCGAAGGTCGGCCGGCAAGCCCGTCGCGGTGGACGTCGGGCGGACCGCGGCCGGGTCAAAGACCACCAAGCCCGCCCAGGAGGTTGGAGGAGGACCCGCAGCCGCCCGAGCGGCAGCCGAGCCCGCGGCCGTGGGGCGGGGACGCGTTGTAACGGCCGCATCCGCCGCGGCTGTCGGGGTGGTGGCGGGTGGCCCTGTCGAAGCCGGCGTCCCGCCGTCCATCCCTTTGCCTTCCCTCTTTGTCGAGCGGCCGCCCCGCCAGCAGTGGGCGAAACCTGCCGTCCGCAAGCGGCGGTTCGTGGTGACCCGGAGCCCCGAGGACCGGGCCGCCGTGCATCGCGCCTCTGTCGCCGCCGCCTCTGCGGCGGCTGCTGCCTCTGCCGAAGCGGCCGCTATCGCCACTGCAGCGGCGGCCGAGTCGGCGACCGCGTCGGCCAAGTACCGCGCGGCGGTCGCCACTGCAGCAAGGGCGAAAGAAGAGACAACAAACGCAAGCATCGCCATCAAGAAAGCAGCACAAGCGTCGGCAAGAGCGGCGGCGGCCTTGGCGTACGACCAAGGACGCTACCTGGCCGCCGTGAACAGTGCTGCTGTTGCGTCGCACTCTGTCGGTGCGTCCGCTCGGCAGCCGGCGGCCAATTCCGCCGGCAATCGGCCGGCCGCCGAGTCTGTCGCTGCTGCCGGCGTCGGCAGTCGGACTCCCGCCGGCTCTGTCGCTGCCACCGGTGCCGGTGGCCAGGCGGGAGGCGACTCTGGGGCTGGCGCCACTGTCTTCGGTCGGCCCTCCGGCAAGCGCCAAACCGGCGGTCGGCCCCCCCTTCCACCAGCGAGCCGTCGACGTTCCTGCGGGCCGTCCCAGTAGCTGTCATGGGCCCCGGACCGTCGTGGACCGTGGCTGAGAATGATGCACTCATCAAGGCGTGGTTGATTGAGGCCAAAAACCCCATTCAAGGGACCGACCAGTCCGGGAAGGAGTTTTGGCGGCGGGTGCTTGAGGGCTGGCTGGACCTGCTGCGCGGGGGGCCGGGCGCCGCGGGGAGGGAGCAGCGCGGATTTGACGCGATGAGGAAGCAGTGGGCCAAAACCGTGGCCGGTGTGATGGAGTTTTCCAGCTGCATGGTGCAGGCGCGCCTATTGAAGCCGACGGGCATCGCGACCCACGCCGACCTGGTCAACTGTGCCGAGGGGCTCTACTGCAGCACGAACATTTATGGCCGCATCCGCGGCGATCACGCCGACGTTGTCGCCAAGGAAAAGACAACCAAGCGGCGCAAGAAACAAGTGTCGTGCCCCTAGGCGCACTATTGGGAGCAGCTTAAGGACCAGGACCGCTTCAAGTCGGCGGCCGCCTCCTTCGCGTCCATGCAGAAGAAGGCCGCGGACAAGCAGGTGCGAGCAGCGGCAAGGGCGGCGGCCGCCGCCGGCGCGGATGGCGGTGGGGAGGCCGCCGAGCAGCAGGCTGCGGACGGCGACCCGGCGACGGCGGCCGCGGCCAATGCGGCCGCCGGCGACGAAGAAGGCGGCCGACAAACGGTCGTGGACGTCAACGACGGCGATGAAGAGCCGTGGGGTGGCCGCTCCATTGGGAAAAAGGCTGCAAGGCGTGCCCGCGTCGACGCCGTCGCGGATGACCGCACCATCGGCCGAGTAGCCAGCGTTGTGGAGAAGCTCGGTGACACCACCGATCAGCGGACAATGATGATGGCCTTTAGCCAGCCGTTTATGCGGGAGACGGCGATGGGGGCGGCGTACTGGGTACACCAGGCGAAGAAGATGATGGAGCGAGAGGGTATCAAGGTGTCAACGCAGGTGTCGGCCGCCACCGGTGGGGCGTCGGGGGCGGCCGCCGACGGCAGTGCCGGTATGCCTCCGCCCCCTGCGGGTGCTGCGGCCGGTGGGTCTCCCATTGACAACGTCTCGGCGTCGGGGGAGGCAGCGACGGAGGACAAGCTCAAGGTCATCTCTGTCGACACAGACGCCGACATCTTTTTCGTGCCAGCCAAGCGGCCGCCTCGCGGCACATTCGGAGACGTGCCGCCGGCGGCCGGCGATGGCGTATCCCCGCCGTTGATGGCGCCCGGCTCGGACAGCGCGGAGCATGCATCGTCGGCGGCCGCCTCTGCATCAAGGACGGCACAAGCGGCCGCCACCTCTTCATCGGCGGGCGGGTCAGGTACGCCCGGGGCAGGAAGAGTGCCGGCATCATCGACAAGGCCCGCTTCCGTTGTGTTGGCGGCTGCCGCTGCTCCGTCGGCGGCCGTCGCGCCTGTGTCCTCAGTGCGGACGGCCGCTCCCGCAGCGGCTGCCGCCAGTCGCTCGGCAGGACGACCGCCGACCAGCGCCGCGGGCGCATCGGCCGCCTCCGCGGCTGCGTCGCGCGGACGGCGGCCGACGGCACCATCCGGCGCGGCCGCAACTCGTGCTCGGCCGCCGCCGACAGCCGCCGCCCCTGCTCGCACGCCGGCGACCGCGAGGCAGGCGGCGTTGACTTTGCGCGGCCGCCGCGCAATGGCTACTCAGAAGAAAAACGCCGCGGCCGCCATGGCGTCGCCGCTGTCCACGACCGTCAACCTGACGGAAGCGACGACACGGTCGGCCGCGGCTGGTCCCACGACGTCTTCTGCGGTACTCTCTGCGGCGGCGGCCGCCTTATCAGTACCGGCGGCTGCCGCCGCCTCTACTACCGGACCCTCGAGGACCTCCCCGCCGTCTGGGCGCCCGCAGCAGCGCCGTAAGAGGCCGCCGCCGTCGGCTTCTTCGTCTGACGACTCACTGTCTGACGGCGGCGGCTTCGATGGGTTTGATTCCGACATCATCGAGACTTTCGCGCGGTATGGAGGCCGCTCCTCGTCCGACTCCAGTGCTTCGGACGAGAGCAACAGCGACACGGACAAGAGCGCGTAAGCCACTGGTTGACTGCCTATTGCTTCGTCTGTTTCTTCTGTTCTTTTTCTTTCTTGGTCTGCGAGACGTCATTTCTTTGTCGTTCGCGGTGCATGCTTGTACGGGAATGCTTTGTATGCGCTTTGTTGCTGTGTTGGTGTCGCATGTTCTGTTTATGCGTGAGTGCGATTGGCGTCGTAGTTGCGCTAGCCGTGTTCTCATAGCAATAGATGGGTTTTTTTCCCCGTTGGGCAGGGTTTTTTTTCCTATCAGATGTACACTCGCGAAGAGGCCAGTGTGAAAGACCGCCGCGAGGGGGACGCAGCTCTTGTGCGGCAGGTGGGCAAGATGCCGTCAGTAGCGCTCGGCCGCAGTCTTGGCCGGTGCCGATGCCCCACATGCAGGCGCCAAGCCACCTAAGTCGGGCACCCATGCCACGGAGGAGGACGCAGCCCCGTCAGCCCCCCTCAGCGTGGCGGCTGCCGCGCCACGCAAGCACGGCAGCCGCGCAGCGCACACGCAGCTGCCGCACCCGTCCCACCCAAGACATGTGCGGCGGCCGCCCCGAGCTTGCCACCATGCAGACCGCGGCGGCCGCCGCCAACACCACCAAAAGCCGCGGCTGCCGCACATCGCTGTCACGGCGGCCGCACCCGTCCAGCACCCAGCACGCGTGCGGCGGCCGCCCCCACCTTGTAACCTTGACCACGGTGGCGGCCGCCGCCGACGCCTTCCGACCATGACACAGACAGCACAGCCCGCGCGCAGCGTACGCGCGGCCGCCACGTGCTTTCCACGCCAAAGACACGTGCGGCAGCCGCGTTCCCCTCGTATTCAAGACGACTGCGGCGGCCGCCGCCAACACAAGCAACAGTGGCGGCCGCCGACAAGAGAAGCGGCAGTGCCAGCTGCCGCGGCACGCCATCACTGCCCGTGCGGCTGCCGCCGCTGCTCCCACCTTAGAACATGACGACCGCGGCGGCCGCCGCCCCAAGCTTCCCACCATGAGGACCACGGCCACCGCCGCCAACACCAGCAAATGCGGCGGCTGCCGTCACATACCAGCACGGCACATGCGGCCGCCGCCGCTTTCCCCACCTTGTCATTTTGACGACCGCGGCGGCCGCCGCCCCAAACGTGCCACCATGCAGACGGCGGCGGCCGCCACCAACACCAGCAAAAGCGGCGGCTGCCGTCGCACGCCAGCACGGCGCATGCGGCCGCCGCCGCTCTCCCCACCTTGCAACCATGACGACCGTGGCGGCCGCGGCCCCAAACACGCCACCATGCAGACGGCGGCGGCCGCCGCCAACACCAGCAAAAGCGGCGGCTGCCGTCGCACGCTAGCACGGCACGTGCGGCCGCCGCCGCTGTCCCCACCTTGCAACCATGACGACCGCGGCGGCCGCGGCCCCAGACGTGCCACCATGCAGACGGCGACGGCCGCCCCCAACACCAGCAAAAGCGGCGGCTGCCGTCGCACGCTAGCACGGCACGTGCGGCCGCCGCCGCTGTTCCCACCTCGTAATTTTGACGGCCCGGCGGCCACCGCCCGAGACGTGCCACCATGCGGTCCGCGGCGGCCGCCGCCCACAAAAGCAAGCGCGGCGGCTGCCGTCGCACGTCAGCATGGCACGTGCGGCCGCCGCCGTTGTCCACACCTTGCAACCATGACGACCGCGGTGGCCGCCGCCCACGTCTTGCCACCTCGCTGCAGCGGCGGCCGCCGCCTACAGCAACAGCAGAGACGGCTGCCGCGCCACGCAAGCACGGCTGCCGCGCAGCGCACACGCGTCCGCCCCGCCACGCAAGCACGGCAGTCGCGTGTGCACGCGTGGCCGCTGCACCTTCCCCACACCCAACACTTGTGGGCAGCCGCCCCCGGGCCTGGCCGAAAAGCATCAGTCTGCATCTTTCCATGCTCCTCAGCCGGTGCCGATAGTTTTCCGAGAGAGAAAAAAACTGCAGCAAGGCCGTAGCGGTTGCCAGAGCCGCCCCAACCGCCATGGTGGTGATGGCCGCCACCGCCAGCAGCGCCCTCACCCCCCCCCGCATGCACCAAGCGTCCACGCGCTGGTCGCCGCGGCCGCCGCACCCACCGTCTGTCCACACGGGCGCCCGCGTGCCGCCGCTCGAGCGCGCGGTCAGGGGCGTTGCATCCAGCCCCGCCCCCCCATGGCATGCCACCAGACGCCAGGCGCGCACGGCCGCGCGGCG
>Ga0115031_1003213_pt1 | contig 12149 bp, 10 predicted proteins | sample Maine_Asex4_meta_FD_87301 | JGI IMG/M metagenome (GOLD analysis project Ga0115031, IMG submission 87301) | Marine algal microbial communities from Maine, USA - Maine_Asex4_metaG | ecosystem: Host-associated > Algae > Red algae > Unclassified | place: Maine, USA | collected 2015-01-05 | reverse complement strand
CGCATGAAGAAGCGGCGGGCCGCCTAAATGATCATTGCGTTTTGGTCCTGCCCAGATTGCGGATACAGGCATCATGTGAGACAAGTTCAATGTGTGGATGAGAGGTTGGCGGACATTTGCGTAGGCGTGACCCGGCAATGAGCCAAGCCAGGCTTCGACCGCATTCACGCTCTCTCGGATTGTGACAAAACCTTGTCCGCTTACAATCTGCTCTATGGCTTTGGCGCGCTCTTCAACGACGGCAATATCTGCATTCGAGACAATAATTGTCTGCGTGACATATCCGAACGAAACATGATCTTGCCCGAGGAGCTGAAGCGCCGTGTCCGCATCTGCGGCTTGATTATCAGCGTCAGTGTCCACCAAAGCGGAAGTCTCATTTGTCATAACTTCCTTAAGGATGGCCATGACGTTTTTGCGTTTCGCAAACCACTGACGGCGATAGCGGCCAAGCACCTTCGTCGCTTCGGGCTTATCCATCGGTAAAAAACGCGTTGTCCAGCGGTAAGCAAAGCCAAGCGCATTGAGGCCGTCCAGCACGCCGGGTTGTGTTGCGCTTGGAAAGCCCATGAGGGTAATTGCGCGGAGGTGATGGGTGCCCAAGCGCGGCTCCAATCCACCGACCAATTCCGTGCCGCCCAATACGCTATCGAGATGCATGGGTATTTCGGGCGCGCAGACGGGTTGGGCCTCATCCGGCGCGAGACAGCTTTGCAGAAACGTCAGTGTTGCATCATCGCCTAAGAACTCTGCGGTCGGAAAAACGCTCGCAAATAAGTCATGCGCGGCATCCGTGTCGCGAATAAACGCACGCAAATAATTATACCCCGCATTAGGTGCGGTCTGATCGTCTTGCGTATTGGTCTCGACAAATAACCGCTCCAACTTACCGATCTTGTCAGCTGGCGGGAGGAAAGTGAACGTCAGATGGTAGTCTGATTCAAACAGCGCCCCGGCTTCTTCATGTAAACCCCTTCGTTCCTGTTCAATAAGCCACGCTAACGGGTCTTTAAATTGGGAAGGCTCACAAGGACGAGCCTCACGCCGCGTCGCTTCAAAGTGTAGCGCCCAGCCCGATCCAAAGCGCCGAAGCGCATTATTCACCCGAGCGCATGTTGCAACGAGTTCACCGGGGGTGGAGCTATCGAGGTCAGGACCGCGAAAGCGCATTATACGTTGAAAGCTGCCATCCTTATTCAGGATGACGCCCGGCGCGATAAGAGCGGCCCATGGCAGATGGTCTGCGAGCCGTGCGGGTTTACTTCGATATTCTGAAAGGTTCAGCAAGGCTGGCTCCTATGAAAGGTAAGATTTTTGACGAAGGTGACGGCGCAGCACATCAAGGAAGAGCGGGTCGCGTTTGGCTGCAAACACGCAGGCCGTTTGGCTAACGCCCCAGATCACAAGCCCGACAGGCCAAAGTTGAAGGCCCAAGCTAAGCGCTGCCGCAAGCGTGCCGTTCAAAATGGTGGCCGATCGCGGGGCACCCGCCATCATGATGGGCTGGGTGACCGAGCGGTGAACAGGAATGCTAAATCCATCTATGTGCTGCGCCGCATCCATTAGATTACGGCCCCGCCGCCAAAGCTGAAGAATGACAGGAAGAAGCTGGTCGCCGTAAAGGCGATGGAAAGCCCGAAGACAATCTGGATCAACTTACGAAAACCGCCGCCCGTATCACCAAAGGCCAAGCCAAGGCCCGCCATGATGATGGCCATTGTGCCTACAATTTTAGCAATTGGGCCTTCAACGGATGAGAGGATTTGTGTGAGCGGGCCTTCCCACGGCATACCGGAACCTGCGGCATGAGCGGGACCTGCAAGGGTTAAAAATGCGAGGATGAACGTCGCCCCGATGGCGGCTTGACGAAAATGAGGGTTGCCTAAAAGATGTGAGCTCAAGACATGACTAGAGAATTGGGTCAAAATTGACTCCTTTTTAAATGTTGGGTTTTGTGGGTTAAGAGTTTGAGGCTTAGGCCTCAGTGAGTGACGTTATGGAGGGTCAGGAACCATGGGCCTCAGCCGATAGGTTCTGTTTTCTCCATCACATCCGAGAACTTCGAGAATGTCCGTAACACGCCGGACCCCTCCGTGATTCTCGATCCCGACAACAAGATTAACCGCTGCGGAGATGAGTTTGCGCGGCACATTCGCCACGACTTCGCCGACAAGCTGCTCAAGACGGTCAAGTCCGTCTGCAGCGCTATTGGCGTGAACGGTTGCAACGCCGCCGGGATGTCCCGTCGACCAAGCTTTCAGAAGATCGAGCGCTTCACCGCCGCGAACCTCGCCGACGACAATGCGGTCAGGGCGAAGACGAAGGGTCGAACGCACGAGCTCGCGCATGGGAACGGTTGGCTGCGTGCGAAGGGATACGCAATCCTCTGCCGCGCATTGGAGCTCACGCGTGTCTTCCAAAAGGAGGACGCGGTGATCTTCATTCGCGATTTCCGCGAGAAGCGCATTGGTCAGCGTCGTTTTGCCGGACCCTGTTCCGCCTACCACGAGAATATTCTGCCGCGCCTTTACAGCACGGCGCAATCCATTAGCAGAAGCCTCGCTCAATGCGCCGCTGCTGACATAATCACCAAGTTTAAAAACGCGCGCAGCAGGTACGCGAATGGCAAATGATGGCTGCAAAGCGACAGGCGGCAAAACCCCTTCGAACCGTTGTCCGCCAATTGGAAGCTCGGCGCTCACGATAGGCCGCTCACGCGTGACATCAAATCCCGACAAAGACGCGATAAGCCGAATAATCCGTTCTGCTTTTTCTGGCTCAAGAACCTGACCTTGGGACCGGCGCCCTACTCCGGCCCGCTCAATCCATAATTCACCATTCGGGTTTTGCATGATTTCGACAACGCTTGGGTCAGCAAGAGCGTTACAGATCACGGAACCGAAGGCACTGCGTAACATCGTGTCAGTGCGAGACCGGCTTTGGGCGTTCCGTTGTGTCATGATAAACTCCCGCCTTTGTCTGACGGAGGAGACACCTCCAAAGCATCCAGCTCCGCATCTGTGAAGAAGTCATTTTCAGCAAGGAAGGCATCTTCAATACCGTTGAAGAGATGGCGATTCTTATTCCCGAGGATTATCTTCAAAGACTTGAGATATGCCCCAAAGCGAGTCTCGCCTTGAGCGCGGCTCGCCTTGCGTTCTTCAGCTCGAGGCGGCGAGACCATTGTGAGAAAATAGCGTACAAAAAGCGCGTGGCCTTCCGTGAGAACGATAATACGTTGACGCAAGTTCTCTTGCTCGCGAACCATTTGGTCTAAACGGCGTAGGATCGGATTATTCCGCGCAGCCTCAGCCTCCGCCGAAAGATAAAGTTCCAGCGCATTGTTTATGACTTCGGACTTACTCAACTTTGGATGCGAGGTCGCAATTTCGAGACGCTTGTGAAGCGAAGCCGAAGTGTAGGCTGTGATACGTTTGAGATTTGTAGTCATTATGACATCCCTCCAAAGTTTTCTCCGGGCGTCGCTCGGTCAATCGCATCAGCGTCCCGTGCGATATTAGCGGGCATCAAGGACTGATTTTGATCCTCGTCTTCATTGTCACCGAATGAAACCACCGGCTCTTTCTCAGGCTCGGACGTGGTCTCGTGCACGGGTTCAATCTTACGTTCTTTGCCGCCATCAGAATTTTCGTTCTTTTCGTTAAGTTCGGCTTTTGAAAACTTCGAAAGGTCGTTGTGAACATCTGCTGTTACACGGCCCCAATCATCCCCGCGCATCGGGGGACAATCGCCATAGGAAGAATCAGGATCATTCAAGACTGGCGGCGGCGAAACACGGGTCTTAAAATTTTTATCAGAGTAGTAGCGTATCTTGGTCGCGCGAATGGGCGGCACGCCGGAGACGAGCACGATCTCATCTTCACTTGGTAGCTGCATGACTTCGCCCGGCGTTAAAAGTTGACGCGCAGTTTCTTGCCGAGACACCATCACATGGCTGAGCCAAGGCGCGAGGCGATGACCTGCATAATTTCGCATGGCCCGCATTTCAGTTGTAGTCCCCAGCGCATCGCTAATACGTTTCGCAGTCCGCTCGTCATTGGTCGCAAAAGCTACCCGGACATGGCAATTGTCGAGGATTGAATTGTTAGGGCCGTAAGCTTTCTCAATTTGATTGAGGCTTTGCGTGATGAGGAAAGCTCGCAAACCATATCCCGCCATAAAAGCGAGTGCGCTTTCAAAAAACTCTAGGCGTCCGAGTGCCGGAAATTCGTCCAACATGAGTAAGACTTGTCGACGAGCATTGCCGTCAATGTCTCCGTCAAGTTTCTCAGTCAGGCGACGACCAATCTGATTGAGTATTAGGCGTACAAGAGGCTTGGTTCTTGAAATGTCAGATGGCGGCACAACAAGGTAAAGTGAGACAGGTTTGTCAGCGCCCACCAAGTCTTCAATGCGCCAATCACAAGAGGCGGTCACCTCGGCCACAGTTGGGTCTCGATACAATCCCAGAAAGCTCATCGCCGTTGAGAGCACACCGGAGCGCTCATTCTCAGACTTATTCAAGAGTTCTCGAGACGCCTGGGCAACGACGGGATGAACTTTAGGGGTGGCTGCAACGCCGCAGCCGAGGTGATTGGTAGACATCATCGCTATGAGCGTTTCTTTAAAAGTACGGGCGGGGTCAGATAAAAATGAAGCAACGCGGGCGAGTGTTTTCTCCTCCTCTGCGTAGAGAACATGTAAAATTGCTCCAACAAGCAAAGCATGACCTGTTTTCTCCCAATGAGAGCGGCGCTCTAAAGCCCCTTCAGGATCAACCAGAATATCAGCGATGTTTTGAACATCGCGAACCTCATTACGGCCCTTACGCACTTCCAAGAGTGGATTATATTTTGCAGATTTCGGGTTAGTTGGATCAAACAAAATACAATGTGAAAACTTTGATCGATGACCGGAAGTCGTCTGCCAATTCTCGCCCTTAATATCGTGAACGACTGTTGAATGCTGCCAAGAGAGCAAAGTCGGGATAACAAGGCCGACTCCTTTGCCTGACCGCGTCGGCGCAAAAGTCATCACATGCTCGGGACCTGAATGGCGAATATAATTTTTATCCGTGCGGCCAATGAAAACACCGTCGGTCTCGAACAAACCTGCTTGTTTCAAATCTTTATCATTGGCCCAGCGCGATGACCCAAATGTCGTCAGCTTTTTAGCTTTGCGGCCACGCCAAACAGACCCGATGACTGAAAAAACGACACCCAAAAAAGATGCGCTGATGGCAATCTGCCCGCCTCGCGCAAACACGCCCGGTGCGTAAGGTTCAAACGCGTACCACCATTCGAACAAGCGCCACGGATAGTAAACTGGTGTGTCATTTAGGAGAAACCAAGGCTCACCCAAATAAGGGTCGAAACCCAACTCACTCGCGACCCATTGCGTAGCGCCCCAAACACCGGTGCCTATCGTCGTAAAGACGACGCCGACCTGGCCGATGAGAATTGAGTTGGGTGACATGAAAAGCCTCAGATTTGATCTTGAGACTTAGGGTCGATGAAAACGGAAAAATAAGATAGGTCGGAAAGCGTATGATAATTTACAGATTCAATTATCTCAAATGAGCTTCAAAGGTACGCTGAGTTGACCAGTTATAAACGGAGATTAAATCGGACCTTATTTGGAGATGAACCACATGCTGAGAGACAAACTGGTTTAGAAACCGCTATCATCTGTTAAGCGCCAAGTCTGGACGCGAATGCACAATCCGAAAATTTAAAGGACTAGCTTGTTTTCAGCTTATCGAAGGCTTCAATCCTTTGAAGCGCCCCCGATGTGTACGGGTTTCTATGACAATATCACCCTCTGACACATATACTTTCCTTATGGGTGCCTTTGTAAGTGCGACTCCCATCTTCCGTCCGTTTTCCGAAAAAACCCTCACGCCTTTCTCTTCCACGAGAAGCACCATACCATCTGTCACTAGAAGGTCGCACTTAGGCGGACAGTCTTCCAACGCTACCAGTTTGCTTCCGGATAAGACGTAAAGTCGTGTGTAACTCATCACGTAAAGATACGACTCGGTCTCCACGATCCGAGACGGTGTAGAAGCGATGTCATACACGGTCAGCGGAGTACCTTTCTCGTCGACCCTGACGACACGGCCTGCATAGCTTCCAATCAACGAGGTTTTACCGTCGCCTGAAAACGCTGCGGCGTAGATCCAATCTGCATGACCGGACATGGTGATTGTCAATACGACTGAACTCTCTCCAACAGTCTGAAGGTTCTCCGAGCCACTCAGCTCTTCACTTGTCAAACCGGTGAGTCGCTCTGAAGCCAGATTCAGCTCCTTCATCTTCTCTTCGCCTTTCGGATTAATGTCCGGATGAAATTGAAGAGCCAGTTTTCGATACGAACTCCGAATTTCTTCGGGCGTTACCGGCATTCTTAAACCCAGCACCTCCAACGAGCGCTCGATTTCTGATGATGTACCAAAGTTGATTGATGCAGCTTGGAACTGCCTCGGCTCTGTTTCAGGCATCCGCAACCCCCAACAGATGTCCCCATCACGATTAACACACCAAGCTTCGTCAATATGAGTGACTAAATATCTATCACGATTGGGGGTTAAAGCGATGCTTCGTATCTCAGTATGGTAGTCTCTAGTCTGCATTTCCATGCGTTGCCGATTGGCAAGCACCTCGGGCATTATCCCAAGATCCGTTTCGAAATCGACCCTCAATTGTCCATCGTAAATAGTTAGCATATTGCTTTTTGAGCGAACGGCAAAACCTTGCCCTTCCGGATGAACAGCTATGGCGTATAGATCGCGGTGTAAGGGAGCTTTCGAAAGCTCAGTCCCTTCGCTGTTGCTCATCATGACAGCACCGGGTCCACCAATGCTTATTTCTGATTTCGCGAGGTCGTCGAAAGAAAGCGTGCCTGATTGCGTCGTATAGTGTTTTCGAAACGCTGGATCAGGACGAGTGTCCTTCGGAATCGCCGTCACGACTATTTCTCTCCAAACCCCTTGCGGATCATCAAACGCATTCTTCGTGACAGGCAGAATGACAGGGCTTTCCCATGAGTTAGGAGAAGGAGGAAGTTTGACAATAGGGACGGAACTAAGATCAAGAATTTTTGGACGCCTAGCCCTTTGTTTGCCGCGGTGACTTCCCGGGCTCTTTGGCTCAACGTAAATCGCCTCAGAAGCCGACTTCGGAAGCGCCGCGTCAGCCATATACAAGCTGTAAGTAGACCCCTTCTTTGCTCGGATAATTTCACCAGACTTTGACAGGTAATTTATAAGAAGGCTCAGTCTCCGGCCATCTTCGTGCCCCGTCTCGGTTTTCATTTTGTTTTGTAGAACGCCGGGCTTCTTCTTCACGACCCCGCGGATTACATCAAACAAATGCCTATCAGAAATATGTTGGCCTGCTTCCTCCCGGTACGCCTGCAATGCGTCGAAGTCAGAAATTAATTCGCTTATATCTGAAAGTCCCTTGTCGTCGCCGCATAGTGCCATCATCGTGCCACCCTGTGCAAGCGCGGGAATGCTTATGGTCACCAAGCCTCCATCGAAGGTTCTATCAGTGAGCCAGTTCCGAATGAGCGGCAAACTATCACCAGCTGCTCGAGCGGCAGCCGGGTAGTCTTTCTCTTTTACCGCATTTGCTTGCTGATGAAGCAAATCAAAATATTCTCCGCCGGGTGAGTATTGGTCAGGACCTCGACCAGACGAAAGATCTGGCTCAGTTTCAGAACTGGAATTTTTATGGTTTTTCTTTTCAGAACCGTCTTCCCGCCTTTTATCATCTGGCGAAGACCCGAATAACTTTTTGATAAACCCGACCATCTTCACTCCCCCTTGTCGGAGCAGTTTATCGTTACTTGAGGGTCATTGTAATCCAAAAATATGGGTAATGCGGTTCGCCGATCCTATTCTTCGAAGCAGATAGATTATTTTTCATCGCGACAACCCCCTTTGCTTTGCGACATCCCAGCTAATACCGCCTGCCGAAACACGGCCGGATATAGATCGTCCCAGCCTCCGCTCCATAACGGGGCGCCAAGGCACAAGCGTAAATTCTTTCGAGCGTTCGATCACTGCGAACTTTCCACTCGGTCTTTCAATCGCTTCTCGGTAAACGCCTTCTACGGAGCGGTTTTTACCCAATGCGGCATATGGTTTTTTATACTTCTCAGACAGCTTCTCTGCGGCATCATTCATATCCATTGCTTTCAACTTATCTAAAGACCTCACAGGCAACTGCCCATCTTGAGAAAACTTGAAGCCCATTTTCTGCAAAATCACTTTGCGATTAGCCAGTGCCTGCTGGATATTTGTTTTGCCTACTCCTTCCAATCCAGTGTCAGAAAGGCGCGCATCGAGCCACGTCACCCCCCTCGCCCGCTCCATCTGAGTCAAAGTCTGCGTACTACTCCGAGCGATAGCGGTCGGCATTCGCTCCGCCCTTTGAGTCTCATATTCCGACGCGCGTTGAAGATAGTCTTGAGGGATTCGCCATGTCCCATCTTGATTTCTGGAAACGAGGTTCTTCCGCCTTAAAGCTTCAAGTCGCCTGACATGGGCTTGCGCATAGGCAGGTGAAACATTCCCGCCTCCTGTGACGTGATGCACCTCGCTGTATATTCCGTCATTTGAAATTGCGAAGTCAGCTATGGAGCGATCAATTTTTCGCGGCCCTTGCTGATGTGGTTGAAAGGTCACGACTTGGTCTTTGCGCAATGTCTCAAAGGTTTCATCTTCCGCTATCTTTGCATGGATGTGTTCGCCGTTTAGAGATTGAATAATTATATAGCCCCCTTCGCGCGTGTCGTCATGCCGTCCAAATTGTTTAACTGAACCGGTAATCGGCTTTGCTGTCCGGTCATTCGGATCGAAGCGATTGCGTTCCGTCACGAGACCGACCCGAACGCCGTCCTCCTTTAAGCTTCGATGTATCGCTTTTACGATATCGTTGCGCTCACCCATGTCTCTAAGGGTTTGGGCAAAGTCAGGCTCTAAACGCCATTGGCCCGAACCCAGCTTTTCAGCGAGTCCCATCCGGTCTAATGTTTGCAATCGTTTCGCCTGCAATTGCCGATACCAGATACGGCCTTTCGGAACCGGTTGGCTCAAGTCGATTTCATTGTTTTCCAGCGCATCTGAAATAGATTTATCGACCCCTGTTTAGCGCTCTGAATTGACTTGATGCGCAAGCCGCACACGGCCTTCAATCTGCGTGACGGGGCCGAGCTCAATTTCAACGAGATCCTGCGCACGTTGGCGCATCGTTTGGGAGATATATTTTTTTGGAATGACGAGGTCTTTGCCGTTGTCTCTGACGCCCCTGATCACGAGATGGGTGTGAGGTTGACCCGTATCGTAATGATTAGCCCCAACCCAATCGAGTTTCGTCTCAAGGTCGATTTCCATTTGTTGAACGAGGTCTTGGGTGAATTCGGTTAGGTCTTGTAGCCGCAAGCTATCTTCAGGGCTGACAACAAATCGGAAGTGATGTCTGTCGTCTTTGCACCTCTCAGCAAAACGGCTGATTGATTTTGTCTGCCCTTCGCCTTCCCCCTCAAAATCAGAGTCTTCTACTCCCCTGCCGTATGCCTTGGCCCGCTCTCCTCGCTCGTCTGTGCCGTCACGCTCAATGTAGTCCAAATGCTTACGGAGGCTTTGATATCCATGACCCGTCATCTTTTTGATTGAGGCCTTAATCACGACCTGACGATAAAACGCCATTGGCCTCCCGGTTGAACGGGATGACCGCCCTGAGCTACTCTCTCGCCGATTTGCTCGTGCACCGCGGCTAACCTGCTCAAAGAAACCAACGGCGCGTCGACTGCCGGACGGTGAGCGAAGCCGTCCCAGAGACACTTCGAATTGATTTTCATCCCACTTAGCCATGACTAAGTCTCCGAGATAATGTGTTGGTAAAATACAAGGTGACACCACCGAAAGCTCTAGGTTTTACGAGGTATCCCGCAAAACCCATGCCCCCAAGCCTTTTGGCGTTGGGGGTATAAAAATCGATGTGCAGACAAGGCGTTAGCCGGGGGGTGACACCACCCCCTTTTATCTTGCCCTCCACGCCCTTCACCCGTGCCCCGCCTTCCGCCGCTCAGATCGCCCTTTCATCCGTCCAAGATATTTTACGCGGCCCAGCACTAATTGACGGTCCACAGGACCGAAGTAGCGGCTATCAAAAGAGGTCTGCACATCGTTCGAGATGAGAAAGATCTCGTCTTTCAAAAGCTCATAGCAGCCGCTTCGCGACGGCAAGGCACGGCCCAGCTCATCTTGTGTTAACACGATGAGCGGGGGACGGCTTTGCACCAGAACAAGCCCATTTTCATGACAAACCCGTTCTCCTGAAACGGCCCAAACCGTCTTGATAAGCGGGACGTCCTGCGGAAGGTAATGACGTTCACGGACAAGCGCGGCCCCACTTTCAGGCAGGCGTGTGGCAACTAAATCACTGCGAGATATGTCAGAGCCGGAAAATAAACGATACCATCCAACAGGCGCGCTCGGACTAGGATTATAGAGAAGACGCGGCACCGTAGGCCGCACAATTTGCAACAGCGAAGCCGTGCAAAGCGTGGCCACGGACAGCATACCCAGGACGCGAATTAGCATGTCCAGCTCCGTATAACGCCAGCCGGATCGCCATTTGGACCCAGCATCAGGCCTATGTCTCTCCAGCGATGCTCACAGATTTCTTCAGGTCTGAAGCCGGCGATTTTCATGGCGTCTATCGCCTCAAAAAGCCGTTTGATTTGGGTCTTCCCTTTGACCGTCAGCCAAATATCCGCGCCGGGTTTAACGCCGGGAACGCGGGTAAAACGCCCTCCGCTAACGGCTCTGCCGATGTGGAAGGTCCAGTGTTGCGTTCCGTATTTATCGGCAAACCAACGTTCATATCCAAAGACCTGTCCCGGTGCGAACACCGCGAATTGAGAGCGCCAACCCCGCCTCACGCGGCGTAAAGGCTCTCCGAATACGACGCGGTGATTATAGCGTTTTTTACGGTAGTGCTCATGCAGAGCTGTAAGCCGCGCGCTCACTTTTTCACCTCATCTTTCGGCGGTACGCGGTGATCATTTGCATCCCGGCCCGACGACCAATGATCCAAGTCAGACATGTGGTAGACGACTTTGCCGCCATGTTTTCTATAGTTCGGCCCTTCCCCGCGCCACCGCATATTATTGAGTGTTTTCACATCGAGGCGCAGATAATCTGCGGCTTCTTGACTTGTTAAAAATGGGCTTTTGGGATGGTCGTGCATCATAAATTCCTTTCAATTGACGCTCATCCAAAACAGGAAAGCGTTACTATTGATAAGAATATATTCCTATTTATAAGATTACGGAAGTGTCGAATTTGGGATTCCCGATTCCGACACCCCTAGAAAGACGCCCGCCTTAAGAGGTCAAAATAGCCGCCTTCAACAAAGGCGCGTCCTCGATCACGCGCCCGCACGGCGCGGTCTTTAAGGGAGCGATTATGGCTCCACTCATGTATCACGCGGGCCTCTCCAAACAACGCAATCGCCACATCTTTGAGCGTGTTTTTGCCGCTGCGATGTCCGTCATATACATCCCAGGCCAATAGGCCTTCGAGAAGCTTATCCCGGTTAGGCGGTCGTTTGACGGGCGGCAGGTCTCCCGCGTCAGATAGGTGTAAGGAGAAGAGCTGTTCAAGGCTTGAAACCCGCTGCGGCAGGTCGGAAGACCCTGTCAAATTGACCTCAATGGACGCGTCATCTTCCAGCTGCGTAATGTCTTGAGTCACCATTTGAATCCAAAAATCATGGCCACCTAAACGGATATGACGCTCGCCATCAACTGTATCGAGAACGGTTGGACAGCATTTTAAGGACGCCAATGAGAAGCCATTTTGAGTGTCATTGGCTTCTACGGAAAGGGAAACAAATAGCGTTCTTCGGAAGAGGTCAGGCCTCCAGAACACAGGCACCTCGCTTGCGGAAAGTTCCGGGTCAGCAAAGGTGATAAGGCCAAATGTTTCAGCTTCGAGATAAGGACGTTCAAGCCGCATATAACGAAGGCTCGCCCTGGCATCACACACATGCGGACGGCCTTCGTGATGCCGCGCCCACGCTTTTCGGTAGGCGCGATTGCGCCGCAGACCTTCCCAAGCCCAAGCAGCGTCTGATATT
>Ga0115031_1003211_pt1 | contig 12152 bp, 11 predicted proteins | sample Maine_Asex4_meta_FD_87301 | JGI IMG/M metagenome (GOLD analysis project Ga0115031, IMG submission 87301) | Marine algal microbial communities from Maine, USA - Maine_Asex4_metaG | ecosystem: Host-associated > Algae > Red algae > Unclassified | place: Maine, USA | collected 2015-01-05 | reverse complement strand
TGCCCGAGGGGCTCGACGAGGCGCAGTCCGAGCAGATGGAGCGTCGGATCGAGCGCTGGATCAGGGCGTACCGAAAGCGGCGGCAATAGCACTCAGGGCGCTGAGAAACCGTTACTCACGAGGAATAAAGGGCGACAGGATGTAACCTTCATTCCTTCACAGGCCCTGAGCCGGTCGAGGGGGGCGGAGCGAGAGGTGTGCCCGCGGAGCACGCTCCCGACTTCCTGCGCGGTGGCGAGCGCCTGTGCGGTCCGGGGTACGACCATTGCGTGGCGCTTCGCGGCCGCCGGCACCGCACGGGTCTCCGGCCCCGGTACGACAATGGCCTGGGCGGTTTTCGTGCCAGGCAAGATGCTGCACGCGATGCACGCGCCCGACCCGGGCGATGCACCCGATCCCGGGGTGCGGCGTGGTGACCCGGCGTACAGAGCAGGAACTGCTGCACCGAATCGGGGCGATGCTCGGGTCGCATGCCCCGCGCAGGTGCGGCCGGGATCGACATCGGCGCGCAGGCCGGGGACGGTTCACTTGACGGAGCGCCGGTCAGACCACATGATATTGAAGAGTTCAATAACCGAGAGGGCCCATGGCTACCGTCAACTTCAGCGTGCCCGAGGACGTCAAGGCCGCGTTCGACCAGACGTTTGCGGGGAGCAACAAGAGCGCGATCCTGACAGGATTGATGCGCAAGGCGATCGAGGATGTCGAACGGCAACGCCGTCGTGAGCAGGCCACGCGCGCCATCATCGAGGAGCGTGACGGTTCCGATCCGGTGAGCTGCGAGCGGTTGGACCAGGCGCGCCGTGCAGGAAGGCCGTGAAGCTGGTCGTCGATGCAAGCGTTGCGCTGAAATGGTTCTTCGCAGACCGTGACGCGGAGTCGGACACGGCCTCGGCGACGGCGATACTCGATCGCTTCGCCGCAGGGGAGATCGCACTCGTCGCGCCGTGCCATTTCCAGGCCGAGGTCTGCGCGGTGCTCACGCGCGAAGCGCCCGCGGCGATGCTCCGGCATCTCGCAAGGCTGATCGATCTGTCGATTCCGGTGGTCGACGACGCGCCGACGATCGCTCGGGCAATGCGGCTCTCGAACGAGCTGGGACATCACCTGTTCGACACTCTGTACCACGCCGTTGCGCTTGAGGAGGACGCCACGCTCGTCACCGCGGACCGTCGCTATCTGACCAAGGCTGGCGGCAGGGGGAACATCGCCGACCTGGCGACCTGGGAGAGTCGATAGCCGTCGGCGCGCGAAGACCCCGTGCGATCGTCCAGGCGGACCATCGGGGCGCTTGGTCACGCATGCGTATTCCGGCGAAGATGACCGGCCGTTCCGGCGTTCGTGACCGCCGTGCTCAGCGCCGCGACGCTGGAGGTGGAGTGCTACTCCGAGCGGTCACGATCGGTCAACCCGGCCGCGTCATGGTCGTCAGCCTCCGCGCGCACCTTTCGCATCGATCCGCCCTTGAGCGGCAATCGGTGCGAGCCGTGGACCAGCCGGTCCAGGATCGCGTCCGGCAGCGTCGCCTCGCCGATCCGGGCGTGCCATTTCGTCACCGGCAGCCGGCTGCCGATCAACGTGGACCGGGCGCCGTGGCGGTCCTCGATCACCTCCATCGGATCCTGGCGCTGCGAGGCCTCCGCGTCCCGCGACACGCCGGGCCGCAGGGGCCTCGAGGTGCTCTGCTCCTCGGACCCGTGGCCCGGCACGAGGCCGCGTCGTCCGGCCCGGCGCCAGGCGGTGTAGGCGATGCGCCAAGGGCCTGTGAAGGAATGAAGGGTACATCCTGTCGCTTCGCAGGGCGTGCCAGCCCAGGCGCGAGGAGCGGAGCTTGGCAGGGCCAGGCGACCGAGGAGCAATAACGGATGGCGCGCCCTGCGAAGCGACCCTGCGGGCCGGCAGGATGCACCCTATATTCCTTCACAGGCCCTGACGGTGCCATCGTCAGCGGCATGCCGTGGGGTTCGTTCACCGCCCTGCTGATCGACGGCAAGACCCGCCAGGCGCAGATTCTCGCCATCCTGGCCGCGGTGCCGATCTCGTTCGGGATCATCCACGACAACGCGCTGCACCTGCCCGATGTCACCCACCCGCCGGTCTGGGGCTACGTGATCGTGGCGGCGATCCCGTGGCTGGCCGCGCGCAATCCTTCCGTCAACGAGCCGGTACCGTCGGCACCGGTACCGTCGTTCCGGCCACCGCCCGCACCTCGGACCCCGATGGCCGGCCCGGCATCGTGTAATGTTCCGGTCACGAGGGGTCCGGGCGCCCTCGCCGAGAGCGCCGGTGGTGGAGACAGGCGAGGGCGATGCCCGTACACGCGGCTTTCCTGAAGTATTTCAGCGAAGTGGTCGCCAGCGGTTCGGTGCGCACGGCGGCGCGCCGGCTGCACGTCTCCTCCTCGGCCGTGAACCGCCAGATCCTCAAGATCGAGGGCGAGCTCGGCACCCACCTGTTCGAGCGCCGGCCCGGCGGCATGACGCTGACCGCTGCCGGCCACGTGCTGGCCCGCCACGTCGAGCGCACGCTCGCCGATGCCGAGCGCTGCCACGCCGAGATCGCCGCCCTCGGTCGCCCCAGGCTGCGCCCGCTGACCATCGCCGGGCAGGAGTCGGCGATCGCGGAGTTCCTGCCGCCGGTGCTGGTCGATCTGCACGCCACCCTGCCGGGGATCGGTTCGGCGTTTCTCGCCGCCGGCGGCGACGAGCTGAACGCCCTGGTGCGCGACGGCACGGCGGATGCGGCCATCGCGTTCGACCTGCAGGGCGAGTCCGACCTGATCGACACCGTGGTGCGCGAGCTCGCGGTCGGCGCCATCGTGGCACCCGGCCACCCGCTCGCGAGCCGTCGCACGGTGTCGGCGAGCGACTGCGCCGCCTACCCGCTGGTGCTGCCGGACCGGTCCTGGCCGCTGCGGGCGCTGCTCGACGGCATGCTCGCAGGCCACGGCACCGAGTCCACCGTGGTCACCTCGTCGAACTCGGTCGAGTTCCTGCGCTCGATGATCAACCAGCAGCTCGGGGTCGGCTTCCAGACGCCGATGGGGCTGGAACGCCGTCTGGCCTCCGGCGAACTGGTGCTGGTGCCGCTGCGCGAGCAGGATGCCATCCGGCAGCGCCTGTGCATCCGGGTGCGGGCCGGCGAGCGTGCCGAGCCGCTCGAGCGGTTGCTGGTGCTGCTGCAGGCGCGTGTCGCGGCCTACGCCGACCGGTGGGGGTGATGCCGATTCGGCAACGCATGTGCGTGAATCCATGCTATGCGAACACCTCGTCGCCGGCATAGCCTGTGCCTGCCGTACCCGATCCTCGTCCTCGCCGGGAAGCCGTCGCCATGGAACCGCATCGTCACAGCGTCCGATTTCTGTTCAACGGCGTGCCGGTCGCGGTCGAGAACCCGCCACCGACGCGGACCGTGCTCGAGCACCTGCGCCGCGACCGGCGCTGCACCGGCACCAAGGAAGGCTGTGCCGAGGGCGATTGCGGCGCCTGCACGGTGGTGCTCGGCGAGCTGGTCGACGGCGGGCTGCGCACCCGTGCGGTCAACGCCTGCATCCAGTTCCTGCCCACCCTCGACGGCAAGGCGCTGTTCACCGTCGAGCACCTGCGCGATGGCGACGGCGCGCTGCACCCCGTGCAGCAGGCGATGGTCGATTGCCACGGCTCGCAGTGCGGGTTCTGCACGCCGGGGTTCGTGATGTCGATGTGGGACCTCTATCTCGAGCACGAGGACAGTGACACGCCTCCGGACCGGCAGGCGCTCGCCGATCGCCTGTCGGGCAACCTGTGCCGCTGCACCGGCTACCGGCCCATCCTCGATGCCGGCGAGCGCATGTTCGCGCTGCCGCGCGCCCGGTTCGACCGGCAGGCCGTCGTCGCGGCGCTGCAGGGCATCGCGCACGACGGGCCGTTGCACCTCGCCCATGCCGACGGCGATTTCCACGCGCCCCGTTCGCTCGACGAGCTTGTGCGTCTGCGCGCCGACAAGCCCGCGGCGACGCTGCTCGCCGGCGGCACCGACGTGGCCCTGTGGGTCAACAAGCAGTTCCGCGAACTCGGCGACATCGTCCACGTCGGGCAGGTCGCCGAGCTGCAGCGTGTCGAGCGTCGCGCCGACCGGCTGAGCATCGGTGCCGGCGTCTCGCTCGGCGAGGCCTACCGGGTGGCCGGCGAGCACTACCCGGAGCTTCGCGAGATGGGCGAGCGCTTCGCCTCGGTACCGATCCGCAATGCCGGCACGATCGGTGGCAACGTCGCCAACGGCTCGCCCATCGGCGACTCGATGCCGTGGCTGGTCGCGCTCGGTGCCGACGTCGTGCTGCGCGGTCCTGCCGGGTCCCGCACCATGACGCTGGAGGCGCTGTACACCGACTACATGAAGAAATCGATGGCGGCGGACGAGATCGTCGAGGCGGTGGAGCTTCCCCTGCCGGTGCCGGGGTTGAAGTTCCGGACCTACAAGCTCGCCAAGCGCTACGACTCGGACATCTCCGCGGTGTGCGCCGCCTTCGCGCTGGAGCTCGACGGCGAGGACATCGTCTCGGCACGCGTGGCGTTCGGCGGCATGGCGGCGGTGCCGAGCCGGGCGCCGGCCTGCGAGGCCGCGCTCACCGGACACGCCTGGAACGAGATCACCCTTGCGCGGGCGGTGCAGGCGCTCGAGCGCGACTTCACGCCGCTGAGCGACATGCGTGCCAGCGCCGCCTACCGCACGCGCGGCGCCGGCAACCTGCTGCGGCGCTGCTATCTGGAAACACGTCCCGATTCGCCGCTGACCTCGGATCGGACCAGCGTGTTCGCACGCCCCGCCGTGACCGGCACGCTGGCGCAGGAGGCGCTGCTATGAGCGCTCCCGCGAGCGACGGGGCGAACGCCTCGACCGGTGCTCCCGGGCAACGTGCCGCACGTCCGGCGCCCGTGCACGAGTCGGCCCACCTGCACGTGTCGGGCGAGGCGGCCTACGTCGACGACATCGCCGAGATCGCCGGCACGTTGCACGCCGCCCTCGGGCTGTCGGAGCGGGCGCACGCGCGCATCGTGTCGATGGACCTGGACGCGGTGCGCGCCGGTCCCGGTGTGGTGGCGGTGCTGGTCGCCGCCGACATTCCCGGGCGCAACGACTGCGGACCGATCGTGCACGACGACCCGGTCCTGGCCGACGGCCTGGTCCGGTACGTCGGCCAGCCGGTGTTCGCGGTGCTGGCCGAGTCCCACGACCAGGCGCGACGGGCGGCCCGCAAGGGCACGATCGTCTACGACGAACTGCCCGCGGTGCTGTGCCCGCGAGAGGCCGCGCGGCAGGGGTCGCTGGTACTCCCGCCGATGCAGCTGGTGCGCGGCGAGCCCGAGGCGGCGCTGGCGAGCGCGCCCCACACGCTGCGCGGCGAGCTGTCGGTGGGCGGTCAGGAGCAGTTCTACCTCGAGGGGCAGATCTCCTACGTCACGCCCCGCGAGGACGGCCAGCTGCACGTGTGGTGCTCGACCCAGCACCCCACCGAGATGCAGACGCTGGTATGCGAGCTGCTCGGCCTGCGCTCGCACCAGGTGGTGGTCGAGATGCGCCGCATGGGCGGCGGGTTCGGTGGCAAGGAGTCGCAGTCGGCGCTGTTCTGCTGCGTGGCCGCACTCGGCGCGTACCGGACCGGCCGGCCGGTCAAGCTGCGCCTGGACCGTGACGACGACATGATGATCACCGGCAAGCGCCACTGCTTCGACCACGAGTACGAGGTCGGCTACGAGCCCGACGGGCGGATCGTCGCGGCCCGGGTGGAGATGGTGTCGCGGGCCGGGTTCTCGACCGACCTGTCGGGTCCGGTCGCCACGCGAGCGATCTGTCACTTCGACAACGCCTACTACCTGTCCGACGTCGATATCCGTGCCCTGTGCGCGCGCACCAACACCCAGTCCAACACCGCCTTTCGCGGCTTCGGCGGACCGCAGGGGGCGATCGCGATCGAGTACATCATCGACGACATCGCCCGCAACCTCGGTGTGGATGCGCTCGCGGTGCGCAAGGCCAACTTCTACGGTCACGGCGAGCGCGACACGACCCCCTACGGCCAGACCGTGGTGGACAACGTCATCCACGAACTGGTCGGCCAGCTCGAGACCGACAGCGACTACGCCGCACGCCGCCGGGCCTGTCGCGAGTTCAATGCCGACAGCCCGATCCTGCGCCGCGGCATCGCGCTGACCCCGGTCAAGTTCGGCATCTCGTTCAACGTCAAGCACTACAACCAGGCCGGTGCGCTGGTGCACGTCTACACCGACGGTTCCGTGCTGGTCAATCACGGCGGCACCGAGATGGGGCAGGGGCTCAACACCAAGGTGGCGCAGATCGTCGCCGGCGAACTCGGCATCGACCTGGCCCGGGTACGCACCACGGCGGCCGACACCAGCAAGGTCGCCAACACCTCGGCCACGGCTGCCTCCACCGGCGCGGATCTCAATGGCAAGGCGGCCGAGGATGCTGCCCGGAAGATCAAGCGGCGTCTGGCGACGTTCGCCGCGGAGCATTACGGTAGTGGCGAGCGTGCCGAGCCGGGGGACGCCCGGGGGGAGGATCCGAACGGCGTGCCGATCGGCGGGTCAGGCGCCGGCTCGGGTGGCAATTCCATCGGCGACGGTCATGACGCCGGTGCTGGCAACGGGACCGTCGATGCGGCAGACGTCGTGTTCGCCGACGATGCCGTGCAGGTGAACGGCTGCTCGATCCCGTTCGAGCAGCTGGTCGACGACGCCTACCGCGACCGGGTGCAGCTGTGGTCGGACGGCTTCTACGCCACCCCCGGGCTGAGCTGGGACCGGGAGAGCCTGACCGGACGGCCGTTCTACTACTTCGCCTACGGGGCGGCCGTCTCGGAGGTGGTGGTGGACACGCTGACCGGCGAGTGGAAGCTGCTGCGCGCCGACCTGCTGCACGATGCGGGCAATTCGATCAATGCCGCGATCGACATCGGCCAGGTGGAGGGGGCCTTCATCCAGGGCATGGGCTGGCTGACCACCGAGGAGCTGTGCTGGGACGAGCGGGGCAAGTTGACCACGCACGCGCCATCGACCTACAAGATCCCGGCGACCAACGACTGTCCGGCCGACCTGCGCACCCGCCTGTTCGAGAACACCAACCACGAGGACACCGTGCTGCGCTCCAAGGCGGTCGGCGAGCCACCGCTGCTGCTGCCGTTCTCGGTGCTGTTCGCCATCCGCGACGCGATCGCCAGCGTGGCCGACTACCGCGTCAACCCGCCGCTGGACACGCCGGCGACACCGGAGCGCATCCTGGACGCCATCGAGGCCATCCGGCCATCGATCGACTCGGCCGACGCACCGGCATCACCCGCCGCCGCACCCGCCCGCCCGGTCACGGCATGAGCGACTGGACCGCAGCACTGGTCGAGGCCACGCGTGACGCCGCCGTGTGCGTGCTGGTCACGATTGCCGCCACGCGCGGTTCCGTACCGCGCGACGCGGGCACGCGCATGATCGTCACGTCGGCCGGGGTGGTCGGCACGATCGGCGGGGGGCACCTCGAGTTCCGTGCTCTGGCCGTCGCGCGCGAGCTGCTGAGCGCGGGCGATTCCGGCAGCTGCCGGTTCGAGCGCTTCACGCTCGGCGCATCCCTCGGCCAGTGCTGCGGCGGCGCGGTGCAGCTGCTGTTCGAACGGATCGACGGCACCTCGCGGGTGTGGGTGGACGGTCTCGCCGCCCTGGTCGGCACGCAGCGCACGGCGGTCTCGGTCACGGAGCTGGTGGAGCCGGTCGGGGGCGGGGACGCCTGCGCCAGACGAACGCTGTTCAGCCGCGAGGGCGGGGCCGGTGCGCAGTTCGGAGCGCCGCTGCACGGGGATGCCCTGACCCGTGCCCGCGCCATGCTGGCCGCCCCGCAGGGGCCGTGCGTGCATTTCGAATCACCGCTGCTGTTCGACCGGATCGCCCCGGCACCGCTGCACGTCGCGCTGTTCGGCGCGGGGCATGTCGGGCGTGCCGTGGTCGGCATGCTCGGTCTGCTGCCGTGCCGCGTCACCTGGATCGATCCGCGCGAGGCGGAGTTCCCGATCCAGCGTCCGGGCAACGTCCGGGTGGTGTGCGACGAGGAGCCCGAGGCCGAGGTGGACGCCCTGCCGGCCAGCACGCACGTGCTGGTCATGACCCACGATCACGCGCTCGACGAGCGGGTCTGCGCCCGCGTCCTGCAGCGTGCGGATCTGCCCTGGTGCGGCCTGATCGGCTCGCTGCCCAAGCGCCGCCGCTTCGCGCGCCGCCTGCTCGCGCGCGGCCTGCCGGCACGGTCGCTCGACCGGCTGCACTGCCCGATCGGGCTGGACGGCATCGACGGCAAGCATCCGGGCGAGATAGCGGTGTCGGTCTGCGCCCAGATCCTCGGCGCACGGGGTCTGGCCGAACGCTCGGTTCCGACGGGCATGGAGGCGGGCAAGGAGGCGGGCATGGACACGAACACGTACACGAGGACGGCCGATCCGCGCACGGTCGCGACGGCGGAGAGCCGGTGACGGCAGTGCAGGCGAAGGGTAGCGGGCGCGTCGCCTATCGAGGCTCGATCGCGCACTGCCTCGGGGACCCCGATACCGGCGACGGATCGTTCGAGTACATCGAGGACGGCGTGCTGCTGATCCGCGACGCTCGGGTGGAGCGGGTCGGCGAGGCCGGGCGGCTGCTGCCGCTGCCCGAGGGGGTGGCGCTGCACGAGCGTCCCGGTCAGCTGATCGTGCCGGGTTTCGTCGACGTGCACCTGCACTACCCGCAGACCGACATGATCGGCTCCCACGGCGCGCAGCTGCTGGAGTGGCTCGAGTCCCACGTGTTTCCCACCGAAGCCCGTTTCGCCGATCGCGACCACGCCACCGACACCGCCGGGTTCTTCCTGGACGAGCTGCTGCGCAACGGCACCACCAGCGCGCTGGTGCTCGGCACCGTGCACGCGCACTCGGTGGACGTGCTGTTCGAGGCCGCCGCGCGCCGCGGCATGCGTCTCGCCGCCGGCAAGGTGATGATGGATCGCAACTGTCCGCAGGCCCTGCGCGACACCGCCGAGACGGGCTACCGCGACAGCAGGGCGCTGCTCGAGCGCTGGCACGGCGTGGACCGGCTGCGCTACGCGATCACGCCGCGCTTCGCGCCGACCTCCACGCCCGCGCAGCTCGAGATGGCCGGTCGGCTCGCCGCCGAGCATCCGGATGCCTACCTGCACACCCACCTGGCGGAGAACCTGAACGAGGTCGCCTGGGTGGCGGAGCTGTTTCCGGAAGCCCGCAGCTATCTCGATGTCTACGACCGATTCGGTCTGGTGCGCGAGCGCTCGGTGTTCGCGCACGGCATCCACATCGACGATGCGGACCGGACGCGTCTGGGCGACAGCGGTGCGACGCTCGCGTTCTGCCCCTCGGCCAACCTGTTTCTGGGCAGCGGCCTGTTCGACCTGCCCGCCGCCCGCGCCTGCGGTGCACGCGTCGGGCTCGGTACCGACGTCGGTGCGGGCACCAGCTTCGGGATGCTGCAGCTGATCGGCCAGGCCTACAAGGTCGCGCAGATGGGCGGCCAGTCGATCGGGCCGGAGCAGGCGCTGTACCTGGCGACGCTCGGCGGAGCCCGTGCGCTGCACATCGACGATGCCGTCGGCAACTTCGCCCCCGGCAAGGAGGCGGACTTCATCGTGCTGGACCCGGCGGCGACGCCCCTGCTGGCCCGGCGCTGCGCGGCGGCCGGTGACTGGCGCGAGCGGTTGTTCGCGTTGATGACGCTCGGCGATGACCGGGCGGTGGCCGAGACGTTCCTGCAGGGCACGAGCGTGCACAGGCGCGACGCTGGCAGCGGGGACGACGGTGCGGCTGCCCGCTAGGGAGCCCCTTCACCGCACGCGCTCGCCGCCCTCGGCCAGTGCCGCCAACGCATCACCCGACAGGCGGTAGCCGATCCATTCGTCCTTGGGCGATGCCCCGACCGCCTGGTAGGCCTTGATCGCGGGTTCGTTCCAGTCGAGCACGCTCCATTCGAGCCGCGGGCAGTCGTTGTCGATCGCGATCCGTGCCAGGTGCGACAGCAAGGCCCTGCCGACGCCTGCCCCGCGGTGCGCCGGCGTGACGTACAGGTCCTCCAGGTACACGCCGCGCCGGGCCAGCCAGGTGGAGTAGTTGTAGAACCAGACCGCCATGCCGACCGGCTCGCCGTCGATCGAGGCGATCAGCGCGTGCGCCGCCGGGTCGGCTCCGAACAGGGTGCGCTCCAGATCCGCGGCGGTGGCGAGCACCTCGTGCCCGGCGCGCTCGAACACGGCCAGCTCGGTGATGAAGCCGAGCACGGTCGGCACGTCGTCGACGGTGGCGGGGCGGATCGTCTTCGTTGTCATGAATCGAGGGCCGGGTGCTGGAGATGGCAAGGGCACCATCATGCCGTCGCTGCAGCCGTGCCGCCGTTCAGTCCACGGCAGGCAGCACGCGTACCCCGTAGGCATGCTGCAGCGAGCGGCCCTGCTCGGCATCGCGCAGCTCCATCCTGAAGGCGCCGGCCGGGCGCACGCCGCCGATCGCCGGCAGGGTGCCGCACAGCATGGCGACGGTGTCGGCCGGTGCGCTCGTGCCCGCGTTCGTGCCCGTGTCCGTGCTCGTGTCCGTGCTCGTGTCCGTGCCTTGGCTCAGGGCGTTGACGGGGCTCGCCTCGAGCAGCTCGATGAGCGGCCTGATCGCGCCGAGCGTGCCCTCCTGATAGAGCGTCCAGTCATCGCCAGCGACATCGTCGGCGATCCACGAGCGCAGTTCCAGCGCGTCGAGCCGCGTGGCGAGAGCCTCGTCCAGCGGCCACAGGTGAGCGGCACAGGGCTTTGCGCAGATCTGCTTGGACAGGGCGACCGAGTGGGCTTCGAGCGCACGGTCGGTGTGGTCCGAGGCGACGCCGAGCCAGAGCCTGCCGCCGACCTGGACCAGCATCGGTTCGGCTTCGCCCGAGCTCTGCGTACCGACCGCCTCGACATGCGCCGCCGGCGCGAGCAGCGCCGCCGAGACCCGGTAGAACAGCGGCACCGTCGAGGGCGGCGAGATGCCGAGCGCTTCGAGCTCGCGGATGTGGTGATCCACACCCGCCCTGTCACGTCCGGTCCAGCCGGCGATGACGAGCGCGTCGACACGCTCGGTCACGATCTCCGTGTCGTGCATCAGTCGCATCGTCTTCATGGCTACGTGTCGCGGGTTGACAGGACGCTCAAAGGCGCGAGGGCAGGTACAGGGCGATGCCCGGTACGACGATCAACGCCACCACCATCGCCAGCATCACCAGCACGTAGGGCATCGCGCCCACCATGACCTCGCCCAGATGGCCCGACTTGCGTGCTCCCTGCACCACGTACAGGTTCAGTCCGACCGGCGGGGTGATCAGCGCCATCTCCACCAGCACGATCAGCAGGATGCCGAACCAGACCGGATCGAAGCCGAGCCCGACCACGATCGGTACCGTGATCGGGATGGTGGCCACCATCAGCGACAGCGTCTCGATGAAGAAGCCGAGCACGATGTAGAGCACCACCAGCAGCCCGATGGTGCCGAGCGGGCTCAGATCGAACGAGGCGATCAACGCGGTCAGGTCCCGACCCAGCCCGGCCGAGGCGAGCGTGAAGTTCAGGAAGTAGGCGCCGATGATGACCAGCATGATCATCGAGGTGACCCGCACGGTGCCCAGCAGGGCGCGGCGCAGCATGTCGAGCGATACCTCGCCGCCCGGCAGCGCGATCAGCAGGGCCATCACCACGCCGATCGCGGCCGACTCGGTCGGTGTCGCCCAGCCGGCGTAGATCGAGCCGACCACCACCGCGAACAGCGCGATGATCGGCACCAGGTGCACCAGGCTGCGAAGGCGTTCGTCCCAGCCGAAGCTGCGTCGCTGCCCGCCCAGGCGGGGCTTGCACAGGCAGATCATCGCCGTGACCACCACGAAGGCCAGCGCCATCAGCAGGCCGGGCAGCAGGCCTGCCAGGAACAGCCGCGGAATCGATGTCTCGGTCAGGAAGCCGTAGACGATCAGGTTGATCGACGGCGGTATCAGGATGCCGAGCGTGCCGCCGGCCGCGATCGCCCCGGAGAACAGGCGCGGGTCGTAGCCCAGCTTCTCCGCCTGCGGCATGGCCACCGTCGCCACGGTGGCGGCGGTGGC
>Ga0115031_1003207_pt1 | contig 12166 bp, 19 predicted proteins | sample Maine_Asex4_meta_FD_87301 | JGI IMG/M metagenome (GOLD analysis project Ga0115031, IMG submission 87301) | Marine algal microbial communities from Maine, USA - Maine_Asex4_metaG | ecosystem: Host-associated > Algae > Red algae > Unclassified | place: Maine, USA | collected 2015-01-05 | reverse complement strand
GGTTGGGTCCACCGGTTGCCGCGGGGAGGGCCCAACACCGGTGGTTACTCGTTTCCCTCCTCGGACTCAGAGGAGGTGGCGGGTCCGCCCTCGGGATCGGTCTGTGGTTCCCCCTTCTCAAGCGGCGTCGACTCCTCGCCGCTTGAGCTGGAGTCCTCGTCGGGAGTGGCAACGGCTACTCGCCGGCCCGTTCGTTGGGTATCACGGGAGCCCGAGGACGTTCCGAGAGGGGACCACCGACTGGGTATGGCCAGTCGGTCGCGTAGGCGTGCGTCCAAGTCGGGGCCCACCTCGGCCCAATGACCCACCTTGCCACGCTGCCAGCGAGGGTACTCTCCCGCCCGCGGTTTGGGTCGGGAAGGCTCATCCCTCTGTCGGGATCGTTAGCGCGGGTTGACGCCGCCCCCGGGAACTGAGCCGCTCGGGGCCTTGGGTCGGGACACGTCGTACCAAGAGCCCGGAGTTGGGGCACCCACGGCCCCGACGATCCGGACGGGGGCGTCCCGCGTTTGGTAACCCCGCGTTCCCCCGGTGGCCCGAGGAAGGGCGGCCGCACGAGCTTGCCGCCGGATCCGGGCCTCCTCCGCAAGAGCTTCTCACTCCTTGGTCCGCTCCCTAAGCTGCTCAAATCGCAGCCAGCGGTGTTTGTCGCCCTTAGTTTGGGCGACGCGAGCCAGCTCCGCAATAGTCATGCCCGGGGTGTTTCGCTCGCGCACAGTGGCGCGCGCCGCGCGGTGGACACCTTCCACAATGCGCCCCTTGAGGGCGACCTCCCAGTACATGAACCCGCACTCTGTGTTGAGGCGGCGGAGGCGTTCGGCAAAGGACAACTCGTCCTCGTCATTACGTCGGACCGCGACGTTGAGGGTCTCGACTAGAGTAGCCACTGAGGCCTCGTCGACATGACGCCGGAGCATCCAGTTGATGCGCTCAAGGTAGGAAGTGACCTCGCCGGGCTTACCCGCTCGGCGAGTTGGCATAACCATCATCACCTCTGACTTAAGAGGTTCCTTCGTGAAGTCTTTAAGGATGTAAAAGGCTTTGCCTTCGAAGATGTCGTTGTCGTCACAGGCCTTGGCGAACTTGCGCAAGAACTGGAAGACCCTAGCCGGGGGGGAACCGTCCCACTCGTCGTGTACCCCGAAAGACTGAGCCACCTTCTTCTTGCGCCGGCCCAAAGTACGGGCCTGGCGCTGCGTGTAAAGAACCGACTTGTTGTCTAGCGCGTAGGTCTCACAATTGAACATCACCCGGTAGTACGGGTGGTTCACTACAAACTTGGGCGGCACTACCCGAGTTGGGGGTGTCTGGGTGGTTTGAGTCGGCCACCCCTCTGCCTCCGGACCGGTCGCGGAGAAGAGTTGCGTCGGGAACCCCGGGTCAATCCCCCGGGGTACCTCTCGCGCCGCTCCCCCGCCTTGCTCACCCTCCGCCGAGTCAGGAGTCCGTTGGGCCCTTGGGTCAATTCCCAGAGTGCTCTCCCATACCGTCGACGGCGTTGGGGTAGCGCAAAACGCACCAAGTAGGGCCGCAACAGCTGCCTCGTCCCCCGATCGGGAGACATCAGTGGTTAAAAACGACGACGAGTTGTCGCGTCGGCGCCGACGAGCAGAGCGTCGGGCTCGGCCCCGCCGATCAGCGGGCCTGGGCGTACAGCCCCCAAACATCGTAACCAGGCCTCACCAAGAGTATTTCGTCAAGGGTATCACCCGAGTGTTTTTTTCGGGTATATACTCGTACCCGTGAGATATTTCGACGCGTCGCCCATACTCATACTCGCGAATGGGACGTGGCCAGATACTCGCAACATCGAATCACCAAGGGTATTCGAGAGTACTACTCGAATTCTCAATTCTGCAGAAGCCGATACCCTTGACAGCGTCCTGCAGCGCGGCGCCGTGACCACGTGAGCCGCCTGACGAAAACGTACGTCACGAAATCAAATAAATAAGTCCCGAAATCAATTGCTAACTGCAGGATCTGGAATTTAGTATCAGCGAAAGGTATACGCATACCCGCGCGGATAACAAAATTGGATACCGACAGCCCAAATTGTGGCGGGTATATACCCTCAATACCCGCTCTGTCAGGTTTGGGAGATACTCCTACTCGAACTGCTGAAAGTTCTTCGCACTGTCAGCCAATACTCAGTGGCTGGATCAGAGCCGAATACCGTACTCGTGGCCAAAACTGATACCCTCAATGGGGCCTGATCGTGACTAGCGCTCGGGTAACTTCAGACCGAACGACCTCGGCCACGGCGTCTCGCCACTCGAGACCCTGGCCATCCTTGGAACGCAGTGAGCCTGGGGGAGCACGACTAGAGCTCCCGCCTGCAGGCTCCCGTGCCGATTCTGGCATCGCCCCCCCCTCCCAAGCACCGAGAGGAGATCTTCCACCGGGCCCGAGGGCCGGGGGACTGATACCGTGGGTTTCGGCGCTGTGCTCAAGCTCCGGGGCACCCTTGGCACTCCGTGAACCTGGGGGAGCACGACTAGAGCTCCCACCCGCAGGTTCCCGTGCCGGTGGTGGCACAGACCCACCGCCCCACGTGGTAACGTCGGGCAGCTGTACTGCGCCGAAATGAGTGCCAGCACCCGACAGGACCGCCTCGGGGTGAGTACTACCCGAGGGGGCGCCTGCCGTGGGGCGAGTCCCAGTCGGATCGGGGCCCAGGGGGAAAGGGCTGGAACAAAGTCCGCTGCCCGCGGGCACCCGCATCCGTGGTGCTTGCACTGGTGTGGCGATTGTCAACCGGCGATCCGCCTCCGGGGGGGGAAGTCCCATCCCCCCGGCACCAGGCACCTCGACACCAGGAAAGCCTCCATTCCCCCCCCCATCGGCCTTCGACCTGCCCGGACTCAGCCAAACCTCGCATTGCGGATCGCCGCCCGCAGTGCTAGGCACCAAGGGGAGGAGGACCAACTAGGTTCCCCCCGAGCAGGGTTGGCGCACCGCCATCACCCCGAGGAAGGTTGAGTTGCCTTCCTCCCCTGCTGCTCCACCAAATGGGACAACACGCTCAGCCCACCCCGCCCAGTTGGGGGGAGGGCGAGCCAAACCGTGTCGCCGGGTAGTCCTGTCGGGGAATACCCGCCCCGGAAGAAATCCCCGAAGAGCACACACGCACGGCGTCGACCGGGGGGAGACGCCCCGAGCGACAAACACGAGTTGTGTGACCGGAACTTTACTTGCCCGCGTCGAAGGCCTCGAGGCAACACTCACGCCTTGCCCTCTTATCCCGTCCGTTCCCCTCGGACCCTCCGAAAACCCTCCTCAGACACCCTCAAAGGACCCTCGGAAACCCTCCTCAGACACCCTGAAATGACCCTCGGAAAGCCCTCCCCTCAGGGCCCACGGGGCCAGTTTCAGCGGAGGACGGCCGAATCTTCGAATACTCCCTTGAGTATTGGCGGGGGAAGGGTGCTACGTGACACCCTCGCGGCGTCCCGGGGTCAGGGACGCGGCGTAACATAAGTCGACAATCTAAGTCGGGTTTACACAAAAATAGGTCCTCAAGTAGGGGCCCGCCCGGGGGGGTTACGAATCCCAGGGAAGTATTGGGATCGCGGTTGTGGTTGGTGAGCTACGAGGTGATCACAAGTGGGTCGCCAACGGAACAATTTGAAATATGCGGTAGTGGGACGTATTTCCGGGGAATCTGGTTCTCCGAGTGTGAGGGCCATGTGCCGGACCGTCACAGCAACGAGAGCACGTCTGCATCCACTCCAACCTCATCAAAAAACAAATCAATTGCAGTACGCTCCCGCAGCGTACGCATGTCGTGCTGGCGAAATAGGAGCGGCGCACCAAGCGAGAAACAATCTGCAGCCATCAAAGCAAACACACCACAACTGCCAGCATCTGTCTGACGTGGCCAAGACGGGTCCGCACGCATCGCCCACTTCTCAATGTCCCAACGGCCGACCAAGTCCGCGCCCAAACGGAAGCGCACCTCTTCGCTCAACCACCGCCGCAAAATGTTGACCACGCCATTGCGATCGGCCGGGGTCATCGAATCTTAGAAGTAGAACATGCGCTTGCCTACATCGACGACGACCAACACCCAGGGCAGCTGGCCAATATTGACGGTCACGATGATCCTGTCCACGTCGTTCAGGTCCAGCCCCAGCTTGGCACCCCACTTGCGTACCTGGTCGTAGCTGTAGTGGGAGGGGCTCAGCGCCAGCAGCGAGAAGAAGGCGTTGAACATCCGGGTCCTCGGCATGGCGCGGCGTGCGGCGGAAGACGCTGGCTCCCCGCCCTGCTCTGGGGTGCGGAAGAGCCCGTCGCGGTGGTTGATGAGCGCCACGTACGAGTTCAAGAGCTCGTCGTTAAGCCAGCTCTCCCCCGCCAACCGAAGGAAGTCAGCGCTGGTCAGGATGATCCACACCTGGTTGTGCGGATGGACAGCTTGGGCCGTCGGCTGCTCGACCAAACTGCGTGCTAACCGAGCCACCGCCTTAGGCAGCGGCTGGGTGTCCATGGGGTTGGGGGCGGGGACCGACCGAACTGTGGCCGAAAGCTCGTATTCCTCGATCAGCCACCCGTACTCAAATTTGTCGAGGGCCTCTTCGTCGGTCACGGCCACGCTCACGTCATCGTCCACTGCGTAGGACAAGTCCACAAAGTTAGACCGGCTGAGGTCGGCCAAGCGAGCCGCACACACCTCCACAGCTGCTTGTTCTGTCTCGTCACCGGCGTCTTGTGAGTGGGCCCCTGCGACACCAGACAGATCGGGAATCGCAGCTGCAGCTGTCAGCGCGTCGTTGGCCTTCCCCGTGGCGTGGATCTGCCTCGACGCAGCGGCCGCCCCCGTTGTTGCGGAAGCGCGGCCCACCGACTGGACCACACCCATCGCGTCGACCTGCCCCTCCATGTCAGCCTGCCCCGATGCACTGACCCCCCACACCGCGTTGGCTTTCCCCGTCGAGTTGGCCTGCCTCGACGCATTGACCTCCGCCACCGCGTTGGCTTGCCCCGTCGAGTTGACCTCAGTTGACCTCAAGCTGTCGTCCGGCATGTACATGGGGGAGCACGAATGCGTGATGGAGTGCGACCTGTCTAGGATGCAGCGGACACCATGCGCGCGCATAATCGGACGCACGCGCCGCATCGCGTTCTTGTCCAGCTTGCACGCAAAATCGTAGAAATTCACGTCTGGCAGCTTCGGAAACCACTCCAACACGATCGACAGCGCCTCCCCCACGCTTTCCGCCCGGAACAGGCAGCGAAAGTCCTAAGGTAATAACGTGGGGGCACACAACGTAAAACATGGCTTGCGTCAGCCCGGCCTTGATGGAGAAGGCCTTGTTGCAGGCGTCCCCCTCCGCCTCCAGGTCGGCCGCGTGCCGGTCTTTGCCGCTGTACTGGACGCGCCGCTTGGCCGCCTCCGAGGCGAAGATGCCCGGCCGCACGCGAAGCAGCCCGGCAAAGTACTCATAGCTGACCAGCGGGTCGTTCTCGTCTATTTCCGACGAATCCGTTTGCTCCATCTGCCACCGCAGGTAGTCCGCCGGCGTCGGGGTTCCCGTCCACCTCGAGCAGTACTGAGCGGTACGCCAACCCGCGTCCAGGGTGCTCTTCTTGCTCGCCTTCACGTCATAGACCTCGTCGACGATCCGCTCAATCGAGACCGCCTGCAGCAGCAGCTCCCCGACCGCCGTGCGCAGCGAGCGATCCTCATCGAGCTCGTACGCAAAGCGCCCCAGGAAGCTTGCCATTTAACCGACCCCGTCCACGGCGGCTGTGAACTCGTGCCACTCGAGCCGCGCGCGGATGCGGATGGCGTTGGAGAAAAGCGCGACCGCCTTCTAGTCGAAGCTCTGGAACATACCGCAGATCGTCTCCGTCAGCATCGCGCGCAAAAAAGGCCGCACGGCGCACCACGCGTCCTCGTCCTCGCACGGGTACACGTCAAAGGCCGGCTGGCACAAACCGACGCGGTCGTACCACATCTCCACGGGCTTCTTGGGCGCAGGGCCTTTCCCACCAAGCACCAGCTTACCGTCATTGCCAACGCGCACCGCGCTCTCGAGGGTCGCACCCATGGACGACCGGCGCCGCGATGGTGCGGGAGCGGCGGGGGTGCCCGCGGGCACGGCGGAGTCCGCGTCGGCATCCTCCTCGTAGGCCGGAGGGAGTGGGGGCGGCGGCGCACGCTGCGTGTTTCCCAGCGCAAAGAAGTGGAAAAAGACCGTGGCAGCGGCAGCTTCCGGCGTGGGGAGGCCGGGTGCGCCGACAGACCTCTGCCAAGCCCGTAGCGCCGCAACTTTTGACGCGTTCAAAGCCGAAGAGCTCCGCAGCACCCTGCTGATGGCGTCGCGCAATGTTTCTTACTCAATGATGCAGAGCTTTGACGCCGGGATTTCGGCAGTTTTTACCGGGGCGTAGCGGTGATGTGTAGTCCGGGTCGGAGCACCCCAGCGCTTGAGCGTCAATGACGATGAATGCAGGATTGGGGCCGCAAAGGGGGCATTGACCCGACTGCGGGGGGATCTCAAACGTCTTCATAATGGCCGTGCCCAGCTTCACGACGTCTGACCGCCGCAGAGGAAAAGTTTCCACGCCGGCGGAGATGTGCCGCGTGGCCGCCGTGTGAGTGATGCGCCCAGCAATGATGAACGACACCAACTTGTCCAACACGCCTCGTGTGAACAACAGCCAATGCCGGGCGCTGTTTTTCCGCCGCATGGAGAAGACCCCGTCGGCGTTGCCGTCGTACTCCACGGTGCGCTTGCAATCAGCCGCTTCACATTCCCATTTACCAATGCAGACCTGCAAAAAAGTAAGGGGCACCGGTCAGGATGCAATCAGCAGACGTCACTACAGCTAGTTGGACCGACCTCGCGATGCGGCGCGGGACCAAATACGGCGAGCTTCACGTATGGAAATACAGAGAAGGAACGAGGTAGAAAAAGGAAAAGAGCAAAGCGGAGCATACCTGCAGGGATGGTGCGGTTGGGTGGTGCGCTGTCAACAGAGCCGGCTCCTTGACCACCTTGTGGCGCTCCGCTCGCTGCTGGCCTCAGCTTCCGCAAAAAGACTCCACCAACACGTCCCGTACGTCACGAACGTGCCCCCCCGCCATGGCCATGAGGGACAGCTCGTTCAGCCTCTTAAGGTTGGCGTGATTCCCTGTTTCCAGCGCAGCTGCACGCTGCTTGACGTAGAGCGCCCGCCAACCGGCCGTCCTCATCCACACCGCTCCTTGGTCGGCTTCACTTGAGCAAGGTATCAAGCTTCGGGGGACGCGGCGGGAGACCTTGGCTTGGTCCGCGTTGTTGGGGCCGCGGATGGTGTCCGACTCCTCTTTCTCTACGCCCTCATCTTCCTCTTCGTTGTGAATAACCTTGGCGCGTTCGGCACCGGCGTGCTTGCGGGCATGAAGACGCGCCTTGACGGCAGCCAGCGCCGTTCCGGTACTCACGTCCAAAAAACCATCGGGCCCTTGTCGATCTCGAGCAACACGCACATGCCCGCACCGCCCACGAAAACGGCGACAACACGGGGCAATGCACGCCGGCGCGTAGCTGAAGCTGAAGAAAACGTTGGAGAAGACCGAGCGGTACAGCACCGCCCAAACAACCGCAGACCCGTAGACTTCGGGCATTGCAAAGTCGCCGGCGTCGTCACGCAGCCGCATTCGCCCGCGAAAGGTTTGGATGTCAACGCCCGATGCCGCCAGCGCCTTGCCCACTGCGGTCGTGTGCGAGCACTTGGTGCTCCAGGATGACGCCGAGAGGAAGAGAGGGTTCTGAGTTCCCGCAAAGCACGAGCACAAGAGCCCATCGCGACAGGATACCCACATGATGGCAATTTCCTTTTTGCCGACACCAGTGCGCAGCACGACGGCTCGAGACCGCGAGTTCTTGAGGCCAACTACGCGAGCAGTGACAGTTGAGGATCGAGCGAGAAGCGGATGGGACGTCGGCCGTCCGCAGGTCCGTTGAATGCAGGCCACGAGGGCTTCTTGAACGTAGTCCTCAATCAGGACCGCTGGCCGCTCAGCGCATCGTCGCGGGGCAGGACGCCAGGCCGCCACAGCGCTGGCTGCGTCTTCAACCTCATCGCTTGCATCATCATCCCCACCACGAGATCCGTTCCCAGAAGGTGGTCGACGGGTGGCGACCTCCTGACTCCTGACGATGTACCGCCTCGGGACGCGGGGAGCGCGGTCAGGGACGCCCCCATCTCTCCGAGATTGCCGCATCAGCGCGCTCCACGAGTGACCGACATGACGGCTGCGACTGGCGGAAGATGAACAATGCAGCACGCTGCTCGAACTCGGTTGCACTGGGAGAACAGCAGCACGAGCAGCCAACGCCACCGCTGCATCAAGAGAGCCAGCGAAAGAAAACTCCACAGGCTGAGAGAAGCTAGGAAGAGCGCTATCGTCCGCCATAATAGTTCAGGCCGTTCAGGGGGAGAGAAGTTGCAGCGTGGAGCGCCAAAAACCGCCGCCAAGGCGCCCCGCGCACCCGCCCAACCACCGACCGCTGCCGCGCCTGGGCTGCGACCAGCGCCGCAGAACGACCCAGAACCAACGCTCCAAGAGGCGTGCACAACCTACAGTCCGTGGTGGGGGGGAGAAGAGCAACGGGGAGCCCCAATATCCGCTGCCGGGACCCCCCGTGTACCCGCCGCCCCGGTGGCCGCGGCCGCGCTGGGGCGGCGACCAGCGCCGCAAAATGACGCCAAAAGCGCGCCAAGAGAGGAGCACAGCCGAACAGTCGTGGTGATGGGGAGAGGAGCAACGGGGAGTGCCAAAAACCGCCGCAGGGCCCCCCTACGCAACTGCCGCCCCGCCGGCCACCGCCGAGCCGGGGCGGCGCGCAGCGCCGCAAAACGACCCAAAAAGCGCACCCAGAGGCGAACACAGCCTACCAGCCTTGGGGGGGGGGGGGAGCAGCGGGGAGCCCCGACAACCGCCGCAGGGCCCCCCCGCACAACCGCCGCCCCGCTGGCCGCGGCCGCGCTGGGGCGGCCACCAGAGCCGCAAAATGACGCCAAAAGCACGCCAAGAGGAGAGCACAGCCTACCAGACGTGGTGGCTGGGAGTGGAGCAATGGGGAGCGCCAAAAACCTCCGCAGAGCCCCCCCGCGCAACCGCCGCCCCGCTGGTCGCCCCCGCGCCGGGGTGGCGCGCAGCGCCGCAAAACGACTCAAAATGCGCACCAAGAGGCGAGCACAGCCTAACAGCCCTGGGGGGGGGGAGGAGAGCAACGGAGAGCGCCAATAACCGCCGCCGGCCCCCCCCGCGCAGCCACCGCCCCGCTGGCCGCGGCCGCGCTGGGGCTGCGCCCAGCGCCGCAAAAAGACGCAAAAGGAGCGCTACGAAGCGTGCACAGCCTACCAGCAGTGGTGGTGGGAGGGGCAGCAACGGGGGATGAGGCGGCAGGACGTGCGACGGACGGCCGCCGGCGCCGCGCGTGGGGACGACGACCGTGGTGCGGCCGATCTGGCGCGTAGGGGGGGTTCGTTCAGGCACGCTGAGGAGGGGGCCCAGATCGGTGCTGTGGGGGGTGGTGCGGTGGCCGTGGGCGGCACATCGGTGGTGCTGCCACTGATGTCTGGCGCGCCGGCCCGACCGCATGTCTGGACCTTGACACGTCGTGTCTCAGACAGCAGCGAGCATGTGTCTGTGGGGTGTGCCAGATAGGCGGCATTGAAGGGTGGTCCGATGGCGTGTCTGAGGGGGCATCGAGCGCCCTCGCCGGTGAAGTAAGAGCCTTTGATTGGTCGAAGCGTTGTTCTCAGCCGATTCTCACAGCCGATCCGGTGAAAGCTGATGCACCCGATTACTTCATGGCTGCCATCCAACACCCCCCGCTACAGTCGTTATGCGTTTTCATGGCAGGGGTGCGCCACAAAAGTAGCACCCTCTTTCAGTCCGAGATTGCGAGAGATCGTGGTCCTGAGGCTCCAGGGGCCATTCACTTTTAGAGCATGCTCTCCAAGTGAATGGCACATAAGCGAATACTGACTGTACTCCCGCCTCGTCCCCACCGCCCAAAAGTCGCCCCCCCCGACGCCGTCGGTGCCTTCGACGCCCGTGCCGCCACTGGATGGGGGATGGGTTCGCGGAGCGTCGGGTCTATGGGTGGCACCCGCAGATGAAGGTCGCGGTGGTCGGTGGCGGGGGGCGGGGAGGATGCACCGGAAGAGGCCACCGAGGTTGTTAGCCGCCGTCGCTTGGAGGCAGCGGGGACACCGACGTCCTGACAGAGTGATAGGGCGCGGCGGCAGGGAAAGCCCACGCACGACTACCTCCCGACCGCACGCCGGCCGTCCGAGAGACATGAAGAAGGCCGCGGCACTTGCAGGGTCAGCCAGGTCAATGACCGACTGGTCGCCCGCCGTGTAGACCGTCAGCAGCGTCCCGTCAATGGCGGGGAAGGATGGGAGGAGGAGGGATTCGGGAAGGGGTACCGCGGTGGTGTCGGCGCGCTGGGAGCGGGAGGAGGATAAAGAGGCAGCCCCACGAACGACCATGGCGGTCGCCCACAGCTCCGCCGTATCGGCATCATTTAAGACGCGGACGACGAGTTCCCACAACCGTAGGAGGTGGGTGCGCACCGCGTTGGCGGACACCTTCGCGTCGCCAGTCAGCGCGAAGGTTCGACATGCCGCAGGGATGGAGGAGTTGCGCGTTGCCAAAAAAACAGAGTCGGAGGCCATGACAGATGGAAAGAAATAAAGGGACGTGGGTGGGTATCGGATGTGAGGACGTCGCGGAGGTTGGTCAGCACATACTCGGTGGCTACAACTCGAGAGAGCGCGACGCGGTACTCCGTCGAGCTGCAGACGCGGACGGCAGTCGTGCCGGGGCAACCAAGCGGCCTAAAAGAACGCACGCAGGCTGGGGCGAGGCAGTGGCGTGGTGGCGTACCTTGCGGTGGCGGGACGGAAAAAGGCGGGCGATGGTGGCGCGGGTCAGCGGGGGGCGGGAGAGGCTGATGCATTGGTGGCTCGCCGGGGTGCGGCGGGAGAAGAAAAGGAGGGCAACAGCCGCACGCGACAGGCCTGCTCTCGGGCACGCATTGAGTGGGGTTGGGGGCGCGTCCCCCCCCCCTTCTCACCATCACAGGCGACGCGCCTCCGCGCGCGCAAGGGCACACCGCCCAAGCCACCACTCACGCACGACCCCGTAGATGCAGCTCAGGCCGACGTGCGACTTGCGCGCACTCGGCCGGGCCAGAAATTTGGGGTGGGGTTGGGGGTGGCGTGGGAGTGGATTGGGGGTCTGTGTGGCCGGCGCTTGCGACGGCTTGCGTGGGTGATCTCCGACGCCGTGTTGCGATCCGCCACCAGTGCTCCACTTTGAGGCTCTCTCACGTGGGTGCGTCCGAGGGCCTGCTCCCGCCGTCGTTGCGAGTGGTCCACAAGGTCCCGATTCCGGCATGCAGGGGGGGTGGGGGGTGTTGGGCAATCTCAATTTTGAAGATTTGGTCGGGCCCAAACAGCCTTTGGGACGAAGGAATGAACGATCTTTGTTGGCCTGAGAAGGTTGTGGGGTTGCTCTAGGTTCACAGGTGGGGCCAGAGTGGTCGCGGGCGAAATCGGATTGCGCGAGTTACGGGGATGTAAAGAGGTGAGCCAAGGCCGGTCGGCTGCCGCGTGACGCAAACGGGGCGCGGGAGGGGGGGGTGCCGACCCGCGGACGCACGCGGTATGCGCGCGGCGGCGCCACTCCCGCCGTGGCCGCGTCGTGCGCCGTGGTCAGTAACTGTGGCGGTGGTGGTAGACGCGGCGGCGGTCCACGCCGCTTGGGCTGCCGCCGCTTCCCACGGCAAGGAACCTCCCCGCGGCGGCCAGCCGACGACGGGGCGGCCATTCCTCCCTCGTCATGTCGGCCATTAGCAGCACGAGCGAAGAACTCTGGGTACCAAACACCACATCTCACCCGCAAGACCCATGAACCGCACAGAGAAAAGAAGTGGGAGACGTACTGGTTAAAAGAACTCAAAGGCCTTCCACCAAGGGAGCATCAGGTGTTTGTAGGCGCGAACCAGGCTGCTCCGTGAGAACCATAGGCGCTCGGTGTTTGGCTGCCTCTAGACGAGGCGCCTAGTGCATCGTGCAAGCCCATGAAGAGGCGCTCGTTGTTCGAGGCAGCCCCCGTAAGGGGCGCCAAGAACATCGTGCAAGCCCCAAGCGGGCGCTC